>Ga0209426_1001886_pt1 | contig 11022 bp, 8 predicted proteins | sample Deesub1362B_J571_FD_187697 | JGI IMG/M metagenome (GOLD analysis project Ga0209426, IMG submission 187697) | Deep oceanic, basalt-hosted subsurface ecosystem from Juan de Fuca Ridge flank, Pacific Ocean, CORK Borehole 1362B_J2.571 (SPAdes)... ...
GCGCCGTTCTGGGACCGGGTCAACGCGCTGGAGGTTGCGATGCTGGTGATCGAGACGGCCTTCAGCAACCGGGAGCAGGCGCTGGCGGAGCGAAGCCTGCATCTGTCGCCGACCATGCTGGCCGACGAGCTGGCCCACATCGATCCGGGCAAGGACTATCCGATCTACATCACGCACACCAAGCCGGCCGAGACCGAGGAGATCATGAGCCAGATCGAAACCTTGGCGGGGCGGAAGGTGCGGGGATTGGCGCAGCGGGACATCCGCTGGCTGAAGGCGGATGGGATCCTGACTTTCTGAGCCGGGCCGCGCGACGGGGATGGCATGACAAATTTGTCACCATGTGTCGCATCTTGATACATCTTCTGTCACGTGCAGTAACACCAATGTGGTCTGGGGTGACGCGTTAGGTCGCTGACGGGGCGGGAAACCGGGTGGCACGGATGCTGCGGAAGGTTCTCCGCTCCGGGGGGAGGACTCCCGGGAGTGACAACCAACCCAACCAACCTGGAGTTAGTGAAATGAACCGTCGTACGATCGCTCGCCGCGCGCAGGCCGGCTTTACTCTTATCGAATTGATGATCGTTGTGGCGATCATTGGTATCTTGGCTGCCGTGGCGCTGCCGGCTTATCAAGATTACACAAAGCGTGCGAAGGTTTCTGAAGTTGTGCTAGCAGCTTCTGCTTGCCGCACAACGATCTCGGAGGTTGTTCAAAGTGCAAGCACCGCCTCGTTGCCTTCAGCCGACACTTGGGGCTGCGAAAGCGCCAGCCAAACCTCCAAGTATGTTTTGTCTGTGAAAACGAGTGGTGTTGGTGTTGTTACTGTGACCGCAACGGGCACGAATGATTCGAAAATTGACGGTAAAACCCTGGATCTGGTGCCTTATGTGAGTGACACCACTGCTTTGGCTACCACCGACAAGGGTAAGCAAATTTTCAAATGGGTCTGCAAGCCCGGCGCAACGGACCCGATTGATGCACGCTTCCTTCCGGGCTCGTGCCGTGGTTAAGTCTTGAAATTTTCTAAAAAAAGGCAGCTAAGGCTGCCTTTTTTTATGCGATTTCTTTGTACGCTAGTGTTTTCACTTGCCGGTCTAGGATGGCTGGTTCCAAATCATTACCTGCCATGGACGGCTGCGTGGAGCGATGGGATTTCGATTGCATGGCTTGTAGCTGCGGGGTTGCTCGCGTGCCATGAAGTCAAGGAAAAAAATATCAAAACTTCGATCGAAGTTACTTTGCTACTTGCCGTTGCAGTCTTGGTCATCGGTGCTCAAACTGCATTGGGCAAAATTATTTTTGCAGGGGACGGGGTTATGGCGGTTGCTTACGTCGCCGTTTTTGGAGGGGCGATATTTTTGGGCGGTTTGCTGGGAAATAGCGAAAGGGGCGAAATTATTTCAGATTGGATGATTTTGGGCTGGCTGTTGGCTGCTCTTGTCTCAGTATTCTTGGCCTTGAATCAATGGCTTGGGTTGTACGAATTAGGGATTTTTTCTGCCGAATTGGCCCCTAGTGGCAGACCCTTCGCAAATGTTGCTCAGCCAAATAATTTTTGCACCATATCATTCATTGGGATCTGCAGTCTTTTATTGATCAACGAGCGTCGCCCATTGAGTGGCTTGACCCTAAATTTTTCACTGGGTATTTTGGTGTTGGGGATGGCTGCATCCCAGTCGCGAACTGGTGTGCTCCAAATGCTATTTCTCTTGATCGCAGTTACTTGGTTTTTGAAGTTGAAAAATTTTGAAAAATCAAGCCGCGCAATATGGGGGGGAGTGGTTTGGTTTTTCTTTTTGCATTTTCTTTGGCAAAAAATTTCCTTGTTACTGCTGTTGCCGGTATTTAAGACGGGCGAGCGACAGTTGGGAGAAGATGTTCGATTTTCGTATTGGCGGGAAATGCTCGACGCCGTCGCTCAGCAACCATTTTGGGGATATGGTTGGCAACAAATAGGAATGGCGCAACAAAATCTTAGTGCGGTTGGCTTGTACTTTGAACACAGCCATAACTTGCTTCTAGACATTTTTTTGTGGAATGGAGTTCCCATTGCGGGCGTTATGATCTTTCTCCTTGGCCACTGGGGTGTAACGAGGTTTTTCGCAATTCAAAAAAATAAGAATGCTTCACTATTTTTATTGTTGGGTGGCGTGTTTATTCATGGGATGTTCGAATACCCGTTGGAATATGCATATATTTTGATTCCTTTTGGTGTAAGTGTTGGAATAATAGAGGTTTCTGTAAATGGAGGAAAGATTTCAATCTCGCGACAAATTTATCAACTGATGATTTTGATGGCTGTACCTCTGTTTTTTTGGATATTTTCGGAATATATAAAAATGGAAGAGGGTTTTAGAAATTTGAGATTGGAGTCGGCGAAAATTGGCGTTGCCGGAATTGTTACCCCACCACCCCAAAGTCTCGTTTTAAGCCAGTTGTCGGCGTATCAGAAATTTGCTGGAAAGGAAGCAATTGCAGGAATGAGTAGCGCAGATTTAGGAGAGATGAGCGACGTGGCCCGGCGATTTGCTTATCCTCCAGTGCTATTTCGCTATGCGCTGGCTCTTGGGTTAAATGGGTATTCGGTCGAATCCTTGTCAAATTTAAGAAAAATTTGCAATCTTCATGGAGCAGAGCGTTGTGAAGAGGCAAGGAAAAACTGGAGGGCGTTGCAAGAGAATTTCCCGTCGCTAAAGACGGTTGCTTTTTAGTTTTTCATTTTTTAGCCCCAAACATGGTTGGGAAGGATATATGAGCGGATGACCTCAAACTCCAAGTGCAACACCGTTTGGAAATTGGGTATTGTGGCCGAGGCAGTCCTGGAAGAAGGCCTCCGCGGGCGTCCTCTAATCGAGCGCGTTGCGCAGATGGTCAACCCGTGCTCTCGGCCAACCGCTTGTGCAGCGCCATCTCGTGCCTATTAAGCTCTTGCGAAGCGCTTCGTCCAGCGGACCAAGTGCGGCTTCTAAGCCTCTAAAGACATCTAGCATCGGCACATCGCCGACCTTCTCAATCAGCGTGCAAAAGTAATTCGGATATGCGCTTATGCGCAAGTGCTTATAAGCCAATACCGTAGAGATCAGGTGTATCCCACAGCGATCCGGATCGTCTGGGAGCTGTTCCTTTGACATGACATCGGTTTACAACAAATCGGCGTACCCAAATCACTCAGGTTGTAAGCTCCCTCCATGAGGTCCTTTGGGGCGTAATACTCGAACTCGTGCTCGAAGGCGTCCTCACCAACGAAGTCGTGCCATCACTGAGCTGCCGCAAAAGCCGCAACGTCCCGTCCGCCAACTTCACGAAGCTCTGCCCCACGATCACGGAATTGGCGCTGACAAGCGCGCCGGCCTTGCTCTCGAGCGCGGCGCCACTGGCCGTGTTCAGCAGGTAGTTCCAAGAGCTGCCGCCAGAGCTGCATGCATCACCGGTGGGAATCGCCGTGGAAATCGCGAGCACGCTGCCCTGGAGCGCAATGTCGACGAAGATTCGCTCGCCCGACTGAGGCAGGTCCACCCTCCAGCCGTTCTGGGTCGTCCAGTTGACCGGGTTGCTGGTGATCGTGGCTTCGTTGTTCGATACGGTGAGGGTTTGCCGCACCAGCGTCGTGCCCGCCCGCACGTCCCCCAGTCCCGTGCTCGCCAGCGAATCCTTGATGGCGTAGATGCTCTGCTGCGTTGTATTGGTGATGTCGCCCGTGCTCATGTAGCGTCCAGTGCCGATGACGATCACCGGCTTGCCGTTCACTTGCGTCAAGCGAGGGCGCGTCGTGATGGGCTGCGGTGTCGTGCTATCGATCAGGAACTGGGCCAGCAGCATCGCGGAGTTGTAAGGCTGCGTCGCGCCATCGATGTCGAAGCGCCAGAGATTGCCCAGTTCGTCGCCGCCGTAGAAGCGCCTGGATGTGTTGTCCGACTCCTGGTCGATCCACCCGTTGATCTTCGACAGTCCGCTCGGTGCGGAGGTACTGCCCACGCCCGTGCTGATGTCCGTACGAGCTCTCACGCCGGTGTTGGCGTTGAGCACGAAAAGCCGGCCCACGCCATCGCCAGGGCTGACGTTGTTGTAGCCCGAAGCGAACGCCACGATCCATGTGCCATCCGCGCGCTTGGTGATGACGGGGTTGCCGAAAGTCAATCCCAGGTTGTCGTCGGTGAACTCCCACAACGACCGCGGATTCTGCGGATCTGTGATGTCGAGCGCGTAGTAGCCACGTCCGCCCTTGCCCATGCCGCCCACGAGAATCGTCTTCCAGGCGTTGCCCACATAAATGTCGCCGACCACCGGGGCGCCGTCGACCATGTAGTTGTGCTTGTTCGCGTAGTTCGAATCTGCAAGGCGGTAAAGATTGGGCATCACGGTCGTGGGCACGTAGGCCCACAACTCGGTGCCGCCATCGGTCGTGTCGGCGGAGATCGCATGCAGCATGCCGTCGTTGGCAGCCACATAGATCATGGGCTTGCGATTCCGGTTGTTGCGCACGAAGTCGGTGTAGCCAGCATCGGAATAGCCGAAATCCGGCTTGCTCACGTATCGCGGGGCGCCGTTGATGATGTCGCCGAGCACGCCGGCGCGAACGCGGTACAGCGCCGCGGTGCTGCCGATCGTGGTGTTCGCCCTTTCGTTGCTGCGGTCGCCGCGGAGGAAGTTGACGAGGTTCGTCGAGTTGTTGGCCAGGGCCTTATCGGCATCGCTCAAGCTCTGGCACTGAGTCACGCCCGTATGGCTCGTGTTTCCGCACAGGTTGAAGTGATCGCCCAATCCATCGGCGGTGAGATTGGCAGCGGTGAACGCGCCCAGCGCACTGGTGCTCGAGCGGCGGTAGTAGATGGTGCGTGCGGTGTATGTCGTGCCGGTCAGTTTGGTCTGCGCCGACCATGTGGGATTGGTGTTGATCGTGGCGTTCGTGCCGTCCAGCGAGTAGGCCTTCAGGTCCCCCGTCCAGGTCCCGGTGGTGTAGCTCGCGCTATAGACCTGATTGTTGTCGCCTGCCACGAGTTCAAGCGTGCTGGTCGTTGCGGCGGCGGAAGAACCCGTCACTTCCTGGATGGCACTCACCACCCCGCTGATGGCTTCCGCAAGCTGCGTGGCATTGAGCGCCGAGTAGTACTGACCACGGCCGTTCACCGCGGCATGCCAGAGGTCGTCGATGTTGCGGGCGTCGCCGGAATTGCCCGAGATATTGACGGTCTCGGGTACGGGCCAGTTGGTGGTGCCATTCGTCAAATCGACATAGGACCCCGAGGTCTGCGTGAGGTAGTTGCGGTCGTAGGTCAACGTACCGCTCACGCCCAGGCCGATGGTGAACGTCGTCATGTGCTGGTGTCTTGCCGTATCGCGGCCGGACGTCGGAACGATGTCGCTGCAGACGTTCTGTGAGATTCCCGAGCTCGTCGAAGTGCAGTTGGTCGAGCGCAGGTCTGTCTTGTAGTAGTACGCAGCCACGTCAGCCAAGGAGTTGGAAGATCCACCGGTGGAATTGGTGGTCGAGGTCACGGTCGAGTAGGCAGTCCCCGGCCCCGCGCTCGAAGCGGCCGTGAGCTGCGGAGAAGTTCCAGGAAGTACATAGGTGCCCGCTCGGCAGGTACCGGTACCGTTGCTGTTCGACGGCGCCGCCGCCTCGGGCGTCCATGTGCTGTTGTCCGTGGATGTCTGGTCCGTGGCCCTCACCTTGTACGAGCTGCTGTTGCAACCGTTGGCCCCCCTGGTGCCGACCTGGTAGGCCGTTCGGCTGTAGGTCGTCGTTGTCGTCGTGCCATCGAACAGGGGCCTTGCCTCCGTGCTGTCCTGATTGCCTACGTTGTTGCCATCCAGATCGAGGGCGGTGTAGCTGTTGCCTTCCGTCGCGCCTGGGGAGCCGCCCTTGTTCCAGTAACCGTCGGTGGAAAGCAGCACGAAGTTGCGCTGGCATGCGTACTGAATCGGGTCGTTGGCTTCGGTCTGGCCGGAGAGGCGGCGCCCGTAGTACCTCCCGATTTTGGAAAGCGCGCCGCGCAACGGCGTACCACCCGCCGCTGCCGCGGCATAAAGCTTGGTATAGAGCGTCGTCTTCTGATCGCCGGTGAAGTCGCCAACGGGCTGGAAGCCATCGGACGTCGTCACCGTGGTGCTGCTGTTGATGGTCGAGAAGCCGAGGCGGTAGCCGTCGTCCAGTGCCGCGAAAGCGCGGCCCACGGCCGTGCGCATCAGCAGGGTCCGGGTGCGGTAATACGAGTACCAGTTCGCGTAGTTCTGAGCTTCGCTCGATGTGCTGATGACGGTGAAGGTGTCGAACAGCGCGGTGCCCGCAGAGCTGCCGGTCTTGTAGTTGCACTCGTTGTAGAACGTATCCTGAACCACGTCGGCGCTCGTATAACGCCAAGCCATCTTGGCCCTGGTGCCCTTGTACTTGTAGTAGACGCTTCCCGTCAGGCGACTGAGCGTCCAATCCCTGGCCGTAGCCGTTCCTATGGACTGGGTCACGTTGAGCGTCATCGTGTACGTGAAAGTGCCGGAGCCCGCGACGTTCAGCGTGGTGATCGTGCCGATCATGGTGGCGCCCGAAGATGTCACGGACACCAGGCTCCCGACATCGATTCCCAGGTCGCTCTTGTAGGCGGTGCCGCTGAAGACGAAGGTCTTGCTCCCGGTACCGGGGGTGATGTCTGCGTCGGTCCTCAGCGTTCTGCTCGCCGCCACTCCGTTCAGATTCGTGGTGCTGCTCGACGAACTGAAACCGTCCTGCCTTGCCGCCATGAAGGAACTGTTCGCCATCTCCGCCCCGGCCGCATCGAGCGGCGGCTTGTAGGTGATGGTGGGATCGTAGGCAACGCCGTTGCACTGTGCGCTTCTGAATCCGAAGGTGCCCGTGTCGCTCATCTCGTCGGGCATGTACTCGCGCGCCATACTGCCCGAGTCGTCGAGCACGAACATCAGGTTCGGCTTGGCGTGTGCATTGGGACTGGTGATCAGCGGAACGTCGGAAATCTCCGTGGCATCGCTGCGAACGGCGAAACCCACCGCGCCCAGCATCGTCAGCGCGGCGACGGCGATGAGACCGACCTTCCTGCCGGTGGCGGGAAGAGGGTTCCGGAACGTGGACAAGATTTGATTTGGCATGGTTGCGACTCCCGGTGCGAGAGCATTCGCCCTAGAGTTGAACGATGGTTTCGATGTAGCTCACCGAGTTGCGGGAGCCGCGCACCTGCACCACGATGCGGTAGAAGGCGCCGGCGGCGGGCTGGGAGATCGACCGCTCGCCTGCCTCGTGCCCGCTGCTCGCTGCGCTGGTGGCCGTTGCGCAATTGTTGGTGCCGGTGACGGCCGTCGACACGGCACCGGTCAAGCTGCAGAGACGGAAGATGGTGTAGGCGAGCTGGTTGTTGCCGTTGGGCGTCGTTCCGGCATCGACGGCCTTCAGCGTGCAGCTGCCGTTGGTGCCCGCATACGCGCAGGTGCCATCGGCGTACCAGTCGATCAACTGGCGCGAAGTGTTGCTGGCGTACTGCCGGCCCGTGACGTCGAGCGGCGCGGTGCTGTCGGTGTCGCGCGACGTGGCGTAGTAGCCGCTGTTGGGGACGTCTGCCGTCAGGTCGGCCTGGCCCTTGAGCCAAACGAAGGCCTTGCGCGCGGCCTGATCGCCCGCCGCGGTCGCATCCTGCTTGAAGCTCAGGTTGCCGAGCAGCAGGGCCCCCGTGTCGACCGACCGTACCAGCGAGAGTGTCGCCAGGCCCAGGATCACCAGCGTGATCAAGGCGAAGATGAGTGCCGCGCCCTGCTGGCGGCGAAGTGCAATGAGGCGGTGCATGTTCAGCTGGCTGAGTTCCACAGCACGTTGCGCAGTGGAATGATGGTGTCGTAGACCCGGTAGCGGTAGTGCTTCCAATCCGGTACGTGGCTGACCTTGATCGACAGGCACTTGCTGCCGCCGTGGCAATCGGCCGCGCCCGATACGGTTGCGCTGGCGCCGAGGTCCCAGAGCGGATTGGCCTGCGTCACGGCGTCGGTTTCGTCGGCTTTCTTGATCGGCTCGTACTGGGTACTGCGGGCCACCACCGCGATGCGGATCGCCAGCACCTGCTGCCACTCGGCACTCGTCGCGGGCGCCTCGCGGTCATACGCGTCGACCACCCCGTCGTTGTTCTTGTCTTTCCCATACAGCGCTTGCAGATTCACGATGTTGGGAAACAGCTCGGAGGTGGATCCCGCGGCAGTTGCCGTGCGTGTCGTGATCTGCAGCGCGAGATCGCTGCTGATCGAATAGGAGCTGTAGCCCAGGCCACCCAGGTTGAGCAGATAGCTGGCCGTGATGGCGGACAGTGCCGAATTGTTGTTCCAGCTGGGAAGCGCACCTTCGACATGCGGCACGCGCAGCGCCCACAACCCCGTGTTGCTCGACGTGCCCGCGCCGTCGTCGGTCACCGAGAACAGGCGGCAGGGCGCTGACGCTCCCCACGGATTCGGAATGGCGACCATCAGGTCGCCCGCCTTCACGCCCAGCGACGACTGCACGGTGAAGTAGTCGGAAGATTGCGCGGTCACTATCACGGGGACCGAGAAGCCGGCCGTCCGGCTCTGGAGGATCGTCACCGTGTCGGGTCCGCCACTGGCGCCGGCGCTGATCTGGACCGGTGCCAGCGTGGCCGTGAAGTCTTCAGCCGTGGCGCTGGCATTGAGCTTGAATGTGCCTCTAAGCGGGCAGCCCATTGCATCCGGCTTGATAGCCAGGCCATAGCCGGCCATGGCGATGTCCCGTTGCAGCGTGTAGGCCGCCAATGCGCCATTGATCTGCGCATCGTTCCCGCTCGCGATGGTGCGCTTGCGGCTCTCGCTCGTCGCCAGGATCTGCGTGATGACTAGCACGGTCAGCAGCCCCAGCAGCAGGCCGACCATGAGCTCGACGAGCGTGAGGCCATGCATGCGCGACCGGAACGCAAGTGGGGGTGGCGCGAACGACCGCGCGCGGGCGTGATGGATGCGCGTCATCAGCTGGCTGCCTTCGCGGAGACGTTGCTCTGCGTTTCGTAGGTGTGGGTGCTGCCACCGGGCAGTGCCCACTGGATCCGCACTGACACATTGCCGGCATTGGTGCCCGTTCCCACCGTGATGGCGGCGGTCGCTCCCGGAAGAAGCAGGGCGAGCTTGTCGCGCCATTCGGTGCAGGAAGTGGCGCTGCATGAATCGGTCCCGGCATAGCTGCTCAGGTTGCTGATGTCGGCCCACATGCGGCCGATCAGTTCGCTGGCCAGGTACGCCGCGTTTGCTCGCGTGTTGGCCTCGCTCTCTGCCCGGACCAATGCCGTCTGCAGGCCGATGAAGCCCAGGATGCCGAACATGAAGATCAGCAGCGCGACCAGCACCTCGATCAGGACGATGCCGTGATGGCTTTTCCTCCCTGATGGGGCATGCGGCCGAGGGGGGCGGATGCGGGACGAGGCGCGCATGGCGACGAGATCCTTCAACATTTGCGGGGATCGTTGGTCTGAATGGAGGACCGCGGGTCGCAGATGCGGACCCCGCCCCCCGTCTCGACGATGACCATCAGGTCGAGATAGGTCGTGTCGGTCTTGGGACCGGTGATCCGCACGCGATTCAGCGGCGAGGATGTGGTGTCCAGGCGACCGAGGCCATCGAAGGTCGTCGTGGTGGCGGCGGTGCCTACGACCGTCTTGTCGCTCGTATTGGAAGAACTGCCCGCCGAAATCTTGACACCGCTGCTCGAGGAGCCGATCGCGCGCGACCCGAGGATGGAGGCGTTGCCGCACTTGCCTGCCGGCGAACTGGTGTTGATCACCCATGAGCCGCTCGAGGACGACAGGGCGCAGCTGTTGTCCATGGTGCTGCCATTGGTCAGCGACACGAGGTAGAAGGACACGCTCTGGTTGCGGCGCACGGCCTCCATCCGCGCGGTCTGGAGACCGGCCTGCAAACCCTCGGCCGCGCTCCGGATGCGGGTGTTGTCGAGCCAAACGCCGATGCTGGGCATGGCGACGAGCAACCCCACGGCCAGCACCGCCATGGTGATGACCAGCTCGATCAACGTGAAGCCGCGAACGCGGTGCATGTATCGCATCGGGCGACTCAACAGGCGTTGGACCGCGTCAGCCAACACTCGGCGGAAACGGTGGCGCCTTTGAATTTCGAGGTCGAACGATTGCCGTTCTGATCGATGGAATAGACATCGTTCTTCACCTGGCCGCTCTTGCCCGTTGCGCTGATGGAGTAGGCTTGCTGCGCACTGTCCGTGATGGTGCAGGCGTACCGAAAGTGGTCCGTTTCCTTGAAGTCGTTCCAGCTGGACGCGGTCGCGTCATTGGCACAAGTGGTGCCAGAGCCGTACTTCCGGTTGTCCTGGTAGTACTGCTCCATCTTGGCGCGGAAGTCGGAAAGGGCGTTGAACGCTTCCGGCTGCTGCCCGCGGCGGATGTAGTCGTTGTAGGACGGCAAGGCGATCGCTGCCAGGATGGCGATGAGGGCCACGACGATCATCATCTCGATGAGGGTGAAGCCCGGCATGCGGGTTGCGGGCGCGACGCGACGGCGCGAAAAAATTGAAAACTTCAAGGGCACCTCTCGGAGGGTGAGCAGGTTGGGAGACAACTGTGAATGCACCTGACAATGGTCACAGAATGTCTCTAATTGTGTTCGATTGCAAAGCCATTGATCCCGGGTGATCGACCATTCGTCAGCGATTGCAGGTGTTGGGTCGGGGGCGTGCATACTTTGTTTGTAGATGGTTCAGGTTTCAGGGCCTGGAACCCCCTCCGTCCGGCCGGTCCCGCGGCCGGGCCACAATCGCCCTGGATGTCCTCGGTCCTCAAGCGAACCCCTCGACCCGAAAACGCTCCCTCGATGGGTTGTGCGGGACTCGTCGCAATTCCGTTTCTCTGTCCGCTCGTGGCGGGCCCTTCCGCCAACGCGTGGCAACTGCTCGCCTCCGGGCTGTGCGCGGCCCTGCTGTTGCTGTCGGCGCGTGGTGGTGCCGTCGATAGGCGCTTGGCTGCTTGGCTGGCTTGTTGCGTCGCGGCGCTTGCGCTTTCG
>Ga0209426_1001887_pt1 | contig 11021 bp, 15 predicted proteins | sample Deesub1362B_J571_FD_187697 | JGI IMG/M metagenome (GOLD analysis project Ga0209426, IMG submission 187697) | Deep oceanic, basalt-hosted subsurface ecosystem from Juan de Fuca Ridge flank, Pacific Ocean, CORK Borehole 1362B_J2.571 (SPAdes)... ...
GGGCCTGGGGGCTGTACGACTGGGTCTGGGCGACCCGCTTGCCGTCGCGTACCGCAGCGTCGGCGAGGAGGATGCCGGCGAGGACCATTCCCTGCCCGCCGGTGCCAGCGAGACGAATTTCGAACCGATCCGTCATTCCGCCACCTCCGCTCTCGCACGGTCGATGATCTGCCGGTAAAGGTGGGTGTACTCCTCCAGGTCGTCCCGGTCGACGAAGATGCCTCGGATGATTTTCCCAGCCAATTCCTCTTCCGGCAGTTTCTCCGCCTGTCGCCGGGTCACGCTGTTCTCCTTCAAGCGGCGCATCATGTCCGGAGCCTTCCCCCACCGGTTGAGCCGACCGATGGTGGTGTGGCAGTAACTTACGGCTTCGATTAAGGAGAAACCTTCCTTTTCAATAGCCCGGGCGATGTACCGTTGGAGTTCCTGCACGTGGTAGACGGTGCTGCGGGCGACGAACGTGGCCCCCGCGGCGACCGCCAGTTCGGCGATCCGGAAGTTAGGCTCGATGTGGCCGTAAGGCGCGGTCGCAGCCCGGGCTCCCGGCGGCGTCGTCGGCGAATACTGACCGCCCGTCATCCCGTAGGTGGCGTTGTTGACCACGATGGCGGTCAGGTCGATGTTGCGGCGTGCAGCGTGGATGAAGTGGTTGCCGCCGATGGCCAGTGCGTCGCCGTCTCCCATCACGACGATGATTTTCATCTCCGGGCGGACCAGTTTGAGGCCCGTGGCGAAGGCCAGTGCACGCCCGTGGGTGGTGTGCATCGTGTTGAAGTCGACGTACACCGGCATCCGACCGGTACAACCGATGCCAGAGATCATCGCCACGTCGTTCTTGTCCAGGTTCAGACTGTCTACCGCGCGGATGATCGTCCCCAGCACGATACCGATGCCACAACCAGCGCACCAGATGTTGGGGAACTTCTTGCTATGGCGAAGGTATTGCTCGTGCACTCGGGATTCTGGCTGTTTTTTCATATGTGTCCCTCTTTCCGATGCTCTCGACTGCGGACCTCTCTCCACGGCTGCGCGAAGAGCGCCCCTTTCATTCTATCATACCCTGAGGTAGGTGCAAGAACTTTGAGCGAGACGGCTTGCCTGGCACACCCTTGAAGGGCAAACTGGCGCGCTGCCTCAAAACCGATATAATGGGGCTCAGACATCAGCGCCAGCGAGGTGCAACGTGCGCTATCTCGTTATATCGGACATCCACGCCAACTTGGCCGCCTTCGACGCTGTCCTCGACGCTGCTGGTTCCTTCGATATGATCTGGTGCCTGGGCGATCTGGTGGGGTACGGGCCGGACCCCAACGAGTGTGTGGCTCGGATCCAGGAATTCGAGCATATCTGCATCGCTGGGAACCACGACTGGGCAGCATTGGGCAAGTTGGACCTGAACCAGTTCAACCACGATGCGCGGGTCGCCAACGCCTGGACGCAGAGGCAACTCACACCGATCGCCAGGGCGTATTTGGAGGCCCGGCCTACTCGACTCGAAGAGGACGGATTCCTGCTGGTCCACGGCAGCCCACGGGAGCCGATCTGGGAGTACATATTGGATATAGAGCAGGCGGCGGTCAACTTTAGCCACTTCGAGGCCCCCGTATGCCTCGTGGGCCACACGCACGTCCCCATCGGTTTCGTTCTGGACCGGGAACACGAGGATTACTACCGTCTGGTTCCTCCGTACCCCGAGCCGATCCGGCTGGCCAATCCCACGATGCGGATGATCCTCAACCCGGGGAGCGTCGGTCAGCCGCGGGACGGGGACCCGCGGGCCAGTTATGCGATCCTGGACACGGAGGCCAGGACGTGGGAGGTGCATCGCGTCGACTATCCTGTGGAGGTCACGCAGGAGCGGATGCGTGCTTACGACCTCCCGCTGCGGCTCATCCAGCGGTTAGCGGTCGGGCGGTAGCGGGAACCACCGGGGCTTGGCGGGCGTCTTAAAGGTGGAATCCCGACCGACCGAAAAGGAGGAAGAGTGATGAGAAGGGCTGGAACGTTGGTTCTGTTTCTGGCAGGGGTTTTGCTGTTCGCCGCCGCTGGGTGCGCCGCCCGCCGCGCTGCTGCACCGCCCGAACCGCTGATGGTAGAGCCCCCGCGAGAGGTCGCCGTCCTAGCCGAGGAAGGAGCGCCCGTCCCCGGGATGTACGAGGCAGGGGCGGACGCGCAGGCGGCCAGCGTCGCCGCTAACGTGGAACGGCTGGTGATCCGCACCGCCGACCTCGACCTAATCGTCCCGGATACCGAAGAGGCGCTAGATCAGATCCAGGCCCTGGCGGAGGAACTGGGCGGGTACGTGGTCTCCCTCAACACTTACCAGTATCAGGAGGGGGTCCAGGCCTCCGTCACCTTCCGGGTCCCGGCCGAGTCCTTCGGCATCGCGCTCGACCGGCTGCGGGACCTCGCCACCATTGTCCGGCGGGAGTCCATCTCCGGTCAGGATGTCACCGAGGAGTATGTGGACCTGCAGTCCCGCTTACGACACCTGCAGGCCAAGGAGGAGCAACTCCTGGAATTCCTCGATCAGGCGGAGGACACCGAGGCGGTGATGCAGGTATACGCCGAACTGAGCCGCACCCAGGAGGAGATCGAACTGGTGCGCGGGCGAATGCAGTACCTGGAGAACCAGGCCGCGCTGGCGACCATCACCGTCAGTCTGACGCCGGACGAACTGGCTCAGCCGTTGGAGGTCGGTGGGTGGAACCTGCCCGGCACGATCCGCAACGCGCTCGAACTTCTGCTGAACGTACTGGAGTTCACCATCAAGGCCCTCATCTACCTGGTCATCGTCGGCCTGCCGACCCTTCTGGTCGTCGCCGCCCCGATTGTCGGCCTGGTCCTCCTGGTCCGCTGGCTGATTCGCCGCTCCCGCAAGCCCAGGCCGTAGCTCTCAACCGTCGGGCGGGGTGGGGAGCGACCCGCCCCGCCCGACGGTACCGGGTCCCCACCTCTGAGCGCTGTTCCCCTCATAGGGCTGTGATTTTTTACCGCTCGGGTGTGCCTGAACTCCTGTCTAAACCCCAATCGTAAGGCCTTGACGGTTTTTCGTTTTTGGTGTATACTATACTCCAGTAGGGTATATATCAAATCGTTGGGCAGTGAGGAGGGAACGAATGCCGGTGTATGAGTACCGATGTAAGAAGTGCAACGCTCGATTCGAGAAGTTCGTTCGCTCGCTCTCGGCTCAAAACGTGGTTCAGTGCCCGCGATGCGGAAGCGAGGAGGTGGAGAAGGCGGTTTCCCTCTTCGGGGTGGGCGGTCGTTCCCGCTCCACCGCCTCTTCCTCCTGCACCACGGGCTCTGTCTGAGGGCTCCCCTAGAAGAGGCCGGGGGCCTCAAGGATGGAGGGAATGGGCATTCAAGATCCGGCGGTGAAGGCAGAACTGCTGAGGCGGCTGCGGCGCATCGAGGGCCAGACGCGGGGCGTGGCCCGTATGATCGAGGAAGGGCGCGATTGTCAGGAGATCCTCCAGCAACTAGCCGCCATCCGCTCCGCGGTCTATCAGGCCAGCCTCCGGCTGATGCGCTCGTTCGCCATCGAATGTATCCAGGCCTCCGAGGATTCGCCCGAGGAGGCGGTGGAGGCGCTGATCAAAGCGCTCTCCCGTATTTCGTGACGCGTGATCGTGATTCGTAAAAGGAGGTTTTTCCGATGGCTTTGCTGGACAACGATGTTCGTCAACAAGTAGTGGAATTCCTGAAGGACCTGGCTGGGCCGGTCCGCCTGGTGATGTTTACCCAGGAGTTCGAATGTGAGTATTGCGCCGAGACCCGGCAGTTGGTCGAGGAACTTGGCGAACTATCCGACCTGGTCTCCGTCGAGGTGTACGACTTCCAGGCCGACAAAGAGAAGGCGGAGGAGTTGGGGATCGACAAGATCCCGGCCATCGCCGTGATCGGCAAGGAAGACTACGGGGTCCGTTTCTACGGCATCCCCTCCGGCTACGAGTTCACCTCCCTCCTGCATGCCATCCGCACGGTGGCGGCAGGGGAGCCGGAGTTGAGCGAAGAGGGGAAGAAGTTCCTCTCCGAGATCGACCGACCGGTCCACATCCAGGTCTTCGTGACGCCGACCTGCCCGTACTGCCCGCACGCGGTGACGCTGGCCCATCAGATGGCCATCGCCAGCCCCCACGTCCGGGCGGATATGGTCGAGGCGATGGAGTTCCCCCACCTGGCCGTGAAGTACCAGGTGATGGGCGTGCCCCGCACGGTGATCAACGAGACGGTCCATCTGGAGGGTGCAGCGCCCGAGCCGATGGTGCTGGACAAGGTCCGGGAGGCCCTGCAGGGCACGGAGGGGTAACTCTATGGAGATCAAACCCCTGATCGCCGGTTTCGAGCCTCAGGAGAGGCCCGAGGGGGGTGAGGGAGAAAAGCCCGCCGTCTACGACGTGATCGTCCTCGGCGCGGGCCCGGCGGGGCTGACCGCCGCCATCTACACCGGCCGCGCCCGGCTGAAGACGCTGGTCATCGCCGGTCCTCTCCCCGGTGGGGAGCCGTCCAACACCGACCTGGTCGAAAACTACCCCGGCTTCCCCGAGGGGATCGCTGGAATGGACCTGGCCCAGCGGTTCCAGAGCCAGGCCGAGCGGTTCGGCGCCGAGGTCGTGTTCGACGAGGCGACGGCGGTTGACTTCTCCCAGCAGCCCTTCACCGTCCAGACCTACTCGACCACCTACAAGGGACGGACGGTCATCATCGCTACCGGCGCGGAGCCGCGTCGGCTGGGGGTCCCGGGCGAGGATAAGTTCTTCGGCCGGGGGGTCTCCACCTGTGCCACCTGCGACGGTTTCTTCTACAAGGACAAGCGGGTGGTCGTGGTCGGCGGCGGCGATAGCGCTATCGCCGAGGGGCTTTTCCTCACCAAGTTCGCCAGCGAGGTCATCGTCGTCCATCGTCGGAACCAGCTGCGGGCGACCAAAATCCTTCAGGAACGGGCCTTCGCCAACCCGAAGATGCGGTTCGTGTGGGATTCGGTGGTCGAGGAGATCCTGGGGGACGAGACGGTGACCGGCGTGCGGGTGCGGAACGTGAAGACCGGAGAGACCTCCGTCATTGAGACGGACGGGGTCTTCGTCTACATCGGGATGGTGCCCAAGACGGAACTCTTCGTCGGCCAACTGGAACTGGACAAGCAGGGGTACGTCGTCGCCGACCGGCATCAGCGGACCAACGTGCCGGGGGTCTTCGTCGCCGGGGATGTGCAGGATCCCAACTACCGCCAGATCGTCATCGCTGCTGGGACCGGCGCGGTAGCGGCAATGGAGGCGGAGCGGTTCCTCGACGAGTACTGGCAGACCCCCCACGAAGAAGCGGGGCCCTCGTAGGCGAGGTTCGCGGAATGGAGATCGGTCTGCTTCCCCAGACGTCTGAGCCTTACGATGTGATCATCATCGGCGGCGGTCCGGCCGGAGCTACGGCCGCCCTCTACACCGCACGGGCCGGTTTCCGGACCCTGGTGGTGGACAAGGGGCTGACCGCTGGTGCGCTGGGAATGGCCTCAAAGATCGTCAACTACCCGGGGATCCAAGAGCCCATCAGCGGCTCGGATCTGGTCCGGCGCATCCGCGACCAGGCCGCCTCCTTCGGGGCTGAGTTCGTCACCGATAAGGTGCTCCGTGTGAGTCTGAGGGACGAGCCTAAGCAGGTGTGGGGCGGGCGAGGGGTGTACCGGGGGCGGGTGGTGGTCATCGCCACCGGTGCGATGGGCCGAACCCGTCGTATCCCCGGTGAGGAGCGGTTACTGGGGCGGGGTGTCAGTTACTGCGCCACCTGCGACGGGCCCTTTTTCAGCGGCAAAGAGGTGGCGGTCGTCGGCAACAACGACGAGGCGGTTGAGGAGGCGCTCACCCTGACCCGCTTCGCCACCCGCGTCCACCTCCTCAGTCCCACCGCGGAACTTCAGTCCTCACCGGAGTTGACAGAGGAAGTGACCGCCCATCCCCAGGTGAGTCTCCACCTCGCCACCCGCGTGCGGGAGATCCTGGGGGAGGAGCGGGTCGAGGGGGTGCGGATCGCTTCTCGAGGTGAGGAGCGGATCCTTCCCGTCGCTGGCGTCTTCGTTTACCTCCAGGGAAACGTCCCGGTGACCGACTTTCTGGGGGACCAGTTGCCCGTCGAGGAGGGCGGCTGTCTGGTGGTGGACGAGAACTTCCAGACGCCGATCCCTGGGGTCTTCGCCATTGGGGACGTGCTCTGCCGGCATCTGAAGCAGGCGGTGGTGGCCGCGGCCGACGGCGTCCGTGCCGCAATGGCGATCGACCGCTACCTTAGCGGACGGGGGAAACTGCGGCCCGATTGGTCGTAGCCGCTTGACGGAGGAGAGCGTGGCACAGGACCGAAAGCGGAAGAAGCAACCCAGAGTGATCATCTTTACGACGCCCACCTGTAGTTTCTGCCGCGCGGCGAAGATGTACCTGCGACAGCGGGGGATCCGCTTCCGCGAGGTGGACGTCTCTCGGGATCAAGCAGCGCTGCGGGACATGGTCCGACGCAGCGGACAGCAGGGAGTGCCGGTCATCCAGATCGGCAACAAGATCGTCGTCGGTTTCGATCGACCGAAGATCGACCGACTGCTGGGTTTATGAACCACAGAGGCACAGAGAGCACAGAGGAATCATACTGAGAGAACTCTGTGTCCTCTGTGTCTCTGTGGTGAAAACAGAATAAGGAGGTATGATGAAGATCGAACCATTGGGCGCGCGTGTCCTGATCCGACCTCTGGAGGATGAACAGACCTTTGCCGGTGGCCAGTTGGTGTTGCCGGACACGGCGAAGGAGAAGCCCCAGCGGGGCGTCGTCGAAGCGGTTGGTGATGAGGAGGAGATGGTCACCGACCTCTCCGTGGGGGACAGGGTGATCTTCCCCAAGTACACCGGCACGGAGATCCGGCTGGATGGGGTGGATTACCTGATTATGGACGAAACGGACGTGCTGGCTCGTATCCGGGAGTAGCGATGGTGGTGGTCTGGATCGACGGGGAGCGTTGTCCGCCCTGCCTGCGTTGTCTGGCGGCGGTCGCCTGCCTGAACGGCGCGCTGGTGCAGGATGGACCGGGCTCGCTCCCCGTCCTCGATCCGGACCGGTGTTCCGGCTGTGGCTTCTGCGGGCCGGCCTGCCCGTATGACGCAATCGCCGAGAGAGAGGTCCCTGCGTATGCCTGATCATCCTTCCCCAGCCAAAATTCCCCGTGTGGACGATGTCCGCTGTCAGGCCTGTCGGCGATGCGTGGCGCGCAAGGTCTGCCGCTCGAAGGCCCTCGTCGCGCTGGACCCAGGGGAACCTCCCTTTGTGGACGGCAATCGATGCTATGGCTGCCTGGCCTGTGTGCCCGCCTGTCCGTATGACGCCATCGTCGTCTGACGCATGACGTTTGACGTGTGACGTTTGACGCAAGATGCGAGATGAGCACTGAGGACCGTCGGCTGGTTGAGCGATTGGAGGAGTTGACCACAGCAACCCGTGCCCTGGCCCGGGAGGTGGAGCGTCTCCAGCGGTGGCATCCCCTCGCCGGTGACATCCGCCACATCCTCTGGCGCAACTTTCTGCGGGGCGTGGCCTTCGGGCTGGGGCAGACGGTAGGGGCCGTGTTGTTGGTGGGGATCCTGGCATGGCTGTTGAGCCAACTGGAAGTGGTGCCGGTGCTGGGCGAATGGATCGCCCGGCTGTGGGAGGCGATCCGAACTGCTCAGGAGGGGTTGAGGTAACCCCCCGGAGAAAGGAGTGGAATGGGCGCGTCGAAGCGTCTGGTGGTGATCGGAGGGGTGGCGGCCGGGATGAGCGCGGCGTCGAAGGCCCGCCGCACCGATCCCGAGATGGAAATCCTCGTCTACGAGAAGTCGGGTTTCGTCTCCTACGGGGCCTGTGGCCTCCCCTACTACGTCCAGGGCATCATTGAAGACCACCACACCCTCATCGCCCGCACGCCGAAGCAGTTCGCCCGGCAGGGAATCCAGGTACACCTCCACCACGAGGTGACGGAGATCGACCCGGAGAGCCGACGGGTGCGGGTGCGGGACCTGGACGCGGGGCGGGAGTTCGAGATAGAGTACGACCGACTGGTGCTGACCACCGGCGGCAACGCTGCCCGCCCCCCGATCCCCGGCATCGACCGGGAGGGGGTCTTCACCCTGCGCCGGGTGGAGGACGGTATCGCGCTGCGCCGTTTCGTCGAAGGGAGGTCGCCGAAGCGAGCGGTGATCGTCGGCGGCGGGTACATCGGCCTGGAGATGGCGGAGGCGTTTACAGCGCGTGGCCTGGAGGTCACGGTGGTGGAGATGCTCCCCCAATTGGTCCCCAACCTCGACGCCGAGATGGCCTCGCTGGTGCGGGAGGAACTAGAGCGGAACGGGGTGCGGGTCCTCCTGGAGCACCGGGTGGAGAAGATCGGCGGAGGGGAGAGGGTCGAAGCGGTGATCGCCTCCGGCGAGGAGGTCCCGGCCGACCTGGTGCTGGTGGCTGTGGGGGTGCGGCCCAACGTCGATCTGGCCCGTCGGGCGGGGATCGACCTGGGGCCGACGGGGGCGGTGGCGGTGGACGACCATCAACGGACGAACCTTGAGGGGATCTTCGCCGCAGGCGACGTGGCCGAGGCCCGCCACATCGTCACCGGCAAGCCGGTCTACATCCCCCTGGGGACCACCGCCAACAAGCAGGGGCGGGTGGCCGGGGAGAACGCTGCCGGTGGGGACGCGGTCTTCCACGGCGTGGCGGGCACCGCCGTGGCGAAGGTGTTCGGTCTGGAGGTAGCCCGCACCGGCCTGACGGAGCGACAGGCCCGCGAGGAAGGGCTGGAGCCGCTGAGCACGACGGTCAAGGCATCCTCCCAGGCCCACTACTACCCCGGCGGCGGCCCGCTCCACGTCCGGTTGGTTTTTCAGAAGGACGGGCGTCTGCTGGGCGCGCAGATAGTGGGCAAGGGGGCGGCGAAGCGGATCGACGTCGTCGCCGCTGCCCTCCAGGCCGGGTGGGGGGTCCGGGACCTGCAGCGGCTGGACCTGAGTTACGCGCCCCCCTTCGCCCCGGTGTGGGACCCCATCCTGGTGGCAGCCAACGTGGCGGGGAAGGCGATCCGATGAGGGAGTACGACGGTATCATCGTAGGGGCCGGACCGGCGGGGGCATCCGCCGCCTACTGGCTGGGCGAGGCCGGGAAGCGGGTCCTGGTCCTGGAGAAAGAACGTCTCCCTCGCTACAAGCCCTGCGGCGGCGGGATCCCTAAGGCCGTCTTCGAGCGGTTCCCGTTCGATTTCTCCCCCGTGGTGGAGCGGGAGATCGGTCGGGTCCGGTTCCGCTTCCGGGACGGGCGGGAGGTGGCGGCCGACCTGCCGGGCAAGCCCGTGGCGATGGTGATGCGGGACCGGTTCGACTATCACATCCTGCGGCACGCCCGCGCGGAGGTGCGGGACGGATCGCCGGTGGTCGCGCTGCGGCAGGACGGGGACGGCGTGGAGGTGGAGACGGCCTCGGGGGAGACCTTCCGGGGCCGTTATCTCATCGCTGCCGACGGGGCCAACTCCCGCGTGGCGCGGTGGGTGGGGCTGCGGCGGGGGAGGCGGATGGGAGCCGCCCTGGAGGTGGAGGTCCCGGCGGACGACGCACTGGTGGAGGAATACCAACAGACCGTCCTCTTCCTCTTGGGCGTGCCGCCGCTGGGGTATCTCTGGATCTTCCCCAAGGCGGAGCACCTGTCGGTGGGGATCGGTACGTTCTTGGGGAAGAACTCGGCGATGCGGGAGATCCTCCGGCGGGAAATGGCCCGTCTGGGCGTCGACGTGGAGGGGCATCCGGAGCACGGTCATCCCCTGCCGATCTACCTGCGGCGTGAGCGGTTGCATCAGGGACGGGTGCTCCTGGCAGGGGACGCCGGGGGGTTGGTGGACCCGCTGCTGGGGGAGGGGATCCGCCACGCGATCGACAGCGGCCGGATGGCGGCGGAGGCGGTGTTGCGGGAGGACCCCGCCGGGTACACCGCCCGCGTGCAACGGACGTTGGGGACGAACCTCCGTTGGGGGCTGCGGTTAGCGAGGGTTTTCTACTATCACCCGGAGGCGAGTTTCGAGTTGGGGGTGCGTAACCCTCGGTTCCTGACCCTTTTCCTCCGCCTGTTCGCGGGTCAGACGACGTACCGGAGGATGGCCCTGTGTGCCCCGTTCGATATCCTGCTGGGCCTGCCTCGACGGCGCCCTGCTGTCCAACCTCGAGACCTGAATGGACCCTGAACCTTTGAACAGGAGGTACTTATGCTCAGCCGAAACTACCGTGACGTTCCACCCGAGCCCGCGGAGGAGGGAATCTCCATTCGCTGGGTGATCAGCAAACCAGAGGGAGCCCCTAACTTCGCGATGCGGGTCATCGAGTTCGCACCGGGGGCGGTCTTCGAACAGCATCAGCATCCTTTCGAGCACGAGATCTTCGTCTTGGAGGGCGAGGGGATCGCGATGGGGCCGGATGGGGAGGTGGAGATGCGCCCCGGCGTGGTCCTCTACATCCCCCCGGACGAGCCCCACGGCTACCGGAACACCGGCGAGGGGGTGCTGCGGTTCATCTGTGTCATCCCGCACCCGGAGTGACGAGTGGCGCGTGACGTGTGATGCGTGACGTGTGCTGGGTCGGGATCAAGCGTCAAGCGTCAAACGTCATACGTCAAGCGTCAAACATCTCGTGACAGGAGGGGGAAGTATGGCGACGGAGGCGAAGGTTACCTGGGTTGGGCCTGGGCTGCGGTTGGTGGGAGAGGCGTCCAGCGGCCCGGCCATCGTGATCGACCACGTCCTGCCGGGGGAGGAGCGGCGGGAGACGGGGCCGCGGCCGATGGAACTTCTGCTCATTGGGCTGGCCGGCTGCACGGCGATGGACGTCGTCTCCATCCTCCAGCGGATGCGCCAGCCGGTGGACGGCCTGGAGGTCCACGCCAGCGCCGAGCGGGCGTCGGACCATCCGAAGGTCTACACCCGGATCCACCTGGAGTACGTGGTCAAGGGGAAGGGACTCAAGGAAAGCGCGAGATCGGAA
>Ga0209426_1001889_pt1 | contig 11000 bp, 19 predicted proteins | sample Deesub1362B_J571_FD_187697 | JGI IMG/M metagenome (GOLD analysis project Ga0209426, IMG submission 187697) | Deep oceanic, basalt-hosted subsurface ecosystem from Juan de Fuca Ridge flank, Pacific Ocean, CORK Borehole 1362B_J2.571 (SPAdes)... ...
ACGAATTCTACAACAGCTTTTATTTCATCCAGGTTGTATGAAGAATATGCTTCGATTTCTAATATCTTACCTGTATTTCCAGGATTATATATTTTGAAGTCACAATCTCTCAACATTTCATGAAGTTTTTCTATCATATCCGTATGTATTATACCTTTCATTTTTCACCTCCAGTTTTAGTTTCATATTAACGGAAAAAAATGTAAAGTTACTCGCAATGATAGTCTTTAAAATTTATGAGTTTCTGGAAGTCTTCTGGGAAATCTTTATCAAATCCATATTTTTTAGCTATTTCTATTAGAATTGGTTGTCCATATGGATAGTAGTTATGATGGTACATTTTTTCAATTTTTTGAAGGAATTCATCATCACCAAGTAACCAAATCCATTCAATATAGTGTTCAATAGACCTTAATGACGAAATTCCTCTACATCCGGTACATTTATTTACTGCAAATGGAAAATATTCTTTCATTTCATTTAGTATAAATTCTTCAGAAAGAGGAAATGGTTCGTATTCTGGATTTACACGCAAGTCCAGTTTTTCTAATGTATCTTTTGATAAATATGGAGCTATTATTTTTCCTCTAAATTCCCATATTAATGAATTTGTATTATCTTCCAAATATTTTTTTAGTCTCTCGAAAATTTCTTCTTTACTTCTCAATATATCACCTCCCTATTTTAATTTATATTATTTACTTTTACCAAAAAAATTAAAGTATCTTGGCTTCTGGATTTTCACCCAGAAGTTCTTTTAAAATATCTATGGAAAGTTCATATTCATCCAGACAAATATATTCAATAGCTCTGTACTTTAGAAAGATTAAATATTCATCTTCCACTTATATCACCTTTATCAAAAATTAAAGATATTCTATTTCAATTTTGAATAGTTTCCTTATCCGTTCAATAAGATTAGGGTCGACATCAATGATGATATCGTTTTCATCGTAGATAATTGTAGCTCCTCTTAGAGTTAACAGAAGGACTGCGTCTTTTGTATCGTTATTTTCATTCTTCTTTATCCTTATCTTCATTGTGGACAACCTCTTTAATATGGTCTTTTTCTAATTTCATTCTTTGTTCGACAGTTTTACCGATGTAGAGAAGAAATAGAGTTACTGGTAACCAGAGAAACATTGTTGCCACCAAAGAAAATATTTTTTCATGGGTCTTTAGTTTATTTGTTTCTTCCGGGTAAACTTTTGTGCTTATAAAGTATGTAACAGCTCCTATTCCAAGATATAGTACAATAAACCATATTTCTATCATTTCAAATCCCTCCTTTCATATTAACGGAAAAAAAAGAATTAGATAATATTTAATTCCTTGTAAATTTTATACATCAAATTTAGAATTGGATGGTCTGATTTTTTAAGTTTTTTCAGTGTCTTTTTTACAATATTTATATTTTCATAAGTTACGCTTTCAAGTTCTTTGTATTCAATATAGTCGGGATGATAAGGTGGAAGTTGATATCCTTGAGCTTTTTTAAGTAAGGAAACTACAAATTCTATTTTCTTTGAAGTTGGAGCGTCTTTTAATTCAGGATTGAGTTTTTCACCCTGGAATAACTGAAGTTCTATATCGAATTCTTCAACAATTCTTCTCCATGTATCAAGGTCTTTTATTAAATCTGTAAACATTGCTCTGTTTTTTATTCCGCCGAACATTTGCACGCATAATTGTTCAATACTCTCTCTTCGGTTATACTCATAGATATCTATTAAATATTCACTAATATCTTTCCAATCAGGTTTGAAATGTTTTATGTCTTTGATACCTGATTTGGAAGCTATTGTATGCATTATGTCAAACCAGATAGAGGTAAAGTCTTTTTTATTACCTATGTTGAATGTTCCAAAATCATACATTGCTCCTTTTACTTTCTCCTGTAGAGGTATTATAATTCCAAGGTCACCATCCGTATCTATTTTAGTATGAAATTCTTCAGTTTCGAAGTCCATAGCTAAATATGGGTGAATTCTAATACACCAGTCAGGAAGATGTTTATCTACTTTTACTTCAAGACATCTTATTGATAGGTTTCTGGTTACTGGTTCTTTAGCGAATAAAACATATTCTGGTTTTCCAAGCTTTTCATATAGGGATTTACTGATTTTTATTTGGTTTACATTTTTGAATGAATCATAGAGGATAATTCTTATGAATCCATTCAATTTAATTTGACATTTCTTTTCGCTATCGAATAATAAAAGTTTTCTTACAATGTTATTTACAAATGTATTTATAGCATCTTTGTCAAATTTACTTAATTTATTAAAATCTTTAACTTGATTTAATTTTTTTAATGCTCTGTATATTTTAGTTGGTTCTTCATACATATATATTTTACCACCAACTTCTTTCTTTCGAATGTAAGTAAAATAGTTTTGAAATACTGGATATTTTTTGGCAAGTTTATCAGGGTCTACTTTATGAAGTTTTTCAAGTATATCAAGAATATTTTCCGGAAATGGAAATGACAAATTTTTTCTGGTAAATATTTGGTCTATTATCTGATTTCTAATTTTCTCAGGGTAACAAAACAGTCCTTGAATAAATGTTCTGCTAATTCTTACATTTTTATTAGAGATATTACCGTCTTTTCCAGGTATAGTAGGATAGCAATGAATTTTACCAGTTTCAATTACTTCGCGCCATATTGCTCTGTCCTTGAAAGTATCAGGATTTATAACAATGACCGGGTCTTTATCGTCTACATAATCTGCTACAGTATGTTTTAAACCATTTGGACTTTCCAGTTTACATCCAATTTCAACATCTCTATCTTCTTCAATTGTAAGTTCCCATATCCATCTTTTTGATTCTTTTACACCAGGATTTAGCAGTGTAGCGTTGGTTATGTATCCTGAAATAGGAGAAAGTCTGATACTTTCGTCTCCCACTTCTGTAAGAGGTTCTTGAAATTCTATGTAACTGCCTTCTTTGGGTATGTCTTTTTTTATAAATCCAAATATTTTATTGGATATATTAGGATGAGGATTTCTTATTATAACTTTGGCAATTCGTTTGTATTTTAGTTTTTCAGCAGCAGATTTGGATATAAGTACAGAACCATCAATAGTTTTAATAAATTCATCATAGTTTTTAGGAAATCTCCAGTTAAGAGTTACATATTTGTAATCTGTGTATTTGGCAAATGACTCGTACTCTTCATCTTTATCAGGGTTTAAAAGAAAAACGCCTCCTTTAGGGTATAGTTCAAGATTATCGATGTTTTTTCCATGTTTAGATATTCCATAGCAACTAATAACTGTTCTTTTTACTTTCTGGTCGAAAGGAAATGGAAGGTTGTAAAAAGCTCTTGAAAATATGTCATTGGCTTCAGTTTTCATATTGACAAGACCAAAATTACCAACACTTCTACTTCTGAATATTGGACATAAAATTCCAATATATTGTGGTAGGAGTGATACACGCATGTTTTTTAAATCATCTTTTCTGCTATAAGCTATTAATTGTCTTGTCGAACTTTCTTCATTGGTGATTTTGAAAACAGATACAATTTTATCTCTGAATACTGGATGATAATCTGAAAGCATGTATTCAGGAATAGAATGTGTTTCAGGATAGTCAAAATTTTCTTTAAGCCATTTAAGCGTATTTAGCCACCATTCTTTGCCGAAATAATCTATTAAGTTTTTTCTAATTTCCTTTACAGTTTGCATTTTCATAAGTTATCACCTTTATGTTTATTTATCATCTGTCTGTATATATCAATATTTCGACTATCGTTTTTTAAATACTCGACAGCTAATTCCGCTTCTTTTTTTCTTACTTTAAGATAAGGTAGTATAGCTTCCAAAAAGGTTAGTGCTTTTTTACCATTAAATCTTATATTATAACAGGAATTATACTTATATATTCTTCCAGCAGGAAATTTACTCTGAATGAATTTGAGAGCGTCAATGTTTTTGTTATATATTCTTACCTGAATACAACCATTGGTTGTTAAGTGAATACTTCCTTCACCATCAAAAAATCCTGCTATCCAGATAATATCATTCATTATAGTGACACCTATAAAAATAAAAAATTAAATAAAATATTTAATTTTCAATCCACATCTGTCACATACGAATTCCATTTCTCCAGATAATATCATGTTTCCGCCACAAGGACATCCTGTAGGAAGTCCAAAGGATTCCATGTAGTGTTTAAAGTGTTCTATGGATTCAAACATTTCAGGCAACTGAGGTTTCATTCTTCAACCTCCTTATTGTCATATTCAAGTTCAATTAGCATATCGATGAAATGTCGAGCTTTTAACAAGTCTTGTTTCCCATTTTTGAATCTATGTCTACATATATATTTTATTACACATCCTTCAATGTATCCCAATCCATTTTTAACTATGAATTCGACAGGCTGTATTGGATATTGCTTATAGTGATTTCCACCTATCTGCACATTCAAACTACTCATTTTTTTCACCCTCTTTTTTGGTAGTATCTTTCTGGTGTTGATTGGACTTAAAAAGATTTTGGTTGAAATTGTCAAGATTTTTAATTGACAAAACATAATCAAAGAACTTATGAACATATTCAAAAAAGGTATCATCATCTCTTGGAACAAGTATATCATCAATTATTTCCTCTGTTTTTCTATCAATAAATACCACAGTTCCGTCTTCACTATCCGTGAGCCAGATATATCCATATAATTGAATTGTAGCAGCTTCAATTTTCTTTTTGAGATTTTTATCTGTCCTACTACATGTCTTTAATTCTTTGAGTGGATTTATTTTGTCTGGAGTTCCTTCAAATACAACAATATATTCATTGTTATCGATATCCATTACTTTTGTTTTAAAGAATCTTTTCATGTTATTATATCCATGTTTGTTATGTAAATAGTTACCAAGTTTTGTAAAAAAGTTCCCCTTTGATGGAATATAATATATATGTGATATCCATGATTTAAGACCCCATTCAGGCTTTAAATAAAACTGTTGGATGATAGACGGAGTAATAGATACATAATCACTAATTTCCAAAAAATCACCTCCAATTATAATTAAAAATAAAATTAAAGAGTTAGAAATTCAAGAAGTTTTGCATTAATTTTAGAATCTAACTCATTTCTTATTGCATTTCTAATATCACACTCGTATTTATATTTTACTTGGTTAAGTCTTGTCTTTTCAGACTGTAGTTCATTGATTTTTTCATCAATCTCTTTTATTTTGTTACTCAGTTCCTGTAAGTATCCATCATTAGAAGATACTTCTATAAATTTGGCTGTTAGTATTTGATTGTACAGTTGTTTTAGCTGTTTTTTAATTTCTTCATATTTCCATCGAGGTATTTTATCAAATTTAAGGTTCATAAGTTCATTAAATGTTTTTTCAAGCTCTGAAAGGTCATCAGAAATATCACATCTCATCAGTAACCCTCCAAAAATAAAAAATTTAGGCTGCCTTTTCGGCAACCTCAATATCAAATATTCTTGTATTTTCAGGAATGTCAAGAGCTTCCATGATTGCCGGATTCTGTTTTGCCAGTCCGAGATATTTGATTACTATTTTGTCACCCTCTGAAACTTTAAGAAGTTCCAGCTGCTTAACGAATGTTGCAAATGCGTAATTGAATCCATATCTTCTATTTCCATTCTGAATAATCAGAACTTTGCTTTCTACGACCTTATCTCCATACTTCACCTCACCCTTACCAATGAATTCCACTGTTCCTTCATATTCCCAGTATTCATCCACTTTCTTGTATATGGAAAATTCAGTGTTTTCCCTTGGTTCATTTACTATATTTATCCACACAGTTCGTGTTCTATTTGGCTTGGCAGTTCCAAACATTTCCTTATACTTTTCCACCAGTCCCATAATTAGGTACACGTACCTACTGTATATAAATCTTTTGGTCATCAGTTTTGTCAAATGTAATTCTTGAGCGTATTACAGTGGCAATTTCACTACCGTTTTGTATTCCTGGAATTGGTAGCTCGGGTTTGGTTATTGCTTTATCCACATACTGCTCAAAGACATTATAATATATATTTCCATGTTTTACAATATAGACCGGGTCTAATTCTTCAAGAATGTCGTTTGATTTAATCATAGAATACTCTGTAACAGGACTAAATCGAATTTCTTTGAGAAGAGTTGTTGTGAAATTTCTGACATCTTTGTTATTTCGAATTCTATTTTCTATTTTCCAAAATCCATTGAGTAATCCTTTTGCCAGATTCTTTTTGTTTATATCTATAAGGACTTCAGTATCATATGGTATTCTCCTGGCTTTGTAGAACATTACTGAAACTTTATTGAAAAATTCATCAAAGGTATTGTTTTTTATAAGTACGGTGTCAATTATTTTTCGCTGATTATTCTTTTTTAAAATCAATAGAAGAACATATACTTCATTGGTTTCCAGAGGTTCAAGAATTCTATAAAATTTTTCCATTTCTTTTACGTCTACATTCTGCATCATTTACCATCCCTGGTTTTTTCTCATTTGCACGATATATAAATTTTACTGAGGTAGGAAACTTTAAATACAATTAGGAAAAAAATAAAACATATGGTTGAAACAAGTGATAATGATATATTTATTGACGACGAAAAATCTGTTCTTCAAGGAACTTCAAATGAAAGCATACACAAAACGGATGAAACAATTGACGAAACTAAAACAGACAGTAAACCAGAAAAAGTTGATACTAAACCAAAAGAAAGTGCAAAACAAGAGCCAGTAAAAACAGACAATGAGCCAGAGAAATCTGAGGAGAAACTGGAAAAAGAGCCAGAGCAAGAAGATAAGAAAGAAGAGAAGACTAAAGAGAAAAAGAAGAGAGGAGGAAGAAAATCTAAGAAGGAAAAGAAGAAAGATAATAAACCTCGAAAAAGAGGTGGTAAAAATATGAAGAAACAGAAGAAAGAAGATAGTAAGAACGATAAAGATGTGAAAGAAAAAGATGAAACAAAAACTGAAACAATAACTATTATACCTGAAGCTACTAATAAAACTGAAACAAAGAAAAAAGATGAGAAAAAGATAATCATGATAGTGGTTACCATTGTTGCTGTCGTAGTTATAGGTATTGTACTATACAAAATACTAAAGAACAGAAGAAAAGAAGTAACTCATGTAGAAGAGGAAGTATCGTATGTTCCAGAAACTGAATTTCAAAATGATACTCCACAATATGTAACTCTTTAAAATTTATGGTGATGATAAATGAGTGATGAACTGGTACAAAAGGCAGTCGAATTAAGAAATGAAGGATATAGTTATCAGGAAATAGCTGATGAACTTGGACTGTCTAAAGCTACAGTGTACAGATATGTTAAAAAAGCTCAAAAAAATAGTGAACCAGAAACTATAAATGAAAGTAATGATGAACCTGTAAAAAGTGACGGTAAAGTAGCTGGTGAAACTGATAGTGGTGCAAGTAATACCGTAGATGTTACTAATATTAATACATTACTTGAAAATAAACAAACTTCACTAAAAGTACAACCTATTAACAAAGTTATTGATAAAGTAAACAATACAATTACAGTTGTTGAGGAAGAGGTTGAAAAAGAAACTGAGAAAAAGGAAACTTCTAAAGTTGGTAAAATAACAAAAACACTAAAAAACAAATGGATGCTTTTTGTCCTCATTGCTTCATTCATTGTAATTCTGGCTGTATTGTATATGTTCTTCAGAAACAAAGAACCAGAACAATATTCAGAACCAAAAACATCAAATAAAGGATGTAAAAACTGTAATGATGAAGAAACAATTGTAAGACAGGAAGCTGGACGAAGAGAATATGTTATTTTGTAAGGTGATGGAATGTTAAAGAAACCAAAATTGCCAGAACTTAATTTAGAGGATGAAATTGTTGACACAATGGAGGATATTGAAATAGACGAGAAAGAACAGGAAAAAGAGCTGGCACGAGATAAGCTTGAAACTGGTGTTTCTAAACTTCTTGGTTTTGTCGCTTCAATTGGTCTACCCAAAGACATAATGTCTATCAAAGTAAATGAATATTCTGCTGTCGCTATGGAAACTGGTGTTGCAGGCGCTCTTATAGATACAATAGAATATTATTTCCCTGATGTCGAAATGTCACCAGCTCTCGTATTGTTAGTATCTGGAGTAGCATTTGCTTCCGCTGTAATGGCTGATAGACAGCAAATCAAGCAAAAATATAAAAAACAGAAAGGTAAGAAAGTAGAAGAAATTAAAAAAGAAAAAGAAGATGTAGTTAAAAATAGTGCGGAGGTGTGAATTAAATGAATATAAATGCTTTATTCGGCTCTATGTTAAAAGATAAGAATGTGAAACAGATGATTACTAAACTTCAGATTGCTGCGGAATATATAACAGCATTCGCAGAAACTTACATGGGTGAATACGATAAAGATGGTAATCTAATTGAAAAAGGAGATAGAGATATATTCAATGAACTACTTGTTGAGATAAACGAAAAACTAAATGTTGTTAACCAGAAAATTGACGAACTGGATGAAAGAATTCGTAAAATTGAAGAAAAAATTAACAAAGACTAACGAGATATGAAATCACATATATCAATATTACTTACTGCTCAGTCGGGAATGGGAAAGTCTTATCTTGCAAGCTACATTACACAAAACATTGATGTAAAAAGGAAATATGTCATTGATTATACAGGAGAATATGAATTTCAAGGTTTTTCAATTTTTACTATTTCACCAGAAAACTATCATTATCTTGACAAAGTTCTTGACTCATATAACTATGTGATATTCAGATTTGACTTGACATCGCATGAAAATATTGAAAAAATTGTGAATTATATTTCACAGTATGCTTTCTACAAACGAAATACATTTATTCTCTATGAAGAATGTCACGAATACATATCTCATTCAAAGCCAGCTAAATTTATAAAAATGGTTGCAACAGGAGGAAGGAAATTTGGAGTGTCATCACTTTTTGTCACCCAAAGACCATCACTTCTTAACCCAACTATAAGGTCACAGACGAACATTAAAATATCAGGTAAAATGACTGACCCTGCTGATTTTGATGCAATAAGCCATTTATTTTCGCACTGGCATGTAATACCAAAACTTAAACCAAGAGTCTTTTTATTTCATGGATTTGATGGTGAAGAGTTTCTCTTTACAACAGAAGGTATCAATTTAAAGCACCATGGGTAATAAAGTTTAAATAATTTTTCTATTTTATTGTTTTTATGATTGATTTAAAAATAGTTATAGCTACTGTAATACTTATTATAGTTGGCGGAAGTTTACTCGACAGTATAATGATTGTTGGAAAACATGTGTCGGACGAAGAGAGTTTAAAGAGATTTATAATTACATTCATATTACTGGGAGCTTTGGTATATCTGTTTTTTAGAATAGCCGGTGTTACTTTATCTGTATTTCTTGGGATAGTTATTGGAAAAATTATATCAGACACTATTTCACAAAACAAAATGTTTGTAAGTTAGAGAGTAGAAAAAGTTATATACAATTTGTATTTATTTTTGAACATGAGGATTTACAAACCAAGTAAGAACGATATTGTAACGGCTGTTGTAGCCGGGTTGATACTTGTCGGTGCTAAGCTTGCTGACTCAATGGTCGTTAATCAGTATCTGGGTCAGTATCTTGCAAAAGTTCCGTTTAGCAACGTCGTGAGTGCTGCTGTTGTTGGTCTGATTCTCGCAACAGTTCTCGCTGTTGTGGGAATGGGTAAATATGCACCTCTTGCATTCATACTTCCTGTAGCTGTCGCTGTTGCCAATGAAGTTCAGCCAATGGTTATGGATATGTTGCCAGCTTGAAATAGAAAATTTTATATATTTATAGAGAGGTGATAAAAGTATGAGTTTTGGTTTGCATCTTGAAGGAGTAACCCTTCAGGCAAATACGGCAGATGAATTTACACCAATTGTAACATATAGAGTTCCTGCCGGTGCAAGTATTGTTTTTCCAACCACAACCAGAATCATAATGAAACTGTTTGAAACTGGTGGAAATGAACTGGATAATAAGGACGAGCTTTTCTTCGCTTATAAGCTTCCTGCCGAGAAGACCTGGACTCCGCTTACAGAAGTATTTACATATCAGAAGTTTAAACAGATGTCAATAAGTGACCAGTCTGATTATACAAGAACACCAAAGATTCAGCTTTCTCCACAGGCTATGAACGCAATTGCCGCAAAAGGTGGAGGGGCTGGAATAGTCTTTCCACAGGACAGACAGGTTGCCCTGTTTGTCAAGTCAAGCAAAACATTTGACCCGAACAACGCAGATAACTTCCTTGAACTGCCTGATGTGGAAGTTCTCGGTTAATTTTTTAAATTTATAATTTTCGAGGTGAGTGGGAAATGGCTCTAATACTTAGAGAATATGAATTTAGTTGGAGAACTCCTGATGAAAGGAGAAGTGACACGATAGCAACTTTTGAAGTTCCTCAGCATATCGATTATCAGCTTCTAAGAGGAGATGAACTCAGGATTATTGTTCCTGCTAAAGCAAATATAGTTTTTGATGGAAGTAATATTACCTCTACATCAAATGATGTATCTAACGCTGCATATTCAGCACCCGACCTGACTTTTGAACTTCCATATTTCACTCCAAGTAATTATTACACTGTAAATGAACTTGTTGAAATTGTAGATTCAAACGGTAATTCTGTGACATATTCTTATGACTCAAGTACAGGCAAATTTACAATTAGCAACCCTGCCACTACAACGTTCTATATCTATTATGCACCAATAGGTGGTGAAGTCAAACTTGTACATAGTATAACCGGCGGTGTTAGAAGCGAAATTACTGTCCACAGAAGTTCGACAAACGCACATATATTGTACGACCCTGGAAGAACACCACCAAGAATTCAGAAAGATGAACTTGTTCCAAGCAGAACATTTCTCGAAATCAAAGTCTATCCGAGAACAATTGGTGGAACAGCCAAGTATAAGTTTGACCCTCTGCTTCCTGATGGAAGTACTTCCAACGTCTG
>Ga0209426_1001890_pt1 | contig 11000 bp, 9 predicted proteins | sample Deesub1362B_J571_FD_187697 | JGI IMG/M metagenome (GOLD analysis project Ga0209426, IMG submission 187697) | Deep oceanic, basalt-hosted subsurface ecosystem from Juan de Fuca Ridge flank, Pacific Ocean, CORK Borehole 1362B_J2.571 (SPAdes)... ...
ATCAATGCCGTTCTGCTGTTAACCAATATGGGCCAAACCTCTCCAACCGTCTCAACAGAGGTTATAAACGTAAAAATTTCAGTTAATCCGCGTGCATTGAACCTGGAAAGTCGTGGTAAATGGCTTAAATGCGTTGTTGAAATTCCAAAAGCCTACGATATCGGCGATTTGGACTTATCAACCATCAAGCTTAACAACACCATAAGTATCGATCCTAATGCACCTATCACTTTCATAAATAGGGATTGCAGAGAAAACTATCAAATAATGGTCAGGTTCAATAGAGCTGAGGTTATAGAGCTGATTAAAAAAGCTCTGGAGGAAACGCAAGATACAAAAGGGGACTGTGGAAAAATAACTATTCGCTACATAACGTTAACAGTCACAGGTGAACTTTCGCCTACCACAAGCTTCGAGGGGCAAACGCGGATTTTAGCTATTTATAGAAAGGAAAATAGCGCCACCACACTAGCAATGCCTAGAACTTTTCGAAGGTAATAAACGAAGTTGGTGGGGCCGGCCGGATTTGAACCGACGACCTACGGGTTTCTCTAACCGCTCCAGAAACTCTTCATCCCTTTCTGGTCAGCAAACCCGTAGTTACTTAGCATTTCTGGAGCCCGTCGTCATCCCTGGCTAGACTACGGCCCCTACTATTATTTGGACGAGGTGTTTTGGATATATAGGTTTCTGAGTTAATTTCTGTTATGTACATAAAGGTTTCCAAGAATTTTCGTAATGCTTAGAAGCGAAAAGTTAATGTGTTTAAACTTCACGTGTATGGTGGGGTTAGCCGGCCATAGGGCGCGGGTTCCACCCGAACCCATTCCGAACTCGGAAGTTAAACCGCGCTCCGTTCCCGGCTTTAGTGTGGTCTTCGGCCACGCGAACCCGGGAAAGCCGGCAGCCCCGCTTACACATTAATGCTGTCTATGTGTTAATGTGGAGTGGAAATCCCCAAAATTTATAACCATGAGTTACAAGTGGAGAACGTGTGGTAAAATGACGTTTGCGATGGTTGTTAACGTTTCGCAGATAGCCCAGCCTTTTGTAGATGAAAATTTCGGCTGGATTCTAAACGTGGTTTTTTACCTTTTCTTCATAATTTTCATTTTTTATGGGCAAAGAATCCAGATGTATGTGATGCTTAAGGAAGTGGAAGGTTCGCTTCTTCGCTTAAAGTACATCAAAGAAGAAGGAAGAAAGATAGCTATCGAAACAATTAAGGAAATAGGTAAACCTTCTCATGACCCTTCTGAACGAGTAGATAGATTCCTTGAATACTTCGCTCTTCCACCTGAAAGCATGGATCCAGCTGGTGTAGTGTGGAAGCTTGAGCATATTCTTGACGTTAGGGACATTCGTTTCAAAGATGAGGTTAAGCTGATGGCTCCATCTGCAAGCGAAACCCAAATAAACAACTTGGAAAACACTTTGGAAGCCGCTTTAGCTTTAAACTACATCTACAAAGTAGTTCGCCATTTCTATATATTGGGTAAGAAAACTCTTAGCCTTTACATAATTATGCAACTTCAGATGATTCTCCCATTAGTGATGCGAGAAGCTGAAGCCTATGCTAGCGCCCTCAAGGCCTTCGCTTATGGACAGCCCATAGGCGACGGAGTAGGAGCGCTAGTAGCTGCCAAGCTAATGCATGGACACGAAAAAAGAAAGATAGCAAAAGACTGCGTGGTGGCAACCGTCCCACTCGAGGGGAGAACAGCCTATGTAATAAAAGCTGAAGGCCCGGGCGGGAACGTTGGAAAACCTGGCGAGGCAATGAAGACAATCATTGAGGAAAACGACGGAAAAATATCTACTATAATTATTATTGATGCGGCCTTAAAGCTTGAAGGCGAGAAACCCGGCGAAGTAGCTGAGGGAATAGGCGTGGCCATAGGTGGACCTGGTGTTGAAAAGTTCAAAGTTGAAGAATCCTTGTTAAAGCATCGCATTCCAATAAACGCGGTAATAATTAAGGAAGACGTAGGTGACGCAGTTTCACCTATGCGGAAGGAAATTTTTGAAGCTGCCGACGAAGCAATTAAACGCATAAAACGAGTTATACTGGAAAAGACTAAGGAGGGCGATTCACTTATAATAGCGGGCATAGGGAATACCATTGGAATTGGACAATAGGAAGGGCGAAAGATTGGCTGAAAAGAAATCCGAAACTGCAGGAACCACCGAGACCACAGCTAGAAGAATTTCTTCCTTCGTTATCGTGGTCATATTTGTCACACTAGCCCTGTCTTTGGTGGCACTATATTTTGCTGTTGATATATACCAGAGAAATGAAGTGGCTGCCGGATACTTCTTCCTGATAGGGTTTGTGGGCTTAGCCTTATCTTCCTACATGCTACTGCAAATGAGAAAACGAGTTTTGAAATGGCGCATAAAGCTTCCACCAATAATAACTATCATTGAATGCCAAAAATGCGGCTTTAAGAACATTAGAGAATTTAAACGCGGCGACTACGTCTTTAAAGAAATGGACGCCTGCGAAAAATGTAACGAACCAATGATGATAACTGGAATTTATCGAGAAATAAAAGAGCCAAAAAAGAAGGAAGAAAAGTTCTAAGTTAAAACCACACATCTGTCTTCTAGAATCAACACGGTATGCTCTGCCTGAGCAACAGGTTTTCCGCTGACTTCCACGAATACAGGATATTGCATTATGCTTCGAGAGGAAAGAAGTTCCCTAAACGCTTGTTTGTAACCGTCATTTGCCGTAAATTTCCTTAGCCATCTTTCGGCAAAAGGCAAAGTATGAAAATTCTGTTGGATATATCCAAGAAGCTTCTTCGCTAAAGGATGCTTTATGGATTTTCTTTTTACAAAACGAAAAATATTAGCTTCTTTCCCGTTTCTAACTTTGCCCGCTGCATTAGGAAACGTTACGAAAGGTTCGATGGCGTATATCTCGCCAGCCTTTATTTTTGAAAGTGAAAAATGAGATATATTTGGCAGTGATTTTCCAGCATGCACTTGATATCGTCCAATTAAGTGCCCAGTCAAATTGGAAACCGGCTTAAACCCGCGGGAAGTTATTACTTCTTCAATTATTGTTCCAAGTTTAGAGATGTACATTCCTGCATGAATTGTTTCAACAGCTTTCTTTAACGCTTCTTCAGCAGTCTTTGCAAGATTTCGGTATTCAGAGTTAAAGCATAAAGTTAGAGCAGTATCAGTTAGATATCCATCAATATGGGCACCCAAATCGATTTTCACAATGGAATTCTCCGGGATTATTTTTTGATCGTTGGGCGGTGAAGTATAGTGGGCGGCTATTTCGTTGATTGAAACGTTACATGGAAAGGCTGGCTTGGCGCCTTTCTCTTTTATGAGATTTTCGGCTTTTTCGCAAACTTCAATTATAGGCATTCCAACCTTAACGAAACGCCTCATCTCCTTCCTCGTCTCAGCTAGAATTTTTCCAGCTCGTTTGTATTTTTTCAGAGCATCTTCGTCCAAAACATTCATTTTTTCACGCATTCTTTTTAAGCGGGTTAGAAGCCTAAAAAGTTTAGGATGGAGGCGAATCGAGATTGGTTAAAATAACATGGTTGGGGCATTCAGCCTTTAAGCTTGAGCTGGCGGATAAAACTGTTTTTATTGATCCATGGATTACTGGCAACCCCAAGGCGCCCATAAAGGCTTCGGATATAACCCATGCTGATGTTATCTGCGTTACTCATGACCACGTTGACCATATAGGCGACGCTTTTGACATTTGCAAGAAAACAAATTCCACATTCATTGCTACCTTCGAACTCTGCAATTACGCGCAAAACAACGGCGTCAAAAATGTTGTCGGAATAAACATCGGTGGAACAATGGAAGTGAGAGGGTTAAAGATAACTATGGTTCAAGCTTTCCACACATCCACTAGGGGAGCGCCAACAGGATTTGTCCTCCGAGGAGAAGGAAAAACCATTTATCACGCCGGAGACACTGGGCTTTTTGGAGATATGGAGTTAATTGGAGAGCTTTACTGCCCAAACGTGGCACTTATTCCAATAGGAAGCTATTATACAATGGGCCCATTAGAGGCAGCTGAAGCCGTTAGGCTAATTAGCCCTGAAATCACAATCCCAATGCACTATCAGACTTTTCCGGTTCTTGTTCAGTCTGCAGATGAATTCCTTAAGCTTGTCAAAGAAAAAGCGCCCAATGTAGAGATCGCTGTTTTAAAGCCTGGCGAGTCCCTTAATTTTTAGCCTTCTTTTTATGTTTCTATGTTTCTGGTACTATTATCTTTGGAGTAATCGTTGCGAATTGTTTTCCACCAACATGATATATTAGATTGGCTTTTTCGAGGTTATATATTTGGTTAAAAATGTTTTCGTTTACATACGCGGCTAGGACTTCACCTATGAATAGAGTATGATCTCCGGCGGGCACTTGCTTGTATAGTTTGCATTCAAGGTGAGCTACACATTCTTTTATAATCGGTGGCTTGACTTTTCGGGCTGGAAGCTGCGTTAATCCTGTTTCATTAAACTTGTCGGTATTTCTACCGCTTCTTCTTCCGCAGAAGAACATTTCGTTTAGGGTTTTCATAGTTGGGATGTTTAGAACGAATTCGCCTGTTTTCTCGATTAGACCGTGAGAGTACCGTGGAGGAGCTATGCTCACTACTACAAGAGGAGGATTGATCGAGGCAGGCATAGCCCACGCTAAAGTGATTATGTTAGCTTTTCCATCATTATCAACACATGTCAAAAGCACAACAAGTTTTGGATGAAGCAGCCGGTAGAACCAAGAGCCAGCATCAACCTTTGATTTTTCCAAATCCTTTCCCTCATCAACTTTAAAGGAATATTTTAGATATCGTCCAAAAGTTAAAAAGGTTAATCCAGCCGAAATAAAATTTAAGTATTTCAAAGTACATTTAAGAGCTGTAACGGTGAACGCCTTGGAATGGCCTTAACTTCCCCCTTTGATTCTTGTTTTGTTTTGTTAACCTTCATACTTAACCTTAAAAGCTTCATTCTAACAATATTTGCGGTCAAGTCGACGGAGGCAATCAAAAATGTCTGAACCTCCCAGCGAAAGGAGCGAAGAACTTCTTCTCGACCCCTTTGGCACTACTATAATTAAGGACTACGAAAAACTTTACAAAGAGTTCGGCATAGAACCTCTAAAACCCTTGCTTCCGAGAATTAAGAACCCGTTTATGGCAATGCGTAGAGGCGTAATCTTTGGACATAGGGACTTCGAGAAAATCGTTGAGTGTATGGAGAAAAATGAGAAATTCGCTGTTTTAAGCGGGATAAAACCAACAGGCGAATTTCATCTTGGAACACTGATGACGGCTAGGGAAATCATCTACTTCCAACAACAAGGCGCTGACACTTTTTATTGTATTGCTGACATCGAAGCCTACGAAGACAACAGAATCCCGTTTGAAAAAAGCGAAAAATACGCTGTAGGCAACATAGCTGATGTGCTAGCACTAGGACTTGACCCTAAAAAAGCCTATATTTACCGCCAATCCAAAGAAAACCACGTAAAGGACCTTGCAATAATCTTCGGAAGAGCTGTAACCCTAGCTACAATGAAAGCCATATACGGCGAAAGACACATGGGGCTTTATTTATCAGCGCTAATCCAAGTAGGAGATATACTTCTTCCCCAACTCCGGGATTTCGGCGGACCAAAGCCAACCATAGTGCCCGTCGGGGTTGACCAGGACCCGCATCTGCGGCTTTCCCGAGATATAGCCCAGAAATTTCGACGAAAATACGGGTTTGAGTCGCCCTCGGCTACGTACCACAAGATAATCAAAGGATTAGATGGTTCACCGAAAATGAGCAAAAGATCACCAATGAGCTACTTTACACTTGACGAAAAACCAGAAACCATCGCAAACAAAATCTCTAACGCTTTTACTGGAGGAAGACCAACCATAAAAGAGCAGCGGGAAAAAGGCGGAATACCTGAAATATGTCCAGTCTATGAGATTGACGTTTTCCATTTCGTTGAAGATGATAAAGAAGTAGCGAAAACCTATCACGACTGCAAAGCTGGAAAACTTCTATGTGGCGAACATAAAAAACGAACCATCGAATACGTCTTAAAGTTTGTGAAGGGACACCGGAAAAAACGTAGAAAGTACATAGACAAAGCCCGGGAGATATTAAATGTAGAATAAAGCATAAATTTACCAACGTCCTTCTAATTACGTGCGGTTGAGAGGGATGTCCTGCCAATTTACTCCCAACAGTCGTTAAATGCCCGAATAACATTAGTTAAAACCCTTTTTGGAAATCTTTCCTTTTACAAACTTTTATTGCCTTTATGCGCCTACTACACTAACAACTCTATAGCAAAAAACAAGGGAGATGCCCCATGACTGAGCTAAGACCCCATGAACGAAAAACATTACTTATTTTAGAAAAGCTTGGTGGAAAAGCCAGCTTAAGCCAACTAACCGCCGAAGCAGGATTACCAGAAACAGCCATAATGCGGGCTGCTCTTGCCCTACAAAGCCAGAAACTGGTAGAAATAGAAGAAAGGAAAGAAAAAACCCTAATACTAACCCAGGAGGGAAAAACCTACGCAAGAAAGGGATTACCAGAGAGACGGCTAATGAAAGCCCTTTTAAAACTGAACGGCGAAGCCCCCCTACACAAAGCTATCAAAGAAGCAAAGTTAAGGGATAATTTGGTTTCCATAGCCCTAGGTTGGCTTCGACAAAAAGGCTGGGCAAAACTGGAAAAAGGAAAACTAAAAACTTTGGGAACTCCAGAAAAGGAGGGAATCGATGAAAGACTTTTACGACTTCTAGATAAAAATCGCTCAGCAATCCTAGAAAAGCTCGACCCAGAAATGAGAAAAACCGCTGAACTGCTTAAAAAACGAAAACTAGTAGAAATAGAAGAAAAAACTGTGAGGATTTTAAAAATTACCAAGGAAGGCCAAAACCTCATAAAACGTGGAATCCAAGCTATGGAGGAGGTTAGCCAGCTCACACCTGAACTTATCGCTACCGGAAAATGGCGAAAGGTAAAACTCCGAAAATACAACATAAGAGCACCTGTGGCCAAGACATGGCCCGGCAAGAAACACCCATACCTACGGTTCATAGATGAAGTGAAAAGCAAACTCGTGCAGTTAGGCTTTAAAGAAATGTCGGGTCCACTTGTTGAGCTATCATTCTTCAACTTTGACGCATTGTTCATGCCTCAAGACCATCCTGCCCGGGAAATATTCGGCATATACTTCGTTAAATCACCAAAGCATGGAAACTTGTCACGTTACAGGCATGTTATGGCCAAAGTTAAGAAAACCCACGAGAATGGATGGAAGACGGGTTCACGGGGCTGGAGATACAAATATTCAGTCAGGGAAGCCAGCCGCCTGATTCTCCGTGGACACGGAACCGCTCTGAGTATCCGAACGCTGCTGAGCAAAGATTTGGAAATTCCAGGAAAATACTTCTCCATTGCACGTTGTTACCGCCCCGAAGTTGTGGACAAAACCCATCTAACTGAATTTAACCAAGTAGAAGGAATAGTTGTGGATGAGAACCTGACGTTAAGGGATCTTCTCGGCGTCTTGGAGAAGTTCGCGATAGAAATCGCTGGAGCCGACGAGGTAAAGTTTCGACCTGACTATTTCCCTTTCACCGAACCCAGCGTTGAATTAAGTGCCTATAAGAAAGGGTATGGCTGGATAGAATTTGGCGGTTCAGGAATATTCCGACCTGAAGTTACCCTACCGTTAGGCATAAAAGTTCCGGTAATCGCTTGGGGCCTTGGTATCGACCGCCTTTTCATGATGCGAGCTGGAATAGACGACATCCGCTACGTTTTCACCCAGGACCTAGACTGGATAAGACGGAAGGGAATGGTCTAAAATGCCAACTATAGAAATAGAATACCAAGACTTCGTTAAACTCTTAGGAATAAAAATCGGAAAAAACGTAGAGAAACTAAACGAAATCCTCGCTTTCGTGAAAGGTGAGGTCAAAGCTTTCGACGAGAAAGAGGGAATCCTAACTGTTGAAATAAAGGATACCAATCGCCCAGATCTTTGGAATGTTGAAGGCTTAACCCGTGCGCTCCATGGTTTCTTAGGGTTAGACAGGGGATTGAAGAACTATAAAATCGTTGATGATTCAGGGGTAAAGGTACATGTGGATAAACGCTTATGGATGATTCGCCCCTACATTGCCTGTGCTGTGGTGCGCAATCTAAACCTGAATGACACAATAATTAGGGGGCTAATGCGGCTCCAAGACAAACTTGATCAAACTTATGGTAGAAACCGACGGCGAACATCCATAGGCCTATACAACTTCGACTTACTTTCTCCCCCGCTTCACTATACAGTCACGAAACCAACAGAAACAAGCTTTGTTCCCTTAGGATTCGAACAAGAAATGAACCTAAAAGAGATTTTGGAAAAACATCCTAAAGGCGTAGAGTATGGTCATATAGTCCGCAGATTTGAAGTTTATCCGATTCTATTAGACTCAAAAAAACGCGTTTTAAGTTTCCCACCAATAATAAACTCTAACGATTTGGGAAAGATAACCCCTGAAACAAAAAACGTTTTAGTAGAAGTCACAGGGACAACCTATGAAACCGTGCTAAACACTTTGAACATTGTAGTTTTCTCGCTAATTGATCGTGGAGGGAAAACTTATTCCACCACCATAAAATACGCGTATAGCGGCAAAAACGAAACTGTGGTTACGCCTCGAATCGAGGCATCAACCATACTTTTAAAGGTGGAATATGTAAACCAGATTTTAGGCTTAAAACTAACAGCCAAACATATAGCTGAACTTTTAGGTAAAGCCCGTTTCAACGTTAAAAGCAGAGGCAAAAACAGCCTTTTAGTGTACATACCTCCATATAGGATTGACATTATGCATCCTATAGACTTAGTTGAAGATGTAGCTATAGCATATGGATATAATAATATCCAACCGTTATGGCGGAGGCTTCCAACAACCGGAGCCACAAATCCACAAACCGAATTCTACGATTATGCTAGAGAAATCATGATCGGACTGGGATTCCAAGAAATCCTTACTTACACGCTCACAAACAAACAAGCTCTCTTCTACAAAATGAAACTTAAACCAGAGAAAACCATGGAAATAGCCAATCCTAAAGTTCTGACCCTTACTTGTCTGAGAAGCTGGCTTCTGCCTTCTCTAATGGAGTTCCTAAGTAATAACCAGCATGTGGAATACCCGCAGAAAATCTTCGAACTCGGCACTATTGTGATCCCGGACAGAGAAGGAGAAACAAAAACCCGTGAAGAACAAAGACTAGCCGCTGTGACGACGCACGCCAACGCTGGTTTCACAGAAATCAAGTCGCTTCTTGACGCTTTAATTACTAGCTTAAACCTCCAATGGCAAATTAGAGAAGCAGTCCATCCCACATTTATACCTGGAAGAACGGGCAAAGTGAAAATAGGCAAAACAGACGTTGGAGTGATAGGTGAAATTCACCCAAAAGTCTTAAAAGCATGGGACTTGGAAAAACCAGCGGCTGCCTTTGAAGTAGACGTGAGCAAAATCTATAGGTTAACCCTTCAAGACACCGATAAATGAATCCTACCAGATGCTCACAGCGTCATATATACAAGAATAAAAGAGAAGTTGTTATGCTCGTTGAGGGAGCTTTATTCGAGCTATCACTTCTACTGGACAGTTTTTCGGTAGGTTAAGTTTTTCACGCCATTGCTCTCCAACCGCTATCAAAGAGAATATTCCTGAGAGCTCGGCTTTTGCTTTCTTAACAAGATTCACCAGCGCCATTTGGGTTTCCCCGGTTTTTATCATATCATCTACTATGAGAACACTATCCCTCCGTTTAATAGCATCTTTCGGAATATACAAGGTCATAGTTACCCCGGAATCGCGTAGGACATAGGTTTCCTCCAGAAATGCCTTCACGCCCACCTCTTTAGTTCTCTTTGCGATTACAAGGTTGACTCCCAAAGCGTTAGAAACCATTGCGGCCAAGGGGATACCATCAACAGCCGCGGTTAAAACCTTAGTAACCCTTCTTCCTGCAAATGTTGCAAGCGCATAATGCGCCGCATGCTTCAGAATGTTGTAATTTCCAATTATGCCGGTGTTGTCGAAATATCCATCATCATTGAAAACTATTCTACGTCGAATTTGTGTTTCTAAACCAACAAGCTTTGAAAGAACCTTCCATAACTGCTTTGCTCTTGCAACATTGGGTAGCACGTGTCCTTTGGCGTATCGGCTAAGTACGGTAACGGGTAAACTAGTCTTGTCTGAAAGTTCTCTATAGGTGTAAGGTTTTCCTGTTTTTGGATTAACTGTTTTCTTAGCTGTCTGGAGCAACTCAATAATCATCAAACGAAGTTTCAAGGCTTCGGCATGGGTACTCACAAAGACACCTCTTAAACACTTAAGCGTCAAACTCAGATGCGGCAGTCATTTATTATTTACTTGCACATATATATTTTGCTAAACAATAACGAATCCGAATCTAAACAATTCTCTGAAACAGCTGTGGAAGAACACCCATAATACTTATCACCACGAACTTTAGAAAACACGCTAGTAAAGCTCGATCATCTTGAGGAAGGTTGCGAAGGGCATGGAAGAGAAAAATGCTTTGTTTAGCACCCTTATTAAGAAGATAGAAGAGATTATAAATAAACAATCAAATGTGGAGGAAAAGCTCAAGTCCATCTGCAAGCTACTTAAGGAGAATGTCCCTTACTATGATTGGGTTGGGTTCTACCTTGTTGACAAAAAGAGGAAAAAGGAACTTGTTCTCGGACCTTTTGAAGGAACCCAAACCGAACATAAACGAATACCTTTTGGCAAAGGAATATGTGGACAAGCAGCTAAGCTAAAGAAAACCTTTGTTGTGCAAGATGTTTCCAAAGAGGAGAACTATTTAGCTTGTAGCCCGGAGGTAAAATCAGAAATCGTCATACCGATCTTTAAGGATGGAGAAATTGTCGGCGAACTTGATATTGACTCCCAC
>Ga0209426_1001891_pt1 | contig 10997 bp, 9 predicted proteins | sample Deesub1362B_J571_FD_187697 | JGI IMG/M metagenome (GOLD analysis project Ga0209426, IMG submission 187697) | Deep oceanic, basalt-hosted subsurface ecosystem from Juan de Fuca Ridge flank, Pacific Ocean, CORK Borehole 1362B_J2.571 (SPAdes)... ...
ATCCAGGCAGTCGCCTTTGGCGTGCATCGAGCAGGCCCTGATCCCGCCGCGCTGAGGCACCGTGCCCGCCGCCAGCATCTCCTGGCCCAGTGTGTAGTCGCCATGGGCGAACAGCGTTACGGCGCTGCAGGAATCGTCGAGGATCACGACGCCGTCTCCGGCGCGTGTGGTGGTGCGGGCGCAGCGTGCCACCTGGATGAAGCGCACCCGGTGGCGCGCCAGCAGCGGCAGCACCAGCCGCGAGACCGCGTCGGTGGTGGCCGCGAACTCATGGCCGGTCATGGCCGTGAGCACCACCAGGTCGCGAAGCTCGAAGTCGCGTGAGCTGGCGTCGGTGAGCCAGCGCAGCAGCATGGCCGTGGAGTCCAGACCCATCCCGAACGAGGCACACACACGCGGAATCGGTGCCGTCGTGTCGAGCCCGGATAATCGCGAAACCGTTGACGCGCTTGCCATCTTCGTACATCCCCCTGCTGGGCAGTGTTGTCTATAGTCTACCTCTTAATGTAGACTATAGACAACACCCGAACGGGAAGGGAACCGATGACAATCACCGCCAACCACGCCCAGCTCCCGCTGGACTGGAACACCGCCGGATGCCCGCTACCCGCGCCCCGGACGGCGACAGCGGCGAGCACGCCCGAACTGGCCGACTACGACCGGATCCTGGTCAATTCCAGCGCCGGGAAAGACTCGCAAGCCAGCCTGCACGTCGTGGCCACGGCCGCACGCGCCGCCGGTGTCAGCGACCGCATCGTGGTGGTGCACGCCGACCTCGGCAACGCCGAATGGGACGGGGTGCCCCAGCTGGCCGCCGAACACGCCGCCCACTACGGGCTGCGCTTCGAGCTGGTAGGGCGCGCACGCGCCGGCAAGACCGAAACGATCCTCGAACGGGTCGCCCAACGCGGCAAGTGGCCTGACGCGGCACGGCGCTGGTGCACCAGCGACCACAAACGCGGCCCCATCCGCACCCTGATGACACGACTAAGCGCTGAGCTGCGCGAGAGCGGCCAGGCACTCGACCGCCCCGTGGCCCTGCTCAACGTCATGGGACTGCGCGCCGAAGAAAGCCCCGCCCGCAGTCGCCGAATCCCCTACGCCCACAACCACTCAGCCAGCAACGGACGCCGCCGCGTCGATGACTGGTACCCCATCCACGACTGGCCACTGGCCCGCGTGTGGGACACCATCGCCGCCGCAGGCACCCGCACCCACCCCGCGTATGCGGCCGGGATGACCCGACTGTCCTGCCGGTTCTGTGTCCTGGCTTCCCGCGCCGACCTGATCTGCTCAGCGCGGCTCAATCCCGTACTCGCCCAACGCTACGCCGCCGTGGAGCAACAGACCGGACACCGATTCCGGGTCGACCTGAGCATGGCCGACGTCATCGCCGCTGCCGCAGGCACCGCCCGCCAACCCACCGACCAACTCACCCTGCTAACTCCCTGAATCCCAGCCAACCCCGAATCGACCAAGGAGCGCCCTCGAATGAACACCACCCCGGCCGCAGTCCCGAACAGGCCCGCCCGCTCAGGCCGCGTTCACGCGCCCGGCTTGAGCGCCGAGCAGCTCGCCGAGATCCAGGCCGCGGTGGCCACCCACCCCAGCACCTGGCAACCCAACGGCCAGCCCACCGGCATCACCTACACCGACATCTTCTGCGGCTACGGCGGATCAAGCATCGGACTGACCAACGCCGGACTGACCCTGGCGTTGGGCGCAAATCACTGGGACAAGGCAATTTCCACCCATGCCCTCAATTTCCCGGATGCTGATCACCTGATCGCTGATGTGTCCAACTACGACATGCGCCGGCTACCGCGCACCGACGTGCTCTGGGCCTCCCCCATCTGCACCGAACTCTCCCCAGCCGGGGGCCGTGCCCGCCGCCAAGCGCAGCTGTCGCTCCTGGAGCCCGACGGACACGTCCCCACCGCCGCACTCGATCGCACCCGCGCCACATTCTGGGATGTCGTCCGGGCCACCGAAGTACACCGCTACCAGATCATCTGCGTCGAAAACGTCGTCGAAGCCGCCAGCTGGGAGCTGTTCAACGTCTGGCTGGCCGCGATGGACACCCTGGGCTACACCCACCAGTTCATCTCGGTGTCCTCGGCCCACATCGGCGACGACACCAACCCGCACGCCCCGCAATGGCGCGACCGCCTCTACATCTTCTTCACCTCAATCCGACTGCCCTCCATTGATATTCGGCCCCGACCGCTGGCCTGGTGCCCGGACTGCGACGAAATCAACCACGCCGTGCAATCCTGGAAACGCCCCGCCGCCCGCCACATCGGCAAGTACCGCGTCCAGTACACCTACCGTTGCCCCAACACGGCATGCCGCAACCGCATCGTCGAACCCTTCGTGCGCCCGGCCGCCACCGCGATCGACTGGACCGACCTGGGCCAGCGCATCGGAGACCGCCCTAAACCCCTTGCTGCTGCCACCATGCGCCGCATCCGCGCGGGCCTGCAGCAATTCGCCCAACCCGCCGTCGTCTCCACCAACCACGGCACAGACGGCGAGGCCACCGCCTGCCCACCGTTCCTGCTTGACCGTCGCGCCTACCACGACGGCGACGCGCGCCGTATCAAACCAGTCAGCGAGCCGGTAGGCACCATCACCGCCAACGGCCGCCCCCACACCGTGGTCACCCCGCCGGTGATCGTGCCCGCCGGTGGATCCTGGAACGAAACTGCCACCACCGTCGGCGAACCGTTGCGCACCCGCATGACCCGCGACACCGAGGGTCTGTGCACACCAGCGCCGTGGATTACGGTGTTGCGCAACCACGCCGACGTCACCCCCCTTAGCGACCCGCTGGCCACCGTGGCTACCGGCGGTGGCACCGGAGGGGGCCACCAGGCGCTCACCGTGCCCCCTGGCGCGTTTATCCAGAAACACCACGGCGGCCTGGAGTACACCGCGATCGGCCACATGACCAAGAGCGTGACCGACCCCCTGCCCGGCATCGTCGCGCGCCCCAACCTTTCCCTGGTCATCCCCTACCGCAAAGGCGCCGCCAAGACCACCGGCGAACCCTTGCACACCGTCGCCACTCGCGATTCGGCCGCCCTGCTGGCCGCGACCGGAAGCATCGACGTCAACGACTGCCGCTTCCGGATGCTCACCCCGCGTGAGCACGGCCGCGCCCAACGCTTCGCCGACGACTACCGCGTCGTGGGCAACCGCTCCGAGCAGACCATGGGCTTTGGCAACGCGGTAAGCGCCAACGTCGCCCAATGGCTCGGCGGCATCATCGCCCACTTACTGACCGCCACCTGACCCGTGGCACCTCACCCACCCGAACACCACCGGGAAAAGACGCCAGGAGAAGAACAAATGAACACCGCACAACCCTCGACAATTCGCCGCGATAGTTTCGCAAATACCAACAATCGAACGAATTTCCATAAACAGCGCATACAGACAAATTCTGGCACTCGCAACAATGGCACAAATGACCTGCTTAATTTGCCTCAAACAATGGCTTTAAGTAGCCGAATACGCTATGCTGTATATATCACCACCCGACCGTTCCAATACCATTCAGGGGGACCCGTGAACACCATTCTCTACACGAAGCCGAATTGCGTCCAGTGTGATGCGACAAAGCGCGCTCTCGCCAAATCTGGCATTCCGCACGAACTCGTCGACATCACCGTCGAACCCGACGCGCGTGACTACGTGCTATCCCTGGGCTACCTGCAGGCGCCCGTGGTCATCGCCGGCGACCAGCACTGGTCGGGCTTTCGTCCCGACCGCATCAAAGCCCTGGTCAACGACCCCATGCAGGCGGTGCCCGCATGAAAACCGCAGCCTGGCGCCGGGGCCTGCGCCACGTTGCCGCCGCGTCCGTAGCAGGGGTCCTCGCACGATTCGCCGCACAGCGCACCCGCCCGTCGCGCCGTGCCGCATCGGACCCCGACCCGGCAGCAACCCCCGCCGGTGAGGTCATCCGCTGGCCCAACGGCGACATCTGGATTCCCACCCCGATGCCGCTGAGCGGCCTGTTCGGCAGCCCCACCCGCCGCGACTGGCAACACCACGCCCGAGCCGCCACCGCCCAAGCCCGCGCCCTGGCGCGAGTAGTCACCCTCTACGACTCCCAACGCGCCGATGCGCAGGGGTTATCCCAGCGGCCCGGCCCGCAGTGAAAGCCGTCGTCATGCATACCGCCGAACTGCACGTCGGCACGACCGCCGTCCTGTTGCATGCGTCTCCCACCACCCATACACGCAAGGCCACCCCGTCACCACAACGTCGGCTGCCCTGCTCCTAACAAGGCAGCGGCGACCAGGTCCGCATCCCACCCGTCGGCAACGGCGGCGCGGATGGCACGTGAGCGCTCGGCCCGCGACACCGCACCGGCTTCACGGGTCAGGATGGCACGCCGGCCGCCGCCGCGCCGCATGCGCGCCATGCGCCGCATGTTGTCGCGCCGATCACCGCCCACCACGTGTGGCCTGACGCCCCGCGTGATCTCCTCCGCGCACGTTGTGCGCACACAAATCGGATCGTCGCACTCATGTAAGGCGAACACGTCCGGTCCCAGCACAATCCCTTTGAGCGACAACGCAAGCGCGTACCGCGACGTCCGCACCACATGGTGGACGCCATCGCGGGTGATGCGAAAGACGCCATACCCGTCGTCACTGAGCCCACCGCTCCAGACGTGGCAATCGGTGTCCAGTGGACCCATCACGATGCGCCGTTGGAACCGCACGATCTCGTCGGCATGCTCGACGGGATCAACACGCAGCGGTAGCGGTCGCGAACTCCGGTGGGTGCGCCCACCTTCGGTGATCATCCTGTCGCCCAACATAATTGATGGCGTTCCCTAGTGGGCGCCCAACGCAGCTTCCGGCGGTGCGTAGTCACCAGTCTCTGGCGACATACGGTTGGGCAGCGCCACCACCTGGGCGTCTGGCGTCTCCGACTGCGCGGCATTCTCCGTGTGGTCCTCGGATGCGAACTTCAACAGCTCACGCAGCCGACTGACGCTCAGGCTGGTGGTGCTACTGATGCTCGCTATCGTCTCGCCGCGCAACCGCATGGCGTGCAACGCCTTTCCTGCTGCAGCGCGGTGAGCGTGGCGCCTACGCTCCGCCTCTTCCTTCAACTTTTCGACCCGCCCTGCGTACCAGGCGTCGACCTCGTCCACCTGCGCCATACGCACCGTGAACTCCGTCATATCAGCGAGATTGGCGCGCTCACGTTGTACACGCGCTGCCGCAGCCTGCTGCTGAGCCTCCAGCAATCGCCGACGGGCCAACTTGCGACTCGTGGTCTTCTCCATGGGGGCCAATCGTAGGGGTGACCCAGGACACTTCCGGCGAATCTCGCAGCACCCTCTCGCGTGCACCGCCGACCCCACCGCCCAGCGCCTCACTCTTCGCTTTTCAGCCGTCACACTGCGGTTTGCTACCGACCTGCTTTGTCATCCATCCTGCCTCTCGATCCACCACCGTCCATCCCCCCACGTTTCGTCTCTCGTTTCCCACCACATCTGTCCGATCTCGTTGCACGTTGCAGTCGGGCCATCGTGGTTCACGAGTTTTGCAAGGTCTTTCGGGACATCTCGCCGTGGTCTGTCCCGAAGTACTTTGCATTTTCGGTGTAGGGACGGTCGCATTCCTCTGCGCGGACGCCTGAGCGGCAGGGCGAGCGCGGCCGAGATCTTGACATCCTCCACCGCTCTAAAGCGGTGGATTCCCTTGGCCGTTAGGCGGCGCTGGGTGGTTCGCGGTTCATCGCAGATGCCGCCGGCCTAAGGGCCGGACCCGCGTGGGGGTCGGTCTTACTCTTGCTCCCCGCCTGGCTGACGGCTTCGCCGCCCGCGTTGGTCGCGGATGTCCCAGCCAGTTGTTCGGTGTGCGCTGCCCAGCGTGTGAGGGCTTCCTCACGAACGTTCAAGGCACGGCGAGAACTTCGGGAGATGCTTTCGACGAGCCGGGTCTTGTCTTCGACCTTGTCGGTAATCGCTGGTATGGACGACCATCATCGACGCGCCCGAATCGTGCAACGGCAAAGCAGAGCGAGAATGGCATTGGATTTATCTGCGAGAACAGCCGAACGGCACACTGTCTGGCGAATGGATAGAAGACTCCATTGGTTGCTACATCAAACGAACAGCGACGTTCACTCGAATTGACGATGCCGACATTGCCAGCGTGCCCAACCCGGCTGACCTCTCGGCCGACAAGCTATCCAAAGCTCTGTATTTACACGGCCTCTATCACTCGAAAACCACGGTCACTGGCGAGTCCACCAAGCCACCTGAGGAAGCAGATTGCAGCGTTGACACGATTTGCCTACGCGATGGGGACCGATGCCTGAGCCTTTTTGCAGACTGACGGTAGTGGGCGGCACGAATTGTTCATTTTTGAAGACGGAGCGTGGACCAGAAACACCGAGGAGGACATCTCGTGCCCTGCCTGCGGTATCAGTCACACCAAACTGACCACAGTATTTCCCCTGCCCAATCCAGTGCCTGGCCCTATCGTGCAACTCACTGGGGCGGCTTGTCGAACGTTTCGGGTAGCGCGTGCACCGGGGGCCACTATGATGATGAAGTGTTCACTAGGACCGGGGAAGACCCGATACCCCGCTAGATTTCGTCACCTTCTCTCACGGTCGATAGTAAGCACTATAGGCACAGCGCACGATTGACGGATTTCCAGTAGCTTCGTGGACACGGCACCGGCCTTCGAGACGGAGACAGCACGGGACCCACTCGGCCCGTCTAACGGTAAGTCGACCAGTCAATTCGGCGGCCTTCTCAGCGCTTTCTCAGCGCTTGCCCCATAGGCTTCTGGTCCTAACAAGTCATCGCTGGACCGGTGGCTGAAATTTCCGATTGGGGGAAAGGACAGGCGCAACATGCAGGGCGGATACGGTGCTTTCATCGGAGTTTTTCTGATTGGGCTACGCGAAGGCCTAGAGGTGACACTCATAGTCAGTATTGCCGCGGCTTTTATGAAGCGCAACGGCCAGCCTACTCGTTCGATGTTTGCCGCCGTGGCCGTCGCCATATTGATTTGCATCGCTGGCGGGGCTGGTCTGACCCTACTGTCAAAGAGTTTGCCGCAGGCACAGCAGGAGATGATGGAAACCGTCATCGGTGTCGTGGCCATCGTATTCGTGACCACCATGATCATTTGGATGGTTCGCAACGCTGGCAGACTCCAGGGTGAATTGGAGCATGAAGCCGAAGAGGCACTCAGCCGGGGTGGATCGCTCGGGCTGGTGATCATGTCTTTCCTCGCTGTGCTCAAAGAGGGCTTCGAATTGTCGGTGTTCTTGCTCGCCGCCGCAGACACGTCGCATAGCAGCCATTGGTTCGCCGTAATCGGAGGCCTGAGCGGAATCGCGGTATCGATCGCGGTAGGCGTCGGTATCTACTACGGCGGGTTGAAAGTGAACTTGGATCGCTTCTTCCGAATCACCGGCATATTCTTGGTGCTGATCGCGGCCGGGCTGGGACTGAATGTGTTGCGGACCGCCCACGAGGCGGGTTGGTTGAACATCGGTCAGCATCAGGTCGCCGAATTGTCGTTCTGGATCCCGGAGGACTCGGTGCAGGGCGCTTTAGTCACTGGTCTTTTCGGCATTCCTACTGATCCTCGGCTCATCGAAGTGGCGGGATGGCTTCTCTACGCTGGAGTGATGGTCGTAGTCCTGGCGTGGCCAATCCGCAATCGCTCCCGCACCCAGCACCGAGAGCCTGGATCGACAGTTCCAGCGACGGCGCCGACCGGATTGACACCGGCGAACTCATCACAGCAAAATCACTCCGGGTCGTAATACGCGCGTTGCGGTCCGGGCAAGCAGTTAGACGCCCACAGGTGCGGCCTTCGCATCACACGAAGCGTTCGTGGTTGTGCGATCGAGATCCTGCCGGATGCGACGGACTGGCGTGAACTCTAGCCGGATCCTGATCCAATTCGATGACACACGGGATGAAAATTTATGGGCGGCAACGTGATCTGCGAATGTGCCCCAACGCCGACCGAGTCAGAACGAGCCCGTGCCGAGGTCGCGGTACTTGATGCGTTCGCTATCGACCGGCACGAGCGGTACCGCTGCCAGAGCGAATATTGCGCATACGGCGAAGGCCAGCGGGTAACCTGCCGCGGTGACGAGTGCGCCAAAAGCGGGCGGAGTGACGGCGGCAGTCAATCTCTGGCACGTGTTTTGCACTCCGAGGGCTCGTCCGCTCCAGAACGGCCCGCCAAATTCCGTTATCGCGGTAGCGGCTAGACCGTTATAACCCACCGCGGTCACAGCTGCGATCACCATCGTGACAGCTGTGACAGGCGAATCGAGATAGTCGTTCAACGCCAGCAGCGCCGATGCCAAGAAGCAAGCAACGGCAATCGACCGCTTCGGACGCATCCGAGAACCTACGCGGTCAGACCACCGGCCGGCGGCGATGCGGCCCAACGCGCCAATCAATTGCGCGATGGTCACGAGCGCGCTGGCCGCTGGTATCGACCAGTGATGCTCCGTAATCAGCCAGACGAGCATGAACGTAATCGTGACCTGTTGGGGCACCATCAACAGCGCCGACACCAGGTGAATACGCTGAAGGGTTCTTGAGCGCCGATATGGGTTGGTCAACTGCTCCTGGGAGGCGACTGCACGAGGGGGCCGCTGAGGATCAGTTAAGCAGACGTAGCAGGCCACGGCAGAGACCGCGCACGCGATCGCTGGGTAGAGCAGCGCGGCGAAGAAGCCGTTCTCGATCTCAATCAATTCAGGTAGCGCTACCGCGCCGATCGCAACGCCCAGCGGTTGCGCAGTCTGACGAATTCCCATCGCCAGGCCGCGCTGGTGGGATGGAAAGGAACCGGATACCAGCCGCCCGCCAGCCGTGTTGGCGCTGGCGGCAGCCATTCCGCCGAGGAACATCAGTGCACCGATCGCCAAGAGGGAGCGCTGCGGTGCTGCGGCGAATGCGGCCGCGGCGGTCACACCTAGGCCGGTCGTGAGGACCCAACGCTCACCGCGGCGGTCCACCAGATAACCCCAGCCGATCAGCGTACAGACCATGCCGAAACTTGGCATCGCAGACAACAAGCCCGCCTGAGCAAGTGAGGTATGGCGCTCGGTTTGCAACGCCGGAATGAGGAACACCCCACAATTGATGAATAGAAATGCGCACGAAGTGGCCGCCACCGAGATTGCCAGCGTCAACCAACGTCGTCGTGTGCTGACATCGGCGGCGAGATCGTGTTCCTGGTTCGGCAATGGTGTCCTTCGGTGGAATTTTGGTGACTGCTCCGATCACGCTCCTTTGCGCGCACCGTGGCCGTGGGAGCCCGGCCGTATATCGCGACGCGCCGAGTGAGCCATCGTGACCAAGCAGTGAAACTAGGCGCAGGTCGTTGAGAAGCCAGTGAGAGGCAGCGCGCGTCGAGTCTGGCGCGGCGTGTTCGGCGGTGCCTTACCTGCGCTGCCGATGCGGGTTAGAGTTAGAAGACGGCGAGCCAGATTGCGACGTACTGGGAAATGGCGGCCAGCGCGGTGCACGCGTGAAAAATTTCGTGATAGCCGAAAGTGGCTGGCCATGGGTCGGGCCAGCGCAAGGCGTAGAAGACTGCGCCGATGCTGTAAAGCACACCGCCGACGCCCAGCAGGACCATTACGGTCAGCCCTGCATTGTGCACGATCAACTTGGTGTACCACACCGCCACCCAGCCGAGGAGTAGATACAGCGTCACGCCCACCCACCGGGGCGCCGATGGCCACAATAGGGACAACGCAATACCTGCCAGCGCCCCGCCCCATACGACGGCGAGCACGACATGCCCTGTCGAGCGCGGCATCGCCAGCCGCGCCAACGGCGTGTAAGTACCAGCGATCAATACAAAGATCATCGAGTGGTCCAGGCGGCGCATCCAATTCCGGGTTATCGCCGAGTTCCAGTAGACGCGGTGATATGTGGCGCTGACCGCAAACATCGCAACGATGGCAAGCGCGTACGCCAGCGTGGCGTGTCCGGCGAGCTTGGAAACGCGCGCCCAAGACATCACTACCAGTGCTGTACCCGCAAGAACTGCCGCCACGGCGCAGTAGAGGTGGATCCAGCCGCGCATGCGGGGCCTGGTTAGGAGGCCGGCGACGCTGTCGCCGGCGTGCGTCTCGCCGACTGCAAGAACCGCCGGCTCAAACAATGAACAACCAGATGAATGACTCACTATTTCCCTCCCTCACAACGGGTTAACGCCGCATATCGATGCACAGACTGGCCGGGCACGTTGCTGACCTGCGCCGCCAAGCCGAGCTGGACGCCGTCTTGGGTGTGGCAGCGTCGACGCTAGCTAGGGATCGCTGAGAGGCCGCTGAGAAGCATTTCGGGATGCGCTATCTGGCTTACGGGCCTGATTGATTGGCTCCTGGTTCTCAGCCGGCTCTTAGCCGTCGCGGAGCAGAATGCGCATGTGCACGAAGTCTGGGTAAAGGCGCGATCAAGGCTGTGGGGTTCTGCCAAGCCCCGCAACTGGGGAATCTCTACACGTTCAGCCGTCGTATCGGCAGTGTTGGTGTTGTTTGCCCTCGCCCTTGCCGGGACCGGGCTGGATCTCATTCTTTACCGGTCGTTGCTCGACGGGATCGACGACGCTACCGCCGCCAGGGTTCAAACTATCGCCGCGGCCCTGCAATCCAAATCGCTGGACGACATGGATAACGCGTTACTGAAGACCGACCAACATGTGGTCGCCATTCAAGTGATTGATCCTTCCGGCACGGTAGTACGGCGGTCGGGCTCTGCCCCGGACACGCCGCTGCTCCCCGTTTCTGATTTCAGCGCCAAACTGCGGCGCGGCATCCCCGACGACGCGCTGCCCAGCGACGACATGAGACTGAGCGGACAGCGGGTCAACACGGCATCTGGGCAATACACGGTGCTAGCCGGCGGAGGCAGTGAGGCAGTCGAAGCCACTGCACGGACCGTCGCGCTGCTACTGGCTTGTGGAGCGCCC
>Ga0209426_1001893_pt1 | contig 10990 bp, 10 predicted proteins | sample Deesub1362B_J571_FD_187697 | JGI IMG/M metagenome (GOLD analysis project Ga0209426, IMG submission 187697) | Deep oceanic, basalt-hosted subsurface ecosystem from Juan de Fuca Ridge flank, Pacific Ocean, CORK Borehole 1362B_J2.571 (SPAdes)... ...
GGCCGCCGCGAGTAGAGCAGGTGTGTTTCCGCCGTGGGCGTTTTCGAAGACTATTTTTCTGAAACCGTGTTTGATTAAGCTTTTGGCTACTTCGTAGGCTAATTGCTCTAAAGTTTGGGGGCTAACTGTTATTGTTCCGGGGAAATCCATGTGGTGCATAGAGACTCCATAATTTATGGGCGGTGCAACCAAGGCGCAACCGGCTTTTTCAGCAGCTTTTCGGGAAAGCCAGAAGGCGTCAAAGGCATCCGTGTCTATGGGCAAGTGTGGGCCATGTTGTTCGCAACTTCCGACAGGGATTACTATCACGTCATGTTTCGCCAAGAAAGCTTCAACATCGGGCCATGCGAGTTCGCCTAAATAGTAGCTTCGAACTTCCATATTTTCACTCCTCAATAGGTTTCGTTATGAATTATTGTCTTTAGACTTCTTCGAGGTCTAGGCTGTGGCTTTTCTGCCGGATGTCCAATTGGTATTATTGCCACAGGTCTAACGTGGGACGGAAGATTTAGGGCTTCGCTTGCTTGGTTTTCTCGGAATGCTCCTACCCAACAGGCGCCGAGTCCTAGGGCGTGGGCGGCTAAGAGTAGATTTTGGGTTGCTGCTGCCGTGTCTTGTATGCAGTAAAGGGTGGAACCTCGGCTTCCGTAGGCTTTAGCTGAACGTTGCTGGTCTGCGCAGACAACAACGACTACAGGTGCCTCTTCGATGAACGTTTGGTTTAAAGCAGCAACTGCCAACTTACGCTTTATTTCTGGATTTCGAACGATTATGAATTCCCATGGCTGAACGTTTCCAGCGGACGGTGCCCATCTAGCTGCGTCAATTAGCTTCTCAACAATTTCTTGGGGTACGTCCTGTTCCATGAAAGCACGTGTGCTTCGTCTACCTTTTATGGCTTCGAACACGTCCATTCCAATAACCCACCATTACGTTTTTGCTTAACAATTAATTAATATAAACAATAATTATGCTTTCCTTAGCTATAAGGTGTGAGCGTAATAAATGTCTATACCAGCTAATTTCAAGCCTACCCGTTTGCTTTACTATGATGATTCTTATATGAAGGAGTTTGAGGCACAGGTTATAGGGATCGTGGAGAATAAAGGCAGAAAAGGTGTGGTGTTAGATCAAACTGCTTTCTATCCTGGCGGAGGCGGCCAACCACCGGACCGTGGCTTCCTTTTTACGTCAAAAGGCGAAGTGCGAATAATAAATGCGCAAATGATTAACAAAGGAGTGGTTATTCATTTCTTCGAGGAGGGAGCATTCCTAAGATTAAGTTTAGGCGAAACCGTGAAAGGCCTGATCAACTGGGAGTACCGATATGCCATTATGCGCAATCACACATCGACTCATTTGATGGCGGAAGCTGTTAGGCAAGCTATAGGGGAACCCGTTGAGATAGTTGGCTCTGGCCTGGAAGCTGACAAAGCTCGACTAGACTTCACCTATCATGGCTCAATACGTCCTTTCTTCCCTAAAATTGAGGAAATATCCAATAAGATTGTAAGGGAAAACCGCCCGGTAACTACAAAGCTTATGGAAAGGGAAGAAGCCGAAAGATACGTGAAAAGGTTTCATGAATCGTTGAAAACGCTTCCATCCCATGTTTCTCGAGTCCGAATAGTTGAAATCGAGGGTTGGCATGCCTGTGCCTGTGGCGGTCTCCACGTTAAACGCACTGGCGAAATAAGTTTAGTCAAACTTTTATCTAGGGCTTCCAAGGGGCGTGGCGTAGAGAGAATAGAGTTTGTGTCATCGTAAAGCCCTTAAGTAGCCGATGCGTCCATTATCTTGGATGATGAGTCGGAGAGTCATTCGAGCTTAGGGCTATGATAGGACTCGACGGGCGAACTGACGCTTGTATGTGTGAACAACAAGGTTTATGAAGCGGAAAAGCTGTTAACAGAAAACAATTCATTGTCCAGTTTCTGATGGAGAGAACCAACCTTGAGTGAACTGCTGAGATGGTTCGAAAGGAGAAGACAGACCAGAGCCATAAAGTTGATACAGCGCCATTTAAGCATAACGACAAGCATAGTGGAGGATTTAGAAAACGCTGTAAAGGCTGCTGTGGATGGGGAAACAAAGAAGCGAAAGGAATGTGTAAAGCGGATAACCGAGGGTGAAAAGGAAGCTGATAAGCTTCGAAGAATGATAATGGATGAACTTTCTACTGGGGAGCTACCGCCCGTAGACAGAGAAGACTTAATGCACCTAACCAAGCGGGTTGATATGGTAGCTGACTGGAGCAGGGAGGCAACCCGCATATTGAACGCTCTCTCTATGGAAATGGTGCCTCAGAAGCTTCAGCAGGCCTTAATCGATATGGTTGAAAACGTTAAGATATGCGCCCTTAACCTTCAAGAGTGTATAAACAAGATGATTAAGAAACCGGAGGAGGCGTTGCAAGCAGCCGACATTGTGGAGCGGCAAGAAGAGAAAGTAGATGATCTTCATGAAAAGGCTAGAAAACTTCTAGCAGAACAGAAAGAACTAAAAGTTGGGATGGCGATCTTAACCAACGAGCTCCTCGAGGCCTTGGAAATGACAGCGGATATTTGTGAAGATGCGTGTGACCAAGTAAGGATAATACTAGTTCGTGGGTAGGGGATGAGGGAACTATGAGCGAAAACGAAGTAGTTGTTGAAGTGTCGGATCTTGGCAAGGAGGATAAAGAAACCGTAGAATCTCTAGCCCGTTTTCTGGAAGAGAAAACAGGTGGGACGGCGAGAATATTGGATGATGAAATAAGGCTGCAAAATATGAGTCTTCGAAAACCTCATTTGCGGGTGCTAATTCGCAAGTTTTTGCATAAAGAAGAGTTAAAGGAATATTTCCGCGTGATAATTAGTGCAGAAAGACTTGTCATAAAGGAGAGGAAACGTTAGCTTTTTTGAGAAGTTTTTTCCTTAAGCCTCCTTTTCCGTTCTTTCTCTAGGTTCTCCTGAACTTTGAAGATGTAGTTCCTAGCGGTCCACGTCGCTCTATAAGCTTCTTCCCACCCCTTGTTTTTTAAGTGTTTTCTGGCTTCTTTCAACGCTTTCTTGGCTTCCATTAATGCTTGTTCATTTTCAATATCCTTTTTTGGGTTCAGTCCAGTTTTCCATGAAAGCTTAATGCCTGGATTTTTCTGCGTTAACGAGAAAAGCAGCAAGGCATATTCTAGTTCAGATGATGTGTCCCAGACTCCGTGTTCTAATTCTTTCTCGCTTCTGGAGGATACTTTGATGGATTTATCTAAATACTTCAGCGCTGAATTTATGGCGTTTGAGATTTTTTCTTCATACATTTTTTCCACTTGGAAGATTGACGTTAATTCTGTAAAGTCGAGGGAAATATTACTATTATATTATGATTTATTTGTTTTTGTCGGGGCAGAATAGTTAAAGCTAATGTATTGTATAGTAATATGTTGAAGCGATGTTGGAGTTTCGACAGATGCAGCGAAGAAGACGGCTTGTTTTTCCCTTCTCTGCTATTGTGGGGATGGAGAAGCTTAAGTTAGCCATGTTAATAAACGCCATAGACCCAAAAATAGGTGGCTTGCTTATTCGCGGGCCCAAGGGCTCTGGCAAAACCACAATAGTTCGTGCCTTAGCTGATATTTTGCCGAAAATAAAGGTAGTGAAGGGCTGTCCGTTTAATTGCCATCCCGAAGATCTGTCTAACATGTGTTCAAAGTGCAGCGAGCGCTATAGGCAAACCGGTAGGCTCCCAATGGAAGAAAAAGAGATGGTTGTTGTAGACTTACCTTTAGGCGCCACCGAAGATCGCGTCGTTGGCAGTTTGGATGTTGAGAAAGCCATTAAGCATGGAATAGAGGCGTTAGAACCTGGAATATTAGCTGATGCAAACCAGAACATCCTCTACGTGGATGAGATAAATCTACTGCCTGACCATATTGCGGATGACTTACTCGACGCTGCGGCTACGGGATGGAATGTTGTGGAGCGGGAAGGTATATCCGTGAGTCATCCAGCCCGCTTTATATTCATCGGAACTATGAATCCTGAAGAAGGTGAACTTCGCCCTCAACTTCTGGATCGCTTTCCCCTTTCGGTAACTGTGGGGAGGATGGCGTCAGTTAAAGACCGAATGGAAGTGGTAAAGCGGAATATGGAGTTTGAAGATGACCCCGAAGGTTTTTACGAGAAATATCGGCTCATGCAGGAGGAACTTAAAAATCGAATAATCCAAGCTAGGAAAGTTCTTCCAAAGGTTAGGATAAATGAAGGGCTTATTCAAGCTGTATGTGAATCATGTCTAGAACTAAAGGTGGACGGGTTGCGTCCAGACATAGTTATAACACGAGCCGCTCGGGCCATAGCCGCGTTGAATAACCGAACAGAAGTAACCACTGATGACATCTTAGCCGCGGCGGAGCTAACCCTAAGCCATCGAACGAGAGAAGGTGGGTTCCTTGAACCAGCTACACCCGATGAAATAGTCAAAACCTTTTGGGCAAAAGTGAAAGAAGTTCTAAAAGTGCAAGCTAAAAAATACGGGAAAGAGAAGGACCTTGACAAAACAAAGAGCCTCGGGAAAGGCAAAAGCATGGTTTTCATAACGGGCAAAGCGACAAGAAAGGAAGAGGAAAAATCGAAAAAGGGCATGGCGAAATTTAGGGAGAGGATTTTCCGCTTAGCTTACAGGCTTGACCGATTGCTAAGATTACCCACAATTGTCTTTGGAAAGAAAGCGCGAAGAGTTAGAAAAGATGCTACCACGATTGAGGGAAGCGTAGTCAAAAGCCGAGTTCCTCTTGAAGCTCAGTTTACTAAAAAAGAAAAGCTTGAAAAGGGCAAAGTGAAGGGGCATCCTTTTTGGACAGGGAAGCTGGGGGCTCCTCAACCTTCCATGGGTATATCTCTCTTTAACAGAGTGAAAGATGGATTATTAACGCCCTTTAAAGGCTTTAAGGGTTCTTTTAAGCCAAAAAAGATTAAATCCAGACGTCTAGCGGTTCATGCTGGGAAAAGAGCCGAAGCGTTCACAACGCTTAATAGGGGGAAACCTTATGGCTGGCGGTTTCCTCGAGGAAAACCTCGCGATGTCCATTTACCCGCTACCATCAGAGCTGCAGCTAGAAAACAGAAAAACCGAGAAAAGCCTGCAAGAATAGCTCTTCAAATAACGCTCAAAGACATAAGGGAGAAGATGAGACTTTACAAGGCTCCCTTAACCCTTGTTTTCGTCGTTGATTTGAGTGGCTCCATGCTCTTCAAAATAGAGCCTGTTAAAGAAGCCCTATTGAGGCTTCATAGGGATGCCTATCGCTACCGAGATCGTATTGGAATAGTAGCCTTAAAAGATACGGGGGCAGTGGTTGTGCAACACCCAACGAGAAACTTAGCCCTGGTAGCTAATCGCCTTATCAATTTGCGGATAAGCGGCTTCACGCCACTAGCGGCGGGAATGCTAAAGGCTTGGGAAGTGCTTAAAGAAGCCAAACGGCGAGACCCGTCTACTATACCGGTGATGGCAATAATTACCGATGGAAACGCCAACGTTCCACTTAGAAGGAGTTTAGAAACAGGTGAGATTCGCCGAATAGAGGAAGCAGAAATAATTGTTAGAAAATACGAGGATGTAGCTGTCCACGACGTTTTCTCTGTGGCGAAAATGATTAGCCGGGAAGGAATTAACACCATAGTGGTTAATACTAATCCTCACATGCTTGGTAAGGAAACTTATGGAAAACTGGTAACCGAAGCACTTGCAAAAATGACCGGGGGAAGCCACCATTTCGTTGGTAGAGCTTTCACTCCTGAAGAGTTAATAGAAAATGTTACGGAGAGAATAGCCGAAGACCAGCGGAGAATCGCCTATGAATCCTCCCGAATACCAGCATCCAAGCATTGGATCCAACCCGATTAGCTTCCTTCCGAACACTAACCAGAAGTGGTCGCATGCAAAGAGATAAGAGGAGTAAAAAACTTGTTCTTGTCGCTCACTGTATCCTGAACCAGAACTCCAAAGTTTTAGGGCTAGCTCAACACTCAAGCATGATATTCGAGCTCGTCAACCTACTAAAGGAGAAAAATTACGGCATAGTCCAAATGTCTTGCCCAGAACTTACCTTTGCTGGTTTACTCCGATGGAGCCAAACCCAAGAACAATATGACACCCCCATGTTTAGGCAACACTGTCGAAAAATAGCGATTCAACTAGTCGACCAAGTAATTGGATACGTGAAAAACGGAATAAAAGTTTCAGCAATCATAGGTATCGAAGGAAGCCCTTCGTGCGGAGTAACCCGTACCTACATGGGCTATAAAGGCGGGAATATTGAAAAAGCTAGGCGATCCCGGAAAAAGCTGGCGGAAAAACCTGGAATATTTATTGAAGAGCTTGTTTCTGAACTGGAGAAACGGGGCTTATCTATATCCTTATACGGTTTGGATGAAACCCGGATAAAACAGAGCATTAAGGAAATAGCCTTAATCCTCGAAAGTTAGATTGGAGGTTTGGTACGTCGCTTTTTTATGTCTGAAAGCCTCATCCACCGCTCGAACTCCTTAGAAGGCGGGTACTCAATGTATAACCGCTTTCTGTTAGCTTCGAGAAACCTTTCCCTCTTACCTAAAAACTCGGCAGCAGTCAAAACCATGTGTTTAGTCTTCTCAGCAACTTCAAAAACCCCTCTGACTTTCTTCCGCCACTCTAAGTCCCTTAATAAATGATGTTCTAGGATTATTGTTGGTGATCTTGACGCTATAATCTCTAGATTCCTAATAGCCTGCCTAGCTTCCTCTCGTTTCACACGAAATCCGGCCAAATAAAGTGGCGGTCCACCGATCATAAGCAATTGGGGCTTTTCCTCCAAAATTATCTGAAGAGTTTCTTGGCATAAAGGTCCCTGAATGTCTGGGGCGTGCATGAATTTTTCGCCCTTACACTCGATTGTTGTCATCAATACCCATCCCAGTGGGGTGTTTTCTGCGCCATGGAAGACCGGTTGGGAAAACCTTAGTTTTGTTTCGCCAAAAAGGAAGGTCTTTCCATCGGCTACCGTTAGTTTTTTAGCCGTTTTTCCTGCTGTTTTTTGGAACATCCATGCCCTGCGGCGTTGGCTAAAGTTTATTTTTTCCTTAGGATTTTTGAGCAGAACGATTTTCTCCTGATAGATTTGTTGGGCTGTCTGGTTTTCGTCTGTCCAATTACATAGCCAATCCTCATAGGAGGGCGTATGGTGGTCAAAATGGTAATGACTTAGGGTTACGACTTCAGTCTTTTCGGCGGCTTTGGCTATATCGCTCCTTAAGGCGTTTATGCCTTCAAACTCTTTTGGGTGAGGTGGTAAACCAAAACGGTTGGGACAAAGTGAAACTCCGGCATCTAACAACAGCCTAACGTCAACTGTCTCAACGTAGGTGCACATGGATCTTACGCCGAAGCTTTCAGCAGCCAACGGAATAACCCTAATATAACGTAACATAGGTTTCATCAGTCCTTCGCACTTAACGTTTTTATGTAAGTCCTTCATTAATTAATTGCCGTAAGGGCGATGACGACTCTGGCCCCTCTGAGAAGTGATGTAGATCTTGAGTGCGAGAGCCCAACTATTTTTCCATGCAAGGGGTAGATAAACTAAGTGGATAAGTAAACTTACCTCTGAGAAAACAAAACATAGAGATTTAACTATTTAAAATGAATTAGGGAATTTTTAGTTTAAGCCTTTTGGATTTATAGTATTTCTCCGAAGTGTATGGCGACCATTGCTATGTCCATGATGTCGACTTTTCTGTCCCCGTTTAGATCGGCTCTTGGATCCCAGTTTGGAAGTGTTGGATCTGACCCAAAGGCTTTTGCTACTATGGCTATGTCCATGATGTCGACTTTTCCGTCCCCGTTTACGTCAATAAACACGATGCTTATCTCTCCGTCGATGAAGATATTATCTGCAATGTCCTCTTCCATCTCTACAATGCTTGTTACTACGTAGATGACGTAACTTCCTGGTATGACGGAACTTGTGTTCCAAGTAAAGGTTAGGGTCAGGTTTTCACCAGCGGATAGGTATATATCTCCAAACGTTACAATTTCTGTTTCGTTGTAGTAGATGGTAACGTTAAACTTCTCGACGATGTTTCCTTCGTTGACGACTATGGCTGTGATCTCTATGAGGTTTCCTCGATATGCCCATGAGCTATTTGTTTCAACGTGAATCACCGCAATGTCATGTATTGGAACAGTTGTATATACTGCTACGTTCTGAGTTATGTTGTCCGTCAATCCGTCATCATCTATTACTGTTAAGGTTACTTCGTATGTATTGGCATCTTGGTAAACATGAGTTATAAGAGGACTGGTTGTGGTTGTTATGTTTCCATCACCGAAATCCCATACGTATGAAACAATGGTTCCGTCGGGGTCGAATGCGATGGAAGCGTTAAAGGTTACAGACTGATTTACAGTTGGATATTTTGGGGAATATGTAAAGTTGGCTGTGGGTATTATAAGTATCCTTATACTTAGGGTGTACGCATCTGACAAGCCCTCACTGTCAACAACTGTTAGGGTAACATTATAGATTCCATAATCTGAATAGGTGTGGTTAACTATTATGCCTGTTCCGGTAGAACTGTCACCGAAATCCCAGCTATAGCTTATGATTTCCCCTCCGTTCGGCTTAGACCCTGAAGCGTCAAACGTTACGGTTTCTCCTATTAAGGGGTTGGCCGGTGAGTACACAAAACTTGCTTCTGGATATTCTCTTACGTTAACTTCTTGGGTTAGGCTGTTGCTTAATCCCTCGCTGTCGGTAACAGTTAGGTTTACAACAAAGGTTCCGTAAGTAGTGTATGCGTGGGTCACTACAACCCCTGTTTCGTTGTTCCCATCACCGAAGTCCCAGAAATATTCGATAATGGTTCCGCCATCAGGGTCTGATGCTGAGGCATTGAAGGTAACAACTTCGTTTACAATCGGGTAGGACGGAGAATAGCTGAAGTTGGCGACGGGATAATTGATTATGATAATTGATGCAAAGGTGGTATCTGTAAGATTCTCGCTGTCTACTACTGTTAGGGTTACCGTATAGTTCCCTGTAGCCGTGTAAATGTGAGTGATAGTTGGTGATGTTGTATTTACTGGGGCTGAACCGTCGCCGAAATCCCAGTTGTAGCTAACGATTGTACCGCCGTTTGGCTCTGAATTTGAAGCATTAAACGTCACAGTCTCGTCAACCAAGGGGGTTTCTGGCGAATAAGTGAAATTAGCTATTGGATGAGCTATTACGGTTACCACGGCGCTAGTGGAACCTTCTAAGCCTTCATCATCCGTAACGACAAGTGTAACTGTATAGTTTCCAGGCGCAGAATAGACATGTTCCACCAAGGGTGTTGGTAAAGTTTCTATCGGCGAACCATCGCCGAAATTCCATTCATAACTCACAATGGTTCCGTTAGGATCCGGATCATAACTTTCAGAGGCATCGAAAATTGCTGTTTCGTTAACAAGTGGTTTTTCCGGAGTATAAGTGAACTGTGCTACTGGTGGAGTAGAAGCCAAGCAAACGATAAGCCCAGATTGAATGAGGCCAGTAACGGGAATTGTTAAAATTAGAATGAAGAATAACATTCTCTTTAGCATGTTTCTCCCTTCTCCCTTCAAAAGAATTGAATGAGGTTTTTCCTATAAACATTATGGATTATTTTTCTAGAGGATATTTTTCGAAGGTTATCACTAATGCTTCATATTTTTAGAGATTTTCTCGTTTTTCCCATATTTCAAGCATTCTTCTTTTAAGTTCTCTCCGTTTTCTGTGTAGAAACCTGTATACAGTGTTATGTTGACTTCCCTGCAAGAGCATCATTATCGCTTCTCTGGCTATTTGCACATGTTCCGGTTTGCCTATTATGCCAATTGTGTGTCCATAGACCGCTACTTCTGTCTCGGTTAATTCTTCAATCAGCCTCCGGGTTTTTCCTTCTCTTCCAATTACTCGGCCCTTTAAGCGTTTAATGTCTGACTCTGACTTTCCGACAATATCCCGCAGGTCGATTATTTGTAGAACCGTGTCTTCATCAAACAGTTGAAAGGCTCTTTCTGGAGAGAAGCCTCTTCCTATGGCTAAAACCATCTCCTTGGCTCGAAAGATAACTGAGGGATCTTCTGTTCCTTCGCTTAGGAATATTGTTACGCCTCCGGTTCCGCTGTCTACCTCAAGTTTTACATGTAGTGCTTCCTCGATTTGCTGTTTAACTCTCCCCTTAGGCCCTATTAGAACTCCTATTCTCTCGCGGGGAATCTTAATGAAAGTACTAGCCATGCTCAACCGGCAATCCTCCTAAATAGCTCTTCAATTGAGATGACATCCACTCCAAGTTTGAAGAAGTAGCGGTTTAGATTTTTTAAGTCTCTCCTTAAAAGAATTTCCGCCATAGGATGTTCTAAAGGAACTGCTTGGGAAACATCAAAAAGCACGGGGCGCCCCCGCCAAATCATTATATTATATTCGCTTAAGTCGCCATGAACAAGCTCGGCTTTCCGGTAAAGTCTCTTTAAGTAAGTTAAAAGGATTTTATAAATCCGTTCAGGATTTCTAGGTGGAGCCTCTTTCATGGAAGGAGCGTTAACGCCGTTTTTCCCTACGAACTCCATAATTAATATGTTGTTTTTTACCGCAATAGGCTTAGGAACACGAACCTTCGCCGCGTAGGCCTGTTCTAAATTTTTAAATTCCTTTTGAGCCCAAGCGTAAACTAGCGAGCGTGTGTCCCGTTTCACCCGGCGGAACCTAGGGTCTCCCTCAATGTAGGGAAGTTTTCCTCGTTTAAATTCAGCTGAAACTGTTAAGTAGATTTTGACGGCTAATTCGTTTCCATCCCTATCTTTGGCCCAGTATATCCGAGATTCTTTGCCAGCTTTTACAACGCCGAAAATTTCGTCTATAACTCCCTTGTTAAGGAAGTCGTAGACCGTCATAAGAGTTGAACGGTCAAAAACCTCTTCCAGAACTTCATATTCTTCGCTACGTTTA
>Ga0209426_1001896_pt1 | contig 10976 bp, 10 predicted proteins | sample Deesub1362B_J571_FD_187697 | JGI IMG/M metagenome (GOLD analysis project Ga0209426, IMG submission 187697) | Deep oceanic, basalt-hosted subsurface ecosystem from Juan de Fuca Ridge flank, Pacific Ocean, CORK Borehole 1362B_J2.571 (SPAdes)... ...
CCCCGTTGACGTAAAGCCTGATTGTACTCAGACCAGTTCGTTGTTTTGTATCGGCTTTTTGATTCTGTATTCATCTAACATGTATGGGGATGAAATTTATTTATGCAACAAAGCTACTCAAGCGACGTATTTAATGAATATTCTTTATCACGCTGTAATAGAATAATAGAACTCGCATCTTTATTACCACAACCATGGTAACCATTTTCATATTCTTTTTTGGCGCGATTATTTAGGAAAAAAACTGCTTCACGTAATGAACAAACGGTATCATCCTTATCTTCATCAACTAGTGTAGTGACTTGAATATCTGCTGCATATACATGTCCAGTAATTGCAAATAAAGCACAGGCAAGCGTCCGCTTGAACATACCGTTCTCCTTCTATTTTTCATTTTTCTTCGTATTGCAAATGACTATTTGCAACCACATTCCTTTGTGCGTACTTTGTCATAGCTCTCAAAATTACTCAAGAAATTTTATGCTATTGGCGATATTCATCAATAAGTGCGTAAATTTGCTTGAGTGTTGTATTCGAGAGCTTAGTTTTTTCACCTTTCAGCATTTTTTCAAGTTGCGCCAATGTTTGTAATAACACTGAGGCCTGATGAGGTCCATTATTCAGTAAGTAATCTACGATCTGCTGGTCAAAATGAATCCCTCGCCGATTCATTACAGATTGCAATAAGGCTTGTCTATCGATAAAAGAGCTGCCATTAGGGACTTTAACACTGACAGCTTGAGTTAATCGAGATTGTAGGTCTGGTAATTCTAATTTTAATTCGATTGGTGCAACTCGTGATGAAAAAACTAACTGACCTTCATGGTTATTCATCAAATGAAAGACTGCTTTTTGCCAATGCGGAACTCCACAAATCGCATCAACATCATCTAAAGCTACTAAATCATAAAATTCTAATGACGTGATCGCTTCAATAGGTGCATCTAATAGCTCTAATAACGATACTTTAATGGCTGGACGATTTAGTTCAAGATAGGAATCACATATCGCAGATAAGAGATGGCTTTTACCTGTCCCTGCACCTCCATAAACATAAAATCTACTGACCAACCCTGTATGTAATTGTCTAATTGCGTCAACGATAGGTCCCCATCCTGGACCCGAAAAATCACTAATTCGGGCATCAAGCTGAGGTTCAATATCCAGTTGTAGTTGACGCATATCGTTAATTTTTTCCTCGATTAATCAGGGTGAGTCTTATTAGATGTATCTGTATCTTGAGTTTTTTCTCCCTCAAGATCAATATCTAATTGCTGCGTTTCAAAATGTACTGGTTGATCATTACTCACTTCGAGAACGAATTCTGAAGGTAATCCATATAAACGACTTCGCTCATAATTATTACGGGCATGCTTAAGTAAAACGACAATAACCGCTGCAACAGGTAATGCAATCAACATTCCGAGAAAACCACCTAATTGAGCTCCCGCTAAGACAGCAAAAACAACTGCAACAGGCGATAGACCAATTTTATCCCCTAACAGGAAAGGTTGCAGAATATAGCCCTCTACCATTTGACCAATCATAAAGACAACACCAACTAATAATAGTTGCATCCAATCAATACCAAACTGGAATAATGTTGCAATCACTGCTGCGATAATTCCAACACCGAAGCCTAAATACGGAATAATACTTGCAAGACCGGCGACCATACCGATAATCAAACCAACTTCTAATCCAATCAGTTGCAATCCAACCGCATAAACAATGCCTAATAACAGCATTACAAGAAATTGCCCTTTAACAAATGCTCCAAGAACGCTATGACATTCACGAACAATCGTTAAAGTAGAAGCTTCATAAGGTCTTGGAATAAGGCGACGTAAACTATCTAACATTCTTTCCCAATCAAGCAAAAAGTAAAATGCAATAATTGGAATAAGGATTACGATACCACCGAGTTGAATAAAATTAAGACCTGACTGCGCTACGCGTAATGCCATAGTTTGAATGCTATCTGCACTATAGTTGGTCTGGATATAATCCATAACTGCTTTAGACAATTGCTCAGTATCTATTTCCATAGGTACAACATTAAATGTATGAGATACCCATGGTAAGAATGTTGCATTTATCCAATGAATTCCAGCAGGTATGCTATCTCTTGCATAAATCAGCTGCTCCCAAACTAAAGGCGCTAAAAACCATAAAACAACTGTTAACAGAACACCAATTCCAACGAACACTAAACTGATCGCTAACCAGCGAGGCAATCTAAATTTGACAAGTGTATCGACGAGTGGGCTGAACAAATATGCAATAAAGAATGCACCTACAAAAGGTAAAACAACAGGTTTCAACAGATATAAGACCCAGAGGAGCAATGCGAGTCCAGCGAGGATAAAGATGCGGCGCAATACCTGATCTTGCATAAAATCCAGCCTTTTTTTGTGTAATCGTTATAAATAGAAAAAAATTTTAATAAAGATAGCATTTTCGAGCATAAATAACATAAGAGTTTCGTATATTCAGGTTATAATCTGCCGCCAATGCGGAGACTTCACTATGAGCAACTCAACTTCTACCCCAAATACTGGTTTAAGCTATAAAGATGCGGGCGTCGACATTGAAGCGGGCGACGCACTGGTCGATCGTATCAAATCAGTCGCTAAACGTACCACACGTCCTGAAGTTATGGGCGGACTTGGCGGTTTTGGTGCGTTATGTAAAATTCCAAAAGGTTATGAAGAACCTGTATTGGTGTCTGGCACCGATGGCGTAGGCACTAAATTACGTTTAGCGCTTAACTTAAATCGTCATGACACAATTGGTCAAGACCTAGTCGCAATGTGCGTAAACGATCTACTCGTGTGTGGTGCAGAGCCATTATTCTTCCTAGATTATTACGCTACAGGTCACTTAAATGTTGATGTTGCAGCAAATGTAGTAACAGGTATTGGTAAAGGTTGTGAATTAGCTGGTTGTGCATTGGTTGGTGGCGAAACTGCTGAAATGCCTGGTATGTACGAAGGCGAAGATTATGATCTTGCTGGCTTTGCAGTAGGTGTTGTTGAGCAAAGTAAAATCATTGACGGTACTAAAGTAAAATCTGGTGATGTACTGATCGGTGTTGCATCAAGTGGTGCTCACTCAAATGGTTATTCATTACTTCGCAAAATTTTAGATGTTAAAAATGTTGATTTGACACAAATCGTTGATGGTCGTTCACTTGCAGATGTAGCAATGGAACCAACTCGTATTTATGTAAAACCTGTTCTTGAACTTTGCAAGCAAGTTGATGTCCATGCAATGGCTCATATTACTGGTGGTGGCTTACCTGGTAACTTACCTCGCGTACTTCCTAATGGTGCTCAAGCAGTAATCAACGAGTCAAGCTGGAATTGGCCAGAACTTTTCCAACTATTACAACGCGAAGGCAATGTTGAACGCTTCGAAATGTATCGTACATTCAACTGTGGTGTTGGTATGGTCATCGCTGTTGATGCAAATGATGCTGATAAAACAATCGAAGTACTTAACTCGCAAGGTGAAACAGCATGGAAAATTGGTTATATCCAAGAAAATGCTGAATCAGTTGAAGGCGCAGACGAAAAAATTCGCGTGATCTTTGCATAATGAGAATTGCGGTACTTGTCTCTGGCAATGGTAGCAACTTACAAGCCCTGATTGATGCAAATCTTTCAGGGCAAATCATTGGTGTACTTTCAAATAAAGCTGATGCATATGCTTTGGAACGTGCTAAACAAGCCAATATTGCTACTGCTCTCGTCTCACACAAAGACTTTCCAAATAGAGAAAGTTTCGATGAAGCCATGCATCAACAACTATTAGCATGGCAAATTGATTTAGTTATTCTTGCTGGTTTTATGCGAATTTTAACACCAAGTTTTGTCAGCCAATGGCAAGGTAAAATGTTAAATATTCACCCCTCCCTTCTCCCTTACTATAAGGGTGTCAATACACACCAACGTGTTTTGAATACGGGTGATCGCTTTCATGGTTGTACGGTTCATTTTGTTACAGCAGAACTTGATGCAGGTCAAAGCATTGCTCAATCTGCGATAGAAGTTCATCTTAACGACACGGTTGAAACACTTGCTCAGCGTGTGCACAAACTTGAGCATTTTATTTATCCTCAAGTTGCAGAATGGCTATGTAATGGTCAACTGACTTGGAGAGATGGTCAGGCATTTTTCAATCAGAAACCTTTGGAACGACCAATTCAGTTCGCGCAATTCTAGAATCAAAAAACACATCCTCGGATGTGTTTTTTTATGTCGTATTACAGAGTCTTAACGAATTAGATTTTTAATTTTCATAACTGTTTCTGTCGGATGTTCCAGTGGGAACATGTGCCCACCCTCTACGATTGAAAAAGGAATGCCTAATTTCTTCTTTGCAACCTGAGGAAACTTCTCTTTTAAAAATACACTGTCACTTCCAACCACTAAATGAACAGGCACTTTAGGCTTCGGCATAGGTAACCACCACATTGAAGGCGTTGTCCTAAACAATTCAACTTCATCATCTTTAGGTATCGTAAGTGTTACCCCACCTTTTCGTGGATCATCTGCTAATGCATAGTCAATATATGCCTGAAAACAATCAGGATCAAAATGTTGATAGAATCCTTTATTTCGCAATAGCTCTGCGGCTTGCTCACGAGATTCCCAGTGATCTCTACGACGTACTGATAAACCTGCAGGCGTAATTTTGTCGACTAATTTGGGTTTAAAAAGCTTTGCAAGATGAAATACAAAAGATGCTTTACCTATAATTAAAGGTGGGTCTAGCATAATCACTTGGGAAAATAATTCAGGACGACGATACGCAGCCATCAAAGTCAATACAGAACCTAAAGAGTGCCCTAAACCGATCACCTTACGACCTTTTGATTGCTGAACAATACTATCTATAACTTGATCAACGAGATATGTCCAACCATGGGTAATCGGATAACGTTTGTCTGTTCCTATTTCAGGTACATAGATAATGTCATAATCACTTTTCAAATCATCAAACAGCTTTTGGTAAACTTTTGAAGGCACACCGTTCGCATGAGCGAAATGAATTAAAGGTTTCATAGATTCGTCTTCAAATTTATCGATTGATCAATTATCTCCCGTTCAAAGATCATTACAATTTAAAAGGGAGAACTACAAAGTAATTTATAGAAAGTAAGATGGTGAGAAAATTAAGATCAAGAATCACTAAGTTTTCTTTACGACAAAGAAAACTTAGTGATAAGTCAGATAATATTATTGTAGTTTTGCGTTTTGTTGAGTGTCTAATTGAGTTGCCAATGATGAGCTAATCCCCTCACCAATTTTTGTACCCATTCGACCTAAAATTGACTCAAGCGGATTATGCTGAACAGTGTAATCAACTTTTTGCTCAACCTTCAAATCTCTCATCAAAGTCGTCAAACTACCACTACGATCCGCCACACCTAAGGCAATCGCTTGCTCACCACTCCAGAATAAACCAGAGAAGATCGCAGGGTCATTAGATTTCAAACGCTTACCACGACCTTCTTTAACAGCTTTAATAAAGTGACTATGAACATTATCTAAAACTGACTGAACATGTGCTTGTTGAGTTGGATTAATCGGCTTTGTCATGCTCAAAATATCTTTATTATTACCAGATGTAAGCGTGCGATCCTCAATACCTAATTTTTGAGTTAAACCGCTTAAGCCATAATTTGGCATAATTACACCAATTGAACCGACTAGACTCGATGGATTAACAATAATTTCATCAGCTGCAGATGCAATATAATAAGCACCTGAGGCGCCCATATCTCCAATCACTGCATAAACTTTTTTAGCTGGATATTGCTTTTTCAAATAGCGAATTTCTTGCCAAATTTCGTCTGACTGAACTGGTGAACCACCAGGAGAGTTGATATTCAAAGCAATTGCCTTACTGCCATTTGCTTCAAATGCACGCTTTAATGCTTTATTTGTATCTTCACTATTCACAGCAGATTGACTGCTTGATGAATCAATCGTTCCGATAATATCGACCACTGCTAAGTGATCACTACTGATACTCGTGGTTGCTTTTTCAGTTGTAGTCGAGCAGCTTTTACTCATTGCAATTAAAACAATCAACAAATAAGCAAAACCTAAACATTTAAAAAAGATACTCCAACGACGACTACGGCGCTGTTCTTCTACAGATGCTAAAACAGCTTTTTCCAAGATTTGCCATTCTTTGCCTGTCACATTATTACTATGTGTTGGTTCGTTTTGTGGTTTCGGTGGCCAATCGGACATAAGATTCCAATCCAATAGATTTTAAAGTGGTTTTATTATATACGCTGATTTACTCAAAACTGTTTAAATAACTTGTTTTAACTTATAATTATTTTGTGCGTTATACTCTTTTCATGTAATTCTAAATACCACAAATCAATGACCCAGCCTCAAGCAACTAGTTCAAACTACAAACTGATCAAACTATTCAGCAAACAACCAATCCAACTAGGACGTTTTTTTGCACGCATATTGGCTGGGTTATTTAACAGATTTCAATTATCTAAAATTTCCAAAATTATTCGTTTAAACATAAAAATAGCATTTCCTGAACTGAGAGATCATGAGTTACAGATACTCTCTAAAGAAGCAATTCGCAATGAGCTTACGTCTTATTTCGAATTTTTAAGTATTTGGGGTTCAAGTAATCAGAAAAACATTCAACGTATACATAGCATCACTGGTGAACAGTACTTTCACGATGCTTTAGCAGAAAAAAAAGGACTTGTGCTCGTCATACCCCACTTCGGAACGTGGGAAGTGATGAATTCTTGGTTATCTCATTATACTAAAATGACGATATTGTATAAGCCAGTTAAAAACCCAGATGCAGATCAGTTTGTCCGTGATGCAAGAAGTCGTGAACAGGCTAACCTCGTACCAACAGATGAAAGTGGTGTACGACAAATTTTTAAGGCATTAAAACAAGGCGGAACAACAGCTATTTTACCTGACCACACACCTGATCAAGGTGGTGATATGATTGATTACTTTGGGATTCCACTAGCATCTAGTAGTCTAAGCGCAAAATTAATCCAAAAAACAAAAGCCAAAGCACTCCTGATCTATGCGATGAGAAATGATCAAGATGGATTTGATATGTTTGTTGAACCAATCAATCCCCAAATTTATGAAGGCAATGCTGAGCAAGGAACACTAATTATTCATCAGGCTTTAGAGCAACTTATTCGCCGCTATCCAAGTCATTACCATTGGAGTTACAAACGATTTAGTGCCAACAAAAGTTTAAAGAAAATTTATGATATTGATGAGCAAGAGGCCTTAGCTAGGGTCGCTGAAGTTAGATTGCAAAATCAAAAATAAATCACTTTTATTGCAACCGAGTTAACCATTTACGTTGTTGTCTGTACATGGAAATTACGGTATTTGCATGATTGATTTCAAAGGAGATCGATCCGTTTTGGCTGGTCGTCAACAATGGAATATTTAATGCTCGCAATCTTTGCTGTAATTCAATACTCGGATGACCATAACGATTTTCAAAACCTGCGGAAGCGATTGCCAATTTAGGTTTAATTCTTGCTAAAAAATCATAAGCTGAACTATGTTTGCTTCCATGATGCCCCAAAACAATGACATCTACTTCTAAGTTTGGATATTGCTGTAATAGCTTATATTCTGTTTCCCAACCTGCATCCCCCATAATTAAGAATTTGCGAAACGGTTTGGCATGTTCAAACTCAATATACACAACACATGAATATTCATTTTGTTGATTTTGAACATAACTCAGCTCCTCTATTTTTGGAGATAGAATCTCAACCTGAGCTTGAGCTAAATTCCATTTTTGACCTTGATGACAAAAAGAAAAATTATCTTTAAATGGCAATTTGTCATTTTTTTCATTGGCATAAACTTTTGTGATCTCGAAGGCTTGCTCAATATATGGGAAAGCACCACTATGGTCTTGATCGAGATGTGACAAAATCATTTGATCTAATTTTTCGATCCCCTGCTGTCGAAGAAATGGAACAATCACTCGCTCACCTAAACTGAACTTCTCTTCATTATATGAACCACCAGTATCTATCATTAGGTTATGCTGAGCTTGTTGTAAAAATACAGATTGTCCCTGCCCCACATCTAAAATGGTTAGCATAGTCTTTTGTTGTTTTGCACCGAATAAAATAGGTAAGAAACAAACTAAACCCCAAGATTTTGGTATCGTTCCTTTCGGCATAAATAAAATAAAAATCCCGACACTCAAAGCAAATAACGACAATGGGATATAACTAATACCTTGTAAATCAGGTGTCAGTGACATCAAAACATCTAATAATCCGATTAGTATGCTTAACAACATATTATTGAGGGTGAATAAAACTAGACCTAATGAAGGAAAAATTAGCCAAACACATGCAGCAAAGATATCTAAAGGTACAACCAACATGCTTAATATCGGGATAGCAATCAGATTACTGAGTGGCGCAAACCAAGCAATTTGTTGGAAAAAAATGATAACTAAGGGCATTAAGGCGATAAAGATTTTCCATTGTGATTCGATCAAAATTTTGATTGCAAACTTTATATCCTCAGTTCTATTTTTTATTCTGTCTTTTGGTAGAGTGCTAATCGTTTGATAAATTCTCAATAGGATGAAACATGCACCGTAAGATAGCCAAAAGGCAGCCGACAAGATACTAAATGGATCATAGATGAGAAATAAACACGCGCTATAAATTAGTAACTGAAAAGGCTTAATCGCTTGGCTTGTGATAACGAAAAAACTTGCCAAGGCGACCGTCAACAATGTCCTTAAAGCTGGAATTTCAAATCCAACAAAAGCGACATAAACAATGACACTAAATAAAAATGGAAAAACCAAAATAATCTGACGAGGTTGCCATAGATATAAGTTTGGAAAATAATGCTGTAAAACTCTTTGCAATCCCCATGTCAACATGATTGCAAAAATCAGCACATGAGGACCCGAGATCGCCAATAAATGTGATATCCCAAGTTGCTGAAATTTTTTCTTTAAATCTTTAGCTAATAAACTTTCATCACCTGTAAGCAACGCAAGCAACAATCCTTTGTGTTGTAAATTTGAATGAGCAAGCGTTTGCCTAAATTCAAATCGCATTATTTCAATCTTAAGACCGATTTTTTCCAAGAAATGGTCTTGCTCCTTCAAGTATTTCAAATGACCAAGCCTATACACCTCATCTTGGCTTAAAGGTACGATTTGTTCGACTAAAAATGCTGACATTAAATTTTGTTGTAAGAACCATTTTTCTTGATCAAAAACACCTTGAACGGCATAACTGTGTGCGGGTTTGATTGTTCCGTAAACTCGATAATAGCTCCCCAATACAAAAGCTTCTGGCTGATGATCCTTCTCCTTTATGTACATCAACCAATTCACTAATTGATCATGTCGATTTAAAACTACAGCTTGTTGTTTAACACCCTCTTCAGTGAGTTCATTTATTTTTCGAATATAAACAACAGCCTCAAATGGTTGCGATTCTAATTCGCGTAATTCAAGTCTTTTTTCTAGAGCTTGATCTGCATAGTGATACCCTGCACAAAACATTGCCCAAATCGCAGTGATCAATAACAGTGACTTATAAAATGGGGAATGTCCTTTATTTTTTATTTTATAAAAAATAAATAGAAGAGTCGCAATACAGCACCAAATCCACCAAGTGGAATTAATGATTTCAAAATCACGCCCCATAGCTGAAATACCCACAATCCAGCCAATCAATATAATTTTCAACATATATTTATAATTTAAGTTTTTGATTTTTCTGAGGGCAAAATTAAAGCCCTTTTTCAGGGCTTTAACAAGTGATCATAGAAAATATTTAAACCTGATCAATCCATAAACCATCTTGCATATGCAAAATTGAATCTGCCGATTTTGCTAATTGTTCATCATGTGTCACTATAAGCATTGCCATATTGAGTTCTTTTTTTAGATCGGTCAGTAATTCAAAGATACTCAATGCAGTTTTCCGATCCAAATTACCTGTTGGCTCATCGGCTAAAACTACCGCAGGCTTAGTGACCAATGCTCTCGCTAAAGCAACACGTTGGCGTTCACCACCGGATAACTCACCAGGTTTATGTTCCATTCGATGAGACAATCCAACACGATCAAGAAGATATTCAGCTTGTTTTTTCACATCTTTATAATTGCTTTCACCACGCAACATTAAAGGCATAGCGACATTTTCTAAAGCAGAAAATTCAGGCAATAGATGATGGAACTGATAAACGAAACCTAGATACTGATTTCGCTTATAACCACGCTCAGCCTCACCTAAATTGTCAAAGCGTTTCCCTTGTAAAAAAACTTGCCCTTGTGTAGGTTGATCTAACCCACCCAAGACATGCAACAAAGTACTTTTACCTGAACCACTTGAACCAACAATAGAAACAAACTCACCTGCATTGACCTGCAATGACAAGCCTTTAATCACTTCAACTTTGGTTTTACCATCATCAAAATGTTTAAAAACATCTTTAGCTTCTAAGACAATTTTACTCATAACGCAATGCCTCAGCAGGTTGGACTTTGGCAGCACGTAATGCAGGATAGATCGTTGCCAAGAAACTTAATAATAAAGATACAGTCACAATCACGACAACATCTTGCCATCTCAAATAAGAAGGTAAGTAATGTACGAAATAGGCATCAAATAAGTTCAATCCAAGTGCTGTATTGAACCATGAAATAATGTCACTGATCGTAAGTGCAAGTGTTACACCTAGAATCGTACCTGCAATCGTACCAATCACACCAATAACAGTCCCCTGCACCATGAAAATTTTAGTGATCATAGACGGCGAAGCGCCTAATGTACGCAAAATTGCAATATCAGATTTTTTATCCGTTACAACCATGACCAAAGAAGAAACAATATTAAATGCAGCTACAACGATAATCAGTACTAGAAGCAAACCGACTAAAGTTTTTTCCAT
>Ga0209426_1001898_pt1 | contig 10972 bp, 14 predicted proteins | sample Deesub1362B_J571_FD_187697 | JGI IMG/M metagenome (GOLD analysis project Ga0209426, IMG submission 187697) | Deep oceanic, basalt-hosted subsurface ecosystem from Juan de Fuca Ridge flank, Pacific Ocean, CORK Borehole 1362B_J2.571 (SPAdes)... ...
GGATGGACAAGGAAGTTTCCTGAAAATGAAATTATGAGTGTATATGAGGCTGCAATGAGATATATAAAAGAAGGAACTCCTCTTATTGTTATTGCAGGAAAGGAATACGGTAGTGGTTCGTCAAGGGACTGGGCTGCAAAAGGCACAAAACTACTCGGAATAAAGGCAGTGATTGCAGAAAGTTTTGAAAGAATACACAGGTCAAACCTTGTTCAGATGGGTGTAATTCCCATTCAGTTTGAAGAAGGTGAGAATGCAGAAAAACTGGGTTTAAAAGGTGATGAAGAGTATTTTATAGAAAGTATCGAAAATAATTTAAGACCTAATAAAAAGGTAAAAATAATTGCAAGAAAAAATGGAGAGGAAAAGGTATTTTACGGAATTCTGCGTCTTGACACCTGGATGGAAATTGAATATCTGAAATACGGAGGTATTTTACCCTTTGTACTTGCAGAATTTTTAAAGGAAAAATGAAAGCATATCTCTATTTCTTGCTTTTTACCTCTCTTGTATTTTTCATATTTCTCATTGTTGAATTTATTTCTTCAACCATAAAAAACAGAATCTTGGGTTATAAAGCATCAGATGAAGAACTCGAGCCCTATGAAAGCGGAATGCTTTATAAGGATACTCCATATAAAAGATACGGAATAAGGGTATTTCCTTTTCTGCTTTTATTTTTACTCTTTGATATAGAAGCTGTTATCCTTTTTCCCTGGGCAATAGAGGCAAAGAAATTCGGAATTTATGCAATAATTGAAGCAGCAATATTTATATTAATCCTGTTTCTCGGTTACATATTCATCCTTAAAAACAGAGGGCTTGATTTAAAATAGGTGATTACTTATTAACGATCACACTTATTTTTGAAGCAACCTTCTGCGCAAGTTTTTTAAAAGCCTCTTTTGAAGGAGAATTTTCTACCCTTTCAAAATAGGGCTCTCCTTTTTCAGAATATTCTGAAATTAAAGGATCAAAGGGAATTTTTATGTATTCATCAATATCAAACTCTTTTGCAAGAATTTCTCCCCCGGAACCGCTGAAAAGTTTTGAAGATTTACCACAATGTGGGCAGATAAATTCACTCATGTTCTCAACAACAGAGAGAATTGGTACATTCACCTTTTTAAGAAAATTTGCTGCTCTTCTAACATCCGAAACAGAAACATCCTGAGGGGTTGTAACAAGGACAGCACCCGAAAGCTGAACAAGCTGTGTTATTGAAATTAAAGGGTCTCCTGTTCCGGGAGGTAAATCAACAACCAGGTAATCAAGTTCACCCCATTCAGCATCAAAGAGCATCTGTCTGTAAGCCGTATGAACAATAGGTCCCCTCCATACAACTGCCTGTTCAGGATTTGTCATGAATCCGATTGAAAGAATCGGGATTCCATAATAAAGTGGAGGAACTATTTTTTCCTCTTCATTCACAAGAGGCGGTGCCTGTGTTTTTCCCATTATTGAAAGGGTAGGACCGTACACATCTCCGTCAAGAAGCCCCACTTTTGAATTAAAGCTTTTAAGTGCAAGTGCAAGATTGATGGCAATAGTTGATTTACCAACACCACCTTTTCCACTAACAACCGCAATAACATGTTTAACTCCCTTTACTTTTCTTTCAGGAATTACAGTTTTGGTTCTGACACTCGCATCCATAATTACCTTCACACTTTCAACCCAAGGAAGAGCCTTTACGGCCTCCTCTGCCTGTTTTTTCAGCTGGTCTCTTATCGGACATGCAGGAGTAGTCAATGTGAACTTAAAAGATACAGCACCATCACACACCTTCACATCACTTATCATTCCCAGAGAAACTATATCACGACCCAATTCAGGGTCAATAACCTTTTTTAAAGCATCTAAAATTTCATTAATCTTCTCATCCATTGTTCATCCTCCTTTTGAAAGAATAATATTAATCTAAATAAAAAAAATCTATCAATAAATTGTAATTTTTAGAATTCTGCATTAAAATACTTTAAAAGGGTTCAAATCCTTAATTAAAACTTTTAAAATAAAAATGAACTTTTTTATATTTATTTTTCTACTAATGCCTCCCCATAAGAGCTTAGTCAAAAACAAACCAGAAATAGTACAAGAGTATCTCAAAATAAAAGATAAACTGGGTATTGACACACCTTTTAGTGAGTTTTATGATATTAAAAGAATTGTACAGGATTCTCTGATGATACCCGTAGTATGCATAGAATTTCCTGACTATGTTCACAAATTTGATGACACTATTTTTCAGAGGATGCTCTTCGGGAACTGGCAAGGTGGGTCTGCAAGAGATTTCTATATTGAAAATTCCTATGGAAAATTCGCTATAAATGGATTTGTATACGGATGGGTAACTTCTGACTCTAATAAAGCCTTTTATGGATATGGAAACTGGGGTAATGCTAAAAAGCTTGTATATGAAGCTGCTATGAAAGCAGATCCTTTTATTGATTTTTCTCAATTTGACAAGGACAAAGATGGTTATGTCGATTTATTTTCTGTCATCCATGCTGGATATGGTGCTGAAGAAACAGGCGATCCAACTGATATATGGTCTCATCGATCAAGACTTACATCTCCCTATGTAACAGACGATTATGACCCTACGGTGGGAGACTATACAAAGGTATATTCATATACAATAGAACCGGAAAGATCAAACTATTATAATCCAGCATTACCAAGTAGATTACAGCCTATAGTAAGTATTGGTGTATTTGTACATGAATGGGGACATGGTTTAGGTCTTCCGGACCTATATGATGTAGATTACAGTGGTGAAGGACTTGGAAACTGGTCTGTAATGGCAGGAGGATCTTGGGGAGGAGATGGGGATTCTCCATGGAAACCTTCTCATTTTGATCCTTGGTGTAAAGAATGGTTTGGCTGGTTGAATCCTATAATTGTTGATACAAATAGCTTTATAACTTTATATCCCGTCGAAGATACCCCTAAGGTGTATAAGTTATGGACAAACGGGAATCCTCAGGATGAATACTTTTTAATTGAATTCAGAAGAAAGGAAAAATTTGATGCCAATCTTCCTCAAAGTGGTTTACTAATTTATCATATTGACTGGAATATAATAAACACAAAATGGGCAAGCAATAGAGTAAATGCTGGTGATACATATGGAGTAGCTCTTGAACAGGCAGATGGTTTAAATGACCTTTTCTATGGAAATAACAGAGGTGATGGCGGTGATCCATTTCCAGGGGACTCAAACAACACTGCCTTTGACTCAACAGGAACAAATCCTGACTCAAGAAGTAACTATGGTTATGTCACATACTGTGGGGTTAATCAGATCCAATTCGCAAATATACCGCATACAAAAATGAAAGCTTTCTTTTATATATCTCCTTCTATTTCTATCAAGGAAAAGAGTTATAAAAGAAAGATAAGTATTCTATTTCTGAATGGCAAAGTGTATATCAATACCCCTACCACAGAAAAAATTAAAATCAAAATATTCAATGCAACCGGAAGAAATGTAAAAGAGACGCATCTATTTAGCACTAAGGGAATTAATAAAATTAGTCTGAGTCAACTTAAAAATGGTATTTATTTCTTAAAATTAGAAACACATAAGGAAATAATTAAAAAGAAACTAATCCTTCTCAGAAAGTAAAGTCAAAAAATCTCTAAGGATAAATGCAAACGTTGTACCAGAAGTCAAAGCATCACCACGTAAGGGATTAAACTCTACAAAATCTACACATATAAGGTTTTTATATATTTTCTCAAAAATACAATAAATATCTTTAACAGAACAACCCATTGGTACAGGATTTGATACAGAATTAAACTCCTTAGGATCAATTACATCAAAATCTATTGAGAGATAAATCTTTGCACTTAAATTTTTAATTTCATTTATATTCAAAATTTTAAAAGGAACTTCAGGATAGTTTTCTCTTGCTCCAAAAATAAAAACATCTTCCTTTTTTATCAAGTTTCCTTCATATAATTTTTTAAGCCATGTTGCATGATTTAACTCTGAGCCCATAAATTCATCTCTAAAATCAGTATGAGCATCAAGAATTAAAAGTTTTAAATCAGGATAAACTTTCTTTGCTGATTTAAAAACAGAATAGGTGATCGTATGGTCACCACCTATAAAAATCCCGAATTTATTATTTTTAAAAATATTTTCCGCTTCTTTTTCGATAAGCTCTATTGCTTCATTAAAACCAATTCCATAACACGGTATATCTCCTGCATCTTCAAAATTCTCGCAATTTTTATTAAAATAAGAACTTTTTGTTTCAATTGATTCTGCACAATATCTCAGAAAACAAGGAGCAAGCGCACACCCCTGTGAAAAAGAAACACTTTCAAAAGGCACTCCTTTTATAACTACATTTGAACCCGGTTTATCTTTTCCGAAAAATTTCATCTTAAAAATATAATACCTTTACAGATTATTTTTCTATTTTTGAATACTATATAGACAATTGAGTATAATTTAATTTGGGTAGTAATTTGATAATAATTTAAATTTAAAAGGAGGATAAAATATGCATCACTTTAAAGAACTTTTTCAGTCAGCTGACTGGAAAAAGGAAAAGCATACACCTGTAATTGAGATAATAGGGGAAATTAAAAAAGGAGAAAAAATAAAGGTAGAAGTCAGTGTAGGTAAAGAGATACCCCATCCTAATACAACCGCACATCATATTTCCTGGATAGATGTTTTCTTTTTACCAAAGGATGAGAAATTTCCGTATCATCTCGGTAGATTTGAATTTGTTTCACATGGTGCATCAACAAAAGGGGCTGATACAAGCACTGTATATACAGAGCCCTTTGTGATTTTTGAATTCAAAACAGAAAAAGAGGGAGAAATCTTTGCTTTCTCCCATTGTAATATACATGGTCTATGGGCTAATTCAAAAGAAATAAAATTCTGAAATAAGGAGGAATTTTTAATGGAACTTGCTCAATATACCCTTGAAGAACTTTTACTTGCAGCAATAAAAAGTGAAATAGAGGCAAAGGAAATATATGAAAAAGTGGCCGAAAAGGTAAAAAATGCTTTTTTAAAGGAAAAATTAAAATTTCTTGCAGAAGAGGAAAAAAAGCATAGAGAAACCTTTGAAGCAATTTTCAGAAGCAGGTTTCCGGGTAAAAGAATTGTATTACCTGAAAAATCTCCTGTGCCGTTGCCTGAATTAAAAATTGAATCAGAGAGAATTAGATTAAGTGAAGTATTTGAAATGGCAATGAAAGCTGAAAAAGCTGCCTATGAATTTTACCTGGCTCTTGCACCCTATTTCAGGGATGAGATGGACACAGAGCAGATGATAAATTATATTGCCTCAATGGAATTGGGACACTACAAAATTTTTGAGATTGAAAGGGAAAATGTTCTTAAATTTGAAGATTATGATATTGAAAATCCCCTGATGCATCTGGGACCATAAAGGTTCAATCCCTTTAATTTAAATTAAAATAGGGAGGGTATAAAATGGCATCAAAAGAATTGCTTGAATTATTAAATAAAGCAATAGCAGGAGAATTACAGGTATGCATTCAATACATGTGGCAACATGTATTATGGAGTGGACCGAAACACTTTGCAATAAAAGACGAATTTAAAAAAATTGCGATAGATGAGATGAAACATGCTGAAAAAATAGCTGAAAGATTATTTTATCTCGGAGGAACACCAACCACCCAGCCATCAACAATAAATGTGGGAAAAACCTTAAAGGAAATGCTTGAACAGGACAAAAAGGATGAAGAAATGACAATTGAACTCTATAAACAGATTATAAAAAAAGCAGAAGAGGAAGGAGATTACACAACAGCCTTTATTTTTAAAGAAATACTTGAGGAAGAAGAAGACCATCACGATACCTTTATAAGTTTGCTTGAGAATTTTGAGGAATAAAAAGGAGTAAAAAATGAAAGAAATGACAAAGAAATCTCTTTCCGAAGCCTTTGCAGGTGAATCAATGGCTCATATGAAATATCTCATCTTCAGTGAAGTTGCTGAAAAAGAAGGTTTAAAAAATGTTGCACGACTTTTCAAAGCAATTGCCTATGCGGAATTTGTTCATGCCAAAAATCATGCAAGGAATCTGGGCTATATTGGAAAAACAGAGGAGAATATCCAGACAGGGATAGATGGTGAAACTTTTGAAATAGAGGAAATGTATCCTGCCTATGATGCAATTGCAAAATCACAGGAAGAAAAAGGAGCCCAACTCTCTATCCACTATGCAATTGAGGCAGAAAAAATTCATGCAGAACTTTACAAAAAAGCAAAGGAGGAAGTGTCAAAGGGAAAAGATATAGAAATTCCAGAAATCTATATATGCCCTGTTTGCGGATACACACATATAGGAGAACCACCTGATAAATGTCCTATATGTAATGTAAAAAAGGAGGAATTTGTAAAGTTTTAAAAATGTTAAAAACAAATAAGGAAAAACTTATAAAAATATTAATTCAAGGGGAGGTAATTCCTCCTCTTGCCTGGCTTTTATATGAGGTTTCCCATAAAGGGGAACCTTTAATGTTACCACCTGGATGCGGAGGAATTGTATTTAATGTAAAGGTAGGAGATTCAGCTTACGGATGGGTTGCAGACCATACTGAACCCGGTGTCACTGTCGGACTTAAAAAAGAAGCAAAGGAAAAAGAATGGTGGGCTTTTATAATTCCTGTCTGCATAGGAAATAAAGCAATCGTAACGGATGGTGAAGCAAAAGGGAAAGAAGGAATTGTAACAGGTTTTCACACAGGAATACTTGTTGATTTCCCTGATGATGTTCTTGAGAAACTTAATATAGGTGATAAGATAAAGATAATATGTTATGGAACCGGTCTTGAACTTGTTAATTTCAGGGATGTTAAAGTTTCAAACATTGAACCTGAACTTCTGGAAAAATTTTGTTATGAGGAAGGAGATAAATTAAGGATAAATATTAAAAAAGAAATTCCCGGTGAATTCATGGGTTCGGGTCTTGGCGCAATGTCCACAAACATTGATTATGATATAATGACATCAGATGAAAAAATGCTTGAAAAATATGAACTTAAAGATTTAAAACTCGGTGACATTGTCGCCATAAAAGACCATTATTGCGGTTACGGACCTTGTTTAAGAAAAGGAGCAATAACAATAGGAGTTGTAATTCACGGAGATTCAAAACTTTCAGGGCATGGTCCGGGTGTTTTGCCTGTGCTCACAACAGAAAAAAGTGAGAAAATAGAATTACAAAAAACAGAAGAGGCAAATATCGGATATTATTTAAAATGCGGAAGATTTAGAGAAAAATAGGAGAATTTTATGGAATTCAAATCAATAGATGAAATAATTGAATTTGCAATAAAGAAAGAAGAGGAAGCTTTTAATCTTTATAATGAATTAAAAGAAAAGACAGAAGATCCTGCAATAAGAAAAATTTTTGAAGAACTTGCAGAGGAAGAAAAAAAGCATAAACAAAAACTCATTGATTTCAAAGAAGGAAAGCTATTTCTTACTCCGATAAGTGAAAAAGTTCCTGATTTAAAAATATCTGAAAATCTTGTTAAAACCGAATTAAAAGGAGAGTTTGACATTCAGGATGCTCTAATATTTGCAATGAACAGGGAAAAACTTGCGTTTACACTTTATATACAGCTCTCAGAAAAAGCGGAAAATTCTGATGCAAAGAGTATATTACTCTCCCTTGCACAGGAGGAGGCAAAACACAAATTAAGACTTGAAATTATTTATGACGATTACATGCAGTAACATATAATTTTAATCACAAAATTGAGAAGCAATAAAATCTCGCTTATTACTTATAATTTTTAAGAGACAAAAGGGAAACTTGTATCTTTTCTTCTATTTCCTTCTCATCCATAACCGCAATTTGTTTTAAACTGTAATTTTCTTCAAGAATTCTTATAACCGAGGTACCCAGAAAATATCCTGTTTCTTTATGTCCTTCTATATCAAACCATGAACCGAAAAAAATGTTTAAAGGTTTTCTTTTAGAAACATGTTCCATAAATCTTTCTGATAAAAATTTTATGTTATTTTCACAGAAATCAAACCATTTATCATCCCCTTTTGCCTGATAAAAGAAAGGTCTTTTAAATACAAGTTCAACAAATCTCTGAGCAAAACCTTCACAATAAAGCTGGAAATATGGACTTTCTCCCCATTTTTTATTATTCTTTTTTCTCAGAATTCTGTGAACCACATGACCTATTTCATGTGCAACAAGTCCTGAAAGTGATTCTTCATCGGTCCATCCACACTCAACTATATTTTCAATACCGAAAAGGATTGATGTCTTACCCTCATAATCCGTAACCCATCCTGCACCACAACCGATACCCACATAAATTACACAGTTTAAAGGAAATTCCATATCAAATATTTCTTTAGAAACCCCAACCGATGTTTTATAAATTTTCGGCAAAATTTTTATTAAAAGTTCATGAGTTTCTATTATATCTTTAACATTTTTGTTTATAAAAGGAAAAATCTTTTTTTCTGCGATTTTTCTCCAGTCAATTCCCTGTTCTTTATAATCTCTTTTCTGCTTTTCAAGCAATTCAGGAAATTTGCTCATGTAATCCTTTTCCCACAACTCAATCTGCTCTTTTATATTTTTATCCTTTACTCTTTCCCAGAATCTGAGAAATTTAGGGAAGGTATCAAGAATAACAAAATTTTCCATATTAAAATTATAATAAAATATTTTCCACAATTTGATGAACAACTCTAAATCTATATCAAAAACACATTTATTTGTCCAAAAAGGACATTCTGAATGTGTGTTTTCTATGTATTTTAAGTCATTTATTTTATAATTAATTATGCAAAATCAGGAAACTCTCATACCCTATGAACCCTTTGATGAAAAAGGCGAAAGATTAATGAACATACTTTTAATTTGCATATTACTTATTTTTGCTATTGGTTTTTATGCCTATTTTACCTTACCCGAAAAAATTCCCACCCATTTTAATTTCAAAGGAGAGCCTGATGCCTATGGAAGTAAAATTGTATTTTTAATTCTTCCTTTTGTCTTTAATATAGCACCGATAATATTCTTTTTTATAGCGAAATATCGTTTTACCCTGATTAATAAACATCCCTATCTTTTAAGTTTGCCGGGATTTTTCTCTTATGTTTATAAAATTCCTTATGAAAAAAGGGGTAAATGGGCAAATGAATATTTTAAGATTTTTCTTGAACTTTCGGTATGGCTTTCTGTTTATCTCTTAATACTTGAGATTGTGATATTCAAAGGGACAATTGATAAAAAAATGCCTCAATGGTTCTTACCCGTGATTATAATATTACCTTTTGTTTTTACTGTGAGATTCTTTTTACAGTTGAGGAAACTTCTGAAGGACATAAGTTAATGTCCTTATATAAAATATAAAATCGGAAACTGTTTCACTTTATTTCTTCTTTATTTTAAAACTTTTTTAATTTTTCCAAGGTGTTCTTCTGTATGTTCAATTTCTATCTCAATACACTCCTCAACTGTTGTCTCTCCTTCCCATGGAGGTTGAAACTTTCTTTTAAGATCTTTTTCATTTATTGTCTCAAGAAACTTTATCCATTCTTTTAATAAATTCTCAAGTTCTTTTTTTAATTGATTTACCGTCTTGTGTTTTCTTTTTTCAATTTCTTTTTTGTTCCATTTATCAAGTTCTTTCTGGGTTTTTAAGAGATAATTCCACTCAGGAGTTTTTTCTTTTAATGCCTTTTTCATAATTCTCAATATCTCTTCTCTCCATGAAATTATATGAATTATTGTTTCTTTTATTGTCCAGTTTTTTATTTTTCTTTCCAGAACATCGGGAGATAAATCAAGGATTTCTATAATTTTCTTATGCGTATCTTTTATTTTCTTTATAAATTTTTCTATCTTATCCATAAAGAAATTTTAAAAGAATCATCAATATTTTTCAACAAAAATTTAAAATGTTTAAAAATTTGATTTATTCAAGATATCAAGGTATTATACTCTAAAGGTTCAATTCCATTATCAATAGAAGGAGATTTTTAATGAAGAGAAGATTGATATCTCTTCTTATATTTACTTCTTTTATATCCACTCTGTTTGCAGGATGGATAATAAAAGAAAAAAAGGAAGACCCGGATTCAGGTGTAGAACCTCAAATAGAAACAACTTATTTTCAGAACAACATGATAAAAACAGACGACAGTCGAATCACTATTATTTTAAACTTGGGTAAAGAAACCATCACAATTATAAACAAAAACAGTAAAAGCTACTGGAGTGGTTCTTTTAATGAGTTTATTAAAGAAAACAAAAGAATAACTGAAGAAATAAAAAAAAGGATGACAGAAGGAATGAGTCCAAAAGAGAAAGAAGAGTTTGAAAAGATGATTAAACCTCAAAAGAAGAGTTATTCAGTTAAAATAGAAAAAAGCTCTGAAAAGGAAAAAATAGCAGGTTATGAAGGAGTAAAATATAACGTTTATGTTAACGGTAAATTAAAAGAAAAAATATGGATTTCCGACAAAATTAATGTAAATAAAGAAGTTGACTTGAAAAAACTCAGAGATTTTAACACTAAGTTAAACAAAGCTTTGAACAATGAAATGGAGTATGATGATACACCAGAATATGAAAAACTGATGTACAAAGGATATGACATAAAAAGGCTTGTTATATCAGATTCCGGTATTGAATCATCCAAGGAAGCAATAGCAATTGAAAAGAAAAATATCCCTTCCTCTGAATTCACTGTTCCTTCAGGATATAAGAAAATATCCCTTTCCGAACTTTTTGGTGTTAAAAAATAAGATAAAACATCATCCGAAACTGAATACTCTAACTATTTACCTGAGACTGATAAATTTTTCCATGTCTGATAACCGAGTTTTTCTGTTCCATCCCTTTTTATAAGACCGATATAATCGTTTGTATCAATATCATGAAGCCATGCCCATCCGAAAAGATAAAGATTTATACCCTGATTTCTT
>Ga0209426_1001902_pt1 | contig 10945 bp, 7 predicted proteins | sample Deesub1362B_J571_FD_187697 | JGI IMG/M metagenome (GOLD analysis project Ga0209426, IMG submission 187697) | Deep oceanic, basalt-hosted subsurface ecosystem from Juan de Fuca Ridge flank, Pacific Ocean, CORK Borehole 1362B_J2.571 (SPAdes)... ...
ATGCCGCCGACGCGCGCGCATTCTTTGGCCAGACCGCGCCGGATGCCGGCCGGCGCGACTTCGCCACCTCCGCCACCGACCGAATTAGCTAGCGGCCGGCAGCGCGCTCGATCAACGAGCCGCGGCCGGGACCCGCCCTGCCTCACCCCGAATGACACGCGCGGTGGTCATGCACGCGCCGCGCCCTACCGAATTGCCTTGAGAATCAACCATGTCCGACGACAAACGCGCCAAGCCTGAAAAAAGCAAGTATCCGGTCAATCTGCTGGATACCCCGTTCCCGATGCGCGGCGATCTGCCCAAGCGCGAGCCGCAATGGGTCAAGCAATGGCAGGACAAGCAGCTCTACAAGAAGATCCGCGCCGCCCGCCATGGCGCCAAGAAATTCGTGCTGCATGACGGCCCGCCGTACGCCAATGGCGATATCCACATCGGCCACGCAGTCAACAAGGTCCTGAAGGACATGATCATCAAGGCGCGTGGCCTGACCGGGTTGGACGCCGTCTACGTGCCGGGCTGGGACTGCCACGGCATGCCGATCGAGATCCAGATCGAAAAGCAGTTCGGCAAGGGTCTCCCGGTGCAGGAAGTCCAGTCGAAGGCGCGCGCCTACGCCACCGAGCAGATCGCCCGCCAGCGCAAGGACTTCGAGCGTCTGGGCGTGCTCGGCGACTGGGAGAACCCGTACCTGACCATGAACTTCAGCAACGAGGCCGACGAGCTTCGCGCGCTGGGCAAGATCATGGAGCGCGGCTACGTGTTCCGCGGCCTGAAGCCGGTCAACTGGTGCTTTGACTGCGGCTCGGCGCTGGCCGAGGCGGAGGTCGAGTACAAGGACAAGGTCGACCTGTCGATCGACGTCGGCTTCCCGTTCGCCGAGACCGACAAGATCGCCCACGCATTCCATGTGCCGCTGGCCCAGCTAGAAGGCAAGCCGGGCTGGATCGTGATCTGGACCACCACCCCGTGGACCATCCCGTCGAACCAGGCGCTGAACATGCACCCGGAGGTGGAATACGCGCTGGTCGACACGCCGCGTGGCTTCCTGATCCTGGCCAAGGATCGCGTCGAGGAACAACTCAAGACCTACGCGCTGGAAGGCACGATCGTCGCCACGGCGCGCGGTGACGCGCTGACCGAAGTGCGCTTCCACCACCCGCTGGCGAAAATGGACGCCGGCTACGTCCGTACCTCGCCGGTCTACCTGGGCGACTACGTGACCACCGACACCGGTACCGGCATCGTCCACTCGGCGCCGGCCTACGGCGTGGAGGATTTCCAGTCGTGCAAGGCGCACGGCATGCCGGATTCGGACATCATCAGCCCCGTGATGGGCGATGGTGTCTACGCCAGCACGCTGCCGCTGTTCGGCGGCCTGTCGATCTGGGATGCCAATCCGAAGATCGTCGAGGTGCTGCGCGAGTCGGGCAACCTGTTCAACTCGCACAAGTACGAGCACAGCTACATGCACTGCTGGCGTCACAAGACGCCGATCATCTACCGCGCCACGTCGCAGTGGTTCGCGGGCATGGACGTGGACCCGGTGGACAACGGCCCGACGCTGCGCGAAACCGCGCTGGCTGGCATCGAGGCTACCGAGTTCTACCCGGCCTGGGGCAAGCAGCGCCTGCACAACATGATCGCCAACCGCCCGGACTGGACGCTCTCGCGCCAGCGCCAGTGGGGCGTGCCGATGGCCTTCTTCATCCACAAGGAAACGGGCGCCCTGCACCCGCGCACGCCTCAACTGCTCGAGGAAGTGGCCAAGCTTGTGGAGAAGCACGGCATCGAGGCCTGGCAGACGCTCGACCCGAAGGATCTGCTCGGCGACGAAGCCGCGCAGTACGAGAAGAACCGCGACACGCTCGACGTGTGGTTCGACTCGGGCACCACGCACTGGACCGTGATCCGCGGCTCGCACCGTGACGAGCTGTACGATCCGGCCGCCGACCTGCCGGATGGCCGCCTTGCCGACCTCTACCTGGAAGGCTCGGACCAGCATCGCGGCTGGTTCCACTCGTCGCTGCTGACCGCGTCGATGCTCTATGGCAAGCCGCCCTACAAGGCACTGCTGACGCACGGCTTCACGGTCGACGGCGAAGGCCGGAAGATGTCGAAGTCGGTCGGCAATACAGTGTCGCCGCAGGACATCTCGAACAAGATGGGCGCCGAGATCATCCGCCTGTGGGTGGCATCGACTGACTATTCGGGCGAGCTGTCGATCTCCGACGAAATCCTGAAGCGCGTGGTGGAAGGCTATCGCCGCATCCGCAACACGCTGCGCTTCCTGCTGGCCAACCTGACCGACTACGACCACGCCAAGCACGCGCTGCCGGCGTCGGAATGGCTGGAGATCGACCGCTACGCCGTGGCGCTGACCGATCGCCTGCAGAAGGAGGTGCTGTCGCACTACCAGGCCTACGAGTTCCACCCGGTCGTCGCCAAACTGCAGACGTTCTGCTCCGAGGACCTCGGCGGCTTCTACCTGGACGTATTGAAGGACCGCCTGTACACCACGGCCGCTGACTCGAAGGCTCGCCGTGGCGCGCAGAACGCGCTGTATCACATCACCCAGGCGATGCTGCACTGGATGGCGCCGTTCCTGACGTTCACGGCCGAGGAAGCGTGGCAGATCTTTGCCCACGGCACCGAGCACAAGGACACGATCTTCACGAGCACGTACTATGCGATCCCGTCGGTGGACGACGGCGACACGCTGCTGCAGAAGTGGCACGAAATCCGTACCGTGCGCGCCGAAGTCACGCGCCAGCTCGAAGCCGTGCGCGTGGAAGGCGACATCGGTTCGTCGCTGCAGGCGGAAGTCACGATCGCCGCGGGCGGTCCGGTGCTGGCCGCGCTGCAGAGCCTGGAAGACGACCTGCGCTTCGTGTTGCTGACGTCGGCCGCCAAGGTCACGCCGGCGCCAGAAGGCGGCGACCTGCTGGTGACGGTCACGCCGTCGCAGCACGCCAAGTGCGAGCGTTGCTGGCACTACCGCGCCGACGTGGGCCACAACCCCGAGCATCCGACGATCTGCGGCCGCTGCGACAGCAACCTGTTCGGCGCCGGTGAACACAGGAGCCACGCCTGATGGCATCGTCCACTCGTTCGACGCGTTCGACGCCGGCCCGCGGCAAGAGCAAGGGCGCCAGCGGCAACGTCACGCCGTGGCTGTGGATGGCCTTTGCCCTGCTGGTGGTGATGATCGACCAGTTCTTCAAGGTGGTGATCACGCGCTCGTTCCAGTACGGCGAGTCGCGCCCGGTCACCAGCTTCTTCAACCTGGTGCTGGTCTATAACAAGGGTGCCGCGTTCAGCTTCCTGGCGGATGCGGGCGGCTGGCAGCGCTGGTTCTTCACGCTGCTGGGCGTGGTGGTCGGCGCGTTCATCATCTGGCTGCTCTATCGCCATACCGGACAGAAGCTGTTTTGCCTGGCGGTATCACTGATTCTCGGTGGCGCCGTGGGCAATGTGGTCGACCGGATCATCCACGGCCACGTGATCGACTTCCTGGACTTCCATCTGCGTAACACGCATTTCCCGGCATTCAACGTGGCGGACTGCGCGATCACGCTCGGGGCGATCCTGCTGATCGTCGACGAGCTGCGGCGCGTGCGACGTCACTGACGCCTGTCATACGCCCCTCTCCCACAAGCGGGAGAGGGCGCCAGCCAACCATCCCTTCCAGCGCGTCGCCTCTCCCAGCGGTATCATGCGCAGACTCCCGTCTCCCTGAAGAGCTCTCCCCATGGATTTGCGCGGCAAGCACATCGTCCTTGGTCTGACTGGCGGCATCGCCTGCTACAAGTCAGCCGAGCTGGTCCGACTGCTCACCAAGGCTGGCGCCACGGTGCAGGTGGCGATGACCGAAGCGGCAACGCACTTCATCACGCCGGTCACGATGCAGGCGCTCTCCGGACGTCCGGTGTTCCTCTCCCAATGGGACACCCGCATCGACAACAACATGGCGCATATCGACCTCTCACGAGAGGCGGACGCCATCCTGATCGCGCCGGCGTCGACCGATTTCCTCGCCAAGGTGGCCAACGGCCTCTGCGACGACCTGCTGACCACACTGTGCATCGCGCGTGAATGCCCGCTACTGGTGGCGCCGGCGATGAACCGGCAGATGTGGGCCGCCGCGCCAACACAACGCAATGCCGCGCAGCTACGCGCCGACGGGGTCATGATCCTCGGCCCCGGCACGGGCGACCAGGCCTGTGGCGAAATCGGCGATGGGCGGATGCTCGAACCGGAGGAACTCGTCGAAGACCTGATCGCGTTCTTCCAGCCCAAACCGCTGGCTGGCAAGCGCGTGCTGATCACGGCGGGCCCGACGTTCGAAGCGATCGATCCGGTACGCGGCATCACGAACCTGTCCTCGGGCAAGATGGGATTCTCGATCGCGCGCGCCGCACGTGAAGCGGGTGCCGAGGTACTGCTGGTGGCCGGTCCGACCGCGCTCGACACGCCACGTGGCGTCACACGCACCGATGTGCGCAGCGCCCAGCAGATGCACGACGCGGTCATGGCGCAACTGCGCGATGTCGACGTGTTCGTCGCCGTGGCCGCCGTGGCGGATTGGCGTCCCGCGGAGGTCGCGCAGCAGAAGCTCAAGAAGGCCAACGACACCGACACGCCGACCCTGCAATTCGTGCAGAACCCGGACATCCTGGCTGCCGTGGCCGCCCGTGCCGATGCCCCCTATTGCGTCGGCTTTGCGGCCGAGAGCGAGAACCTGGAGCAATACGGCGAGCAGAAGCGCAAGCGCAAGGGCGTGCCGCTGCTGGTCGGCAATATCGGTCATCGCACGTTCGGTCTCGACGACAACGAGATCGTGCTGTTCGATGCCAACGGCATGACGCGCCTGCCGCGCGCGGACAAACTCTCGCTGGCGCGCGAGCTTGTCACCGCAATCGGCCAGCGTCTGCCGCGCAAACCCGTGTAATCCGCCACCCTGCCTGCCATGAGCCAACCCCGCCCCAAGCTGCGCCTGTCGGTGCTCGACCAGAGCCCGGTCATCGCCGGCCATACCGCGCGCGACGCGGTGGCTGCGACCGTCGAACTGGCCCAGATGGCCGACGATCTCGGCTATACCCGCTACTGGTGCGCCGAACACCATGGTCTGCAAGGCGTCTGCAATCCCGCGCCCGAAGTCATGCTGGCGCGGCTGGGCAGCGCGACGAAGCGCATCCGCGTGGGCTCCGGCGGCGTGATGCTGCCCTACTACAGCCCGTTCAAGGTGGCCGAGCAGTTCCGTATGCTCGAAGCGCTGTTTCCGAACCGCGTCGACCTGGGCGTGGGCCGCGCGCCCGGCGGCGATATGCGCACCGCACAGGCGGTGGCCATGGGGCAGTACAACCGTGGCGACCAGTTCCCGCAACAGGTGCAGGACCTGGCCTGGCTGCTGCGCGGGGAAGTCCCTCCCGACCATCTGGCAGAAGGGGTGCTGCTGCAGCCGGTGATCGACACCAAACCCGAACTCTGGGTGCTTGGTTCGAGCGATTTCGGCGGCGCGCTGGCCGCCCGTCTCGGGCTGCGATTCGCGTTTGCCCACTTCATCAATGCGCACAGCGGGCATCTGGTTGCCCAGCAATATCGTGAAGCGTTCGAGCCCGGCTACGAAGACAAGCCTTACAGCGCCGCGGCTATCTTCGTCATCTGCGCCGATACCGAACAGGAAGCCGCGACGCTGGAACGCGCGGTCGATATCCGCCGGCTGCAGATGGCCTACGGCGTAAACGCGCCAATTCCCTCGCTGGCGCAGGCCGCCGACTTCACGCCGACCGAACGCGACCGGATGATCATCGAGCGCGAACGGCCGCGCACGATCTGTGGCACGCCCGAGCAGGTTGCCGAGCGGATGCTGGCGCTCAAGGACCGGTTCGCGGCGGACGAACTAGTTGTGCTGAGCGTGACGGCCTCCTACAAGGCGCGTCTGCGCACCTATCAGTTGCTGGCCGAGGCATTCGACCTGGCCGCCTGACTCCAGGCCATCCGGCGCGGCGCGGTATGATTCGGCCTTTGGCCAGTCCGTGCTTTTGCCAGACTGCCCAGCCCATCTTTCACGCATTGCAGGAAACCGCTTCCATGACCGTAGCCGCCAATCCGACCGTCGAAATCAAGGTGCTCGACGCCCGCCTGAATGACTGGGGCCTGCCCGCCTACCAGAGCGACATGGCCGCCGCCATCGACCTGCACGCTTGCGTGGACGGCCCGGTCACGATCGAGGCCGGCACGCCTGCGCAACTGATTCCGGCCGGTATTGCGGTGCATATGGCCAACCCGTACATGTGCGCCACAATCGTGCCGCGCTCGGGTCTGGGCCACAAGAAGGGGCTCGTACTCGGCAATTCGATCGGTGTGATCGACGCGGATTACCAGGGGCAAATCATGGTCAGCGTGTGGAACCGCAACGCGCCCGGCACCGAACCGATCGTGATCCAGCCCGGCGAGCGTATCGCCCAGATGATGTTCGTGCCGGTGCTGCGCCCGGTGTTCACGACGGTGGAGGAATTCTCGGAGGATTCGACGCGTGGTGCCGGTGGCTTCGGGTCGACCGGCGTCGCGCACGCAAAGGCGTAAAGCCAGAGCGGTACTCTCCCTCTCTCGCTGTCCTGGAGAGGGAGAAAGACTTCAGCGCTGCTCGAAGATCAGCGCTACACCATTGGCCTGCATCGCCGGGATCAGCGTGACTTCCGGTGACAGGTCGATAGATTCGACACCCTGCTCGCGCCAGTGAGCGCGCGCGCCAGCCAGGTTGGACGTGGCAAGGCGAATAGCCGCGTAGCCGCGCTCGGCATGTTGCAATTGCGGTGCGCCAGCGGCAACCGCCAGCGCCTGCGGCGCCACGATCACGAACCTGGCGTCGCCAATGGCGATCGTGGCAGCCTCATCGGTCGCCTCGATGATCGCCCCGCCCGTCAGCACAGCATAGGCCTTGGCCGTCGCGCTCACCTGCTCCGCCTCCACCACCAGGTACGTTGCCGCAATGGCCCGCGCGCCATTGGCGTGCGTCATCCATTCTGGGCGCCACAGCAGCTCCGGCGTGCGGTGTTCGCAGACGAAGTAGCGCGCGCCCGGCGCGCCATCAAGTGCCGTGACGCGGAACGTGGCCGGATGCTCGCTGCCATCATCGAGCCGGACGGGGCGTGAGAACTCGATCGGATCGGACGGCTGGAAGCCCGCCGCACGCAGGCGGTCGGCCGTGGCGAACGCATCGCTGCTCTTGCAGGACATGGCCGCGCAGCCACCCCCACGCCGCTGGGCGTCCCAGTAATACTGGCGACTCGGGCTCGGCGCGGTGACGTGCAGCAGTTCCAGGTAATCACGCGCCAGCATGATGCAGTGGTTCTGCGATCCCAGCGTGTGATAGCCGCGCGGCGTCAGCGTGAATCCCAGCGCGCGCCAGTTGGCAACTGCGGCGTCCAGGTCGCCGCAAACCACCACGGCATGATCGAAAGGTTCAGGCAGACCGCTCATTGCTGACTCGACATTTACTCGAACTGGATATTGGCCTTGCGAGCCACCGCCTGCCATTTGTCATGCTCGTGGCGCACCAGGTTGCCAAGGTCGGCAGGTGTGCCAACCGCAATTTCGAAACCCTGAGCCGTCAGCGCCTCAACCACCTTGGGCTGGCGAATCGCGACGCCCAGCGCATCGTGCAGGCGAGTCACTGTATCGGGTTGCATATGAGCCGGGCCGAAAACGCCGATCCACGAGTAGGCCTCGAAGCCCTTGAAGCCCTGCTCGGCCACGGTCGGCACCTGCGGAAGTTGCTTGATGCGGCTCGATCCGGTCACGCCGAGCACCTTGATCGTCTTGGCGGCGATGTGGGCCTGCACGGCGGCGTAGCTGCTGAAGAACAGGTCGACTTCCCCCGCCAGCACGGCTTGCACGGCCGGGCCGCCACCCTTGTAGGGCACGTGGAGGAACTGGACGCCCGCGTCGGTGGCCAGCGCTTCCGCGGCAAGCTGATTCAGGCTGCCGATACCCGACGAGGCATAGCGCACGCCCTTGGGATTGGCGCGGGCCAATTCCACGAGCTCACGCACGTTCGAGGCCGAAAGCGCGGGATTGGCGGCGATCACCAGCGGGAAGCGCACCAGCTGGGAGATCGGCGTGAAATCCTTGAACGTGTCGTACGGCAGGTTCTTGTACGCAAATGGATTGATCGCATGCGTATCGAAAGCCATCAGCAGCGTATTGCCATCTGGCTTGGCGCGCGCCACGGTGCTGCTGGCGATCAGTCCGCCAGCGCCAGGCTTGTTATCGACAACGACGGTCTGGCCGAGTCCACTCTTCAGCCCCGGCTGCAGTTGGCGCGCAACGATGTCCACGCTGCCACCCGGCGGGAACGGCAACACCATGGAAATGGGACGGCCACCCGAGGCAGGTTCTGCCGCGCGGGCAAGGCTGGAGATCGAAGCGACGGGCACGGCACCCATCGGCAAGGTCTTGAGCAGCAGACGGCGCAGCCGCATGCGGTCTGGAGAGGACATCGGTGACTTGAGCTGTGCGGCCACATGGCCGCGTGACAAAAAAGAAAGGGCGACATGCCGCCCGCCCGTATTTTGCCCGATGATCGCTCGCGTTGCAGGCAATGCCTTCGCTGATCGCCCAAAAGCCCACGAAGCTGGAACAATCGCCCAAGAAAAACGGCCGGGAATGACCCGGCCGTTATCCAATTTGCTGATATGTCAGACGCTCAGACTTCTGCGCGCTGCTCGCTTTCCGGCGCCTCGGGCGGCTCCGGATCCGCTTCGGAGAACGTCAGCTTGATCTGGTCGTCATCGTCCAGGTCCACCGCGACCTTGCCGCCGCTGACAAGCTTGCCAAACAGCAGCTCGTCGGCCAGCGCCTTGCGGATCATGTCCTGGATCAGACGCTGCATCGGACGGGCACCCATCAGTGGATCGAAGCCCTTCTTCGCCAGATACTTGCGCAGCTTCTCCGAGAAGCTGGCATCCACCTTCTTCTCGTGCAGTTGCTCTTCCAGCTGCATCAGGAACTTGTCCACCACGCGCAGAATGATTTCCTCATCCAGCGAGCGGAAGCTGATCATTGCATCGAGCCGGTTACGGAACTCGGGCGTGAACATCCGCTTGATATCGGCCATTTCGTCGCCCTGCTCGCGGGCGGTGGTGAAGCCGATCGTGGCACGGTTCATCGTCTCGGCGCCCGCATTGGTGGTCATGATGATGATCACGTTGCGGAAGTCAGCACGGCGACCGTTGTTGTCGGTGAGCGAACCGTGGTCCATGACCTGCAGCAGGATGTTGAAGATATCCGGATGTGCCTTTTCGATCTCGTCGAGCAGGAGCACGCAGTGCGGCTTCTTCGTGACGGCCTCGGTCAGCAGGCCGCCCTGGTCGAAACCGACATAGCCCGGGGGCGCGCCGATCAGGCGGCTCACCGCGTGGCGCTCCATGTATTCGGACATGTCGAAGCGCAGCAACTCAATGCCCATGATGAACGCGAGCTGCTTGGCCACTTCGGTCTTGCCGACGCCGGTCGGGCCCGAGAACAGGAACGAGCCGATCGGCTTGTCGGTCTTGCCCAGGCCAGCACGCGACATCTTGATCGCCGAAGCCAGCGCCTCGATGGCCGGGTCCTGACCGAACACCACCGACTTCAGGTCGCGTTCCAGCGTCTGCAACTTGCTGCGGTCGTCCTGGTTCACGCTTTGCGGCGGGATACGCGCGATGCGCGACACGATGTCCTCGATCTCGGCCTTGCCGATCGTCTTCTTCTGCTTCGACTTCGGCAGGATGCGCTGTGCCGCACCCGCTTCATCGATCACATCGATCGCCTTGTCCGGCAGATGACGGTCCGTGATGAAGCGTGCCGACAGTTCGGCCGCCGCGGTCAGCGCCGAGGCCGCGTATTTGACGCCGTGATGCTCCTCGAAGCGCGACTTCAGGCCACGCAGAATCTGCACGGTCTGGTCTACCGAAGGCTCGACCACGTCGATCTTCTGGAATCGACGCGATAACGCCGCATCCTTCTCGAAGATGCCACGGTACTCGGTGAACGTGGTCGCACCGATGCACTTGAGCTGCCCCGACGACAGCGCCGGTTTCAGCAGGTTGCTGGCATCCAGCGTGCCGCCCGATGCGGCGCCCGCGCCGATCAGCGTGTGGATCTCGTCGATGAACAGGATCGCGTTCGGATTGTCCTTGAGCGACTTCAGCACACCCTTGAGGCGCTGCTCGAAGTCGCCACGGTACTTGGTGCCGGCCAGCAGCGCGCCCATGTCGAGCGAGTACACCACGGCCTTTTCCAGGATATCCGGCACCTCGCCCTTGGTGATGCGCCAGGCCAGACCTTCGGCGATCGCCGTCTTGCCCACGCCGGCCTCGCCGGTCAGCAGCGGGTTGTTCTTGCGGCGGCGGCACAGCACCTGGACAACGCGCTCGACTTCGCTTTCGCGGCCGATCAGCGGATCGATCTTGCCGGCCTTGGCCAGCGTGTTCAGGTTCTGGGTGTATTGCTCGAGCGGGCTTTCCTTGCCGTCACCGCCCTCGCCTTCGGCGTTGCCGTCGCCATGCTTGGCGGGCTCGGCCTGATCCTTGCGGATGCCGTGGCTGATGAAATTCACCACGTCCAGGCGCGTGACGCCCTGCTGCTGCAGGTAGTAGACCGCGTGGGAATCCTTCTCGCCGAAGATCGCCACCAGCACGTTTGCGCCAGTCACCTCCTTCTTGCCGTTGGAGGTCGACTGCACATGCATGATGGCGCGCTGGATCACTCGCTGGAAACCGAGTGTCGGCTGTGTGTCCACTTCATCGGTGCCGGGCACGACCGGCGTGTTGTCCGCGATGAAGTTCTTCAGACTAGTGCGCAAGTCCTCGATGTTGGCTGCGCACGCGCGCAGCACCTCGGCCGCCGTGGGGTTGTCGAGCAACGCCAGCAGCAGGTGTTCCACGGTGATGAACTCGTGGCG
>Ga0209426_1001903_pt1 | contig 10945 bp, 8 predicted proteins | sample Deesub1362B_J571_FD_187697 | JGI IMG/M metagenome (GOLD analysis project Ga0209426, IMG submission 187697) | Deep oceanic, basalt-hosted subsurface ecosystem from Juan de Fuca Ridge flank, Pacific Ocean, CORK Borehole 1362B_J2.571 (SPAdes)... ...
TTCATCTTAATACTTATTGCAATTACAGCAAGTTTTATATCCATAATAAGTATTATACCGGGCAAAAGAATATTAACGAAAGTATTCTTTTTCCCTATTTTTATTTATATCTTCTGGCAAATTTCAAGGATAATAAAATTATGGGTGTATCACACATTAAATAACATAAAATTTATTCATTTTATATTCACAAAATTCCACATAACCTATTGGGTATTAAGATTATTCTTACTTTCTCTCTCTTTATTACTTCTTTTTTATTTTCTTAAAAAATTCTACAAAGATCCAGTCAAAAAATTTATTGATTTTTTTTCCCCTTTACCCTATCTGTACTTTGTTTTATTTATAACATCCATATTAATATTCATACCAAGATTTTTCCTGAATAAAACACAAACAGAGATTTACAAAAAAGGAAACATTACAGGTAAAAATCTGCCGAATATTATATTTATAATCTTTGATGCTCTTTCAGCAGATCATATGTCTCTTTACGGTTACAAGAAAAAAACTACCCCTTTTATAGACGAATTTTCAAAAAGTGCCTATGTTTTTGAGCCTTTAATTTCAGTTTCAACATATACTCCAACAAGTGTGATAAGTATCTATTCATCTCTATACCCGAAAGATCATAAAGTGTTTGCATTTTATCAATATCCCAGTGAAGACGTAATAAGAGAAAAAAACATTTTTAAATATTTTAAAGAAAAAGGATATAAAATTTATGCCATAATCCAGAATCCCATTGCTCTTATGGAATCTTTCAGATTAGAAGATTATTTTGATCAGTATTTTTTTTCATTTTTTAAGAAATATCCTCTTCCTTTCTTATTACATTTAACTTCCAAAATAAGTAGAAGATTAAATATTTATACTTTCCCTTACTTTTTCAAATTTCTTTCATCAATCTTACAGGATAAGAGAACAGGATTGTATATTTTAAACTATAAAAAAGTAACTCCTTTTCCTCTGGAAGCAGTATTTAAAGAAGCAATTAAAATAATAAAAAACGAAGAAAAAGCATCTTTTATCCTTTTACACCTTTATTGCCCTCATGACCCTTATTTGCCTCCTGGAATTAAAAAACCAAAAAAGTTTAATAATTCAATAAAACAAATTCTTTACACTGACAGAGCACATACTCCTTCTGATTCCATAGATATAAATCTTCTAAAAAATTTGTATGACGAAAATATAAAATATCTTGATAGAGAATTTGAAAAATTTATAGAAGAACTTGAAAAAATTAACAAAATAGATCAAACTATATTCGTACTGACTTCTGATCATGGAGAAAGTTTTTATTATCGATGGGTGGGACATAATGCACCAAGTTTCTTTTCCAATGAATTAATAAAAGTACCATTAATTATAAAAACCCCAAATTCAAAATTTAAATACGTAAAAAAATTAGGAAGCGTTATTGATATATTTCCTACTCTACTTGATATTTTAGGGTTTCCAGAGCCTTTCTGGGTAAAAGGAATCTCATTATTTGATAATTACAAAACTCATAATTTTGTATATTCTGGTTACTACCAATTAGAAAGTAAATTTTCCCCAAAATTAAAAAATTCTAATCTCTGTGTGATAAAGGATTCTTTTAAATTCTATTACAATACTAAAACAGAGGAATACCATCTTTATAATTTCAAAAAGGATCCTTTTGATAAAACCGACATCTCTGAATCTCACCCTGAAACTGTAAAAGAATTTCTTGAAATAATCAAAAAAGAAATTTTATAATCTATTTATGAAATTTATTAATTTTTTCTTTTTTTCTTATATTGACCCGAACACCGGAGGAACAATTTTTCAATTTCTTCTACCTTTCATCTCAGCAATAGGAGCAGGAATAATTATATTCTGGAGAAGAATTAAAGGTATATTTCTTAAAATTATCGGCAAGAGTGGAGAAAAAGAAGAGTAAGAAAGTAATAATTCTTGGAATTGACGGAATGGATTTTTCGTTCACTCAGGAGCTATTAAGTCAGGGAAAATTAAAAAACATCGAAATCTTAATAAAAAATGGTAGTTTTCTTCCTCTCATTTCCTCCAATCCCTCTCAAAGTCCTGTTGCATGGGCATCCTTAGCAACAGGAAAAGACCCCGGAGAGCATGGAATATTTGACTTCATAAGAATTAACAGGAAAAATTATATTCCGTACCTTTCTATATTTAATATAAAAGCAAGTCCCTTTGCATCAAAACCTAAATATGAGAGAATAATAAAAACTAAAACCTTCTGGGAAAAATTGTCAAATAAAGGAGAAAAAGTAAAAATTTTAAAATGGCCTTGCACTTTTCCGCCTTTTAAGATTGACGGAGAATTCCTGGCAGGATTCGGGGTTCCAGATATAAAAGGGGGACTGGGAAGATATACTTTTTATACAACTTCAGAAATTGAAACAAAAAACAAGAGAGGAGAGATAATAAAAATTGATTTTAAAAATAAAAAGACAAAAGCCTTTATAAAAGGTCCCTTTAAACAAACTTTAACAGGTAAAAAAGAAGTAACTCTTGAAGTTGAATTTAAAATATCAGAAAATCAACTGATAATAAAAATAGGAGAAAAGGAATTTTTATTAAAAGAAAAGGAATGGAGTAAATGGATTCCTTTAGAATTTAAAATAGGAGGGTTAAAATATAAAGGAATAGCAAAATTTTACTTAGTTTCTATAAAACCTGAATTTAAGTTATATCTTTCGCCGATAAATCTTTCTCCGGATAATGAATTAATAGAACTCGGTTATCCTCCTGATTACGCAACAAAACTTTTAAAAAAATACGGGTATTTTTCTACCCTTGGTATGAGTGAGGATGTAAATGCTTTGAATGATGAAATTTTTGAGGATGAAGATTTTATTTCAATGGCTGATTTCCTTCTTAAAGAAAAGAGAAATATGTTTATAGGAGAAATACCGGAAACAAATTATAAAATTTATGCTTTTGTATTTGAAACTCTTGATAGAATCCAGCACATGTTTTGGGAAAGAAACCCAAAAATTATTGAAAAGTATTATATAAAATTTGATAAATTAATAGGTGAATTAATAGAAAGAACAGGAGAAAATTGGGAATTTATAATAATCTCTGACCATGGGTTTGGTTCATTAAAAAAATATGTTGATTTAAATGCCTTTTTAAGAGAAAATGGATACTTAATTTTAAAAGAAGGAATGGAAAGTGAACCTCTTTTTAAAAAAGTCAACTTCAAAAAAACAAAAGCCTTTAATTGTGGGTTTACCGGGATTTATTTAAATAAAAAAGGAAGAGAAGGAAAAGGGACATTAAAGGAAGGAGAATACCTAAAAGAAAAAGAAAACTTAAAAAAGCTTCTAAAAACTTTGAGAGACGGCAATAAGAATGTGATAAAGGAGGTTTATGATGTAGAGGAAATTTATTCTAATAAAAACAAAGAAAATATGCCGGATTTAATAATAGGTTATGAAGAAGGATACAGAACGGATTGGGAGAGTGTTATAGGAGGAGTTGGAAGAGAAATAATAAAAGAAAACATAAACAAGTGGACCGGGGATCATATATTTGATCCTTCCTTTGTTCCCGGAGTTTTTATTTCGTCTTTCAAGGTTGATATTAAAAATAAAATTAGGGCTGAAGAATTTGGCAATATTATATTAAACTTTCTTGGGTAAAGGAGCTCTGTAAAGGGGAAAATAAAAATCCTCAGGTAAAGGACCCTTCTTTTTTCTTTCTTCTACAAGTTTATCATAAATTTCTTTATTATGAATAACTCCGTAAACATAATAAGGTAAATACCAGTCAGAAAAACCCGATTTAAAAAGAAAAAGTGAATCCTTTCCCTTCATTCCACCCCCAAGATGCATTATTTCAAAACCCTTCTCCTTTGCAAATTTTATTGCCTCATAAATAATGAGATGGGTTGCCCCGAGTTTTCTGTAATTAAAATCAGAACCGGAAAGATAATAGTGAAAAAATTTATTATATCCCAAAAACATAGAGGCAGCTATGGGAATATTTTTATAATAGGCAACAAAAATATAAGAATGTTCAAATTTTCTCAAAAATTCCTTTACAAACCATAAAGGAAAAAGATAGAATTTTGAGGCACCTATTCTTTTCATTGTCTCACTATAAAGTTTATGAAAAATCTTTATATCCTTTTCTTCTTTTGAGATTTTAATCTCAATTTTCTCCTTTAAAGCTCTTCTTATTCTATATTTAGTATCTCTTCTAAACCTTTCCTCAATTTTTTCTCTCTTATCTTGGAGGTTTATAAATACACTGTATGTGACAAAGTTATAAATAAAATCTTCTTGTATAATTGAATTATCAAAAAAATAGGGATGAATTCTTGTAAACTCAGATATAATTTTTTCAGTATAACAGAAATTTTTAAATTCCTTGTAAAACCTTTTAACAAGTAAAGCTTTATTTTCGCCTTCTAGATGAATGCTTGCACACCCATAAGGGGCAACAATATCAAAAAAATCATTTTTTTTTGTTTTTCTTTTAATAAAGACAAAGATAATTTTCCCAAAATTATCTTCAAATAAAATAAAATTAGGCACTCCATTTGTATATTTTGCCCATAAATTAACATAATCTGACAAATAAAAAATATCGGGCAATTTTTCTCCTTCATATCTGTATTTAAAAATTTTAATCATTTTAAATTTCCCTGTATTGTGGAAAAAGTTTCGGCCTCTCTTTCATATTTTTATATTTTATAAATTCATTCACAAGTTTTTCATAAATCTCTTTAATATAAACTTTTCTTGAAATAAAATAAGGTTTTTCTTTTTTTGAAAACCCTCTTTTGAAAGTTAGAAGAGAATCTTCTCCTTTTATACCTCCTCCAAGTGACAGATACCTATATTTTTTTTCTAAAATTTCTTTTATGACACTGAATATAAGAAAATGATTCGCTCCTCTTACACTTTTCTTAACACTTACACTAATAAAATAAGTAGCAAAAGTTTTTTTCAAAAGGAAAAAAGCCCAACATACAGGCTTATCATTATAAATTACTGAATATAATTTTGTTTCCCTTAAATTCAACAAACTTTCAAAAAATTCAAAAGGGAAAAAGTGTCTTTTATCAGCTTTGTTTTCTTTCATCCTTTTTATATAACTCTTATAAAACATTGTTAACTCATTAATTGTATTAACTTCCTTAAATACATATCCTTTTTTTAAAGCATATTTAATATCTGCTCTATGCCCCTTTCTAAAACTTTTAAGAATCCTTAACTCTTCTTTAAAATCATATAAATCAATATAAACAATAGGAGAGATTTCAATCAAATAATAAAACTCCTCAAATCCTTTATAATTTTCAATCAAAGGATGAAATCTTACAAATTCAGAAACTGTTTTTGTATCTAAAAAAAATTCTTTTATTCTCGGTAATATTTTTTTTACATCTCCTTCAAAAAGAGGCCCTCCGACACCATAAGGGGCTGTTATATCAGAATAGTCTCTATATTTTTCAGGAACATAAGGTAAATCAAAAAGAGGTCTTCTTATATAAGGATAAAAAAATATTAAGTTTTCATCCTCATAATAAATCGCCTCTGGGTATCCTGGCTCTATCACACAATTTACCTTCATAAAATCATAGGTATAAAAGACATCCACTTTTTTAAATTTTTTTAAAATTTTCTTCCATTCTTCTTTATCTTTTATGACCTTCATTCTATACTCAATTTCTTTTGAAAAATCTCCTCCTTTGAATATTTCTTAAAAAAACGAAGAATAACTTTCTTTATCTTCAAATCTCCTCTTATTCTTTTAAAAGGAAGAGGCACAAACTCAGGAAATTCTCTATTTATAGTTTTTTTTACACATATTTCAATATCTTCCCTTTTCTTTGCATCATAAACATATCCCCCTCTTTCCCTTAATTCCTGTCTTTTACCTACATTAATAACAGGAATTTTAAAAACACATGCTTCATAAAGGGCGCTTGAGGAATTTCCTATCATGAATTTCGCATTTTTCATCAACGAAAGATAATCTCTAAAAGGAAAATTATCAAACAAAAGAAAATAACCTTTTAAACTCTCTGAATAAAGAAAATTATACATCTCTCTCCCTCCGGGGTCAGTATTCGGAGAAATTGCAACAAAAGGAACATTATATTTATACAGCGTATTCACAATAACCTTCAACTCTCCCAACGATTTTTCTTTTTCATAAGGATGGGGATGATGGATTAAAAGAGCATATTTTTTTCTTTCATATAAATTATACTTTTTTTTAATTTCCTCATAATCGGGAATTTCTTTAAAATCAAGAGAATATACTCCAAGATTTCCCACTACAAAAATTCTCTTTTTATCCTCCCCCATTTTTATAAGATTTCTTTTACTATTTTCTGTTGCAGGAAAATGCAGGTGTGCAAGTTTGGAAACAGAGTGTCTTATATAGGTATCAGGCATTAAAAATGAAGTATTATCTCCTCCATGAATATGGGCTACTGGAATTTTTAAAAACACAGCAGCAAGTGAAGCAGCCAAAATCTCTATTCTATCTCCAAGAACAAAAATAATATCCGGATTTAAATTTTTGAAAACCTGAACAAATTGGATTATCCCTTGTCCGAGCGAAAGAGGTAAAGAATCATCAAGATCCGAGTCAATATGAAAGGGAATTTCAGCAGAAATTTTAAATCCATCTTTAACAATTTCATCCCGAGTCAAACCAAAAAAAGGAGAAAGATGAGAACCCGTCACTATAAGCTGAAGCTCAAACTCAGGAGAATCCTTAAAGGTCTTTAAAACAGGATACAAAAGTCCATATTCAGACCTTGCTCCAGTTATAAAAGCTGTTTTAATTTTAGGCATAGTTTTTATTATAATTAAAATCTTTAATTTAAATCACGAAAAAGGAGGAAAATTATATGGAAAAACTTTCAACTAAAGAATATCAGACTGTTTCATATATTTCAGGACCACTTCTTTTCCTTGAAGGCGCAAAGGACTTCTCATATGCTGCTCTGGTGGAAATAATAATGCCCGATGGTTCAACCAGAAAAGGACAGGTTCTTGAGGTATCCGAAAAATATGCAGTAATACAGGTTCTGGAAGGAACCTTAGGACTTGATGTGGCTTCAACAAAGGTGAGATTTCTTGAAGACCAGGTCCATATAGGAGTCTCAAAAGAAATGGTTGGGAGAATATTCAATGGAAGAGGTGAACCAATAGACGGCCTCCCTGCTCCTACTCCAGAAAAAAGACTCCCCATCGTAGGTGCTGCAATAAATCCTATTGCAAGAGATAAACCCTCTGACTTCATTCAAACAGGTATTTCTGCAATTGATGGGTTCAACACTCTGGTTAGAGGGCAGAAACTCCCTATATTCTCAGGTGCAGGACTCCCTGCAAATGAAATTGCCGCAATGATAATGAAATATGCAAAGGTAAGAGGAGAAGGAGAGGAATTCCTTATCGTATTTGCTGCTATGGGACTTACTTCCAGAGAATATGCTTATTTTATGAAAGAATTTAAAGAAAGTGGAGCATTGGGAAGAATAGTTGCCTTTGTAAACCTTGCAGATGACCCTGCTGTTGAGAGACTTCTAACTCCGAGATTCGCTCTTACAGTTGCAGAATACTTTGCCTTTGAACTTGATTATCATGTGCTTGTTATACTTTCAGATATGACAAATTATTGTGAAGCATTGAGAGAAATAGGAGCTGCAAGAGAGGAAGTTCCTGGCAGAAGAGGTTATCCAGGATACATGTATACAGACCTTGCAACAATGTATGAAAGAACAGGGAGAATAAAAGGTAAAAAGGGTTCTATAACCCAGATACCCATACTTACCATGCCTGATGATGATATCACACATCCTATTCCTGATCTTACAGGTTACATAACAGAAGGGCAAATTGTTCTTTCAAGAGAACTTCACAGAAAAGGAATATTTCCACCGATTGATATTCTTATGAGTCTATCCCGACTCATGAACCTTGGAATAGGTGAGGGAAAAACGTCAGAATATCACAGAGAATGGAAAGACCAGCTCTATGCCTGTTATGCAAGAGGAAGGGATTTAAGACGTCTTGTGGCAATTGTGGGAGAAGATGCTTTAAGTGATATTGATAAAAAATATCTCAAACTTGCTGATGAATTTGAAAACGTAATGCTTAATCAGGGAGATAAGGAAAGATCAATTGAAGAAACACTTGAACTTGGATGGAAAATAATGGGAATGTTACCAAAAACTGAACTTTCAAAAATTAAAAGAAAATATCTTGACCAATTTTATTCAGAATGGGTACCCAAGCAGGCAAAAGAAGCCTATTAAAAGGAATAGAAAAAGACGAAATCTGGGGACCTGTTTTCAGAATGGTAGCCCAGCAGGTGGAAAAAGCTTTTATTATTGGAAATATAAATGAAAAATATTTTGAAACCCTTTTAGAACCGGAAAGAGTTTTAAGGGTTTCAATTCCGGTGGTAATGGATAATGGTGATGTAAAATGTTTTGCAGGCTACAGAGTCCAGCATTCAACAGCAAGAGGACCCGCAAAAGGAGGAATAAGATTTCACCCGAATGTGACTCTGGATGAAGTTACAGCCCTTTCAGCCTGGATGAGTTTTAAAAATGCTCTTGTAAATATCCCCTTCGGGGGTGGTAAAGGTGGAGTAAAAGTTGACCCTTCAAAGCTCAGCACAGGAGAACTTATCAGATTAACAAGAAGATATACATCCGGTATACTCCCTCTTATAGGTCCTTATAAAGATGTGCCTGCTCCTGATGTTAATACAAACCAGATGATTATGGATATAATTATGGATACCTACTCAATGTTTCAGGGATTCACCACCCCGAGTATTGTCACAGGTAAATCCATCTCTCTCGGTGGTTCACTCGGAAGAAGGGAAGCCACAGGAAAAGGGGTATTCTTTGTTACAAGAGAATATTTAAGATTAAATAATAAAAATTTAGAGAACATGAAAATAGGAGTTCAGGGTTTCGGAAATGTGGGCTCTGTAGCAGCAATGTCATTTTTTGAAGCAGGTGCGAAGGTATGTGCAGTAACAGATGTTTCGGGCGGAATATATAATGAGAAAGGACTTGATATAAGAAAAATCTCTGAAGAAATTAAAGAAAAAAAAGTTCTTAAAGAAATAAAAGGATACGGAGATTTTATTAAAAATAAAGAATTCTTTGAACTTCCCTTTGATATCCTTATACCTGCTGCTCTTGAAAGGCAGGTAACCGAGGAAAATGCAGATAAAATAAAAGCATTTCTTATAGTTGAGGGCGCAAATGGTCCTATAACACCTGAAGCAGAAAAAATATTACTTGATAAGGGTATTGTGATAATCCCTGATATTCTTGCAAATGCAGGAGGGGTTATTGTCTCCTATTTTGAATGGGTTCAGGATTTACAATATTATTTTTGGAAAGAAAAAGAAATCTTTGAAAAACTGGAAGAAATACTCATAAATGCTCTTCATTCTGTTCTACAAAAAGCCGAAGAATTAAAAACTGACTTGAGAACATCAGCTCTTATCCTTGGAATTTCAAGAATTATTGATGCAATAGAAAGAAGGGGTATTTTCCCATAAAAGAAGTAAGTGTTTTAATTCCCGGGTATAACGAAGAGGAAAATATTGATGATTTGATAAAAGAAATAGATGAGTTTGTAAAAAAATATAACCTGAAAAACTGGGAATTCATTTATATAGATGATGGTTCAACTGATAATACAAAAGAGAAAATTAAACCCTATCTTGAAAAATATGACTGGCTCAAATTTGTATCTTATAAAAGGAATATGGGGAAAACTTATGCACTTCAGAAAGGTAAAGAAGTTGCAGAAGGAGACATTTTTGTAATTTTTGATGCAGACCTCCAGTTTTCCTTAGAAGATGCAAAAAAACTTGTTGATAAAGTTAAAGAAGGATATGATATTGTATGCGGTAAAAAGGTGGGTAAATATCAGAAAAAATTTGTCTCTTTTGTTTATAACAATTTAACACGGCTTCTATTTAATGTTCCTGCTACTGACATGAATTCAATGAAGGCAATAAGAAGAGAAGTCCTTGAAGAAGTTCCTTTAAGAAAAGACTGGCATAGATACATAGTCGTATGGGGCTGGGAATACGGATTTTCTGTTTCGGAGTTACCTGTAGAATTAAGACCGAGAAAACATGGAGTAAGTAAATACAGAGGATTTAAACGAATATTAATAGGTTTCCTTGATCTTATCGCAGTAAAAATACAGTTATCATTTATGAGAAAACCTATGCTTTTATTCGGGACACTCGGAATATTATCCTTTATAATCGGAATTGCAGGTGCACTTATAGGTCTTTACTTCAAATATTTCCTACACAAAAAGGTAAGATTAATATCCATAATCTTTTTACTTGCCCTATTTTCAATACTTAGTATCTCACTCTTTGTAGTTGGTTTTCTTGGTGAAGCAATAGCAGGTATTTATGACAGGCTTGATAAAATTGAAAAAAGTAGTCGTAAATCTTAGTTTACAAAGATGAAAATTGTAATCACAGGAGCAGGTGGTTTTATAGGTAGTCATCTTACCGAATATTTAAGTGAAAAACATAAAATATTCGCCTTTTTAAGATACAATTCACAGGGAAATATCGGAAATTTAAAGTTTATTAATAAAGAAAAATTTAAAAATATAGAGGTAATATTCGGAGATTTAAGAGCAAGGGAGGAAGTGGAAAAAATTGTAAGAAAATCTGACCTTGTAATAAACCTTGCAGCAAACATTTCTGTAAAAAGGTCCTTTGAAAACCCTGAAGAGGTTTTTTTTAATAATGTTCTGATAACATTTAATATTTTACATGCCCTAAAAAACAAAAAAATTCCGTTAATTCATTTCTCAACCTCAGAGGTGTATGGAAAACCTGAAAAATTACCTATAAAGGAAGATTATTTAAAAAAAGCCGCTTCTCCCTATGCTGCATCTAAAATTGC
>Ga0209426_1001904_pt1 | contig 10944 bp, 8 predicted proteins | sample Deesub1362B_J571_FD_187697 | JGI IMG/M metagenome (GOLD analysis project Ga0209426, IMG submission 187697) | Deep oceanic, basalt-hosted subsurface ecosystem from Juan de Fuca Ridge flank, Pacific Ocean, CORK Borehole 1362B_J2.571 (SPAdes)... ...
AGGGGCTACCTCAATTTCTTGATGGGCTTCACTTACGGCGCTTTCGAGATGCCGGCTGGGTTGGGGTTTTTCCCCTTCACCGACCCCGAGACAGGCTTCGTCGTCGCAGCCCCTTACTTAGGGCTGGTGCGTCGCTACTATGTCACAAACGACGAATCGCTCTACTTAGACGCATTGCGTTACTATCTGTCCCGGGGTTATCCTGTGCGTGTGGGGTTAAACGTCTGCACGTTGCGCGGAGAAGAAGGCCAGCTGCCCCACAGCGAACTCCTAGTGGGATACGACGAGATGAGTTTCTACTATTACGAGACCGTTATGGATGAGCCACGCCACCTGCCACCGGGAGAGAAAGGCATCCAAGTCCACTACCAAACGCTTCTGGAAGCCGTACGGGGCCAGGCGAAGGTATTCTCCTATCCCTGGCGGTACTCGCTCACCATCTTCGAGGAAGGGCCCTTGAGAGAAGACCTGAGGCCAATATGGGCGCGCAACGGCCGATCGCTTATTGGCGGGGCCGAGTATACACATTGGGGCGCTGGTGCCATCGAGGGGCTGGCTAAGAGGATCAAAGAGCGGGGCGTCAAGCTGGACGTTTCCAAGGTGCGGTGGGGAATAGATGCAGCCGCATACACCCGCCGCGATAACGCCACCTACCTGCGGGAGGCATTCGCCGGACAGGCCGACATCGAGCGTGCCGCCGACCTCTTTGACGAGGCCGCTAAACTCTACGCAGAGGCGCTTTCAGCATTGGAGAAGGGCATCGCCAACCAGACCGAGGCGGACCAAATCGCAGGTATGCTAAGTGAGGCCGCGGCACTGGAGCGGGAGATAGGCAAAATTTTCCTGGCCCAAGGGGCTAAATGACAACCGCACAGGAGGAAGAATAATGGATAAAATCGTCGAGGTGAAGAACCTTGTGAAGCGCTACGGCGAGATAACCGCCGTGGCTGGGATAAGCTTTGAGGTGTATGAGGGGGAAATATTCGGAATGCTCGGCCCTAATGGGGCGGGTAAGACCACCACCGTGGAGTGCATAGAGGGCCTACGCATCCCCGATGAGGGTCGAATCAGCGTATTCGGCCTTCCAGTAGGCCCCCAAAGCGAGGCCATCAAGCCCCGCATCGGGGTTCAGCTCCAGACCACCGCCCTCTATCGCCGCCTCACGGTGAGGGAGACGCTGGAGCTTTTCGCCAGCTTCTACCCCCGCCACCGCCCTGTAGACGAACTCATCGAGATGGTCGGCTTAAAGGGGAGGGAGAAGGCGCTCGTCAAGGAGCTCTCCGGCGGACAACGGCAGCGCCTCTCCTTTGCCCTGGCGCTCGTGAACGACGCCGAAATCCTCTTCCTGGACGAGCCCACCTTAGGGCTCGACCCCCAGGCGCGCCGCAACGCCTGGGACATTATCACAGCGATGCGGAAGGAAGGGAAGACCATCTTCCTCACCACTCACTACATGGAGGAGGCGGAGAGGCTATGCGACAGGGTGGCCATCATTGACTACGGCCACATCATTGCCCTGGACAGCCCCGAGGCCCTCATTAAAGGGCACTTCAAGGAGCGAGCGGTCGTCTTCGAGGCGGAAGAGGTGGATGAAGGGGCGCTTCAGGCGCTTCCCGGCGTCACCCACGTTCGATGCGATGGGCCAGAGGTGACGTTGTATACCACCGACGCCCCGGCCACCCTGGCAGCGCTGGTTAGCTTTGAGGAAGTCCTGAGCGACTTGCACGTCCGAAGGGCCACGCTGGAGGACGTTTTCCTCAAGCTCACCGGCCGCAGGCTGAGGGATTAGCCGATAGGGGCATTAGAGAATGCCCTACTCCTCTGGAATATTGCAAATCAGGAGGGAATGATGCGCGCTTTCTGGAAGCTTTTTGTTTCTAACGTTAAGGAGTTCGTCCGCGACAAGATGGCACTCTTCTGGATGCTGGCCTTCCCCGTTTTCATCATACTTCTCTTCGGCGCCGTATTCGGACGGGAGGAAGACACCTCCTTTGACATCGGGTTGGTGGTGGAGGACTCAGGCCCGGCGGCAACGGGGGTGGCCAAAGCCTTCGAGCAGGTACCCGTTTTCAACGTCCATCGAGGGGAATTGAGCGAGGAACTGGAGGCCTTGAAGAAAGGCGACCGAAGGGCGGTTGTGGTGCTCCCCGAAGGGCTGAGCGATGCCATCGCCAGCAAGGAGCCACTCGACATCCCGGTTTACTATGATCCCGCCAGTCAGACCGCCTCCCAGATCGTACTTTCCATAATCCGACGGGTCCTGGAGGAAGTTGACCGCCGCATCAGCGGCGCCCCTCGGATTCTGCGCCTATCGGAGCAAACCATCCTGGGCCGGAGGATGCGCTATATTGATTACTTACTGCCAGGCGTGATAGCGATGGCCCTGATGCAACTCGGTGTCTTCGGCACCGCCCACCCTATCATCTCGCTGCGGGAGCGACAGGTGCTGCGCCGGTTAGGCGTCACACCCCTCCCCCGCTCCACCTTCTTAGCCGCCGATGTCTTACTCCGGTTGCTCATCGCCCTCATCCAGGTGGCGCTCCTTTTGGCCATAGGGATGCTCCTTTTCAAGGTGCAGGTTATAGGGAGTTGGTCGCTTTTTGCGGGCTTCATCGCGCTGGGGGCGGCGACCTTCATTGCCTTGGGCTTCGTGGTTGCATCCGTCTCCCCCACCGAGGAGGCCGGCGTCGCTATCTCCCAGCTCCTCAACCTCCCGATGATGTTCCTCTCAGGGATTTTCTTCCCGATGGAGATGATACCAGAATGGATGATGCCCGTCGTGAAGGCTATGCCACTCACATACCTGGGGGATGCGCTTCGTCAGGTGATGGTTGGCGCTTCGGCATTGCACCCGCTCCATTTGGATGCGGCGGTGCTTGGCGGGTGGCTCATAATTTGCATCGCAATAAGCGTGCGCTTCTTTCGTTGGGAGTGAGTGGAGGAGGTCATATTATGTTCACACTAGTCGGTATTTTGCTTGCTTTCATAGTCGGCATCCTTCCGATGGTCGTCTACGCTCTTATCCTGTGGTGGTTCGACCGCTACGAGAAGGAGCCCGGGGGGCTGCTTATCGCCGCCTTCCTTTGGGGCGCTATCCCCGCCGTGGTTTTCTCGCTCATCGTCGAATTAGTCCTCGGCATCCCCATATCCTTCTTCGTCGAGCCGACGGCAGCCAACCTGCTGGGAGTTGCCGTCGTTGCCCCTTTCGCCGAAGAGACTTTCAAAGGGATGGCACTCTTGCTCCTTTTGCTCTTCTTCCAGAGGGAAATAGATAGCCTCCTCGATGGCATCATCTACGGTGGACTTGTTGGGTTCGGCTTCGCCGCAGTGGAGAACGTGCTTTACTTCATCAGCGGATTCGCGGAATTCGGATTAGGAGAAGTCGTTTTGTTGATGATGTCTCGCACCTTACTCTTCGGTCTAAACCATGCCCTATTCACCGGCCTGACAGGTCTGGGGTTAGCATTGGCCTGTATAACCCCAAATCGGTTGGTGAAAGTGGGTGCGCCCATCGCTGGCCTACTTCTTGGGATAACAGCTCACTCCGTCCACAACGCCGGCGTAACGCTGGGAGCCACCATGTGCTTGCCTTGCCTAATCGCTCTTTTCTTCGATTGGGGCGGCGTGTTGTTCTTGCTCGCTATTATCGTCTGGACGTCATTACGGGAGAAGCAGTGGATTATCACCTTCTTGGCCGACGAGATAGAGCGTGGCACAATGAGCAAAGAGGACTACGCTGTTGTGTGCTCTTACATCAAACGAGTAGAAGAAAGGATGAATGCCTTAGCGAGCGGAGACCTCAAGAGATGGTGGAATCTAGGCCGTTACTATCTCCTGGCTACAAAACTGGCCTTTAACAAATATCGCCTGTCCCACTTCGGAAAGGATGAGGATATACAAGCTCGAATCGTAAGTCTGCGGAAAAAGGTGGCGGAAATGAGCAAACGACTGAGGATGAGATGAAAGAATTGAGAGAAAGGAGTTATGGAGGACAAGCCGTCATAGAAGGGGTGATGATGCGGGGGAGAAGATACATAACCATAGCCGTGCGAGAGCCGACGGGGAAAATCCTTCTCCACTGCGAGCAACTTAACCCTAGAATATATGCCGGATTTGTGAGCAAGCTCCCCCTCCTGAGGGCACTGATTATGCTTTGGGATACGTTGGTGCTTGGAATCCGCAGCTTGCTTTTCTCAGCCGAGGTTGCCATGGGAGAGGAGGAGGTTGATTTCACGAAACCGATGGCTTGGGGGACAATAGCCTTCTCTTTGGCTATAGCCATAGCCCTTTTCTTCGTCGCACCATTGCTCCTCGTGCGCATCGTCGAAAGCTACATCGCTTCATTTCTTACAATCAGCACCTTTGAACTAATCCGTTGTACCGTGGAGGGCCTTATCCGACTCGCCTTCCTCCTAACCTATATCTACGTTATAGGTTTCGTCCCGGAAATCGAGCGCATCTTCGCTTATCACGGAGCCGAGCACAAAACAATCAACGCTTACGAGGATGGAGCCGAGCTTACGCCATCCGTGGTGAGGGAATATAGCACAGCTCACCCCCGCTGTGGAACGAGCTTCGTACTAACGGTGGTAGTCATCTCCATTTTAACATTCGCCCTGTTGGGGAAGCAGCCCTTGGTCTGGCGCATCCTCTCACGCATTTTCCTCATTCCATTCATCGCCGCCGTATCTTATGAGCTAGTCAGGTTCAGCGCCTCGCACCAAGATAACCCTATTTTAAGGTCGGTTGTTTTATCACCCAGCCTGGCACTTCAACGCCTTACCACCCGCCAGCCGGACGATTCCATGCTCGAGGTGGCAATTACATCTTTGAAGCGTTTGCTCTCAATAGAGGAAGCGTCGCATAACGTCTGAGAAGAGCGATTCACTTGTCACTCTGTCGGTTTTGATATAAAATTGGAGTGAAGAAAGGTGAAGGGATAGGGAGGTACAACGGATTTGTCGGAGGAAATTCGCATCGGGGTCTTCGTATGCGATTGTGGAAAGAACATAGCAGGTAGCCTCGATTGCGAGGCTGTAAGGGAATACGCCGAGGAGCTCTCAGACGTTGTGGCGGCTTTTCGCAATAGATACACTTGCTCGGAACCAGGTCAAAAGGAGATAAAACAAAGCATAGTCGAGCACAATCTCAACAGGGTTGTAATCGCCGCTTGCTCGCCTCGCCTCCACGAGCCGACTTTCCGAGCTTGCGTCGAGGAAGTAGGGCTTAACAAGTACCTCATCGAGATGGCGAATATAAGGGAGCACTGCTCTTGGGTCCATCTCCAGGATTGGGAAGGTGCTACAGAGAAGGCGAAGGAAATCGTGAAGATGGCGGTAGCCAGAGCGAGACGGCTTTCCCCGCAGGTGGAGGAAATTGTTTATGTTAAGGATGCAGCTTTAGTCATAGGAGGAGGGATAGCTGGAATTCAAGCTGCGCTAGATTTGGCAGATGCAGGCCACCGAGTTTATCTCGTTGAGAAGGAGCCGTCCATAGGAGGGAACATGGCTCGACTTGACAAAACTTTCCCAACGATGGACTGCTCTATATGAATACTAGGGCCGAAGATGCAGGATGTCGGTCGGCATCCAAGGATTACGCTACTGGCCTACAGCGAGATAGAGTCGATAACGGGCCATTTGGGAAATTTCCACGTTCGTGTAAGGAAAAAAGCTCGCTACGTTTACGAGGAGGAGTGCACAGCCTGCGGCGATTGCGTCCCCGTATGCCCCATCGTGAAGCCAGATGAGTTCCAGATGGGCCTTTCAACAAGAAGGGCTATTTTCATACCTTTCCCACAAGCTGTCCCATCTTCATATATCATCAAAATCGAGGAGTGCCTTGGCTCAAATCCGATAGCTTGTGCTAAGTGCCTTGAGGCCTGCGATAAGAAATGCATTGACTTCGATATGAAGGACGAGATAATCGAATTCGACGTCGGAACTATCATCGTTGCCACAGGGATGGAGGTATACGACCCAACCGAACTAGACGAGTACGGTTATACGAGGTTCGAGAACGTAATCACAAGCCTCGAATTCGAGAGGCTAATCTCTGCAGGTGGCCCAACTGAGGGTAAATTCGTCCGCCTCACGGATGGGAAGACCCCAAGGCGAATAGGCTTTATCCAGTGCGTCGGCTCCCGCTCCGAGAAGAGGGGAAACCCTTACTGCTCAAACATCTGCTGCATGAACACCGTCAAAGACTCCCTCCTCCTCAAGGAGCATCTTCCCGAAATTGACATAACTGTATTCTACACCGATATGAGGGCCTTCGGGAAGGGGTTCGAGGAGCTTTACAAGAGGAGCAAGGCAGCTGGGGTGAAGTACATAAGGGGACTCCCAGGAGAGGTAATGGAGGACCCGGAAACCCGCAATCTCTGTGTTATCGTGGAAAACACCACAGCTCGAAGGCTGGAAAACCACGAATTTGATATGCTCGTTTTATCAATCGGCGGCGTGCCAAGGAGGGACGAGGCTCTCCATAAGCTCTTAACGCTCTCAAGAACACCAGACGGCTTCCTTATGGAATCCCACCCAAAGCTCAAGCCCGTTGATTCCCCCACAGGAGGCGTTTTTCTGGCAGGCTGTGCAGAATCACCAAAGGACATCAAAGAATCCGTCACACAGGCATCGGCGGCTGCGTCGAGGGCTGGGATACTCCTTAACGCCAAGGAGATAAGGATAGAGGCTATAACAGCAGTAGTAGATGAGGAGAAGTGCGCTTCCTGTGGCCTATGTGCCAAGGTTTGTCCATACGGAGCCATCGTAGTTGACGTCAAAGCAAAGGAGCCAGCAAGGGTCATCCCTGCTGCCTGCGCTGGCTGTGGGAGCTGTGGAGCGGAGTGTAGATTCGGCGCAATCACAATGCTCCACTTCACAGATGAGCAGATATACGCTATGATAGATGCTGCTCTTTCCGAGCGCCCCTACGAAAAAATAATCGTCTTCGCTTGCAATTGGTGTTCATATGCAGGAGCAGACACCGCAGGTATCTCACGCTTACAATACCCCACAAGTGCACGAATCATAAGGACTATGTGCTCGGGGAGGGTGGCTGAGGATTTCGTCCTTTACGCTTTTAGGAAAGGGGCGCCGATTGTGCTCGTCTCAGGTTGCCACTATGCAGATTGCCACTACATCAATGCGAATCGCAATACAGTGCGGAGGGTGGATCGCCTGTGGGATAATTTGGAAAGAAAGGGTGTTCGTCCGGAGCGTTTGCAGCTGGAATGGATAAGCGCAGCCGAAGGAAGAAAATGGGCAAAGGTGATGAGAGAGCTCGAGGAAATGAGAAGGACCGTCACTTTAGAGGAGATAGAGTATACGATGGAGGCTCTGGCTCGATAGAGGGGGTGACAGAGGTGCTCGAGACTGTCAAGTTTAAGTGCATGCGCTGTGGACATGAGTGGGAGGGTTCCTACGACCCCGAAGAGGAAAGGACATGTCCCAAATGCCGCTCAAATAGCGTGAGGGTGTTTAGGTTTATATAGTAGTAACCACTTCAGTGGTTCTTAATTGACGACTGAAAGTCGTCACTACCTCTTGCTCAAATAGCGTGAGGGTGTTCAGGTTTCGCTTACTTTAGTCGTTCAAAGCGAGAGCGACTGAAGGCCCCGCATCGCTTAAAGGCTTCACTCCTCTACATCAAAACAGGATTAGCAAAGTTCGCTATTAAATTCGTTGTTAATTTTACCCTTCCATCACGAAATGGAGGTTTTTGTGAAGGAAATCTCCCTTACTTTAGATGGAATCGAGGTAAAGGCGGAAGAAGGTGCAACGGTTCTTGAGGCTGCGCTGGGCGCTGGCATCTATATCCCGGCCCTCTGCGCTCACCCAGATTTGCTCCCTGCTCCAGGGATGAAAGCCGACGAATTCATCTATTGTGGAAGCCCCGAAGGAAAGAAAGGGATAATCGGGAGGGGGGAATTCGAAGGTTGCGGGCTATGCGTCGTGGAAATAAACGGAGTAAGCGGCTTTCCGCTTGCATGTGATACTCCTATCGCAGATGGGATAGAGATTCGCACCGAATCCCCTTTGCTTACCGAGATCAGGAGGGAGAGATTGGCTTCCATCCTCGCAAATCACCCCCATGCCTGTTTGGTCTGTTCAGAGAGGGAGGGGTGCAGCCGTGAACCTTGTTCTCTCAACGTCCCTGTTGAGGAGCGCTGCTGTCCCCTCCTTGGCAGATGTGAGCTACAAAAAGTCGCAGAATACATTGGAATTAAGGAGGAAACCCCTCGATATATACCAAAGGGACTTCCTGTTTTGAAAGACGAGCCATTATTTATCAAAGATTACAATCTCTGCATCGGCTGCACTCGGTGTGTGAGGGTTTGCAAAGATGTGCGGGGAGTCGGGGCACTTGGCTTCGTCTTAGACGAGAGCGGGGAGGTAATCGTAGGCACAATCGCCCCCTCCTTGAGAGAATCGGGGTGCAAGTTCTGCACCTCCTGCGTCGAGGTATGTCCAACCGGAGCCTTGATGGATAAACTCCCTGACGGAACAATCGGGCGATATAAAGAGGAGGAGAAGGAGAGAGCTCTTGTCCCTTGTGCTCACAATTGCCCGGCAGGGATAGAAGTCCCTCGCTATATACGACTTGTCGCAGATGGGAGGTTCGAAGAAGCCGCTGCTGTGATAGGGGAGAAGGTCCCATTCCCATCCGTCCTCGGGCGAGTTTGCTTCCATCCTTGTGAGGAGAATTGCAGAAGGGGGGAAGTAAACGAACCCGTGGCTATATGCGCCATCAAGAGGTTTGTTGCAGATGTTGCGAGGGGGGAGATGCAAGAGGCGAGAGGCGGGAGGAGATTCGCCCCTCGCAATTCGAAATTCGAAACTCGTGTTGCAATCGTAGGAAGCGGCCCCTGCGGGCTTACAGCAGCCTATTACCTGGCTGGGAAGGGCCACTTGGTAACGGTTTTCGAGTCGGAGCCGGAGCCAGGCGGAATGATGCGATTCGGAATACCGGAATACCGATTGCCAAAGGAGGTTCTCCAAAGGGAAATCGAAGAAATCAGGAAGCGAGGTGTAGAGATTAAAACAAGTGCTCCTATCTCATCGCTTCACCCCCTTCGAGGCTTCGATGCAATATTCCTTGCCGTAGGAGCACAGCTCCCGAAGAAATTGCACTTAGAAGGCGCAGAGATGGAAGGCGTTATCCTTGGACTGGATTTTTTGAGGAAGGCGAGGAAGAAAGAGGTATCCCATCTCCCGCCCATCGTTACCGTCATTGGGGGAGGGAACGTCGCTGTGGACGTGGCTCTTACGTCAATCCGCCTGGGAGCGAAGGAGGTTCAACTCGTTTGCTTAGAATCCAGGGAGGAGATGCCAGCCTTCGAATGGGAGATAAAGGAGGCAATCGAAGAGGGGGTCGTTCTCAATTGCTCGTGGGGGCCGAAGAGGATAATTGGAGATTGCGGCAAGGTCGCCGGGATAGAACTCGTCCGCTGTGTAAGCGTCTTCGACGAGGAAGGGAATTTCAATCCTACTTTCGATGAGTCGGTCGTTAAGACGATAGAAGCTGATATGGTGATACTTGCAATCGGTCAGGTGTCGGATTTATCCTTCCTTTCGGGAAGCGGTATTCAAATTACGAGTGGAGGGACCATAAAAGTCAACGAGAAGACCCTCGAAACGGATATACCCGGCGTTTTCGCAGGCGGGGAGGTTGTGAGCGGGCCTAGTTCCGTTGTCGAAGCAATCGCCATGGGTAAGCAAGCTGCGATCTCGATAGACGAGTATCTGGGAGGCGATGGGTTGATAGAAGAGCCGCCCTTGCCCCCCGAGGAGCCGGAAAGTTGGCTTGGGAGAGACGAGGGCTTCTCCGACTGGCGAAGGGTTGAGATGCCTCGCCTTTCGTTAGATAAGCGTCGTGAGAGCTTCGCAGAGGTAGAACTGGGCTTCGATGAGGAGATGGCTATCCGAGAGGCAAAGCGATGCTTGAGGTGCGACCTTAGGCTTCGCATATCGCCTGTCGTTCTTCCTCCGGAGAAGTGGCTCGATTTCACCATTCAAAACGTGGAAGCCATCCCAGAGACAGAGGGCGTATATCAGTTGCTTGACGAAACGAAAACCATAATCTACATCGCAGGCACTCCGAATTTACGTGAAGAATTAGAGGAGCATCTGAGAACGACCGAGCCTGTCCTCAGTAAGGCTCGCTACTTCGGTTACGAAGAGGAGCCGATGTACACAAGAAGAGAGAGCGAACTCCTCCAACAGTTCCTTCAAGAGCATGGGAGATTGCCCGAGGGGAACGATTTGTTGGAGGAACTCTTTTAAATCATATTTGGCAAATCGGCATCATTGAAAAAGATGTCCAATTTGGAAAAAAGGGAAGAAGAACTGAGGAAAGAAGGTTGGGTTAAGCAGTTCACAGCTTCTGAACCACGATTGAGCGAGGCTGTAGAGCTTTACGAATCGCTCGGCTTTGAGGTGCATCTCGAGCCCGTAAGGCTGGAGGAGCTAAGCGAAGAATGCAAGGCCTGTTTCGAGTTCGCACCGGAGGAGTGCAAGACGATTTACACGAGACGAATAAGGCAAAGAAGGGAGCTAGAGATAGAGGAGGAATCGAATGAGAGCAGCGGTTTTTTATGAACCTTACAAGAAGCTTGTGGTGGAGGAGGTGCCTACACCTGAACCAGGCCCAAATGAGATTCTGGTCAAAGTAGCTGCCTGTGGGGTCTGCCACACAGACCTCCATTACATTGACCACGGGGTTCCCACCTTTAAGAAGCCACCTCTGATTCTGGGCCACGAGGCGTCCGGGACAGTAGCGGAGGTGGGAGAAAACGTAACCGAATTCGAAGTTGGAGATAGGGTTCTACTCCCTGCGGTTCTCTCCTGCGGGAGGTGCTCCTTCTGCCGCACCGGTAGGGAGAACATCTGCCAGAAAATGGTGATGTTCGGAAACAGCGTTGATGGGGCATACGCAGAGTACGTG
>Ga0209426_1001905_pt1 | contig 10943 bp, 10 predicted proteins | sample Deesub1362B_J571_FD_187697 | JGI IMG/M metagenome (GOLD analysis project Ga0209426, IMG submission 187697) | Deep oceanic, basalt-hosted subsurface ecosystem from Juan de Fuca Ridge flank, Pacific Ocean, CORK Borehole 1362B_J2.571 (SPAdes)... ...
AGTATGAGATCCGTTTATAAGTATACTGTTGTCAATGTCCTTTTGATTGGGATGGTTGTAGCTGTTGGTATAAGAGAAAAGAGAGTCTTGCAGAGGTTGGCTGAGATGTGAGTTGGCAAGTACCTTAATAAAAATTCAAAAATCAAGAAAAGGAAGAAGTTTTTCTCTCAGGTTAACAACATTACCGATTACAATTACGGCTGGTGCCTTGACACCTTCTTTCTCCACAATATCAGCAATATTTCTCAGCCTTCCCGTAACAACCCTCTGCTCTTTTGTACAACCCTTCTCGATTATGGCAACGGGTGTATCAGGGCTTTTGCCATGTTTCATCAATCTTTCAGCATTCCTCCTCAGATTCGCTACCCCCATCAAAATAACGATGGTAGCATTGAGTTTCGCAAGAGCTTCCCAGTTCGTTCTATCTCTTCCAGGAGCTTCCTTACCTGTGAGAAACACCACAGCAGGATCATATCCCCGGTGGGTTACAGGAATACCTGCATAAGCTGGAGCAGCAATTGCTGAAGTAACCCCGGGCACTATCTCGAATTTGATGCCTGCCTCTGCGAGAACTTCAGCCTCTTCTCCCCCTCGACCAAAAATGAAAGGATCTCCACCTTTAATCCTCAATACGTTCTTACCTTTCTTTGCGTATTCAATAAGCAACCTGTTTGTTTCATCCTGCTTTTTCTTGTGCTTTCCTGCCCTCTTACCCACATCAACAACTTCCTTTCCACTCTTCTCAATGATATTCCTGAGTTCAGCACCGATAAGCTCGTCAAACAGAATGACGTCCACCTGCTCAATCAATTCTATGGCTCTTTTTGTTATCAGTTCGAAGCTTCCGGGGCCGCTTCCAGCTATGAAAACCTTACCCGGTGGCAATCAGGTCCCCTCCTATCTCCCTGATAGTTCTTGCAACCTCTAGTGCTTCCTCAATAGCTGTTTTTTGATTCAGTACCTCCTCAACCCTTACTGAATCACGGCCATCATGAGACAGAATTTCGCAGATAAGTTCAATTTTTCCATCAAGTTTTGCATATACTCCGGCAGGAATTGCACACCCAATCCCAAGCTCTTTGATTACCTCCCGCTCAACCATGGCTTCAATAAATGTTTTTTCATGATTCATGAAAGATACAAGTTCTTCTTCATCCTTCCTTGTCTCAACCGCGATAATTCCCTGATTCGCTGAGGGTACAAAAACATGGGGGTCCAGCGCCTGATATTTCACTCTCTCTGTCATTCTCATTCTTATCAGACCTGCTTCAGCAAGCAGAATTGCGTCATACTGTCCGTTATTGAGTTTTCTCAGTCTCGTATCAACGTTCCCCCTCAAGTGCTCAATTTTAAAATCACTTCTGTACATCTTCAGCTGTGCAATCCTTCTCAGGCTTGAAGTTCCAACAATCGCATAATCTTTAAGATTCTCAATATCTGACCCATCTCTTGTCACAAAGGCATCACATGGACTTTCCCTCTCAAGAACTGCTGCGATAACACCTTTAATTTTGCTTGGAACATCCTTCATGCTGTGTACAGCTACATCAATGTCTCCATCATCAAGCGACTCGTCTATGACTCTCACAAATGCCCCCATGCCAAGAAACTCGTGCAGTGGTTTATCTTTCATGATATCGCCAGGAGTCTTTATTATCCTGATTTCAACTTCATAATCCGCGTTTTTGAGTTCTCTTAAGACTTTCTCAGCCTGGGCAAGGGCTAATTTACTCCCTCTTGTCCCTAAAACGATTTTAGACATTCTCCAACTACCTCTATCGTTCTATCGATGTCCTCACCTGAATGAGCAGCAGAGACAAAACACGTCTCATACTGGGATGGCGGGAAGAAAACCTCCTTTTCAAGAAGCATCCAGTAAAGCTTGATGAACCTGTCCTTCTCGAGATTAAGCGCTTCAGCATAATCTCTCGGTTTATCTCCAAAGTAAAGGCAGAACATTGACGTAAAATGCCCGATAGAGCAGTTAATATCTACTTCCTGAATTATATCACCGATTCCGGATGCAAGGTTCTCAGTGATATTGTTGATTAGCGAGTGTATATTATTTTTGATCAGGTAATTCACGGTTGTGTAGCCTGCAGTCAAGCTAATCGGGTTCCCACTGAAAGTTCCTGCCTGATAAACACTTCCTGCTGGAGCTATATTCTCCATTATCTCTTTACTTCCACCATATATCCCGATTGGGAATCCACCACCTGCAACCTTTCCGAGAGTTGTTATGTCAGGCTTAACACCGAAATATTCCTGAGCCCCACCTGCGGCAACCCTGAAACCTGTTATAACTTCATCAAAAATAAGAAGAACGTCATTCTCAGCAGTAATTTTTCTTATCTCTTTTAGATATCTCTCCTCCGGGAGAATCAGGGCAGAGTTGCCCATAACGGGTTCAAGAATTAAGGCAGCAACATCTTTATTCTTCTCTATAAGTTCTGTTAATGCCTCTGTATCATTATAAGGAACCTGAAGTGTATTCTTAACGAATTCAGCTGGCACACCTGCAGAATTCGGAATGCCATGAGTGGTTGCCCCACTTCCTGCTTTCACAAGAACTGCATCATGTGCCCCATGAAAACTGCCTTCCACTTTAACAATCTTGTTTTTGCCTGTAAATCCCCTTGCCAGTCTTAAAGCAGCCATTGTTGCCTCACTGCCTGTGTTGACGAATCTCAGCATATCAATGCCGGCATAAAGCTTGGTAATCAGTTTCGCATACTCTATCTCAAGTTCCGTCGGCGTTCCATAAAGAGTTCCATCATCGAGCTTCTCATTAACGGCATTCACAACTTCATCAGGAGAATGTCCAAGTATAAGGGGGCCATAAGCCATGCAGTAGTCAATATACTCGTTTCCATCAACATCGATAATTTTAGAACCTTTTGCAGATGCTGTGAAGAATGGATACGGTTTTACCGCCCTGACAGGACTGCTCACACCACCCGGCATCAGATTTACTGCTACATCATAAAGATTTCTGGATTTATCATGCTTCATGAAAGTTATAAACTAGTATTGTTTTTTAAAGTTTATTGAGTGGATAGAGAGGTCTATCTTCTTCTGAGATAATTTCTTACCTGAACAAAGACGAATATGACACCAATTATTACAATAGTATCAAGCAGGATTATTGCGGTATAGAGTGATGGAATGAATTTCTCGACCTCCTGACTCTCCACGTCTTCTACAGGTTCAGGGGATGTAGTTTGTGCGTGCTTTAATATCTGCTTTACTGGCCAGTAAATCGCTGGTTTCAAGTCATCCGTCTTATTTAAGATTACGTAGGATATATTGACTGTTTCTCCATTCCTGAGTTCTTTCACAATCCACCTCACAACCGGATCAGGTTCCAGTATATCATCTGGTTTTCTGTCAAATCTTAACTGGTCTATGCTGGAAGCAAGTGATTTTGGTATCGTCTCAATCACTTCAAATTCTTCAGTATCAATGCCATTATTTTCTATTTTAAGAAGAACCCGTACTTCGTCTTTATCTTTCAAAACTACGTTTCGGTTTATAATAGGAAACGTCCAATCCTCTGGATAATCCTTTACTCTTATAATAAACGATGTATCTGTTTCAAATTCCTCTCCAGAGATTGTAATCCCGGCTCTGTAGTCTCCTACTCTGTCAGGGATAACTGTAAAGTCAATTTCAAATTCTGAACCTGAGTCAATACTGATTCTGTTATTAAACCGAATCCATTCATCCGGAATTCCACTGACTTTCAATTCAAGGTTATTTAGAGGTAATTCTTGCTTATTTCTTATTCCAAGATAGAAAACGGATTTTTCACCTCTTATTAATTCAATCAGAACTGGAACTTCAACGAGCTCAATATTATCTGCCACTTTTTCAAGCATATCTGAATCGGAAGTACCCGGGATAAAGACTATCCCTCCACCTCCTCCACCACTTCTCCTGACCTGTGTGTTTTCAGGTGGTTTTATGTAAAAGCTTCCAGCCTGCGTTATAGTGGTATTGTCATATGAAATCGTAACAATCGCATTGTAAACACCATCTGAACTCCTTCCAGTATTCCAGGAAGTGCTGAGAGCCATGTAACTTCCTGCATTGATTACCAGCTCTCCAAAACTGATTTTCTCAACTAACTCAGAACCATGGTAAATTAGGATTTCAGGGGTAACGCTTAGGCGCGTATTGCCTGTATTCTCAATTTTAAGACCGAATTCAATCAATTGGTTCCTGCTGGCAGTTGAGGGATTGATAACGAATTCAGAAATCTCAAGTGACTTTTTCTCGTTTACCGTTACCTTCACTTCTGTCTGACCTGAAATTACGTTACTTGGTATAAGACAGAGTAAAAAAAACACCAGTAGAACCTTAAAAATTCCTCCGACCGATAGCCTGCCAGTTATCCCCGGAATCCTCTGGAGAAAATTCATTTTTTCTCATCTTTTTCTGATGTATAATATTAACTGAAGCAGAACTATCAGAATCAGGATGCCTATTACAATGTATGTCTCTGGAAGTTCTCCGAACAGATTTCCTTTTTCTGAGACGGTTTTCTCCGATCTCTCAGGTTGGAGAACTTCTTCGCTGTATTCCTTGGAGATAGTTGTTATATAATAGTCAAATGTTCTTGACTGGGAGAATGTAACCATGCCTTTCTGCCCGAACCAGTTCGCAATTGCTTCGACTCCGACTCTGAATGTTTTTCCTGCTTCCTCTTCTTCTGGAACTCTAATGGTAATTTTTACAACTTTCGCAGGTATGTACCCATCAACGCCCTCCATCCTTATGTATTCCAGACCTTCGGGTTTATCCTCTGGTATATCAGGTGTCGAAACTGATGGCTCAACATAGAGGTTTTCTGTTGAATTAACAGTCAGCCCTGAAACTTTGAATTGCTCTGTATGGACTTCTGGATTAATTTCGATATTCCACCCTTCCGGAGCCTCTTTTACATACAATCTTATATGTGTAATTCTATTACCATGAATATTAAAAAAGTAGAGTTTTGCATCGCCGGTCTCTCCAGGTCCAATCATGATATTTCTGTCTGCCTGCATGGTTCCAAAGTTGTACACCGGGGCGTCTTCCTGTGCAAGAACCGGTGTACTCATGCACAGAAACCCGAGGGCAATTAATATAACTACTGTATACTTGATTTCCAGACCTCCTTCCTTTTTATCTCGTTGTTCAGACTATATTAGCTTTGCTATGATGAATACTGCGTCACATTGATATACAGTGTGGTTGAGTAATCGCCGGCTGTTGCTCCCGATGGAATAGTCATATCAAAGTATATCGACCTTGTAACATCAGATGAGGGATCCGCCTGCTGAACCCAGTCTGTAAAAGGTGAGACGTAACTTGTATCCATTTGCTCCTCAACATTTGTGGAAGTGTTTCCAAATTCGAGGTTTGATATAGAGAGTGTATCGGGTCCCGAAAAATCTCCAGAAGCTTTCACACTAAGGTTCCACGCAGTATTGGTGTTCGAGTGGACAGTTACATTAACTGGCCATCCGCCACTTGTCGGCTGATTGTCTGAAGTTCCGGGATTCAGGCTATCGAAAATCACTGGAACGTTAGATATAGATACATCGATTATGTAGTTAACGGAAACATTGCAAAAAGTCGTTGTTTCGTTGTAAGCTTCTGAATTTACCGGCTGTGGAGTTGTAAAGACCAATAGAGCAGCAACCATCAAAAGCACACCAAAACCACTTATATACGCATTTTTTAATATTTCCTGCCAACTCATGATTATAATGGGGATAATCAAAATATATATATTTTTCCAGTATGCCCAGCTCTTCATAAGAATAAAAATTTAAATAAAAACTCTTATTAAATTTTAATAACTCATACCTGTGTAACGTTAATGAAAATCTGAGTGCTGTAGTCTCCAGCTTCCGTCCCTGGTGGGATAGTGAGGTCAAGATAAATTGACCTTACTGTGTCGGAAGAAGGGGGTGACTGGTTGTACCAATCATCAAACAACTCCGGACCTTTATACTCGGTCGACATCTGCTCCTCAACATTCGCAGACGTATTTCCAAATTCGAGGTTTGAGATAGGAATCACTCCTGGGCCCAAAAAATCTCCAGAAGCTTTCACGCTAAGGTTCCACATAACATTTGTTGTTGAGTGGACAGTTACATTCACTGGCCATCCACCACTTACTGGCTGATTGTCTGTTGTATTCGGATTTAAACTCCCAAAGTCGATTGGGATGTTGGATACCGAGACATCAATTACTTCTGAGACTTCTGGAATCTCCACAACAAACCATGTGATATTCTGCGTCTGTGAAGTGGTCTGTTTATCAAATGAAAGTGTGGTGCTATCGGCAAGTTCTATTGTATATAGACTGTTAGAATATGTCTGACCACCACCTGTATTCCACCCTGAAGAAACATGAAAGCTTCTTGAAGGATTGACTTCATTTATCGATACAACCGTGTCGCTGTTCAAAGCTACATTTCCGCTCTGAACACTTGCTTCTGGAATCTCCACCACATACCAGTCTATAATTCTCTCAGAACTTCCGTAGGTTGTCCCGGGTTCGTGAGTGAACATTATTTCAGTCGGAGATAAAAATTTTCCCTGAATCAGATTTGAATCCATTCCAGCATCACTTCCGATGCTTGCCGTACCAAAAACCAAAAACGATTTTGTGAGGTCGACATAATTTATTGAAGCGGTTACATTATCATGTAAATCTGGAATGACAGATTCACCTTGTTGAACTCTTGCTCCATCCCACTCGACTACCTGCCATGACACCGTTGCCCGACATTTGTTCTCATTTCCTCTCCTGAGCAAAAGATTGGTTGAATTGGTAAGCTTTGCTGCAAAGAACCCTGCATGGTTGTCACCCCTATTCTCGTCTGCACACCTTCCGTAAACTATGACGAAAGCTTCGCTCAAATCAACTTCATTTATTGTTACGTTTACAGCTGCTACTCTTTTCGAAAGAACCTCCTCTCCCCTCTGAACACTTATGCTACTGCTCTCAACCACCTGCCATCGGATTCGGGAGAATTTATTGCCACCATCGTATCTGGTGAATGTTACTGTAGTGTCAGTAATATTCGGGGTGAACTGCCAGTCATCTGGCGTTGCATCGTTTGTATTTGCCCTGAAGAGTACGAATGCCTTTGCTGGATTTACTTCAGAAATGGTATCTGTTATCTGACTACCTCTTGCTATTTTTGTCCCCCTCTGAACCGAAATACTTCCAGCCTGATTTTCAGCAAAAGCAGTGTTGCCAAATGAGAACTCAAGAAGGTGTTTTCCTGCGGACTTCACTTTAAAGACAACCAGACCTTCTCTGTAACTCCAGTCAGCTATTATATTCTTACCTTTTATTATCGCGGGAACACTAACCAGTCCATCACCGGTTTTTGCATAAAGTTCTTCAAATTCAACGTCTGGATAGGAATGGTCTGTTATTCTCAGCTCTCCAGAATCTGTTGTATGAAAGTGAACGGTCCATTTTCCACCCACAACCGGATATGAGTGAGGGTTCAGTACATCAATTCTCCTCTCTTCTGCGTTTGAAAGATAAATGACGCTTAGAATAAGAATCAATGTGGTTGATCTTAGAAGCAGATTCAGGCAAAAATTCTTTCTCTTCTCCATTCTAACCTAAATAAATGATCAGGAATATATAAAATTTTTTACAATTTTTTTACAGAATCACTGAGAGTATCACTTCAATAAATCAACAATATCCATGGCATGATATGTAATAATCAAATCTGCCCCAGCCCTTTTTATTGCCACAAGGATTTCGTAGGCTATCTGTTTCTCGTCCAGCCATCCAAGCTTCCCGGCAGCTTTAACCATGCTGTATTCTCCGCTCACATTGTAAGCTGCTGTTAGCACTCCAAATTCATCTTTTATTCTTTTAAGGACATCCAGATAAGCTAAAGCTGGCTTAACCATTACAATGTCAGCTCCTTCCTTAATGTCAAGCTCAACTTCCCTTATCGCTTCATTACTGTTGTGAATATCCATCTGGTAGCTCTTTCTATCTCCAAATGAATAACCACTTTCTGCTGCTTCCCTGAATGGTCCATAGAAAGCTGAAGCATACTTTGCTGCGTAGCTCATTATTGGCATATCTGAAAAACCTGCAGAATCAAGACTCTCTCTGATTGCTTTTACCATACCGTCCATCATTCCCGATGGTGCAACCATGTCTGCACCTGCTTCAGCATGGCTTACAGCAGTTTTTCCAAGTATCGGGAGAGTGTTATCATTCAGTATTTCATTGCCCTCGATTAAACCGCAGTGTCCGTGAGTTGTGTATTCACACAGGCATACATCTGTAATCAGCACTGCATCGCTGTATTCTTCTTTTATTCCTCTGATTGCCTTCTGAACAACTCCATCACTTATGAATGCTGAAGTACCAACTTCATCTTTGCTTGAGGGAATTCCAAATATAATAAATGCTCTCAATCCTTTCTCCATTGCTTTGCCAATCTCATCGACAGATTCGGTAATAGAGAGACGATAATAACCGGGCATTGAGGAAATTTCAACCTTTGAATTCAGATTCTCATCAACAAAAACAGGCATTATTAAATCATCTTTACTCAGAATAGTTTCCTTAAAAAGAGGTCTCAGAATGTTTTTTCTTAATCTCCTCATTCTTAATTCCGGGTAATTCAGAATCCTCACCTCCAAATAGGTATTCAATAGCCTCAATCACTTCTGGCATCCCATTTCTCGCTGCAACCCTCAGCCTTACTGTAGGTTTTCTGAGATATTTTTTCAGAAAAGAATTTGCAAAATCCTCAAGTACGGGAAGGATACTTTCATCAATATTGTGTTTTGCTGCCAGTTTATTGTAAAGTTCCAGTATCTCCTGCTTTTTAATTTCCTCAGCGCAGGAATACATTGAGCATATTGCAGAAGTTGCCTTTATGTCCTTCAACATCATCTTCAGATGGTCAAGTTCTTCAGAAATTATTCTCTCGGCTTTTTTAGCTTCCTCCATCCTCTTCTTAAGGTTCTCCCTGCTAATCTCTCTCAAATCATCTATGGTGTACAGGATTACGCCCGGAATCTCAACCACCTGTTCCTCAACATCTCTAGGCAATGCAATATCTATGATGAGCATTCTGTCATTCCTGACTTTCATCACATCCTTTACAGTCTTTTTCCGGATTACATAGTGTGGAGCGGCCGTTGCTGATATCACAGCATCACAACCAACCATATATCTCTCAAGCTGGTTGAATTCAATAGCATTGGCTCCCGTTTCTTCTGCAAGTGTTTCTGCGGTTGAGTACGTTCTGTTGGCTATGAACACTTCGCACTCTTTATGTGCTATCGCCTTTGCAACGAGCGTCCCCATTTCCCCCGCGCCTACTATCAGAACCTTTCTGTTTCTTAGCGTTCCAAGGGTTTTTTCTGCGAGTTCGACTGCCGCAGAACCAATTGATACAGACCCCTTGCCTATTTCAGTCAGATTCCTTACTTTCTTTCCAACATTGATAGCTTTTGAAAATACAATATCAAGAATATCTCCAATCCCCCCATATTCTTTACTCAGTCTGTAGAATTCTTTTACCTGCCCCAGTATCTGGTCTTCACCAACCATCATCGATTCAAGACCAGCTGCAACTCTTAAAAGATGTTCAAGGCATTTATCATCACGATGTATCTCTACAATTCTCTCAGAGACGTTCATTCTTCCTGCAAATCCCTTGAGTATTTCCTCTGTCCTGTGCCCAACGATATAAACCTCAACCCTGTTGCAGGTTAGAAGAACAGCACATTCTTTGATATTTGGATGTGACAGCACCCTTTCAATAAGTGTCCGATAGTTGCCGTGCCATGCTCTCTCAATTTCTTTAATTGTTGCCTTCCGATGTGAGACGACGAGATTTGCTATCTCCATTATTTCACCCTAACAAAACTTCGGAAACTTTTTGAGGGAGGAATCCACAATATTTAGATTTTCTGATTAAGCTAAGACATTTAATGTTACAATTCCACTTTTTCGTTTATTAGTTATTAATCTTTCCGGTAATATCATGATACGATGTTTTTATTTAATTAGAACATATTTTAAAAAGCTTCTCAACTGGATTCTTCTCTTATAATCTCTTCAATACTCGAAGCTATTAAATCAACCACTACAGACAGCAATCCTACAATATAAATCGCATCAAACATACCTGCTCCACCTATTGTGAATTTCAATTCCTGTCCGAATACGTGTGTCAGGTTTGACAGATTTGCTAAATCTGCACCAATTATTACTCCGGTTGTGCCGGTCACGTATGCGATTGGACCAGCCTCGTCTGGCTTCCTGGAAGCATAAAGTGAGTAGAGAGATGTAATGAGTATTATTGTACCCACATCCTTCACTATCACGCCTATGTGACTCGGAATAGAATGAGTGTTTGCTATATAGCTTATGAAGATTATTCCAAGTATTGCTCTTTTTACAGGTGCCCTGCCAGATGCGAGAAATCTTATTGACAGGATAATGGGAATAAAAAAGCCTGCGGGGTCAGCGTAGATTTCAATATTTTCATATTTACCAAGGAAAACTGGTCCCAGTATAAACTCCAGAATTAATGGAGCGAGAAGCATCACAATTACTTCATATGTCTCAAATCCGACTATTCTGAAGGCTTTAAATGCAAAATTCAGGATTAATGCAAGCATTAGAATCCCAATGCCCATAAAAACAAGCCACTGGAATTGAAACATTGTTAAGAATATGAAATGAAGTTTATAAAAATTTGTCGGGAATATATTTTTTTGATGGTAATAATGTGTCAGTAATAGATTACTTAATACCAGATAAGGTACTTGCCAACTCACATCTCAGCCAACCTCTGCAAGACTCTCTTTTCTCTTATACCAACAGCTACAACCATCCCAATCAAAAGGACATTGACAACAGTATACTTATAAACGGATCTCATACT
>Ga0209426_1001907_pt1 | contig 10932 bp, 14 predicted proteins | sample Deesub1362B_J571_FD_187697 | JGI IMG/M metagenome (GOLD analysis project Ga0209426, IMG submission 187697) | Deep oceanic, basalt-hosted subsurface ecosystem from Juan de Fuca Ridge flank, Pacific Ocean, CORK Borehole 1362B_J2.571 (SPAdes)... ...
AAACTAAGCCAAGACGATGATTTTGTGTGATAGCATGTTGCGGTGCTTCCTATGCTCTAAAATGTCGTGCAAGGATTTTCCACCGGATTGTAATTTCGAGCCTGCTCCATGGAGGATATACTTGCGGAAAAACGGAGAGCTTTCAACGATAGGAAAAGGTGGCCTCAAGGGAATGAAACAGCATAGAGGATGAGAGGAGATGCAAGCAATTGAGAGGGCGCTGATTATCGTTTTATATTTCATAACTCTTTGGCTCCTCAAGGAGGACCTCAAACGGAGGCTGGCAAAGTGAGGGAGAGACTGCAAAGACATTGTCTAGTTTGCGGAGCCTCCAACGGTGAAGAACCACTCAGTGTTTACTCTAATCTCGATAATACGGTATGGATTTACCTCTGCCACGATTGCGAGAAGAAAATTCTTACCAAAACTGGTGGAGAAATCCCCCTTAATCCCTTAGCAAAGTTGGGAGGTGGTTTTATTGAAGAATGGAAACGGGAAGGAGAAGAAGATAGATCCGGAAACGGAAATAATTGGAAGCCTGCCGGAAGAGGGATGGATCTCAGCCGAACAACTCTCGCTGTATTTAGGTGTTGAGAAAAAAACCCTGAAGAAATACATCGAGAGGTATGACATCGCAAGGGTGGTTCTTGCAGGCAAATGGTTGATCGCTCTAAGTGACCTCAAAAGGTTGGCCGGGTTAGAATAAAAGTATATGCCTACAGAGAAAAATAAGTGCCTCTCAGAGAATCATAGATACAACATTTTTCGAAAGGCTAGATTATACCTCTGGAAAAATGAAGCTCTCAGATGAATTTTACGTGAATGCATTATAAAACAGGTTATATTTATATTTCCTTGCTTTTTCGCCCTAAAGCCTGGCTAAAATTCGCATAAGATCATTATTTTCTTTTAAACTCTCATCGAGAGCTTTATTCCATTCTTCTTGAGATATCTCCTCAGCTTCAACCTTAATCTTATCCATACTCTCCACTATATTTTGTGCTAGATAACCTTTTTCGTAGAAAAATTCAAGCGAAATGCTCGAGACTCTGACGTGATAGACTCACGTGTATTCTTTTTGTTTGCTCTCCAGAACGGGTTATGTATAATAAAGTCCCTATTCTCGAAATTTGATCCTAATTCAGAAAAAGGCATTTCACGATTTTTACAAATTTCATGAATAATAAGCTTGGATTTTTCTTACGAGTCTATATACTATTATAAGGAATCATTCTACTTTGGTTCATGATCGAGAATTGAGAATCGAGAATCAAGAATTCTATACCCTTAATTAAATACTTAATACAAAATATATATAACGGACTCTACAAGTCTTTATGAGGTGATAGGATGAAGAGAGTAGAATTAGACGGAGGGATTTTGAGATTAGTTGTGGTAAATGGAATTGGGCTGGTTATTCTGGATTTTGGGGGAGAAGTGGAGGTAGATTTTGCATCGAAGAACTTGGAGGAAGCAGAAAGTAGATTTGAGGAATTAAAAGGGTTCTTTTCCCTTGCTTGACTTTTTTATCATTTTTCTTTTTTGTCTCTACCTTGCCTTTCGAAAAAACTTTCGAGTTACAAGCGTGAGACGGATTCCAAAAGTCAGAGGTTGAGGGGTTGGATGTCCTTGAATTTTACACGCCTGAAGTAATTTAGCCGTTCTAAACCTTTCCTAGTCAAGGAGTAAAGAGCTTTTCCCTTTAAGTGTCTCTTTTCCAGCAGACCATTCTTCCAGTATCGGTTTAGGTGTGTTACGAGTGTGTGGAGTTTCGAAGGGGGAGAGATGCCGTCGTAGATTTCCCTTGCGGTTGCCTCACCCACTCTAGCAAGAAACTCCAGGACCTGATATTTCCGGAAATCCCTTCTCATCCTTCCCAGGAAGGATTTCGGTGTTATATAACCCCTCCTGTATTTCCTCTATAAACTTACAGGTGTAAATTTCTTGTTCGATAATCGGCGAATGTGGTGGGTGAGATAGCCGGGATTCAGGAGAATTTACTAACTTTTACCCGACATTTAACGAAAAATGCCGCATGCAGACTTCTGACTTAGTCCTCCACACCCTATTTTAGAACGCGCTCAAACAGTTAAGAGAGGATTTTTTGAGACCATAATTGAGCTACTAGGAGCTTGTTCTACCCCCTCCCCCCTTTGTTTCTCATGGAGATCCATTCAAGTTAAATCCAAAGTTTAGCTCTCAACTGTGTTCTTAAACTCAAAGAATTAGGAGAAAGAAATGAAGAGCAAAAAGATTTGCGATTGCTGAGAGGTCTCTCCGCGAACTTTAAAGAAATCACGAATTTTAAAGTTTCTTAATTTAAAATTAAAAAATTAAAAAGTTAAAAAACAAAAAAACTTATTAACTTTAAAGAGAAAAAAATATAAAGTTTGAGAAAAATTTCCCAGTAAAGATGGAGAGGGAAATGTTACTCTATGCTCTTCAATGCCCAACAAGGCAGAAGATCCTAGAAATCCTCTCAAAAGAGGGAAAAAAAGATGTAAAACAATTAGCTGAGAGGCTGGGGGTATCGAGTCCGAACATATCCAATCACCTACGAATTCTCGAAAGTGCCAACATGATAAAATTAGAGGAGGAATACCAGCCAAAACCTACAGGCAGACGCGGAAGAATATATTCTATTAACGAAGCTGGTTGCAATAAAGAGTTACCACTAGGAAACCTCAAGATTTCAATTAAGCTGGAGCAAAACGGTGGTAATCATGATTAAAAATACTTTTCTTTTCGTACCTAGAATAAGTGAAAAAACAGAAGAAAATTTTTGGAAGAAGGGAATTCTTTCGTGGCAAGATTTAAAGAGGAATTCCACCACCTTGAGCAAAATTAAGAGGGAACTTTTATTCAATTACGTAACGGAAGCAGAGAATGCATTATCTAACCGAAATGCATCTTTTTTCATAAACAATTTACCACAAAAAGAATACTGGAGGTTGTATGACGAATTTCGTGACCAAACTTTATTTTTAGACATTGAAACAACAGGTACCTCTTTATATTACGATAAGATAACTCTGATCGGTACCTTTGATGGGCGTGAATACAGGGTTTTTGTCCGAGATAACAATTTTCTAGATTTTGCCGATTATTTAAGAAATTATGAACTAGTAATAACCTTTAATGGCAAACTGTTTGACATCCCATTTATCAAAAAAGAGTTCCCTGGAATTAGAATCCCCCCGATTCATATCGATTTAAGATACCTTTTAAGAAGCCTTGGTATAACGGGATCTTTAAAGCAAATAGAAGAAAAGTTGGGTATAAAAAGACCAAGAGAATTACAAAAAATGAGGGGGAGGGACGCTGCTGTTCTTTGGAATAAATTCATAAGAGGCGATGACGAGGCACTAGAGAAACTAATCGTTTATAATTTCCACGATACTGTAAACTTGCAACCAATCATGCATTTTTGCTATAACACCAAAGTTAGAAGATTAGTATCTAAAATGAATCATCGTTTCTACCAATTAACCCTATTCGAGAATGAAAAAGGTCGGATTTTCCAATTTAAGACCATGATCTCAAGATCAAGCATAGAGAATGATCCTCTAAATCTAAATATGCCTAAAATCACCCTGCGTGTTACCAATGGATTATTGAACGTTTATTTGAATAATGAGGCCCTAATCACAGTTGATCGGAATAGGATTAAAAAAATCAATATAAAGATTGAAGATATAATACAAGAGATAAATCATAATCGAGATCCGGTAGCGGTTGGGATAGACTTGTCTGGTTCTGAAAGGAGGAATTCTGGTATATGTATACTCAAAGGTAAAAAGGCATTTCTGGATGTCGCGAAAACGGATGAAGAGATAGTTTTCAAGACTATAGATGCGAATCCGAGTATTGTTTCAATAGATTCTCCACTTAGCCTCCCGAGAGGAAGATGTTGTCCAGAGGACACATGCGACTGTAGAAAATATGGGATTACTAGAGAATGCGAGAGAATTCTTAAAAGAAGAGGAATAAACGTATACCCATGTTTGATAAAAAGTATGCAGAAGCTGACGATGAGAGGTATTAAATTGTCAAAATTGTTCGAAGAAAAGGGTTACGAAGTCATAGAAAGCTATCCCGGAGCGGCACAGGATATCCTCGGTTTACCTAGAAAGAAAATTAATTTAGAAGAACTGGAGGCAGAGTTAAGAGATATGGGGATAAAGATACAAGCCAAAAGAAAAACAATCACACACGATGAGATTGATGCTCTAACCTCTGCTTTGGTTGGGTATTTTTATCTTGCAGGAAAGTATGAAGCCATAGGGAATGCTGACGAAGGTTATTTAATAATTCCTGAACTAAAGATGGATTAGCCCAGCATTTTTGAGAGGGCGCCAAAAGTAAGAAAGTTTTTAAAAAAAGAAAAATATGAAAGTAGTATGCCTATTACCGTAGTGGTTGGGGGGCAATTTGGTGGTGAGGGAAAGGGTAAGATTACCGCACATTTATGCAAAGAACACAACTTTGATGTGGCAGTCAGGTGTGGGGGTCCAAATTCGGGCCATACAGTCACCTTTAATGGCAAGCAAGTCGTGCTCAGACAAATTCCTGCGGGTGTAGTCAATCCTCGTACTAAATTATTTCTTGCGGCGGGTTGCCTTATAGATTTAGATGTTTTATTCGAGGAGATAGAGTTGTTTAATCTAGATCCAAGCAGACTCAAAATAGATACTAACGCGGTTATTATAGAAGAAGAATACAAACAAGAAGAAGAAAATAGAGGGTTAAAGAATAAGATAGGGTCCACCTGTTCTGGAACAGGAATCGCTGTCGCTAAGAGAGTTATGAGAGTAAATGACGTAAGATTAGCGAAAGACACACCAAAATTAAAGCAGTATTTGAGTAGAGTATCAGAGGAAATAATGTCAGCGCATTTTAGAGGCGAAAAGATAGTCATAGAAGGTACCCAAGGTTTTGGTTTATCTGTTTACCATACGCCATATTACCCTTACGCAACGAGTAGAGACACAACGGCGTCTGCATTCCTTAGTGAGGTTGGGATTAGTCCGTTAATTGTTTCTGATATAATCATGGTTATTCGGACCTTCCCAATTAGAGTTGGTGGGAACTCTGGACCTCTCCCGAAAGAGATAGATTGGGAAACGATCCAGCGTGAAAGTGGTTACCCATACAAAATACAAGAATTCACAACTGTAACTAAAAGGTTACGAAGGGTTGCAAGATTCGATATCGAGCTTGTAAAAAAAGCCGTCCTTGCAAATATGCCCACTCAAATAGCTTTAATGGGCATTGACTATTTGGATTATAGAAACAAAGGTGTAACAATCTATGACGAGCTAACAGATCAGACAAAAAAGTTTATTTCTTGGCTAGAGAAAGAACTCGGAAGTAAGATAACTTTTATTGGCACTGGTCCTTTAGATCAAGAAATTGTTGATAAAGTTAAGTGTGTTGAGGTAAAAACATGGTAGAGATGAAATCGGGTGAATTAAGTGCAGATGAACTTAGGAAATTACCTATAGAAAAATTGCATCAGCTTTTGAGAGAGGGAAGATTAACTATAGAAGAGTTAGAGGAAAAAATGTCTCTAGAAGAATTGTTAGAAAAATTCCCTGATGTAACTGAGGACTCAGAAGGTGAAAGGAGATCAGGTGTCCTCTTAAGCGACGAAATAAAAAGGTATTCTGAAAACTATCATTTAATATTTCCATTTGACGAAAGAAATTTGAAAGGTGCATCATATTATCTAACAGTAGGGAACGAATACGCTGTAGGTGGTAGAAAAAAAGAATTATCTGATAAATCAGATAAACTAATAATACCCCCTTTTGAGGTTGCAATCATCAAAACCAGAGAGATAATTAATATGCCACGTTTTCTCATTGGACGGTGGAATATTAGGGTAACCAATGCTTATAAAGGTTTGCTATGGGTTGGTGGACCACAAGTAGATCCAGGTTGGGTAGGACATTTATTTTGCCCAGTATATAATTTGTCAAATGAGGATGTCGAATTAAAATTAGGAAGTCAATTGGCTACAATCGACTTTGTTTTAACAACACCATATGATAAAGAAAAGGAAGAATGTAAAAAATTTGCTTTTAATCGTGAAAAAGCTAAAAAAAGACTTGAAGAATATAATTGGAGATTGGAAAGTGCTTTATTCACAGAAGCTAAAAAGAAAGTCGAAGAAATTAAGGAAAAGATGGAGACCGACCTTTCCCGATTTGAGGCTAACCTTAATCGATTTGAAACCAAATTAGATACATCAATTGGAATTATCTTTACGGCTATTGCCATAATTGTTGCTGCACTTTCTATACTCGTTACATCAGATCAACCGAAATCTTTACCGACATGGCTCTTTCTTAGTCTTGCATTCTCGATAATAGCAATAACACTTTCTATATTTTCATTAATAAAGTCGAAAAAAGTTGAATACAAACTATTCAATGTGTTTGTAATTGTTTACATCTTGTTATCAGCAATAGCAATTGGTATATTACTCGTTAAAACTTTTTGGTAAATGCTAATTATTTTGCTTATAAGTTTTAAATCAAAATTAGTTAGTGAGCGCAAAGGGAATTTAATTTAAAATTTAATCTTAACCCTTTATTTTCCAGAAACATGGTATAATTCAAATCTGGTGATTGATAGTACAATACTTCCATGTTCTTTGATAAAATCGAGGATATCTACAAGACTGTTCACGATCTAATGTCGTAACTGCTTACCTCTCACCGCAGACAGTGCGACACATCGATCACTATTTCACTTTGCTGTTACTTCTCTCAATTTGGCAAGAAATTCCAGAAACCAGAAATTTTCAGAAGTCGCTTATCATCTGGCATTTTTTTGTTTATATATCTTCCGTATTATATAGACTTACACCTTTAAGTTTTTTGTTCGATAATCGGCGAACGTAATGGATTGAGCAAACCGTATTTCAGGAGAATTTGTTAGTTTCTACTCGTCATTCAACGACTAATATGAGCTAAGAGCAATAAAACAGAACTAGGGTTCTGGAGTAACCTCCTTCTTTCTCTCAATGAGGATTTTCACATCTCCAATACCCTCAATTACAGCTGACTCTCCCTCCTCAAGTTCAATCTCAAATAATTCCTCCACGTTTTTAAGCTTTCCAACTTTCTTAACCACCATCTTAGCCATAAAAGTGTTGAACTGCCTTTACAATGCTTATACAGAAATTGTTTGCTTGAGATCTTTCAGGTACTCAATAAGCTGTGGAAGAATATTCTTTCTCGCCTGCCAGATCTCAATGCCAATTATTTCCTTGTTTACTCCATATTCAAGGAAGACGTCCTCGTCTACCTCAACGGTATCTTCTACCTCTCCCTCCTTTATGAGGATGTAAAGGATATCCGCCTCCGGATCGTACCTCACTTTCATAACCTTATCCACCTTCCTCTTTCCTCCCTCTTCTCAACGATTTTTTCAACACTTGACGTATCTATCACCGTAATGATTTTAATCTTTCCCTCGGCTTTTCTGAATGCAACGATCAGATGATGATCTGGTTTCTCTCTTTTTGCTATGGCTATTGAGTTACCCGTTTCAGAATCAAGAAAAAGGTGCTCTGGGTTCTGTAAAGCCGTGAGTACTTCTTTCTCAGCTATTTTTCTCTCCTTTAGCTTCTCCCTTGCATGCGAGCTGAATTCATAATTCATTTCAGCGCCTCCTCAATAACTCTTCTAATCCGTCCCTGAATACGAAATACTTTTTCTTTGGAGGGTTCCACCCGCTACGAACGCGTTCAAACAATTTTCCTTTAAGCTTTCCTTTCCTAATCCATCTTTTCACGGTTGCTGGTGAGACCCCTAACTGCGTCGCAGCTTCTTTGGTGGATATCAAAGGGCTGTTTTCAGACCAGTCGAAGTACAGGCAAGCCCAGCAACCTTTGTACTCGAAGGTGCCAATGTCGATCCCTTCTCCCTCGTGCAGGTAGTGCTGGCAAACACCTACGATTTTCTCCAATGCATCACCCCCATAATTAATCCTTCAATCAGCTCGTTCAGTTTCTTCATAGCCTCTGGATTCTTCTCCAGAGCTTCAGCCAGCATGATGGCAGCCTTGAACTCCTCACGCAGTTTTGGATCTTCCAAGATCTTTGTCATCTTCTCAGGGACGATCTCTGCCTCCTCAAGCTGTGCTTTAAGCCTTTCCTTTTCATCCAGCGGTAAACCACACTTGTGGCAGAAGCGAGCATTAGGGGTGTTGAATTCAGCACACCTGGGACATTTAACGGGTTTTAGGGTTTTATCCTCCTCCTTATCCTTCAAACCGTAGATCTCCTTAACAGCTCCCTCGATGTCTCTACCGCTGAGGTGGACGTAGACGGATGGCATATCGCTCCCTTGAACCCAGCCGAAGTAAATGTTCATCTGGTGCTCGGTAAGCTTGTTAGCTAAAACGGTAGCCCTAGTATGCCTAAGAATGTGGGGATAAACTCTCTTCTTTATTCCCGCTTTCCTTGCTGCTTGCTTGATGGTCTTCGCCTACATGTTATAAGTCAGAGGTTTACATGCATTCTTCCCGTTGAATTGCTCCGTATTCATCGAATGATACATCCTTTATTCTCATTGAACCCATCTCACCAATTCTTGCTCCGGTCTCGTAGAACAATGATAGTAATGCTGATCCATAAAGTTTGAACAAGCGTCAAGCATTTTCCCGAATTCCTCTTCGGTGATGAGGTCGGATGGAAATAATTTGTTCTCAACGTTTCCCACCGAAGAACAGCTGACAAGCCTTTCTTTCCCGTGCCATATGAGGAATTTCTTGAGCCGTTAGTTGATTCGTGAAAGTGGTGGAAAAAATAAGCGAGGACAATCGAGCTAACCAAAGGTCTGGGATGCTATCGTAAACCTGGCGGTATAATTCGCTTTTTCTGCGGTCCGCCTCCATAAGATTAAAAACCGAGCCATCAACTTTTTGGAGATGAGGAAGTGCATCATCGTTCACTACGGCGAGATCGGTTTGAAGGGGAAGAACAGGGACTTCTTCGAGCGGAAGCTGGTCACGAACATAAGAAGAATCACGGGCCTGAAAGCCAAGCGGAAGTTCGGAAGGTTGGAAGTTGAGTATGCAAACGGAGCCGAGGAGAAGCTGAGAAGGATTCCTGGGATAAGGTACTTTGGTGTCGGTTTTAAAACGGAACTGGATGTTGAAAGCATAAAGGAGGCTGCACTTCGTGCGTTACCCCCCTCATTTAAAACCTTTAAGGTTAGCGCGTCGAGAAGCAACAAGAACTTCCCCTTGAACTCGATGGAACTCAACAGAGAGATAGGCGGTCTCATCGTTGAGAGAACTGGAAAGAGGGTGAACCTGTCCAATCCAGACGTTACGCTCTGGATAGAGGTCTGCGAAAAGGATGCTTACGTTTACTCGGAAAGGGTGGAGGGTGTGGGAGGTTTGCCTGTTGGCACAGCAGGCAAAGTGGTATCGCTCGTTTCCGGTGGCATCGATAGCCCGGTGGCGAGCTTCATGGTGATGAAAAGGGGATGCGAGATTGTTATGGCACACTTCTTCAACAGAACGCTGCACTCCCCACAGGTTAGAAAAAAGATCCACGAACTTGCGGAAGTACTCTCTGGCTATCAGGGGGAAATGAGGCTTTACATGGTGCCTTTCGAGGAGATACAGAGGGAGATAATACGAACTGTACCGGCAAGGCTCAGGATGCTGGTTTACAGAAGGAGCATGATGAGAATGGCAAATCGGATTGCGGAAAGGGAAAACGCGAGGGCAATCGTTACCGGTGATAATCTCTCGCAGGTTGCCAGTCAGACGCTGGAAAATTTGAACGTAATCTTCTCCGTATCGAAACTTGCGGTATTGTCCCCACTCATCGGTTTTGATAAGGAGGAAATAGTCTCCCTTGCTAAGAGAATCGGAACGTATGAGGTGTCTATTCTGCCGTACGAAGACTGCTGTTCGCTTCTGGTTGCAAGACATCCGGAAACCAAGGCGAAGGTAGAGGATGTTGAAGGAGTTGAAAAAACAGTAACTCTTGGAGCTAGCCTTGCTGAGCTGGAGGGAAGTGCCGTTGAAGGGGCAGAGATAATAGAGCTCGGCTAGAAATTTAGAACAGAGGGTTGAGAAGAAATTCAGATTTTGTTTTTATATTGTTTTGTTTTCATAACCAATTGTTTTTACTTCAGGTTTTAATCTATTTTTTTACTACGCAAAGAATAAATATTTCGAAATCTGTAATGAAAATTGGTGAGAAAATGTACAGGGCTACGAGAAGGGATTTTCTTATGTTGTTAGGGGCTGGAGCTGCATGGGCTTTGTTTGGCTGCGCCCAGCCTACAAAGCCAACACCCACTCCGAAGCCAACACCCACCCCCAAGCCTACAACGCCGAAAGAGCTAAAAATAGGCATAATTGCGTTCAGAGCGGGCCCACCTGCTGCGTTCGGAGTTCCGGCTCACAACACGCTTGATTATTTGGCGGAGCAGATAAACGCGGCAGGGGGAATCGCTGGGGTAAAGGTTAAGGTTGTGCACGAAGACCAAGGCCTCAGTCCGTCGGATACCGTTGAAAAGGCGAAGAAACTCATCTTTCAGGATAAGGTCGATGTAATAACTGGAATTCCCGGTACGAACCACAGTCTGGCAGTAGCTCCGGTATGCGACGAGAACAGCACGTTCTTCCTGCAATGTCAAGCCAGAGCGGAATACGGAACTTGGAAGGACCCTGAAGATCCATCGAAAGGTGTTTTCGACTGGGTCTTCCACACCGCCAATTCAACCACATCCCACGCGGTGCAGGCAGCTTACATCGTCAAGGAACTCTTCCCTGAGACGAAGGTCATCGCCCAGATCCATCAGGATTACGCCTACGGTTACGATAACTACAACTACTTCACGGCAGCGATTAAAAAGCTGATGCCCGATGCGGAGCTTCTCGATCCGCTCTATCCGAAAA
>Ga0209426_1001908_pt1 | contig 10930 bp, 9 predicted proteins | sample Deesub1362B_J571_FD_187697 | JGI IMG/M metagenome (GOLD analysis project Ga0209426, IMG submission 187697) | Deep oceanic, basalt-hosted subsurface ecosystem from Juan de Fuca Ridge flank, Pacific Ocean, CORK Borehole 1362B_J2.571 (SPAdes)... ...
TCCGCGTTTAGGATAGTAGAAGCCGTCCCGGTAGAAGCGGTTCTGCTCTCCGCAGTTTGGGCAGCATAGGGGTGGAAGCCCTAAGGCTGCCTCTTCAGCGGAAGATTCACGGTCCGGCTCAGCGTTGGCTTCCACCCCCCACCCCCCTGTTTATACAAACTGTTTATACAGTTCGCTTATACAACAGCCGTCCGCGGGGAACGTTCAATTTACGGGCTGAAACCCACATAAATTGGAGGCACCCCTCCCCCACCCCTTGCTTGGACGCTGAAAAACCGTGAAAAATGGGGTTTTCGGCTGGAACCGCCCCGATTCAAGCTTCGGCGAAAGCTGGAAAAGAACAGTTTCAACATTACAAACCATCACTTTTCCCATGGTGATTTATGCCTTTTCCACGCTTCTTCCTGCCCACGGTTCGGCCATCGCCGAAGAGCCAGTAGAACCATCCTTCACGCGTCAGCTTCCCACCATGCGCTTGTAGGTCGCGGATTAAAAGCTGGAAGTTGCCGTTACCGGGCATAGAAGCTCTTTCATACTTGCCGCTGGGGCCTTCCGCAGGCTTCCACAATATATATTGAGGGTTCCAGCTCCACCCGAGTTCAGGCTTCTGCTTCTGTTCTTCCCGGGCTTCAGGCGGAGCCAAAGCGGCCAAATACTCCTCACACGCCTCAACGATCAGCCTTGCAGCATCCCGCAGCTTAACCAGAAAATCCACGGTGCTCAATCGGCTTCCACCCCCCTTCTTTCCCCGTGGAACCGTGAAAGATGCATCTGCAGGTCCCTTTTATTCGCAAAGTATAGGCGTCTGCCCTCTGCCCCGCATTCAGGGCACGCTACAACCTGGCTTTTCCAAGCTGAGGTTGCTTGCTGCTTCTCTGGTTCTGGAACTGCCTTTGCCTCAGAATCACGTTTCCGCAACTGCCGTGTAAGAAGCTGGCCACACTCCTCGCAGACCAACCCCCAGCTTCCATCGAAAAGAGTGACGGCAAAAGTTAGGGCTGCAACGTTTCCGCAATACCAACACTTCCCATAATCAGGCGGGTCCATCCGCCGGACGCTTTCCACCTCACTAATGCGGAAGGGTGAATCTTTGGAAATTATCGGCAGTTTTCTATTCTGCCAATATTCTGCGGTTTTTTCTGGGAAAGAATCTTTTTCTGGTCTCCGACTGATTTCGGAAACACCTTCTTCCCGGGATATATTTATTTTTTTCACCTTTGCGGAGCGTGTTTCATGTTGGAAGACTGTTTTTTCTTGTGAAAAAATAAGTGGGTTTTCCGGAGGAAGTGTTTCCGAAATTGTTTTAAGCCATTTTTGGGTTTCTTTCCGCATTTTTTCCATCAAAATTTCGGCAGATTCCAAAATTGCCAATATTCCACTTGTTTTCGCTTTGATGGCTTCAAGGCTGTAAAGCAGCTTAAATGTTTTCGGCCTTTTCTGGTCGCTACTAAAGTAGCCAGCGGCTTCAAGCTGAGCCAGATATGCCCTAACGGTTTTTTCGCTTCTCCCAAGTTTAACGGCGAGTTTCTCACGAGTTTCTCTGCTTATTTCATCGCCTTCTTCTGTAATGCCAAGCTCTTCAAGTTTCTCCAAAAGTTTGAGTGTTCTTTCCTCTAAGTTAACGGTCATCGCCACGAGAGGCTTCCATATCAATTTTAAGGCTTCAACACATACTTCCGGGGTTAGAATATAGGCTTCGCTTTGAGATAGCTTGAGCAGTCTTTTTCGGTTGAAGCTACCATAGATCTTCACGAAAGCGAGTATTTTGTCGTAGTCCCCACGGACACGCAACACTTCTGGGTTTAATACTTCTGCCAAAGATTCAGGGAAAGGCACAATTACTCTGCATGGTTCAAATTTCTCCGCTAAACGGCGGAGAACAGCCCTGCTGAAGTCATAATCAGTTGTTTCGCGGATTCCCAGTGCTGTTTCATCTTTCTGCCTCTCACGCTCGGCTTTCCATTTCAAAACGCGGGCTGTCTGTTCTCGGCTTTCGTCAACATTAAACGTCCAAACTCGCCGCTGGAACTGCGGGTCAAGCTGTACTCGTGTGGTGCTGCTGATAACTGTTATAGGTGGAATGCGATATTGCTTGGTTGTATGCTCCCCTGTTTCTGGATCCCTGACGGTTACCTCAACAGTGTAGCCTTGATCGTCAGCTGACAGAAACTTCAGAGTGCTTAAGCCATGTTTCTCCTCGTCTAAGTCGCCTATTTCCTTCAGCCTTAAAATTTCGTAGCCTTCCAGGTTGGTGTAGTCCAAGGCGTGGGCGGTGAAACGTCCTACATCCTTCACTTTGAACGGGTCAGCCAGTTCCCTCATCAAAGTGGATTTACCTCCGCCGGGATTTCCCTTCAAGATTACAAGCTGGGCTTTCAGCCGTATATCCGAGAACTTACACGCGTGTAACAGGGTAAAGATGGCGAGCTTGTTTTCACGTTCTCCTGGAAGAACGTTGTCCAAGTGGCTACTTAGAGCTTCCAGCATGTTTTCCGCGTTCAGGATGTCTTCTACTTCTTTTTCGACAAACTTAAGAATGGAGGGTTTAAGCTGGATTCCAGCAGTGTTTTCCTCGTTGGAGTTATCTTCCCCTTGCCATTCCGCTTCATTGTCTTGGATTTCCTGGATTACTTTCTCGAGCACCCGCTCCCAGGTCTGAGGATGTTCCCTCTTCAAGGCTTCCCTTACGGGTTTAGCGTTTCTACCTACTCGAAGAAGCTCAGGAGAAACCAAGCTTATCCACGCCGTGACAGGCTCCTTGTTTAGAGCCAAATCGTAAAGTTTAACCCGCAGACCGAACTGTTTACCCAAGGGCTCAACAGCCAAAAATAGGCTCTCCTGCCCCACACTAACCCCTTTCTCCCCGTCCTTTAACGTGTTCCACCGTACGGACGGGTTTTCACTCCTCCGCATGTTCATATCGACATGCACCGACTGTGGGGGCTGCAAACCTTTTAATATCTAAATTTTTTGTCAATACTAAGTGTTGTCAATACTAAGTATTGACACGGTGGAGGAAAGTTTGCTGTGTCCCTGAAAAGATTAAGTGTTGACAGACTAAGTATTGACAAGCCTCAGCGGCCTCAAGTCATAAGGTATACTTCTGACCAAGTGGATGCCGCTGTTTTAAGGGCTAAAGGTTTAACCTATGATGAAATCGCTGAAAGAATGGGGAAATCCAGACAATGGGTTAGTGAAGCTCTGAAAAGGTTTGAAAGCGTTGTCCGTTTTATCAGAGACGATGTACAGAGGCTTCAGAAGGCAAAATATTTTGAGTTCCTCTTCGACCGGAGGCTTCAAGCTAAAATAATACAGGAACATTCTCAACGGAGGATCCTTGAATTTTTGGAGAAGGGATTGTGGCCACCTACCATTAAGCCTCCCTACGGTTTCCGGAGACGTGAAGACGGCTTGCTCATAATGATTCCAGAGCAACGGGAGGTGGTTATACATATATTTTACGGGTATCTTAACGGGAAAAGCCAATCCACACTCGCCAGCGAAACCGGGCTCAGCCGAAGCCGAGTGTTATGGATACTGCGTAATCCCGTCTACAAGGTGAACGCTGAAATAAGATGGGCTGGCAAGCTGTGGCCGGCTGCTCATAAGGGCTTCATTCCCGACGATGTTTGGGAGGCTGTTCAAAACATTAAACCTGAAGATAAGGCTAAAGCTGGAAAATTCGGTTTGAAATTTGAGAACGGTCGGTTAGGCCCTGACCCTGAAAAGGTCGAAGTGCTTCAGAAAATATTTGATATGCGGGCAGAAGGAAAACTAATTAAAGAAATATCAGAAGAAACGGGGATTCCGCCACCATCGATTAGTGGTATTCTGAAAAGCCAGGACTACCTGGAACTCGGAATTATAGACCATAAAACTTGGCGTAAAGTGCAGAAAATGAGGATGTCCGCTGGAAAAGCGGCAGTTTTCATTCAAAACGAGAAGATGATGAAAAGAAGACGTGCCATCCACGAGGTACTCCTTGGCGGAGAGCTTACAAGATTTGAAATAGCTAAAAAACTCGGACTGCACCCTGCTACTGTGGAAAAACACCTTAAAACACTTGAAAAACTCGGGTTTGTCTCCAGAACTGGATTAAAACCTGTTAAACGACACGTAAACTACAGGGGCAAAATCCGCATTCAAACTCATTACGCCAGGCTTTGGAGAATCAAAACATCCGAATTTCACCCCTCGAAGACAGAGGATTGGCCCAGGGGAAGCGCTCCAGACCTTATGAAAAAGCGGGGAAAAGAAATTAGAGCCCAGCTGCTTGAAATCATAAAGGCAGATCCCAACACGGCTAATGCACAGTTGGCAAAAAGGTTAGGGGTTTCCGAAAGCACAGTGAGATACCATCTTGCAAGACTCAGAAAAGCAGGGCTCCTGGAGAAATAGCTTAACCCTTCCAGTTTTTAGCTATTTTCGCTACTGTAACGAAGCTTTCCCTTTCCGCAAGCACTGTTACGCGTTGGTCCCGTTCCAGTCTTCCTCTTGACCGGCTTAACTCTCAGAAAAACCCGAGGAAAACTGCCAAAAAGGAAGCTTATAGAATTTAATTTTTAAATTTTATATTCCAAAAGGGTGCTGGGTTAAAATGTCCTATTCCGCATGGAAAGGCGAAATCGATATTTTTCACGTGAAAACAGTTTTTCCTTGGGGGTTTCTTTGTGGCTGCCTGTGGGGTTGGGCTTCCACGCTTAGAGGTTATTGCCCGCGTGTTGGCGAAGGCGGAGCAGAAGCCAGGTTTAAGCCCGAGCAGGCTGTGTAGCTACTCAAGCGTAGAGTACTACAGCTTCAAAGCCATAGTTGAAGCTGGGTTCCTACGCGTGGAAGAAGTCAGCCGTGATCGCCGCGTTGTAAGGCTTACAGCTAAGGGAAGGCGTTTCCTGGAAGCGTATAGAAAGCTGCAGCAGCTATGAAACAGGCCTTTGAAGCTTAAGAAGCATTATGCCTGGAAATTAAAGCTCTATTCTCTGCCTTGCAAGAAAAAAGGGGGGTATATATTAGGATCCAAATATGTTCGGCAGCAACAAACAGGACCGTTTACAGCCCGTTTCTGTATGTTTAACGGATCGACTACGTATGGAAGCCTAAGAAAGACTATACTTTTTAGTATGGAAACCTATTGGGAGCATACGAACTAACCTCCTAACCAAGCATTCGGCACTGCTGAAATCGATTTCCTACACGAAAAGATCTTAGGCTTAGTTTTCATGAAGCTTGATTTCAACTTAGTCGTGATAGACAACGTGAAAAAACACTTGTACATGTCTCCCGCAAATGTATAAAAGACAACTTACATTGAATCTTCAGAGAGAGCGGCGGATTTTATTTAGAAGAGTGCTCTTGAGAGAGGGATTAGGCATTACATAAGGCTTAAACGCAAAGCAGACAGTTTTATCCAAGATATACGGAATATACTACAGAGTTAAGGCAGAACTTTAGTATATGAAGGTTAACTTAACCTTCTTTTCGTTGTAATCCCTAACTCTTAAAAATGAGAGGTCAACAGTTCTAATAGGACGGTAAAGCCGAAGGGTTGGATTATGACAAGAGCTGGTGTTAGAGCCAAGGAAATGGTAATTGCGTTTGAAAGGAGTATGGGTAACGAGATTTCTTCGGTTTCTCGTGGAGATGGCTATGATGTATTAGTAAGGTCTGAAGGTATAGAAAAGCATATTGAAGCCAAAGGTATCGAGCATAACGATAGTTTTTTTGCAATTAATGGGTTTGCTGGTGTTCGTGCATTTTTATTTGACGAAAAATATTACATCTATTTCTGTGATATTAACAATCATAAGATACTTATTGCAACTGGCAACTTTGTCCTTAAAAATATGGGATGGAACGAGTCTGAAGATAGTAGGAGATTAATAAGGGCATGGGCAGATACCGGCGATGCCATTAAAAGTGTGCTTGGGGTAACTGTTGACGGTCGAATTAGGTTCGCATTGAATCGCCCAATTAGGGAAATTATAGAAGATCTTGAGAATAATCCCGATTCTATAGATTCCTCATTACGCGAAACAATAGTTGCTCTCTGGAAGCGTACAGATAACGGGTGGGTAAAGATTTATCCCTAACACGTCTTATAATCGAGAAGTCCTGTATAATCATCTGTCCTTTTTCAGTCATACATTCAGCTGTTAAGTTTATTAATTCCTCAATCTAATGATTCATAATCTTGTATATATCAGAGACTGCTGTGCATAATTTCATGCTTTTTCTGCCATCATTTCTTTAAGGATTACTATTTCTTTGGCTAAGGATTCGTATAGGTGGTCCAGAAGTTGATCTTTGTTTCCTTTGTAGCCTAAAATTTCAAGCCATATTTTATCAATTTTTCTTCTTAAAGGATGCTTTTCCTTTAACTGACTCAATATACTTGGGAATTCTACGTTTTTGAGGGACTTAAAAGTATTAAGTAGCTGCTTTCGGTTCAATTTCTGGAAAGTGGGCATTTTCGGTAGGTGTCCCACTCATTAACACCGATTTTAGGGTTTTTTCTGTTGTTCTAAAACATAAGATATAAAATATACGTAAGAAGAGTTTGTGCTCAATGAGAACTTTATTTTTCACCATTTCATACTATCTTTGTAGATGCGTAGGTTTTCATCTTTCCCAGGTTTTCTGAATATAAAGAGGTGTTCATAGTAGAGTAGATAGAAGTCAATGTATCGTCCTTTTCTTGCTTTTTTATCTATGTCTACCCAGCATTCGTCCGCTACTTTTGTTAATCCACCCCATCTCTCTCGTGTAGTTTTAGTTTTCCACTGGTATTTCACAATATCTTCTCTTAGAATAAAGCCAACGTCAAGAAAAGCTTGCATTACCCGAAAGGCTATTGGAACATGATGTCTACGCCTTCTCGTGTCTCCAACAAGTATTGCGCAAAACCTTCCCGGTTTCAGCACTCTGTAACTTTCCTTTGCAACTTCCCTCATTGCTTTTACATATTCCTCAATTTTACACATTGTTGATAGGTCGCCCGGAATTTTCTCTCTTTTATTGTAAGGTATTATGCTGGCGTAAGGAGGATGCGTAGCAATAAGATGAATCGATTCATCTTCAATTAAGTTAAGATTTCTCGCATCACCAACGTATGTTTTAATTTCAACTTGTGGAAAATCCGGATCAAGTGGGGTATAATCAAAATCAAGCCTGTCACGTGTAAGCATTATACAGTTCTGGTTTATATCCACACCTATACCATTTCTGCCCAGCAATTTACACTCTATTAAAGTAGTACCTGACCCACACATTTGGTCTAAGACCCATTCTTTAGGCCTCGAATATCTCAGGATCAGATTTCTTGCCATCTGCGGAGGCCAGTTTCCCCTAAAATTGCCTTGATGAGTCGCCCATGTCCCTCTTTTCGGAAATGACCAAACATTAAATTTCTCAAGTTCAAATTCTCTTGGTTGAAACTCCTTTACTTCCTTAGGCTGACCAATTTTAATTTTTGTATTTTCGACCGTTATCTCATCATAATTCTTAATAAACTCCCTATAATCTTTGTATGTAATCTCTTTCATGCTAATATACTGTTCAGACATTTTTAGCACCTTTGTTATTTTTATGTATCCAATCGCGGATGGCTTCTTCGATTGCCTTTTTCAAAAATCCCTTTCTTGCTTCAAATTTTTCTACAGCTAATCTTCTAAATTTCTTTTCAAGATCGTCGTTTATTTCGAGGTTTATTTTCCCCATTGTAATCATGGAAGATATCTTGCTTTCTACATATAAAGTATTCTTGGCAACGCTTAAACCAAAACTTACTGAAACCCCCTTTTGAGGAAACACGAGAGAAGAAATATGAAAATGGCCGATGCTGCTAAGGCTTTGAGAAAATTAAAACTCAAGGAACGCATAGAAGTGTATAAAGGCAAAAGAGGAACTATAATCTCTGCAACTCGCACGGACAAAATTTGCCCCCACGACTTTGCTGTAGGCCTAAAGATTCCAGGTAGAGAGGAGTTCTATCCCACACATATACGGCTCTTGTTTGACTTATATTTAAAACGTCTTTCAAATGAAAAAGATGCTCATCGCCTATTTTGCATGATTGAGAAAGTTTATGATGGCGAGGATCCTGTTAATTTAGCTGCAGATGTATTAAAACTAACTTTTCCAATGCAATTAGACGATCCTGATGTTAACCTTTATTACGCTCAGCTCTTAATGATTGAACAAGAGTTTAACTACGGCCCACATGGATGTAAAAAGGGAAAAGTTCATCCACCAAGAGAGTTTTTAATGCGATTTATTAGGTGGGTAGCTTCGGGGGAAGAAATAGATAGGATAATTTTCTTCGCTGTCCGCAATATCCCACCACCTCAAAAATATGCTAAACGCCTGCAGGAACGAAGCCTTGAAAGCTCCATTTAAGACACTACAATTTCGTATACGCCTCTCTTAATACGTTCTATTAAACCAGCGTTTGTTAGACGTATAACAGTGCTTCTAAGGGTGTTATAGTTTATGTCTGTTGAGGCTCTAATTTCTTTAAGCGAAATTCGTTCCGCTTTTCCCTCTTAACAACCGAGTCATGAATCTTTTGGCTTGAATAGCCAAAATTCTTAAAATAATAGCCAAAATTCTTAAAATAATTCTACATGAGAGAAAGAAAATAGTTGTCACTACATGCTCTATTGGAAACCATTTGATATTGACAAACAAAGTGAGGATCCATAAGCCTAAGAGGGAGACTGACATATCCATGAGTAAAAGATAATCATCCTTCAGAATATCTTTCAAGGTATACGAAATAATTGAAAACATGGTAAATATGCCAGTAATTACGAATAAACTTAAAAGAGTAGCCTCTGCTATCGTGAATCCAATTCTAAACGGGATGAATCGTTCTATTTGGAAAAAGAAACCCGTTATAAAGACAGATAAACTCAAGTAAATAGCCAGTCTATGTTCCAGATCCGATGGCTTTATTAAAAGTGAAGAACCAAGCACAAGAAGAATCGAATGGATTGGCCATATGATAGGAAGAGTAGCGTACTTTGACCTTTCAAGCTTAATTTTGTAATGTATCTGAGGATTGCTCTGATTGGTTCTCCTCTCCAACTCTGTAAAAGGTTGATTCCACACATTTAGCAACTCTTCCCTTATAATATGAACTTCTTCATTGACGCTAACTTCGTCTATTTGACCCCATTCAACAGTAAAATTCAAGTTTAAAGAATAACAATCAAATGGATACTTATTTGATATACCGCTCAGGCTTACTTTCCAGTAAACATGTGAAATTTTCACGTCTTCTCTCCGACCGTTTACCCAAGCGAACGCATAACGCCTAAAAGCTTCAGAGTCATCTGCTTCCAGCGGAAAAAATGGGAGAATGCGGGGGAAATCAGCGTTTCAGTCCTGAAATTATGGAGAAACCTCCAGTTCTCAATGTTTCGCCCAAATAATAAAGGTCTAATCTATAAAAGTCTGGTTTTATTGTAACTGCAAGTAAATGATGAAGAAGATTTTTAATAGATAATAGAAAAAGGTTTCATAAAATTTAAAAATAAAACACTTACACTTCTAGTGAGAGGATAATCCTGAATTTTATGAAGGATTATCCTTCTAAGGTAAAAAGAATAAGGAGAAAGGAAAATGAAAAACAAACTATTAGCCTTATCTATAATACTAACACTTGCGTTAGCCACCGTGAGCTTGAAGAGCACCTCGGTGCTGGCAAATCCAACAGAAGCCCCAAGCTTAGCAGTAGACGATGAACTGAATAAAGTTTATGCGTACTACGGCGCCACATCTGGCTCGACTGTTTCGGTTAAAGGCACAGTAACTTATTTAGGTGAAGTCCTAATAGAAGGACTGCTCACAGGCATATACTTCAAAGAAATTGAAGGAATCATTAGCACAACTGACCTTTCATGTGAATGGTCGCCAGACGGAGAAACTTTCTATCCAACCTCGCTTCAAACAGCGGAATATTCTGACTATGATGTTGAAATGGTTCTGGGACATTACTCCGCAGAACCAGAGTTCACAAGCACAACTTATGTCAGAACCACTGCCAATCGAGACTTCAACCCGATCGAAGTAGAAGTAATAGTTTTCATAGATTACGACATGGATTATCATTACGACCCGGGAGAAGCAATAATTTCCTCAGGAGATTATCCAATGCAGATAGATCTATTGATATGGCACACAGCAGAGCTTGATCCAGCCTCCTTCTACTGGAATATACAAGATGCAATAAACGCCGCTAATCCTGGTGACACGATTTTTGTATATGACGGGCTATACCTAGAAAACCTTGTAATAAATAAAGCATTAACGCTTCAAGCAGCTTCCAACCCAATAATCGACGGAGGAGCAGCAGGCGATTGCATTAGTATAAGCGCTGACAACGTAGTTATTGACGGTTTTGAGATAAGAAATGGCTATAATGGAATAATCGGACAAACATCTGGTTCAACATTCTCCAACAACATCATACACGATAGCCTAAACATTCCAGGATACGCAGGCGTCGGGATTCTCCTGTGGGGCAACAACGACAATAATCTAATAGTTGGAAACGAAATCTACAACAACGACCGCCAAGGAATATTCATCGGCTACGGGGATGACACCAAGATTTCAAGCGGAAACACAATATCCGGAAACATAATTTATAACAACGGTTTATATCGATATGCCAATCCGCCAGATCCATCCTCATATGGCATCCAGTTATGGAATGCGGATGACAACTTAATAGAGAACAACACCGTGTACAACCACACCAAAGTATTTCCAGACATAGGCTGGTATTTTGTTGTCGGAGTGTACATGTGCGGTGCTAGAAACAACGCAATATTAAACAACAATATAACTGGAAATCGATACAACATTTTCATATACGACGCAGGAAGAGCAGATGGAGCAGCTGGCAATATAATAATGCAAAACTTAATTC
>Ga0209426_1001909_pt1 | contig 10922 bp, 8 predicted proteins | sample Deesub1362B_J571_FD_187697 | JGI IMG/M metagenome (GOLD analysis project Ga0209426, IMG submission 187697) | Deep oceanic, basalt-hosted subsurface ecosystem from Juan de Fuca Ridge flank, Pacific Ocean, CORK Borehole 1362B_J2.571 (SPAdes)... ...
AAACAAACACCCTGGAAAAAGGGAGCGGAAATACAAATCGATCCCAGGACCGAAACTGCAGGGCAGGCCTGGCCGAAAAACAGAGCGGAAAAATGGGTGCGCCAGTTTGTTGGGCCATGTAAATAACCCCCGGCTTCAGCTTGTGCCTGGGCCCTGTGGGACCGTCAGGAACGATGGTGCACACTTTCCCCTCTTTCAGAGCCCTTACCATTTCGTGAAACGCCTTCTTTCCCCCGCGCGTACTGCTCCCGCGCACGGTGCGGAATCCGAGGCGGTGCAGCGTCTGTGCAATCATTTCACCATCCAGGTGCTGGCTTACCATGACCACCACGCCACGGCTCCGCAGCAAATAAACAAACGGGAAAAACCGCCCGTGCCAAAGCGCCAGGAGCGCCGGCTTCCCTGAATGAAAATAGGGCGTTAGCTGCTCCCATCCTTCCACACGAAAACGGAACGTGGGCCCGAGCAAAACAAAAATCAGCCATCCAAAGGCCCGCGCCAGATAAAATTCCATCCGCTTCCGGAACGGTAACTGCGCAAGCTCCTGTTTCATTTTTTTTCACCCATCATCCTTATTGCCAGCTGAGCCACTTTGCAGGCAGCCCCGGGCTCACCCAGGCGGCCGCGTACGGCTTCCAGATCTTTCCGCACCCTCTCACGGGCCTCTTCATCCTTGAGAAACTTGAGCAGCACAGGAGCTACGTTTTCCACACGAAACTGGTGCTGCACAAACTCCGGAACGACCTCTTTCCCGGCCACAATATTGGCCAGAGAAATGTGCCGGATTTTCACCAGCCGCTTTCCGATGAAATAGGTAACCGGAGCAACGCGGTACACAACGGCAAATGGCGTTCCCACGATGGCGGCTTCCAGGGTGGCCGTACCGGAGGCAACCAGCAGCACAGTCGCTGCAGCCATCAAATCGTATGTCTCGGTCACCAGTGGAAAAGTGGCTCCACCCATGCAGCGCCGCAGAACTTCTTCAGGAACCTGTTCGGAATGGCTCACCGCCACCTGCAGCTCAGGCATTTGCTGCTGACAGGTCCGGGCGATGTTCACCATATCCGGCAGAATCCGCTCCACCTCCTGCTTCCGGCTTCCCGGGAAAAGGGCCAGCAGCGGTTGTTTGGGACGGAGCCCATAGGTGGGCAACAGGTCATCCGGCTTCTTTTTCACTTCCACTTCTTCCAGAAGCGGATGTCCCACAAAGGTGGCCGGGATTCCAGCCTGCCGGTAAAGAGTCTCTTCAAAAGGAAAAATAACCGCCAGGTGATCCACACGGCTGGCAATTTTTCGGATGCGGCCGTGTCCCCAGGCCCAGATTTGCGGGCTAATGTAATAGAGAACTGGAAAGCCCTGGCGTCTTGCCCACCCGGAAAAACGGAGGTTGAATCCGGGATAGTCGATCAGAAGGACAAGATCTGGCCGGTTTTGTACGGCCCAGCGCTTCAGTTCTGCCATAACTTTGCGGAAAAACCAGAGGTGTCTCAGCACTTCAGCAACACCGATCACGGCCATTTGCCGAATATCGTAAGCCGTCTGCATGCCGGCCTCACGCATCCGCGGCCCGCCAACCCCGTAGATCTGCAAGTCTGGCTGCACCTTCTTCAGCTCTCGTACGACGCCGGAACCGTGCAAATCTCCCGAGGCCTCACCCGCAATCATCAGAATTTTCCTCACCGGCTCCTCCACCTACGAACCCAGCAGTTTCCAGCGCAGGAAGATGAGCAGGAACGTACCGAAAAAATTCAGGAAGGTGCTCAGCTCCGATTTTAGAGCCGCCGCCAGGGACGGTTTGCGGTTTTGGCCGCTGCGGTAGGGCCGAAAGCGGGGGAAGATGCGCGGCACATGCCGGCAGTACTGGCGGTAGAGCTCCCCAAACTTACCCCGCAAAAATTCCTCTTCCAGGGAAATAATCAGACCGTACTGAAAGACAAAAAAAGCGAGAACAATAAACAGCATCCATGGCATCCAGGGCCAGGCGGCAATGCAGGCTCCAACCATCATAAAAAAATTTCCCCAGTACAGCGGATTGCGCACATAGGCATAGGGTCCCGTCATTACCAATTCGTCCGCTTTGGTGCCGGTGGTGGTCCGCGTGATAGAGCCTGCATGGGCCACCCCCCAGATTCGGAGCAGCTCTCCCCCCAGGGCTAGAACAAAACCGGCCAGGAAGCTGAGCCAGGTAGGTTCCGCCAGAATCAGCGCAATAACAAGCAAGGGAATGGGCGTGTAACTCCGGTGGTTGAACAGCCACAGACGTATGTCCATTGAACCTCCGAATTAGCCGACTTCGTACCGATGTTCGTGGATCCGCTTCAGAATCTGCATGGCCACTTCCAGAGCGCGGAGGCCGTCCCGTCCTGAAACCGCGGGCGGCGAACCGGAAAGGGCAGCATTCACAAAACTTTCCAGTTCGAGCTTGAGGGCATTTGTGTTTTCGGCCTGGCGTTTTTCGTAAACAATCTGCTTCCGCTTGCCACCTTTCTCCACTATGGCCCAGGAAAACGCCGGTTCCACCTCCAGGTCTTTGGGAATTTCTCTGAGCCGGTAAATTTCCGCCAGCCCAAGTAATAGATCGATGGAGATATAGGCATCCCGCTGAAAGAGGCGCATTTTGCGCATTTTTTTCAGCGAGATCCGGCTGGCCGTGAGGTTGGCCACACAGCCATTCTCAAACTGGATGCGCGCATTGGCAATATCTTCGCTATCCGACACTACCGCCACGCCGCTGGCATCGATCCGCCGGATTGGACTGTCCACCAGCGACAGCACCAGATCCAGATCGTGAATCATCAGATCCAGAACGACGGCGACATCGGTGCCGCGCGGATCGAAAGAGGCCAGGCGGTGGGCCTCCACAAACATGGGCTGCAGCTGAGACCGGTCCAGGCAGGCAAAAGCCGGGTTAAACCGTTCAATGTGTCCCACCTGCAGGACAGTCCCGCTGGATTCTGCCAGCTGCACCAGTGTCCGGGCTTCCTCCACCGTAGCAGCAATGGGTTTCTCGATAAAAGTGGCCTTCTTCCGCTCAAGAGCCTCCCGCGCCAGCTCATAGTGGTTTACCGTGGGAACTGCTATAGTGACGGCATCCACGTCCTGCAGCAGCGGAGAATACTGTGGATAATACCGGACGCCAAACTCTTCCGCAATTCGCTGGCCCCTTTCAGGATTGATGTCATGCACCCCCACAAGTTCCACATTGGGAAGCTGCAGAAGATTTTGACCGTGGTATCGGCCCAGCTTTCCCACGCCGGCAATCCCCACCCGCAGTTTTGTCAATCTCCCCTCCTTTCTTGTTTTTCATTATTTACTTTTCCCGTTCGGGCCTCTGGAGGAAACGTCCACAGCGGGCCAATTGTGCGGCCTATTTCCCCTCCTTCAGCCGGCGAATTTCATCCCGGAGCTCGGCCGCCCGTTCGAACTCCAGATTGGCTGCTGCCTCCTGCATCTGACGTTCCAGAAATTCGATCACCTCTTCCCTGGCCATTCGCTCCGAGGGAAGCTCAACCGAAGATTTCTTCTCCCATCTTGCGGTTTTGGAATCAGCAACACGGGTTGCTCCCAGAACGTCCTCAATGGATTTATACACCGTCTGCGGTGTAATGCCATGCTCTTCATTATATTTTTTCTGGATCTTGCGGCGGCGGTTCGTTTCGTTGATAACACGTCGCATGGAATCGGTTATGTGGTCAGCATAGAGGATGACCTTTCCCTCCACATTCCGGGCTGCCCGGCCTGCAATCTGCATTAGAGAACGCTCGGACCGCAAGAACCCTTCTTTGTCAGCGTCCAGCACCGCTACCAGGGATACCTCAGGCAGGTCCAGCCCCTCGCGCAGCAGATTAATCCCCACCAGCACGTCAAATGCGCCCAGCCGCAAATCCCGGAGAATCTGTACCCGGTCGATGGCGTCAATTTCGGAATGCAGGTAGCGTACACGGATGCCGGCATCCGCGAGGTAGTCGGTAAGGTCTTCCGCCATCCGTTTGGTGAGCGTGGTCACCAGTACCCGCTCATTCTTGGCCACCCGTTTTCGGATTTCCGCAATCAGATCATCAATCTGATTTTTGACGGGCCTCACCTCAATCTCCGGGTCCATCAACCCTGTGGGCCGGATGATCTGTTCCACCACCACGCCACCGCACTTTTCCAGTTCGTAATCTGCAGGTGTTGCAGATACAAAAATCACCTGATTGATCAGAGATTCAAATTCCTGAAAATTGAGCGGGCGGTTATCCAGAGCCGACGGCAACCGAAATCCGTGTTCCACCAGCGTTTCCTTCCGGGAACGGTCTCCATGGTACATACCCTGGATTTGCGGGATGGTGACGTGAGACTCATCAATAATCATCAGATAATCTTTGGGAAAATAATCGATCAGGGTATACGGTCTTTCCCCGGGTTTCCGGCCCGACAGATGTCGGGAATAATTTTCAATTCCCGAACAGTAGCCCAGTTCCAAGAGCATTTCGATGTCGTAATTGGTGCGCATTTCCAGGCGCTGAGCTTCCAGGAGTTTGCCCTGTTCCCGAAGTTCTGCCAGGCGCTCTTTCAATTCCTGCCGAATGCTCTCCACCGCCTGCTCGATCCGGGGCCGGGTCGTCACGTAATGTTTGGCCGGATACACCGCCAGGCGTGGCAAATCTGCAATAATTTCGCCGGTAAGCGGATCGATGGTGTAAATTGCTTCGATTTCATCCCCAAACATTTCCACCCGGATAGCCTGTTCGTCATAGGCCGGAAAAATTTCGATCACATCGCCTCGCACGCGGAAAGTGCCACGGTGAAAATCGTAATCGTTGCGGGTGTAGTGAATGTCCACCAGCTTTTTCAGAATGGCATCCCGGTCAACCTGCTGCCCGCGTTCCACATACAGCAACAAATCCCGCCAGTCTTCTGGAGAGCCCAGGCCGTAGATGCAGGAAACCGATGCCACGATAATCACGTCATCCCGTTCCAGGAGGGCGCTGGTCGCCTTCAGGCGAAGACGGTCAATCTCCTCGTTGATGGAGGCATCCTTTTCAATATAGGTATCGGTGGTGGGAATGTAGGCTTCGGGCTGGTAATAGTCGAAATAGCTAATGAAATATTCCACCGCATTTTCCGGAAAAAAATTCTTGAACTCTCCGTAAAGCTGGGCCGCCAGTGTTTTGTTGTGGGAAATAACCAGAGTGGGACGGCCGTAATTGGCAATGACATTGGCAATGGTAAATGTCTTGCCGGATCCGGTGACTCCCAGCAGGGTCTGGTATTTTTTTCCCTGGAAAAGGCCTTCCGTCAATTCACGGATCGCTTTCTCCTGGTCGCCCTGCGGCCTTAAATGGGTTTTCAGTTTGAATCTGGCCATCGCTCCGCTGATTCTCCTTTTCAAAAATTGAATATACGGGTGGCCTTCTGGAAAATCAAGCTGAATGCGGATGCAGGATAAAGCAAAAGCGGGATCTGCCACAGAGGATTTTCAGCAAATGCCCCATTATTCGGGAGAAATGTCCTTTTCGGCGGCGGCCGGGGTTAGGACCCCCAGAAGTTCTTCCGGGCTGCGGATAAGGTAATCCGGATCATACTGCCGGAGCTGTTCCACGGGTGTGTATCCCCAGCCTACTGCACAAACATCCACACCGGCTGCTTTGGCGGCCCGAATGTCGTATTCCGTATCCCCGACCATCAGTGTGCGGCGGGCATCGGTTCCGGCAATGTGCATGGCTTTCAGTATCGGGTCTGGGGCGGGTTTCTGGCGGTCCACGGCCTCCGGTCCCAGAATCTCGACAAACAGGTTCGCAACCCCAAGGCCGGTGAGAATCTGGCGGGAAAACCGTTCTGGCTTATTGGTAACCACCAGAAGTTGGAAGCCGTTCTGCGCCAGCTCATCCAGCAGTTCTGCCATGCCCGGAAAGAGACGCGTTGTATCCAGCAGATGCTGCGCGTAAATTTCACGGAAATGCTTGATCACCTTACCCATGTCTACATTCTTCTGTTCCGGCGTCAAATGGCGAACAAACAGATCGGGTCCCGGGCCGATGGCCTTTTTGGCTTCTTCCAGAGAAATAGGCTGCAGCCCGTATTGCGCACGCAAAAGATTCATGCTTTTATGTACGTCCGGAGCCGTATCGGCCAGCGTACCATCCAGGTCAAAAATGATCAGCCGGTAGCGCGTGTTCTGCACAGATCGTTCCTCCTTTTCCAGCATTCTTCACAGATTGATTAAAGAATAACACTTTTTCCGGACCGTTGCCAGAAGTATTGCCAATTGCAGTTGACTCTTGAATCTGGCTTGTAACCGGGCTCCACAAAATGGCGAAAACAGCGCGGCGTTGCAGGATGGGATGTTCCCCAAACAGGAGGAATGCCGGAAAAGCCGGTATGACGGGTCAAAACCCGCTTCGATCCATGGATCTTTTTCCCGGATAAGGCGAGAAGACACCGCGCCCGTGGCCTGTTTCCGGTGGTGTGCTACCGGCCCCACAAACCGCCACTGCCCTTGGCACCGGGACGGCCCGTTTTCCCCGGCGGGCAAAAAATCCGCCTTACTCCCAGGATCTGTTCAGCCCAAACCGGCCGCCGCCCCGCTGTTGCTACGCCCTGGGCACAACCCCAATCCCCGGTCGGTCGGTCAGCAACAATTTGCCGCGGCGCACCTTTACGCCATCAAACGGATCGTTGGTAATCAACAGATTGCCATCCAGGTCGGCAAAATCTACCAACGGTGAAATGCTGGCAGCTGCCGAAATGGCTACGGATGTTTCGATCATGCAGCCCAGCATGATTTTCATCCCCAGAGAGCGGGCCATCCAGATCATCCGTAGGGCCTCCTGCAGCCCCCCGGCCTTCATAAGTTTGATGTTTACTCCATCGAAGGCTTCGGCCAGTTTCGGGATGTCGGAAGCGCGCTTCACACTTTCATCTGCAATAATTGGAATTTCCACCCGGTCCCGTAGCCAGCGCGTCTCCTCCAGCATGGTGGATGGCAACGGCTGTTCCACAAATTCCACACCCTGGGACACCAGCCACCTGATTTTTTCCAGGGCCTCTTCTTTGGATTTCCACCCCTCGTTGGCATCCACGCGCAGAGGTTTCTCGGTGACGGCACGGACAGCAGCAATAATTTCCTCATCGTTTTTGAGTCCAACCTTAATTTTGAGGACGGGAAAATCCGCCGCCTCGCGCACCTTTTGTTGAATCACCTCCGGCGTATCGATACCAATGGACATGGTGGTGATGGGCGTCTTCTTTTTATCAAGCCCGAGAAACCGGTAAAAAGGAAGTCCGGCGGCTTTCGTCACCCAATCCATCAGCGCAATATCCAGCGCCGCTTTGGCAGCCGTTTGTTCCTCGGCCAGTTCCTGAATGGCCTGTCCGAGATCCACATAGTGCCACGGCTCCGCTTTTTCAAAGAGCGGAATTGCCTTTTCAATCACTGCCACGGTCGATTCCACAGTCTCATTGTAGCGGATGTTGGGCGCTGCTTCGCCGTATCCTACAAAACCATCCTTTTCCACGCGAACAATAACATTTTGCTTGAACTGGCTGGACCCCCGGGCGATAGTCCAAGTGTGTTTTAGATCCAACCGCTTCACCTCATAGCGAAGCTTCATGCCTGTTCCCCTGCGGGTACGGCCAAAAAGGCGCGGTACAAACACCATGGGCGCGAATGCCACACTTCCGGCTCCCTTCAAAAATGTTCTCCGTTTCATCAGCTGGACTCCTCTACTTTTCAAAAATCCGCTTGGCAATTTGAAAAGTCTCGTGCCGGTATGGGCTGTAAATGGGACTGAACGGGTCAAAACTGCTGATGTGCACATCCCCATCGGAATGAATATAGAGCTGTCCTCCAAGGGAAATGGCCACATGGGTGATGCGGTTAGGCTTCGGCCCGAAAAACAGCATATCGCCGGGTTTGAAATTCTTCATCATGGCATCGGGTTTGACTACCTTTCCTTCAATGTTGACCATCTGATTGGCATCACGCGGGAGCTCGAAGTTGTTCAGCCGGAATACAGTCTGGACAAATCCGGAGCAATCGAATCCGAAAGTGGACGTGCCTCCCCACAGATACGGCGTCCCGAGAAACTGCTTGGCGGTCTTCACAATAGATTCCGGCGTGGCTTTCCGGCGAGAAAATTCTTCCATTGTCAGAACGCTCTCGCGGCGAACATACCCGACCCGGTTGTCCGGCAATTTGACCCGAACATACCTGCCAGCACCGGCGATTTTCACCAGCTGACATCCTGGCACAAGCCGGACAAGGGTTTCCGCCTGTTCGGACGGCCGCTTGCGCACCCGGTCTTCCTTCACCACTATTAGACGAGGCGCCCGGACCCACAGCGCCGCGCGGATGGAATCCATCTTCGTCAGAGATGCACCGCTTACCCAGCCCAGATAGCGGTCCCAGTTCTGGATGAAGTAATGACGATTGCGCACTTTGTACAGACGGACCACCGTTCCCAGAAGCGTCTGGTTGACCAGCTCCGCCTGATGCTTCGGCTCCTTCCGCATGTTAGCCACCGCCACATTTACAATCCCCCAGGTAATGCTGAACAGCTGTTTTTCGGGAAGAACGGCAATGGAATCCACGATATCAAATTTACCGGCGTAGCGCTTCAAAGAATCCAGCAGAACCCTGTGAACCTCCGGGCGGATCAGCTCCCCCCGCAGCACCAGGCGCTTTCCGCTGCGAACCACGCTTACGTCAAAGAGATCCAGACGCGGATCGGGAGAAAGAGCCTTCTTTACGTGCTCAACCGTCTTCAGAACTTCCTCCGGAACTTTCGTGCCTGGAGCTGTACAGGAAAGCCATGCAGAAAGGAGTACAAGAACCGCAAGGCTACCTGTTGCGGCACAGAACACGGATCTTCGCCGGCCAATTACAGAGCGGCTATGCCTTTTCCCGTTGAGTGTCATTCCCCTTGCCTCCTCATTTGGTCATCTGCAGCGGATCATCATTTGTTCGCTTAACAAACCAACTTAAAAAATTTAATCCGTCCAGGCGTGAGAAGCAAATAGAGATTTCCCTTTCCGGGACGATGATGGCTTCTTTTTCAATCATCCGGCGACTGTTAGCGGAAAATCCTGTGCCGCTGTGCTATGTGGTTGTCCGCCGGTACCAGTCGGATTCCGATTCATAGGATGTGCGCAGACGTTTCCGGGCCTGATGGCGTCGCATCGCCAGATCGATCAGTTCATCCAGCAGCCGGGAAAAAGGTAGGCCGCTTGCCTCCCATAGTTTGGGATACATGCTAATCATGGTAAAGCCCGGAATGGTATTGATTTCGCTTACATACAGCTCATCGCCGCGCATCAGAAAATCCACCCGTGCCATCCCTTCGCAACCGGCCACCTGGTATGCCCGGATGGCCAATTCCTGGATCCTTTTTACCGTCTCTTCCGGCAGGGGAGCCGGAATCAGCAGCTTCGATCCGTCGTCCACATATTTGGCTTCATAATCGTAAAATTCACGGGATGGGATGATCTCACCGGGCAAAGAGGCCCTGGGCGATTCGTTCCCCAGCACCGAGATCTCGATCTCCCGTACCGGTTCGATCCCCTGCTCCAGAATAATCTTCCGGTCGTACTGAAAGGCGAGTTCAATGCCTGTGCGTAGTTCGCCGCGATTATGGGCTTTGGTAATCCCCACACTGGACCCCAGATTGGCCGGTTTGACAAAAATGGGATAGTGCAGTTTTGTCTCGATTTCTTTGATCTCTCCTTTCACATGCAGAGGGTTCTGCTCCTGCGTATAGGAGAGAAATTGCACCACCGGCAAACCGGCAAACCGCAGGAGGGTTTTTTGAACCACTTTGTCCATTCCCACCGCCGATCCCAGCACACCTGCCCCTACATACGGAACATCCATCAGCTCAAAGAGTCCTTGAATGGTGCCGTCTTCGCCGAACGTTCCGTGCAATACGGGAAAAAACAGATCAATGGCAGGAGAATAGCGGAACGAAACATTGCCCCCGTTTTCCTCCACGATCAGCAATCTGGATTCTTCCGGCTCCGGAAAGACGGCGCAGCGGAAACGGTCCGGTACGGTGTTTTCTTTTAACCACTCCAGAGCTTTCTCATGAACAATCCAGCGGCCGTCTTTGGAGATCCCGATCGGTACAACCCGGTACCGTTCCGGATCCAGCGCTTTCAGAATGCTGGTCGCTGAGACGAGCGACACTTCATGCTCGGCCGAACGGCCACCGAAGACGACGCCAACGGTAAGTTTTCCCACAAAATCCTCCCGATGCAGGCCCTGGTTATTTTTTCACGAGCTGAATATCGCCCCTTTCCTGCAGTTTTTCAAAAAAACGTTTTACCTGGTCCATGGGAACAGGGCCAAACTCGGCACTCACACCATTGCGGATTTCCAGAAGGGTTCGCTTTCCGTTCACAAAATAGCGGAGCTCCTGCTGAACCCCGCGGCTCAGCTTCACACCCGGAACTCCGCTGCGGAAAAAGCGGCGGAAAATGGACCCCAGGTTTCCCTCCTCCGGAAGCGGCCGCTCCACATCCCGGGCTACCCAGCGTGCCAGTTCCCGCTCAATCTGGCTCTTTTTGGGACGGATTGCTTTTACGCCCTTTTGCCTGCAGATCTCCCGGTAGCTGCGGTCCAGTGCCATTAGGTAATCCTTCCCCAACCGGGCAAGAGATTGCTGCAGCTGCCGGAGGTACGCGCCATCCTGCTCCTTATTGCGGATCAGCATCTTTACACTGGCCAGGTCTTCCAGCTCACGGGCAATGTGAGCTTCCAGAATGTAGCGGGCATCGCGGTAGGCTGTGGCCATTTCTTCAGCAGGGGCAGCGAGCAGAGAATCCACCTGATCGCGATAAAACTGCCCCAGCCGGCTACCGGCACGGGCAAAACATACGCTCGCCAGCTGGGTAAAATCATGCTGGCCAAAATCCGCCATGATGGTGGTAAGGGCGCCGGCGAT
>Ga0209426_1001910_pt1 | contig 10917 bp, 9 predicted proteins | sample Deesub1362B_J571_FD_187697 | JGI IMG/M metagenome (GOLD analysis project Ga0209426, IMG submission 187697) | Deep oceanic, basalt-hosted subsurface ecosystem from Juan de Fuca Ridge flank, Pacific Ocean, CORK Borehole 1362B_J2.571 (SPAdes)... ...
GTGCCGCCCACGCCCACGCCAGTGCCACCCACGCCTACGCCAGTGCCGCCCACGCCCACGCCAGTGCCACCCACGCCTACGCCAGTGCCACCCACGCCTACGCCTACGCCAGTGCCACCCACGCCCACGCCTACGCCAGCAGAGCACACGGTGACTCTGAACTCAATCGATGCCGAAGATGGGCATGTGCGGTCAGACGGGACGGTAAACCCGTATCCAAACGTGGGAGACACATCCGGAAACATAGGAGCGCAGGCCTTCCTAAGCTTCGACATCTCAGGCATCCCCGCCGGATCGACAATATTAAACGTAGTGGTGGACTTCAGCCGATATGATACACTGGGAGACCCTTTCGGCAGTCCTCTAGGCGACGGATGCCTGAGAGCTTACCCGCACGACTACGGAACATTGGATGCGGGCGACTACTTCACCGGCACGCCTCTGGGGGCGATTATTCGATGGTGTTCAACCACTGAACTAGACACCCCTACAAGCGATCCAGATGTGGTGAGCGCGTTGCAAGGAAAGGTGGGGACTTCACGGTTCCAATTGCGGCTGCAATTCAAGCCGCCGGAATCCGACGGCGATGGGGTGGCGGATATGGTGCGGTTTGGCCCGGTTAAGCTGACGGTAACCTATCAAACTCCCTAATTCATGTGTGCAACGGCCAAAGCTAATTGTCTAAGGTTTGGCACAACAAGAGGAGTGAGGCGTTCTCTAACGCCCCCCGTCGGCGCAAAACACCGCCGACCCCTCTGAAAATCGTGACGTACTGAAATTGAGGGAAGAGTTTAATATTTCAGTAGATCCCAATAAGGGCAAGTAGAGCCGACAAGCGGCTGGACAATTCTTGAGAAATGACATCGACTCGCTCCATGCAACGAGAGACAACGAGAGGTCATACCTGGCCTTTGATTGTCATTCTCTCCCTTCTGAGGAAGTTGCTCTTGAAGTCGACGTATGACCTCTCGTTGATCACACCCATTCTTAGATTGCTATTCTCTCATATGTGAGGAAGTCGCTCTTTCAGTCGACGTGTGATCTCTCGTTGAAGAACCCTTCAAGACTTCAGGAGGAGTATTATGTCCCGACCCAATTGTACCATAGATCTGTCCGAACTCACAGCAACCGATGCTCTACGTAAGATCATTGCCGTTCTGAAAGAGCACTTCCCGCTTGAAACACCAGGGCGCAAGTGGGTAGATGAGGACATCTATCGCGTTTTGATCAAAGCGTCCGCAGAAGCCAGCACCGAGAGAGCATACCTGTGAAAAGAGGCCCGGACGACAACACCTTCTTCTATTGGCTCAAGCCCACCGACTCACAGCCCTTGCGTGAACTGGAAGGAAGAGCAAATAATGCTCTGATAGCACGACTACCTCCACGGCTCGACCATCGTCCTCGACAGGCGGCTATAGATTTCGTATTCATCGAACGAGAGGTCATACGTCGACCTCAGTAGCTACTTTCTCACGCATGAGGAAGTAGAAATTAGATACCTGGTATGACCAACGAGAGGTCATACGTCGACTCTAATTGCTACCTTCTCTCAAATGGGAAAGTAACAGTAAGATACCAGGTATGACCAACGTGAGGTCACACATCGAGGTCATATGCAAATCTTTCATAGAGGAGAAAGTAGCTAAAAAATACCAGGTGTGACCTCACGTTGCCTCTCGTTGCCTCTCGTTCCCTATCACGGGGAGCCGGCCAGAGAGGGAGAGGAAATCCATCGTAGCCGTGCAAGAGATGGAACGACCCACTTTCACTGCTACGCTACAGTTTACATCATCTACAAGAACAAACGTGTCACCGTAGCCTTGACCGTAGTGAGAGGCGATGATGATGCGCTCACCGTGCAAAAAAGCCTTCTGGCCCTTTTGAGCGAGATAGGGCTCCGCTGTTCCCGGCTTTACCTGGACAGTCGGTTTTACTGCGTGCCGATCATCCGCTTTCTCCAAACGCAGCCCTTTGTCTCGATTATTCCTGTTGTGCGCCTAGGCGAGCGAATGAAAGCGCTCCTGAGGGTTTTCAAGAGTACCGAACGACTTACACCATGCGTAGTCAAGAGCAAGGTGAAGTGACTTTCACCGTCTGGGTGGTGTGCCGTTACCATAAGGGATGGCGAGGCAAGCACGGCATCGAACGCCTGGGTTATGTCGTCATAGGCGACTTGCCTTAGCAGCCCGCCCAAGCGCGCTGCGGCTACCGCCGAAGATTCGGGGAGGAGACATCCTACGGTTTGATGAACCAGGTGCGAGCGCGGACAACAAGCTAGGAACCCAACCGATGCTTGCTCTATGTAGCCCTGGCTGAACTCATTGTCAATTTATGGACCTGCCTGAAGTGGCGATACTTACGCCGTGGACGGCGTGTATATCACAAGCTGTTGCCCCGTGCCAAGCTCGCCACGTTCCTGAGTCGAGCGGTCGAGGCTATCCATAGCGTCAAACCATCTGTAGCACTACAACCCGAGGCTTCCGCCTCGCCTATTGAGATCTACTGAAATTGGCAGATGAAAAAAGGTCCTTGATAGAGTATATGGGGCTGTATCATCTATGTAAACAAGCACAGAAGTCGGAAATAAAAGGGGCGGGCTCGTAACTCTGCGGATTTGCTTCGCAACCTTGCCCTTCGGGTCATATAACAGCGGATAAAAGGCTTCGCTACGCTTCGCCCAAATTGCCTTCGCAACTTCTTTTATCCGCAAAACGTTAACCGAAATAGCTTCGGGGTGCTTGAAGATGAACCGTGGCACGAACGAATATCTACCAGCCATTCTGAACGCGGTCACTGGGGTTGGAGTTGTTCTCATAAGCTTTTTGGTGGAACTTCGCCTCCCGATGCCTAAAGAGATAGCAAAGCCTTTGGGTTTGTTCATCGTTATCGCGGGAATGTCCCTGGTCGTCTGGGCAGCGATTCATATCAGAGAAGCTTTCTTGGGAGAAGTGAAGCCGAGATTGGATGTATTGGTGCGGGATGGACCATACCGTTTCGTTCGCCATCCGGTCTATCTTGGAATGACCATTGCTCTTCTAGGCCTGGCTGTTGCACTTAGAAGCTGGCCAGGGCTGATAGGTGTTTTTCTCCTGTTTCTTCCCAGCGAAATCTATCGGGCAAGGTTAGAAGAGAAGGCTCTGGCTCGCAAATTTGGGAGCGAGTGGGAGAACTATGCTGCACAGACGGGATTCATCTTGCCATTCATCGGAAAAGGGTAGAATGAACCCCTCGCTACTTCGGCTAACACGGCGTTGGTGGCTAACGCCCAAATGCTGATGCACTTCGCCAACGCCGAAACCGTTGTCCGAAATTGCGAGTCTGCTTGGAAAGATTTTAAATAAGCGGGTAATAAATCATTATGAAGATGAAAAACAAAATCTTGGTAGTTGCTTTTGTAGCTTTAATTTTGGTAGCTGGTTTGGACTTTACAAGCGCTGCAGTGGCCGGAGAGCAGATTAAGTTCAGCGGTTATGTTAAAGACGCTAATGGAAATCCCTATCCTAATGTTGTGGTGATCATCAGCGGGCCTCTTTTTGTGGACATGGTACGCACAGAGACGAGGACGGATAGCCAAGGCTATTATGAACTCTACATAGAAGAGGAAAAGAGCTATAGCATACTGATTATTCCAGCAAACAAAAAACGAGCACAGGGCTATACCTACATGTATGAGTTGCCCATTTTAAGGCATGTTGAGAGGGCTGGCCGGACGGATATAGAAGAGAATTTTTCCCTAGAGCATGCTGGCAATATCGTGCTACACGGTTATTTTAGCGATGGTAACATAGCGAGGCTTGGGCATTTTAAGGCAATCCCACAGACTTCGTTAAAAGAGATACTTTATGCTACAGATCCAAGAGGGATGCCTATTAAGTCATCCCCCGACTTCCCTGTTTTTGATGACTATGCCATAGCTCAAGGATGGAGCTTTGATCTGGGAATTCCTAGTATTATAGCGCCTCTAAATACACCAACCATAGTTAACGTGTTGTGGGAAGTGCCTGGTTTTGGACAGGTTATACTGAAAGCCGATAACGGAGGAGCGGGGTATTTCACAACACCGCAGAACGATTTGTTAATAATCGATCTAAACTATGAATTGGCTAAAACAAAATATCGCACCGTAAAAGAGAAGCTGGATACTTACTTGGCGGCAGGTTATGTATTTTCGGAAAACACCCAGGATATGTTAGCCACGGCAAAAGACTATCTCGATAAGGCTGACAAAGCAACGGGTGTAGAGAGGGCAGCCTTCGCCGACCTATCGCTTAATCAATCTCTGTGGGCGGGGGAGAAGCTCGAACTTGAGAAGGCCTCACAGGCCATAGAGAGGTATAGAAAGGTGGACATAATGGTACAGGTTCTAAACGAAAGGGGAATCCCCATTGTTGGCGTGGATGTGGGTTACAACCAAACAAAACACGGCTTTCAATTTGCTATCATGGAGGAGTGGCAGTACAATCCTAGGGCCGCAGAGCTCATGAGAGCCGCTGGATTCAACTTTGCTTGGCTACAGTTTTATGCGGGCTATGGTTCTGCTAAGGGTCAGTACGACTGGGCCTTTCTTGATGGCACAGGCGTTAAAGAATATCGTGAGCTTGGCTACAATCTAGGGGTAGAAGGCCTAGTTGCTCTTGAATCTGGAGGGCATCCTGCATGGTGGGACAACTTGGATAGCTTCGATGAGCTAGATGAGGCAATTTATGAGCATGTACGGACGGTCGTTGAACGCTACAAAAATGAGGTAGATCTGTGGATAGTAAGCCACGAGCCACACGTTAAAGTTACCTATGCTAAGCCATACGAGTTCTATTTCAGCCACGATCAGGCCGTTGAGGCTATAAGGACCGCCATAAGGGGGGTAGAAGAGGTTGACCCAACCGCATCCACCGCAATAATGATTGGCATTGGAGTTGATGGGGCATTCATTCAAAAAGCTGAAGGGGATGAGATAACTTCATGTGGTCGCGAATTTTTTGATATGCTAACTAAAGCTGGTGTAAACTACGACTCCGCTGACCTCCAGTTTAACTACGGGGGGTACACACCGGGTCAAGCTGGCACCAGATGGGCCATTATGGGTACCAGAGACCTGGCTTCTATAGCTGAGTTGTTCGACTTGTATGCCACCTTAGGTAAGCCCGTGGGCATTCAAATGTTCAATGCCCCCTCAGAACCTTATCCTGAGCAATATGGCTATTGGCACGAACCATGGAGTGAAGAGATACAGGCTGAACGCGTGGTTGGATTTTTCACTATAGCCTTTGGTAATCCACACATCAACAAAATAACTTATTGGAGTGTTATGGACAAAGAAGGCTCTTCCGTAGGCTTGGTGCGCAGAGATGGCAGCCCTAAGCCCGCTTACCATGCGCTCAAAGAGCTAATCACGGAGAATTGGATGACGCGGGGACAGGCAATAACGGATGCTGGCGGACGTATCTCTTTTAGAGGATTCGTTGGCACTTATGATATCATTGTGCCAGGCCACCCGACCCATACGATCAACGTGACAGCGGCTGGGCCAAATGACTTTATACTTCAATTAAAAGTTCCAGAAGAACTCACGGAGCCAACTCCACAAGTAAAAGTTCCAGAAGAACCCACGGAGCCAACTCCACAAGCTCCTCAACTGCTATGGCTTTCTGTTGGTATTGGAATTTTAGTCTTGGCTATTTTAGCTGTCGCCTACTTCGCGCTAAGGTTAGGGAAAAAGTAGATTAAAAATTTATCCATTTTTTATTTGCTCATGCCAGGCACAGCGATAATCTCCTTCGCAGCCTTTGAGTACTGTGAAATCGCCGATGTAGCGCCTTACAATGAGTTTGGGATCATGGTACCCGTCCTATATGAGCCGGCTCTCAACATTCGAGGGCTGCCCCTACTTTTCCCCCACCGGTTCAGGAGATTTGGTCTCTACATTTATCATCTACCAGTGACGACGCAAGAGGCTTACGACTTTTGGGTCGAGATTTGGGGCTATCCGAAGTTCGTGGCTGAGATCAGCTTCGAGGACATAGGCGGAATGCGTCGCTGCAAACTACGAGCTGAGGGAAAAGACATCATGACCTTGGAAGTAAAGAAGGTGGCTACTAGAACACGGCTCATGAACTACTACAGCTACACAGTGAAGGACGGCCAGCTTCTGAGGACGCTTATCCAGGCACAAGGACGGGTTGGCATCACCAGATTCAAAGCAGGTGCATCGTACACTCTGGGCGATCACCATATTGCTGAGGAACTGCGGGCCCTAGGAATGGGCAAGACAACAGTGGAGCGCCTCTGTGCACCCCAGGTGCAGAGTATGATATACCCAGCAGGCGAGCGTCTGCCGCTGTAGCAAAGGCTCTGCACACGATTCCAGGATTGTAAAAGGCCCAACACGGCGGCTAATAGGCAGTTTACGCACAGGCTTGTATTACATTTGCCTTCAGTGCCACTTCGCAAAGCCCGAGAACGATGATGTTTTGTCAACTCGTTTAATTTTTGACTTGCGCAAAAGAAAATTCTAGGATATAATTATAATTGAGATGAGCGATTGGAAGGGAGAAGGGGTAGGATTAGAGTTCACCTTTGCGAAGCCCTCTAATGAGGGCCTCCGCTGTCTTGCTCCGCCTTTTATATCCTTCCACTAAGCTTTTCTTAGCGTGAAAGGCCCTCTTTACCATATGTGAAGAGGGCCTTTTCTTTAAATATCACGGTTCTGAGAAGCTAATGCCCTTAGTGGCGCAAGATACCGCTTTCTCATCGGCGAATCGTGACGTAACAAAATAAGGAGTTAAGGGAGATGCTGGAGAGGTTACACGAATTAAAAAAGAGGGCGCTCCATAATTTGGAGAGGGTTCCAGATTTGAAGGAATTGGAGAAATGGCGAATAAAATACCTCGGTAAGAAGGGGGAATTAACGCTCTTCCTCCGCAGAGTGGGAAGTTTGCCACCGGAGGAGCGTCCCATCGTCGGAAGGGAGGCTAACGAGCTGAAACTTGCATTGGAAAGAGCTTATGAATCGAAGCTCGAATTCCTTAAATGGGAGGAGCTGGAGGAAGGGCTTTTGGCGGAGAGGGTTGACGTTACCCTACCGGGCCGCCCGATTGGCCTGGGAAGACTACACCCTAGCACCAAAGCGCTAAGGGAAATCTACGCAATCTTCGCAGAGATGGGGTTCCAGGTCTTCGATGCACCCGAGGTGGAGACCGACCTCTATAACTTCGAGCTTCTTAACATGCCTCCACACCATCCCGCAAGAGACATGTGGGATACGTTTTACGTCCAAGGCGGGGAGGGGAAAGGGGAAACTCCCCCATTGCTACTTAGAAGTCACACTTCCCCGGGGCAGATAAGAGCGATGAGAAAGTACTTCCCAGAGCCAATCCGTGTCATCCTCCCTGGAAAATGCTACCGCTATGAGCAAGTGACAGCGAGGAGCGAGTTCATGTTCCACCAGGTGGAAGGGCTTGCGATAGGAAAAAGAATCACGATGGCAGACCTCAAGGGGACGATGATAAACTTCGCAAGGAGGATGTTTGGGCCGGAGAGGAGGGTTCGATTCCGATGTAGCTACTTCCCATTCGTGGAGCCGGGCGTGGAAGTTGATATGGACTGCATCCTATGTGAAGGAGAGGGATGCAGAGTTTGCAAATACACGGGTTGGCTTGAGATAGCCGGGGCGGGTATGGTTCATCCCCTCGTGCTTCTCAACGGGGGATATGACCCAAATCTATACTGCGGCTTCGCCTTCGGAATGGGGGTTGAGCGCCCAATCATGCTCAAATACCGCATTGACGACATACGCTACTTCTTCAGCAATGACCTGCGGTTCTTAAGGCAGTTTTAGGAATAGTGCGTGAGATGAGAGGGAGCGATTCTATCGAGAGATTCCTGGCCGAAGGTAGGGGATATGTGGAAAAGGGCGACCCTGTGCAGGCGAGCGAAAAGATTTATAAAGCGGTGGAGGAGTGCATTAAAGCCCTTGCAGAGAAACAAAGGCTTCCAGAATTTGAAGAAGCAAGAAGGGAAGGGAGATAGTGGAGCAAACTCCTCGCTAGGGCAGCAGGGAGGTTAGCCCGTGATTTAAAAAAGAAGGAAATCGAAGATGCTTGGGCGAGGGCTTTTAACCTGCATATATGGGGTTTCCACGAATGCGCCCTCCTCGTCGAAGACGCCGAGCAAAATATCCCCCACGCAGAATTGCTTTTGAATTATACTAAAGAAATGTTAAACAGGGAGTAAACAAAGATGAAAGTACCAATAAGCTGGCTTAAGGAGTACGTTGACATAACTTTCCCAATCGAAGAGCTGGCCGAGAGGATGACCATGGCTGGGCTTGAGGTTGCGGCTATGGAGCGCATCGGAGAGGAGTGGGATAGGGATAAGATTTTCGTCGGCCAAATACTGGAAGTCAGACCTCATCCCCATGCAGAAAAGCTTGTCATAGCAGTGGTGGATTATGGCTCAGATGAGCCATTGGCCGTCGTCACAGGAGCTCCAAACGTCAAAATTGAGGAGAGGGGTCAAAAGGTCGCTTTAGCTCTATCAGGGGCACGCCTCATCGACCCCTACGCCAAGGAGCTTCGCTACATTACACTTAAGCCTACGAGGATAAGAGGCGTCCTCTCGGAGGGGATGATATGCTCCGAGAAGGAGTTGGGAATCTCAGATAATCACGAGGTCATCCTCATTTTGGACGAAGATGCGCCGGTTGGGATGCCACTAGCCGATTACCTCGGAGACATAGTACTAGACCTCGACCTCACACCTAACCTGGCTCGCTGCTTCTCCATCATCGGGGTGGCGAGGGAGGTGGCAGCTCTGACAGGAGAGAAACTAAAGAAAGAGCTTCCCATCCCCTTCGTTCCTTCTGCACCAAAAACCCCATTTGTGGAAATCGAAATCGAAGACCCTGAGCTTTGCCCTAGATATAGCGCAGCCTTGGTGAGAGGCGTGAAAGTAGGCCCCTCTCCACACTGGATAAGAAACCGCCTCATAACGGCGGGTATGCGCCCTATAAACAACATCGTTGACATCACAAACTACGTGATGCTCGAGTGGGGACAGCCATTACATGCCTTCGATTACGAGAAATTGGCGAGGGGTGACGGTATTCCTGCCATCATCGTTCGTCGAGCAAGGCCAAGAGAGGTCATAACGACGCTCGACGGGGTGAAGCGTGAGCTTTCCGAGGATATGCTCCTCATCACAGACCCATCTGGGCCAATAGCCATAGCTGGAGTTATGGGAGGACTGGAGACGGAGGTAAGCGATGATACGAAGGATGTCCTCATCGAATCGGCTAACTTCAATAACATCAACATCCGCCGAACCTCTCGAGCCCTTAAGGTCCAAAGCGAGGCAGCCGCACGCTTCGGAAGGGGTGTCCCACCCGAGCTCACTCCAATCGCATTAGAGAGAGCATCTCAACTCATGGCAGAGCTCGCCGGTGGAAATTTGGCCGAAGGGCTTGCCGACGCCTATCCCCTCAAGCAAGAGCCAAAAGTTGTTGAAATCACGCCAAGAGAAGTGGAGAGGATATTGGGGATAAGCGTGGAAGCCGAAAGACTCGTTGAGATTTTGGAATCTTTGGAGTTCGATTGCGAGAGGGAAGGGGAAACAATCAGAGCGAAGGTGCCTTATTACCGCTTAGACGTTTCCATCCCAGCTGACCTAATCGAGGAAGTAGCCCGTATCATAGGATACGACAAGCTACCCGCCACCCTCCTATCGGACGAATTGCCTCCCCAGCGAAGAAACCTCGCTCTCGAAGGGGAGGAGTGGGTGAGGGATGTGCTTGTAGGTTGCGGATTACAGGAGGTGATAACCTATTCTCTGATAGCGCAAGATGAGGCTGATAAGCTCGTGCCCGGGGGCTCTGCCTTCAAGCCAGAGGAGGCGAGGGCTGGTTATCCTATCTCTTGCACCCTCTATCCACAATCTTGCGTCCGACTGGCCAATCCCATGACCCCTGCACACGACACTATGAGAACCTCTTTGATGACAGGCCTTCTTGTGACGATGCGGGATAACCTCCGTTATGTTGATAAGGTAGTTATATTCGAGATAGGGAGGGTTTACCTTCCTCGCCTCCCTCTCCCCGATTGCAGGGAGGAGCTTTTGCCTCAAGAGCCTCGACGCCTGGCGATAGCAATGACAGGGCCTCGTTTGATGCGCTCATGGCTTAAGGAAGAACCAGGGGAACTCGACTTCTTCGACCTGAAGGGGGTGGTCGAAACGCTTCTGGCTCGACTCGGAATCTTCGATTACGCCTTCGAGCCGATACACCACCCCACTTTCCACCCCGGAAGGACGGCGAGGCTAGTGGTAGATGGGAGGGAGATTGGGGTGCTAGGAGAAGTTCACCCATTAGTGAGGGAGGCATTCGACCTCCCTCCAAAGCGGGTTTCTCTGGCCGAATTCGAGCTCGACTCACTACTAGAGGAGGCTCGCTTCGTTCGCTCACTTCAGCCTATTCCTCGATTCCCATCCGTCGTCCAAGACCTGGCAGTGGTAGTTGATGAAGATGTGCCCGCCCAAAGGGTAAAGGAAGTCATCCTCAAGGCGGGTGGTGAGCTTCTGAGAAATGCCGAGCTTTTCGACTTATACCGAGGGAGGCCGATTCCGGAGGGCAAGAAGAGCTTGGCTTATTCCCTTACTTATCAGGCACTAGACCGCACCCTCACGGACGAGGAGGTTAGGGTGGTTCACAGGCGAATCATAGAGCGCCTCTCCGAGGAATTGGGAGCGGAACTGAGGGCATAGAAGTCAGCTAGAGCTAGAGTTTGGAGCTAGGGTTATCAGCTAGAGCTAGAGTTTTGAGCTAGAGTAATCAGCTAGAGCTAGGGTTTAGAGCTAGAGGACTAGAACTCTAACTCTAGCCACCCGGTTCACGTGCTTCTTCTGCTTTCCGTCTTCAATTTTCAACTG
>Ga0209426_1001912_pt1 | contig 10915 bp, 9 predicted proteins | sample Deesub1362B_J571_FD_187697 | JGI IMG/M metagenome (GOLD analysis project Ga0209426, IMG submission 187697) | Deep oceanic, basalt-hosted subsurface ecosystem from Juan de Fuca Ridge flank, Pacific Ocean, CORK Borehole 1362B_J2.571 (SPAdes)... ...
ATCAACAACCTGCTGGATATGTCGCGCCTTGATTCCGGAGCGTATCAGATGAGAAGGGATAAATACCACCTCTCTGAGATAGTGCAATCAGCAAGCAGCCGTCTGGCTAGCCTCACCGCAAAGCACCGGCTACAATTGAAGATGCCCTCCGAGCTACCTTTTATCCTGGTGGATAAAGACGGCATCGGGCAGGTCCTAACCAATCTGGTAGATAACGCTGTCAAATATTCACCTGAGGGCACTGAAATCACCATTGAAGCCCAGCCGGCTGGTGACGAGATTACGGTCAGCGTCATTGACCGCGGTGAGGGCATCCCGGCTGAGCTTCTGGACAAGGTATTTGACCGCTTCTACCAGGCGGAGAGCATCGTCAGTGGCCGCAAGAGCGGCACCGGACTGGGGCTATCCATCTGCAAAGGCATCATCGAAGCCCATGGCGGGAGAATATGGGTGGAGAGCAAACTGGGACAGGGCTCCAGGTTCAGCTTCAGCCTGCCAGTGAGTAAGGAGGAGTAAGAAATTGGCCAAAGTCCTCATTATTGAGAATGAGCCCAGCATCCAGAAACTGATGAAGGTTAACCTCACCACCAGCGGCCATCAGGTGCTTATCACCGCCCGCGGTGAGGAGGGATTAAAGCTAGCCCAGCGAGAAAACCCTGACCTGATACTTCTTGACCTGAGGCTGCCGGGAATATCCGGCTGGGATGTCCTCACCCACCTCAAAGCCACGCCGGAGCTCGAGAAAATACCAGTAGTTATCATTACCGCCGTGGTGCACCATGGTGATGAGGAAAAAGCCTATGCCATGGGAGCCACCGGTTACCTAGCCAAGCCCTTCACCGCTGACGAACTACTGCAGGAGGTTGAGGAAGCCCTCAGAAAGGGTGGCAATGCGTCGTCCTCGAATTCTCATCGTTGATGATGACCCAGCGATAATAAAATTTGTCCAAGCCAATCTCAGAGTTGAAGGTTATGATATCCTCACTGCCCTGGATGGTGCTGAGGCGCTTGATGTCATTGAAAGAGGGCTGCCTGACCTGGTGATTCTGGATATCATGCTGCCCAAGGTAGATGGCGTGGAGGTCTGCCGCCGGCTCCGTGAGTGGTCACAGACCCCGGTCATCATGCTCAGCGCCCGGGGTGATGTTGAGGACAAGGTAAAATGTCTGGACGCCGGCGCTGATGACTACCTCAGCAAGCCATTTAGTCTGGATGAACTGCTCGCCCGAATCAGAGCGGTCTTCCGGCGAACCGAAGCGGCTGGTGCGGCGCCAAGCCCGAGCACCATCGCCCTTGGTGAACTTGAAATCAACTTTGCCCAGCAGAGGGTCACCCTGGCAAATCAGGAGGTAGATTTAACCGCCACCGAGTACCGGCTGCTCTCCTACCTAGCAGCCAACGCTGGCCGGGTGGTCACCTCAAACCAAATCCTGGAGAAGGTGTGGGGGGAGGTGTTTATCGGTGAGCACCACCTCCTCAGGGTCAATATCGCCAGGCTGCGGCGCAAGCTGAAAGATAACCCTAAAGAGCCACGCTTCATCGCCACCAAGGTTGGCGTGGGATATATCTTCCTGAAACGCAGCTAACCCCCCAGTCCAATATAGCGTCTCCCCCTTAGGAAGGCTATTCGTCTGTTTCTTACCCCCGCGCTGATTTCTCCCAGCCGCCATTTTGTGACACTAATGTTATACTTCAAGCCACTCCTGTGACCCCAGCGCAAGACCGAACCTTTATTCTGGAGAGAAAGCAGAAAGGACAATCTCTGAATGGCGGTTAAAAGCAGAGGAAACTCTGGGATGAAAGAGAAACAAAGCAACTGGAGAAAGCGCGCCATCTAGCGGGAGGCAGCCAGATGAAAGTCAGGGTTAAGACAAAAGAGAGAGCAGCAGGAAAATTCGCGGCACCGGACACATGGATTGCTAAACTGGAAACCTCACAAGCTGAGTGCCGATTGGCGAAGGAGGAGAGCCGAAAATTCAAGACCATCTGTGATAGGGCTGGCTACGGCGTGTCGATAGCTAGCCTTGAAGGTAAACTTACCTATGTGAATGACTCTTACGCCCGGATGCACGCTTACAGACCAGATGAACTGATCGGTCAACACTACTCTATTCTCTACACTGAAGAGTCCTTGAAGCGCTTGAAAAGATTGAGACATAAACTCCTACAAGAAGGTATCTTTTTTGCTGAAGAGCTCTGGCGCAGGAAGAAGGATGGCACCATCTTTCCCTCCCTGACAACCGCTGGCATCATCAAAAACGATGCGGGAGAACCTTTATACATCTCGGCGACGGCGATTGACATCACCAAGCACAAACGGGCGGAGGAGGCGCTCAAGGAGAGTGAGCAGAGATATAGGGCCTTATTTGAGAGCACGCTTGATGGTGTCTTTGTTATTGATGCCGAAACGATGAAGGTAGTGCTGGCTAATGAAGCCGCCGCCAATATATTTGGATTTGATTCGGCAGAGGACGTGATTGGGGTGAGTCCACTTGACTTCGTTCCCCCGGACGATAGAGAGCGAGTTATCAGGATTATTGCCGAAGACATGTTTGCCAGGGACCTGCGCCAGATAAGCGAGTTCAGGGTGGTCACCAGAGACGGCAGGGAGATATGGATAAGGGCGGTTGGTGTGAGAACCGAATATCAGGGAAGATTAGCCGGTCTGGTTTCATTCTGGGACATCACCGAGCACAAGCGGGCGGAGGAGGCGCTGAGAAGAAACAGGGATTACCTTGAGAAGCTAAACAATTCCCTGCCTGAGGTGATACTTACGGTGAGACTCCCGGAGAGAATTATTGAGTATGTTAACCACTCGGTGGAGACCATTTTCGGCTATAAACCTGAAGAATGCCTAGGGCAGACCACGGAGATGCTTTACCCCAGCCGGGAAGACTATCTTGAAGCTAGTGAGAGACGAGAGGCGGCTACCAGATGGGGAAAGTCTGGTACGGAGACAGAGCGCCTGCTGAGAAGAAAAAACGGGGAAATGTTTCCCTCTCACGTGATAACCACCTTCCTCAAGGAAGGGGCAAAGGTCACCCATGTCATCTCGGTGATCAGGGACATCACCGAGCACAAGCGAGTGGAGGAGGAACTTCAGCGAAACTACCATACTCAGACCGTCCTTAACGCGTTGCTGCACATCTCAATGCTGGATATCCCTCTTGAAAATCAGTTAGAGCTTATCCTTGAGCACATGCTTTCAATCCCATGGCTTACCATTGAATCGAGGGGGGCTATCTTTCTCGCTGAAGATGAGCCAGAGGTCTTGGTAATGAAAGCACAACGTGGGCTCGCTACACCCCTCCAGAATACTTGCGCTCGAGTTCCTCTTGGCAAGTGTGTCTGTGGTCGAGCTGCACTCTCAGACAAGACAGAGTTTGTTGAGCGGGTTGATGACCGCCATGAGATTCAGTATGAGGGGATTGTTCCTCACGGTCACTACTGTGTCCCCATCTTATCCGCCGGTAAGCTGCTTGGCGTGATAAATATGTACTTAAAAGAGGGGCACCGCCGCGAACAAAAAGAGGAAGAATTCCTGACCGCGGTTGCCAATACACTGGCAGGCATTATCGAGCGCAAGCGAGCCGAAGAGGCACTGCGGGAGTCAGAGGAGAGGTATCGTGCTCTTTTGGAGCTGGGCACCAGGGTTGGAGAAGCCGTAGCCATGCTGCAGGATACGGAAAAGGGAATTGGAATCTATACTTTCGTCAGCGATGAGTGGACACGTATCACTGGATACTCCAGGGAGGAACTGCTCAATATGTCCATGACTGACCTCATCCATCCCAGATACCGTGAGGCGGCTATGGAGAGATATAAAAGAAGATTGCAGGGGGAAACCATCCCGGGACTTTTTGAGCTCTCCATTATCAGAAAGGACGGCACCGAAGTCCCCATTGAGATAACCAGCGCCTTCACCACCTACCGGGGGAAACGCGCCAACGTGGTTTACATCAGGGATATCACCGAGCGCAAGAAAATGCAGCAGCAGCTCATGATTACTGACCGGCTGGCTTCCATCGGCGAGCTGGCATCGGGAATCGCTCATGAGCTCAACAATCCCTTGACCGGCATCATCGGCTTCTCCGAGCTTGCCCTGGGTAAAGACGTCCCAGATGACGTCAAAGAGGACCTGAAAGTGATCAGCCGGGAATCCCAGCGCACCGCCAACATAGTCAAAAATTTCCTCACCTTTGCCCGCAAACACCCCCCGGAAAGGAAGCCGGTGCAGATAAATGGGGTTATTGAGGAGGTAGTCAAGCTGCGCACCTACGAGCAAAAGGTGCATAACATCGAAGTCGTCACCCAGTTTTCCCCTGACCTGCCGCCGGTTCTGGCGGATAGTTTTCAACTGCAGCAGGTCTTCCTCAACATTATCATCAATGCCGAGCATTTTATGACTGAAGCGCACGAAAGGGGAACCCTCACCATCACCACCGAGCGAACCGGAGATGTGGTCCGGATTTCCCTGGCCGATGATGGGCCCGGAATCAGTCAGGAGAATCTGGGACATCTGTTTGACCCCTTCTTCACCACCAAGAAAGAAGGCAAGGGAACCGGGCTGGGCTTGAGCATCTGCCACGGGATAATCGCAGAGCACGGTGGCCGGATATACGCCGAAAGCGAGCCGGGCAAAGGCGCCACCTTCATCATAGAGCTGCCCATCATGCAGCCGTAGCGGACAGAATTCCCCCAAGATGAACCAGCCGCCAGCCCCATTTTGCGTAACTTGCGTGATGAAATGATGGCAAGTTCCGCACCTTTAAGCCGCGCCTGACCCAACCACAGTGTAACCCCTCACTGACCAAAGCCACCAATATAGGGGTAAATTCCCCCATAAAATAGGTAGTTTCCACCCTTGCTAATAGGTACCTTAATCTAGTAGTATATTATAGGTTTTTATAGTTTTTTGCAGATTTAAGCAGTTTCAAGCAATCTCGGCAAGCAAAGCTAAAAATTGGCCATCCTTCCCTTTTGGCCTAAAAGTACCTAATGAAAGGACGATTTTTGCCTGAAGAACCTCTGATCAGCATCAGTGAAGCCAGCCAACTGTTGGGAGTTAGTGAGGCAGCCCTCCGTCAATGGACAGATGAAGGGAAGATAAAAGCTTTCATCACGCCTGGTGGCCACCGCCGCTACTCAAGGGCAGAGCTGAAGAAGCTCATGGGCTCCCATCCCAGGATGCTTGGCATAAAGGACCTGGTCACCAAGCTAGAGGAAACTGCCCAGCAGCACCGGGAAATCGCCCGCGCCTCGCTGAAAAACACGCTATGGTACAACAAGCTCAACGTAGAAGCACAAGAGCATCTGGCTGAGCTTGGTCGGCGCCTGCTCAACCTGATTATCAAATACGTTACTGAACCCGCCAGGCGAGAGGAAACTGTCCAGCTTATTCGCGATATTGGCCATGAGCACGGGGAGATGCTGGCCAAGCTGGAACTGCCGCTCACTGATTCTGTAGAGACCTTCCTGCTGCACCGCAGCCCGATTTTGAATGCGACGACACATATGATGAGAAAGAGGGAAGTCCTCACCGGACGCGTCGTCGAGGCGATTTCGCTGGTCGCGCAGGTTTTGGACGAAGCTCTGGTTGCTCTGGTGGCGGCACATCAGCAGCACCGCAATGAAATTCAGGAAAGAATTGAGGGAGGTACTGCCGGGTGATATCAATAACGCGCTTGCTCTGTGACGCAGCCGGACCAGGAGACCATCTTCGTTATGAGAAGAGGGATGTCCCGAAACCGGTAGTGGTCTGGAACTGCACCCGGCAATGCAATCTGAGCTGCATCCACTGCTATGCCAGCGCTGACAACCAAAGGTCCCCAGAAGAGATGGACACCGCCGCAGGAAAAGCCTTCATCCGTGACCTAGCCGATTTTGGCGTGCCGGTCATCCTGTTTTCCGGAGGCGAGCCACTGCTCAGGAAAGATTTATTCCCGCTGGCAGATCTAGCGCGGGAACTGGGAATAAGAGTGGCACTTTCCACCAATGGCACGCTCATTACCGAGGAGGTGGCCAAGGAACTCAAGAAAATTGGCTTCGCTGAGGTGGGCATAAGCCTGGACGGTATTGGAGCTAACAATGACTACTTCCGTGGCCGGAACGGTGCCTTTGAGGCTGCCCTTGCCGGCATCAGGAACTGCATCGCCCTGGGCTTGAGAGTATCACTGCGGCTGACCATAACTCGCTTCAACTATCAGGAGATTCCAGCCATTTTCCAGTTAGTGGAGGATGAAGGCATTGACCGCGTCTGCTTCTATCACCTTGCCTATTCGGGGCGGGGTGGCAGCCTGCGAGAGGAGGATATCAATCACGCCCAGACCAGGTCGGTGGTGGATACCATCTGCGAACATACCCTGGACCTGTACCAGCGTGGTCTGCGCAAGGAAATCCTCACCGTGGGCAATCACGCTGACGGCGTTTACCTCTATCTCAAGCTGAGAGAGCAAGGTTCACCGCGCGCCGAGAAGGTTCTGGAACTGCTGCGGGAAAACGGCGGCAACAATTCAGGTATCAAAATAGGCGCCGTTGATGACCTAGGGAATGTCCACCCTGACCAGTTCTGGTGGCACTACTCGCTGGGCAATGTTCGTCAGCGAAAGTTCGCCGATATCTGGATGGATACCTCTGAGCCGCTGCTGCGAGGCTTGAAAAATCGCAAAGGCTTACTCAAGGGACGCTGCGCCCGTTGCCGGTATCTTGACCTCTGCAATGGTAACCTGCGGGTTCGTGCCGAGGCAGTATTCGGTGATGTCTGGGCGGAAGACCCGGCCTGTTATCTAACTGATGAGGAGATTGGTATCAGCGCATGAGGACGGAAATAGAGAACTCCCCGAAACAGGGAGACCTGCTCACTCCCAGGCTGCACATGGTCGCCTGGGAACTGACCCGGAACTGTAATCTCTTTTGCGCCCACTGCCGGGGCGAAGCTGCTCCCGGCCAATATCGTGACGAACTATCAACCGAGGAGTGTTTTCAGCTCATTGACCAGATTCTGGAAGTGGGCCGCCCGATTATCATCCTCACCGGCGGCGAGCCGCTTATCCGCCCTGACATTCTGGAAATAGCCAGATATGCGGTAAGTAGAGGATTAAGGGTGGTCATGGGCACCAATGGCACCCTGATTACGGAAGAAATGGCGGCGAAGCTGAAAGAAGTGCCCGTATCACGCCTCGGGATAAGCCTGGACTTCCCGGTGGCCGAGCTTCAGGATAATTTCCGTGGTCAGGCTGGTGCCTTCGCCGCCGCCATGGCTGGCATCGCCAACGCCCGCCAGGCCGGAATCGAGGTTCAGATCAACAGCACCATCACCAAGCTGAACGTAGATTATCTGGATGAACTGCTGAGGCTAGCGCTTCAAGTTGGGGCGGTTGCCTTTCACCCGTTCCTGCTGGTACCGACCGGCCGGGGCAAGGGACTGGAATCAGTGGAACTGCCACCTGAGCAGTATGAAAAGACGCTGCACTGGATATATGATAAGCAGGTTGAGCTGGGAGACAGGATGTTTTTCAAGCCCACCGATGCCCCACACTATCTGCGGGTGATGAAGCAGCGGCAAAAGCAGGGAGCTAGGCCAAAGCCAGCCGCAGGCCACCACTCAGCGAATACCATCACCCGTGGCTGTCTGGCGGGCATTGGCTTCTGCTTTATCTCTCATCAGGGGAAAGTGAAAGGGTGTGGCTACCTTGATGTGGAAGCCGGTGACATCCGAAAGGAAAGCTTTGCTCAGGTCTGGGCGAACTCACCCTTATTTGGCAAGCTAAGAGATATCTCCCTTCTCAAGGGGAAATGCGGTGCCTGTGAATATAAAAGGATATGCGGTGGCTGCCGGGCGAGAGCCTATGAAGCCACCGGGGACTACCTTGAAGCTGAGCCGTACTGCGTTTACCAACCCACCGTATCGGCAAAGGTTGATGGCTGATATGAAACTGGACTTAACCGACCGAAAACTAACCGACTTGCTGCAGGCGGGATTTCCGCTAACCGGAAAACCATACGCTGAGTTAGGGCGGCGCCTCAGCATCAGCGAAGATGAAGTCATTCACCGCATCGCGGAGTTGAGAGCAGGGGGCATCATCCGCCAGATTGGCCCGGTGTTTGACGCCGCAAGTCTTGGTTACCGGACCACGCTGGTGGCGATGAGAGTGGCTGAAACCTGGCTGGACCAAGCGGCACAGCTCATCACGGAGCACCCGGGAGTCAGCCACGCCTATGAACGAGACCACCACTTCAACCTCTGGCTTACCCTGGCGGTCCCCGCCACGGCTGATATGGAGGCTGAACTGGAAAAGCTGGCCAGCGCGGTGTCAGCGGAGACTGCCTTCAGTCTGCCGGCGCTAAAGTTATTCAAGCTGCGTGCCTACTTCAGCCTGGACGGAGATGAATCATCAGCGGATACTGAGACACCCGGCGGTATTATTCCTCACGCAGCTCCGCTCTCGGCGGCGGAGAGGCAAATAATCAATGAGCTGCAGCAGGACCTGCCCCTAGTTTCTCAGCCCTTCGCCGAGATGTCAGCCCGCCTGGGCATGGATGAGGAGAAGTTTCTGGCCCAGTGCCGGGAACTTCTCTCACGCGGTGTTATGCGGCGCTTTGGGGCTTCGGTCAATCACCGCAAGGCTGGCTTTAAGGCTAACGCGATGACCTGCTGGGCAGCGCCACCAGAGAAGGTAGAGGCCGCCGGTCAAAAGCTGGCGTCGCTGCGGGAGGTGAGCCATTGCTACGAAAGGAAGACCAATCCCCTCTGGCGGTATAACCTCTTTGCCATGACCCACGGTAAGACCAGAGAGGAGTGCCGGGAAACGGTGGCCAAAGCATCCGCGGAAATCGGCCTTGATGATTACGTCATGCTCTTCAGCACCAGGGAACTCAAGAAGACGAGGGTCAAATATCTGGTATGAAAAAAGAAGACCAAGCGCCCAAATATTATCCGGTTTTCCTGAGCGTTAAGGGACGGAAATGCGTCGTGGTTGGCGGGGGAGAGGTCGCCTTGCGCAAGGTGAAAACCCTGCTTGAGCACGGGGCTCAGGTTGAGGTAATCAGCCCAGACCTCTGCCAGGAACTGGTTCAGCTTGCCGAGAGCGGGAAAATACGTGCCCACGCCAGGGAGTACCAGACGGGAGACTTAAAAAACGCCTTTATCGCCATCGCCGCCACCGATAATACCGAGATTAATCGGCAGGTAGCGGCAGACGCCCGCCGGGAGAGAGTTCTGGTCAATGTGGTGGATGACGCGGAGAGCTCTGATTTTATCGTTCCTTCATATCTGCGCCGGGGTGAGGTTACCATTGCCGTCTCCACCGCCGGCAAAAGCCCAGCCCTAGCGCGGAAAATCCGCTCGAGATTAGAGGCAGAAGTGGGCGACGAGTATGCCCAGCTTGTCCATCTCATTGCGGAAGTTCGCGCTGAGGTAAAGCGGCAGGGGATCATGACTAGTAGTGATGGGTGGCAGGAAGCTCTGGACCTTGACCTGCTTCTTGAGCTCTTGAGGAAGGGTGAAGCGGAAAGGGCTAAGGCTCTCCTGCTCAGCAACCTGAAGGCACAACAACAATAACCTTAATTTTGAGGTAAGCAAAGAGAGATGAATATCTGCTTGGTTGGGATAAATCATCGCACGGCACCGGTAGCCATCCGGGAGAAGGTAGCCGTCAGAATAGGACAGCTCAACGAGGCGCTGCAACTGCTTCGCTCTCACGTCTCGCATGGGGTAATCCTGTCCACCTGTAACCGCACTGAAGTCTATACCTCAACCAAAGAAGATAGCGGTGCCAAGGCGGCAAGCCTCAATTTCCTGCAGACCCAACTTGATATCCCGGATACAGCCCTGCGCCGGTATATCTACGTTCTTGAGGGCCAGGCAGCGATGGAACACCTGTTCCGCATCGCCTGCGGACTTGACTCCATGATCATTGGCGAATATGAAGTCCTGGGGCAGGTGAGTCAGGCATTGGAGGCTGCCGAGAAGGCAAAGATGGTCAATCTGCCGCTGCGCCACCTCTTCCAAGATGCCATCAGAACCGGCCGGCGGGTTCGTGAAGAAACCGGAATCAGCAAGAATGCCCTTTCCGTAAGCTCGGTGGCTGTGGAATTGGCTGCCAAGACCATCGGTCACCTTCAAGACTGCAAGATGCTGGTCATCGGAGCTGGGGAAGCGGGAAGGCTGGCGGCAAAAGCCGCCAAGGACAGAGGAGTCTCCCAAATCATCGTTGCCAGCCGTACCCAGGAAAGGGCTTCAAGTCTGGCGGCGGCACTGGGTGGGCTACCAATCAGCATGAATGAAATGACGCAAGAACTGAACACCTGCGACCTGGTGGTCGCCTGCGCTGGCGCCCCCCACCATCTGCTGGGTGTCCAGCAGATAGAAGCGGTGATGAGACACCGCCCCAAGCGCCCGCTGGTGATAATTGATATCGCCGTTCCCCGCATCGTGGCGCCGGAGGTGGCGCAAATAGACAATGTATTTCTGTATAATATTGATGACCTCACCCAGATTTCAGAGCAAAACCGCAAACAGCGGGAAAGGGAGATTGAAAAAGCAGACGGAATTATCGCCGCTGAGATGGCCAAGTTTGCCGCCTGGTGGCAGACCCTTGAGGTCAGACCGGTGGTCAGCGCTCTGATGAAAAAGGCTGAAGATATACGCAGCACACAATTGAACAAAACGCTGAAGAAACTGCGCCCGCTGTCTCAGGAAGAGCGAGATAGCCTGGAAGCGATGACCAAGTCAATCGTCACCAAAATCCTTCAAGACCCGATAAATTATCTTAAGGAAAACGCCAATAGCCACGGAGAGCCTGCCGAGATAGTAAGCAAGCTTTTCCGGCTGGATGGGAAAGGGTGAGGATGAAGAGGAAAGTCATCATCGGGTCAAGGGGGAGCAGGCTTGCCCTGATTCAGACCGAGTCAGTGG
>Ga0209426_1001914_pt1 | contig 10899 bp, 9 predicted proteins | sample Deesub1362B_J571_FD_187697 | JGI IMG/M metagenome (GOLD analysis project Ga0209426, IMG submission 187697) | Deep oceanic, basalt-hosted subsurface ecosystem from Juan de Fuca Ridge flank, Pacific Ocean, CORK Borehole 1362B_J2.571 (SPAdes)... ...
GGAAATCGGCCTAGCACCGGCGCTTCAGGCCGGTGCCAGGCCCGCCGAGAAGGAGTCCCACGCCTGATGTCCGAACTCCTGTCCGAAGGTCAGTCCCTGCGGTTGACATGCCTTACCCGCGGCGTTATACTGACCCCCGATGGGATGGATCGACCGCGTACGGGAACGGGCCCTTCGTCTGGGGTTCGACCGGGTGGGGATCGCCCCGGCTCGCCCTCCCCAGCACTACCTCCAGGCCTATCGGGCGTGGCTGGAGCGGGGGGACCACGCCGGCATGGCGTGGATGGCCCGCCCGGACCGGGTCGCCCGGCGGGAGGAGCCCTCGCTCATCCTGCCGGGGGTCCGTTCGGTCCTCTGCGTGGCGGTCAACTACTATCCCGGCCCACCTCCCACGCCGCCCGACGACGAGCCGCGGGGGCGTGTTTCCAACTATGCCTGGGGAATCGACTACCATGATTGGATGCTCCCTCGGTTGGAAGAACTGGCGGCCTTCGTTCGTGCGCAGGTCGGCGGGGAGGTCCGCTACCGCGCCTACGTGGACACCGGGCCGGTGCTGGAGCGAGCCTTCGCCGCCGAGGCCGGATTGGGCTTCATCGGTAAGAACACCTGCCTGATCCACCCGCGCCTTGGCTCCTGGCTCTTCTTGGGGGAGGTCCTGCTAGAGGTCGACCCGCCAGAGGGAGACTGCCCTCCCGTGCGAGGCGGGTGTGGGACCTGTACTCGGTGCCTCGATGCCTGCCCAACAGGGGCGCTGGCGGCCCCGTACCGACTGGACGCCCGTCGTTGCATCTCCTACCTCACCATTGAGCACAAGGGACCGACCCCCCTGGAGTTGCGGCCGCTGCTCGGGACCTGGATCTACGGGTGCGATGTCTGTCAGCAGGTCTGCCCCTGGCAGCGGTTCGCCCGGCCCACCAAAGTGCTGGCGTTCCGCCCGGCCTCGCCGGAGCGTCCGATGCCCGCGCTCCTCGACCTGCTGGCGCTGGATGAGGAGGGTTTTCGGGATCGATTCCGGGGGACGCCCATCCTGCGGATCGGGCGGGGGCGACTGCTGCGCAACGTGGCGGTGGCGTTGGGAAACATCGGGGGATCCCAGGCCGCGCGAGCGTTGGAGAGGGCATTGGATGATCCGGATCCGCTGGTGCAGGAACACGCGGCCTGGGCGTTGGCGCGGATCGAGGCGGCGGGGTAGCACGAAAGGAGGACAGGCATATGGGTGTGGAGCAGGTGTTCTGCCCACGTTGTGGGGCGACGATGGAGGAGGCGGAGATCGCGGGGCGTGTCCGGCACGTCTGCCCGTCCTGCGGTTTCGTCCTCTACCGGAACCCCGTTCCTGGCGTGGGGGTGCTGGTGGAGATGGGTGACGGCCTGGTGCTCGTCAAGCGGGGGGAGGAGCCGTTTGTGGGGTGGTGGGCCCTCCCGGCCGGCTACATCGAGGCGGACGAGAGCGTGGAAGAGGCGGCGGTGCGGGAGTGCAAAGAGGAGACAGGGCTGGACGTGGAGTTGTTGGAACTGTTCGGCGTCTATTCTTTCCCCGAAGGACCAGGGCCCTCCGGCATCATCATTTTCTACCGCGCCCGTCCGGTGGGCGGGGAACTGCAGGCGGGGGACGACGCGCAGGACGTGGGGGTGTTCCCCCCCGACGGTTTGCCGGAAAAGTTGGCGTTCCGCACCCACCGGGAGGTGATCGACCGCTGGATCCGCGGCCGCTCATCGGTGTTGCGGGCCCGCGTGCCTGGTGTCCTCATCCGGGAGGCCCGCCCGGAGGACGAGGAGACGGTCCTCCGACTGTTGCGGCTCATCCCTGGCAACCAGGATATGACCCCCGAGGAGGAGCATGCCGCCGCCCTGCGGTTCCGTGAAAGCCCGGCGCTGGAGGTCCTGGTGGCGGAGACGGAGACGGGGGAGGTGGTTGGCTTCCTGGCCCTTTCCTACATGCCCGGCCTGACCCGGCTGCGGGCGCTGATCGGTGAGATGGCGGTGGACCCGGCCTACCGGCGGAAAGGGATCGGTGCGTCGCTGGTGGAGGCGGCGATCCAGCGGGCCATCCGCCGAGGAGCGACCCATCTCCTGGTGGACACCTCTCGCGGCGATGAGGCCGCGCGGGAGTTCTATCACGCCTGTGGCTTTGAGGCGGGCGGGGTCGCCCCGCTGCGCATCCGGTAGAGGGGATCGATTCACAGCCCTTCGCTGACGAGGGCCTGGAACCGAAGGGCGTCCTCCCACATCGAGACGTTGTTGAAGAGGACGTAGGCGGTCTCAAAGAGCTCACACCACTCCAGGATTCGGCGTAGATCGGGGTCGGTGTATCGGTACCGGTAGCCGCCGATCCCGTGGAGGCGGAAGTAGGCCACCCCTTTCGTGACCGGCGGGCGGACGAAGGGGTCCACGCAGTGGATGAGGCCCAGATCCTGGCACAGCGCCGCGACGGTCTCCTCGGGCCATTCCCCCCGAGGCTCCCAGGCGAAGGTCAGCCCCCCGCGCTCCACCTGCGCGAAGAAGGCTCGCATGTTGGCAGTGTGTTCCGGTGTGGGGTTAAAGCGGGCTGGGCACTGGAAGACGACGATCGGAGCGTTCAAAGCCTCCGCGATCTCCCGCGTCCGCTCCCACGCTGCCAGCACCTCCGGCGTGGGCCGGAACATCCCGTACTGATCCCGGCGATCTGGGGGGATCTCCAACCCAGCCTTCCGGTACGTGGGACTGGTCGGGTGGTGGGTGATCAGTTGCCATGCCTTGAGGGTAAAGGTGAACCCGGGCAGTGCTTCCTCTCGCCAGCGGCGGGCCGTCTCCACCCGTGGGGGCTTGTAGAAAGTCTGTTGGATCTCGACCAGGGGGAAGTTCCGAAAGTAAACGGCTCGCGCCCGACGGAAGCCACAACAACCGACGTAGATCACAGGAACATCTCCATAAAGACCTCGTCGTCGTATTGTCCGTCGATCTTCACCTGCCGCGAGAGCACTCCCTTGGGAACGAAGCCCAGGCTTCGGTAGAAGGTCCGCGCCCGAGCGTTGCTTGCCCGGACGTAGACGACCAGTTTCTCATAGCCGTGGGCGCGGGCGAAGGCGAAGGTGTGTTGCGCCAGGCGGTGACCGATCCCCTTGCCCCTCCAATCGGGAAGGACGAAGGTGCCCACGGCAGCGACGTGGTCGAAGGAGTCGGTGTATCGAGCCCACCGGTCGAGGGATTGAAACCCCACGATCTCATCGCCCGCCTCGGCGACGAACACACCTTCCCGGTCGGAAAGGGAGGTCAGGTACTGGCGGACCTGTTCGGGGGTGAAGGGGTGGCTGACGGCGCTGTGGACCCGTTCGGCGCAGATGACCTCCCAGATGGCGGAGATCGCCTCGGCGTCGTCGGGCGTTGCACGGCGGACGTGGATCTTCATCGTTATTTCTCTTAAAGAAAACGCCCCCGCGTGGGGGGCTTCGGACGGCGTCTTCGACGGGGGCGAGTGCCCCCTGCCTCTGTGAGAAGGCGGAGAGGGTGGGATTCGAACCCACGGGGGTCTCACGACCCCACGCGCTCTCCAGGCGCGCGCGTTAGGCCAGACTACGCTACCTCTCCGCGGCGGCCTATATTATACCATCCCTTCGTCGTTTTGCAACCTCTGCCCGTAGGTCCGGTTCCAATCGGGGATCGACTTGACGGCGACCACCAGGCCGCCCAGCGCGCCTAGGAGGATGACCGGCAGGGGCGCTCCGAACGCCCATAGCAGCGGGCCGACGGTCAGCATCACGAAGATCGTAGACCGGGCTCGGTGGACGTGCAGCAGGCCGACCAGGACGAACCAGAGGGTCGCCGCGGTGACTCCCGCTTTCAGGGCGATCAAAGGATGCAGGCCGAAGAGGGAACCGGCGAGGGTGGAAAGGCCAATCCCCCCGCCGAAGCGGATGAAGATGGACCAGTTATGGCCGACGATGGCCATCACTCCAGCGAGGGCGGCGGCCCAGGGGTTCCCTGTCCACAGCACCGCCACGATCACGGCCCCCATTCCCAAGAAGAGGTCCACCACGCCGGTCAGCACGCCGGCCCACAGACCGGCCGCCCGGGAGACGTTCAACCCGCCGGTGTGGCCGCTGCCCTGTTGTCGCACGTCCACTCCCCGAGCCAGGCGGACCACGATCACGCCTGTCGGGATCGCACCCAAGAGATAACCCAGCACACCCGCGCCGATCCATTCGACCATCGGCCCGCTCCTCCTAGGAAGGTTTGTGTCAGACCGCAGAGGCGCGGAGGGCGCAGAGGTGCTTTAGAACGTCCCTGCGCCCTCCGCGTCTCTACGGTGAATTCCACGATGTGGCAATCTGCCTTGTGCAGGTTGGACGGCTCAGCAGCGGACCCGCAGCCGTTGGGGGAGGATCTCGAATTCCAGCCGGTGCCCGGCGGTGCAGAGCACCTCCCCGTCGGCGTGGGCTACCAGATCCTCCTCCGAGGAGATAGCCACCCGCCGGGCCTGCGTCATCGTCACCGCCCTGTGGTCGGTGTGGCTTCCCTTCAGGAAGTGGGGGACGAGCCGTAGCATCTCCAGCCGTCCCACCTCGCCTGCGATGCACAGATCGAAGAGGCCGTCGTCGGGTTGGGCGTCGGGGGTGACGAGAAAACTGCCGCCCTCCCGTGGCCCGTTGGCGACGCAGACCATCAGCGCTGGGAAGTCCATTCGCTGGCCGTCGAACTCGATGGCCACGTGTGGGGCTTTGTAGTAGATGAAGATCGTCTTGAGGACGACCGGCAGGTAGAGGGCCATCCCACGCAGCCGCTTGACCCTTCGGGCCCGCTCCGTCACGACGCCGTCGAACCCCACCCCCACGGTGTTGTCGAAATACCGGGAGGAGCAGCCGTTCAGAGTGACCCGCCCCACGTCCACCACCCGTACTCCACCGCGGGCCAGCCGACGGCACGCTCCCGGCAGGTCGGGCGGGACCCCCACCGTGTGGGCGAAGTCGCTGCCGGAGCCGATAGGGATGATCCCCAGGGTGCCCGCCACGCCGTCGCCCGCAGCCGTCATCAGGCCGTTGACTACCTCGTGGGTCGTGCCGTCGCCGCCTGCCGCGACGACGGTCTCAAACCCCTCGGCCACGGCCCGCTCCGCCAGTTCCGCCGCGTGCCACGGCCCAGTGGTCCGGACCAGGTCGAACTCGAGCCCTTCCGCCGCTAAGAGCCGCCGCACCTCCGGCTCCACCTTCGCCGCGTATCCCCGGCCTGCCACCGGGTTGAGGATCACTTTGACAGGTCCCAACCTCTCCCCTCCTTAACAATAATAACACCACAGAGACGCAGAGGACACAGAAGAATCTCAAGGAGAGGGAACTCTGTGACCTCCGTGTCTCTGTGGTGAATTACTTCTCCCGCTTCTCCAGCCGCTGGTTGAACTCCCGCAGCCGCGCCAACACGCGGGCGTGGACCGTTCCCTCGGGGAACTTCCCCTCCTCGTCCCGCTCACCGGCCGGTACGCCGGTGAGGATCTCGATCCCCTCGTCCACCGTGGCGACGGGATAGATGTGGAACTTCCCTTCGGCGACCGCCTCCACTACCTCCGACCGCAGCATCAGGTTGCGGACGTTGGCGGCCGGGATGATGACCCCCTGGTCGCCAGTCAGCCCTCGCCGTTTGCAGGTCTCGAAGAACCCTTCGATCTTGTGGGTAACCCCGCCCACCGGCTGGACCCGGCCGTGCTGGTCCACGGAGCCGGTGACGGCGATCCCCTGGCGGATCGGGAGGTCGGCCAGGCTGGAGAGCAGGGCGTACAGTTCTGCCAGCGACGCGCTGTCTCCCCGGATCTCGTCGTAGGTCTGCTCGAAACTGAGGCTGGCGGAGAGGGTAAGGGCCTGCTCCAGCGCGTACTGCCCGCCCAGGTAGGCGGCCAGCGTCAGCACGCCCTTGCCGTGGGTGGGGCCGCTCAGTTTCACCTCCCGTTGGATGTCCACCACGCCACCCCGACCCACGTAGGTGCGGGCCGTGATGCGGATGGGTCGACCGAAGACGTACCCTCCCACTGCGCTGAGGGACAGCCCGTTGACCTGCCCCACCACCTCCCCTTCGGTGGTGATGAGGACCATTCCCTCGACCACCGCCCGTTGGATTTCCTCCTCCAGCCGGTTAGCCCGGTAGGTCCATTCGGCGATCGCTCGCTCCACGTCCTCCCCCGTCACCACCTCCCGCGCTGCTTCTCCGGCCCAGTAATTCGCCTCGCGGAGGAGGTTGGCGATCTCTCCGAACCGGACGGAAAGCCGATTCTGGTCTGCTGCCAACCGGGAGCCGTACTCCACCATCCGCGCCACGCCAGTCCGGTCGAAGGGGCGCAGTCCCTCCTCCTCACACCGCGCGCGGATGAACAGCGCATAGAGGTGTTCGTTCTCCGGAGTGCGTTCCATATCGCCGGAGAAGTCGGCGCGAACCTTGAACAGGTCGCGGAAGTCTTCGTCGACGGCGTAGAGGTAGTAGTAGAGGCTAGGACTCCCTACCAGCACCACCTTCACGTCCAGAGGGATCGGCTCGGGATCGAGGGTGACGGGGGAGATCAATCCCTCCCCCTGTTCCTCCAGGGAGATCTGTCCATCGATCAGAGCCCGCTTGAGGGCTCCCCAGGCCCGAGGGTCGGACAGGACGTCCCGCGCCCGTAGCACCAGGTACCCCCCGTTGGCCCGGTGGAGGGCGCCCGCCTTGAGCATCGTGAAATCGGTCGTCGCCGCGCCCATCCGGATCTCGTGCTCGATCCGGCCGACCAGGTTGGCGTAGGTGGGGTGGGGCTCCACAACGACCGGTGCGCCCTCCTGACCGCTGTTGTCCACCAGCAGGTTGACCAGATACCGTCGGAAGGGGCCGGCCGGCGAGGGCCCCATCTCCTCCGGCGGGGGCTCCCCCTTCTTGAACGTCTCGACCCGTGCTACGATGTCCGCCCGGACCTCCTCCAGGTACTCCTCCACCTCCGGGAAGTCCTTGTACCGCTCTTTCAGTTCGTCCACCGCGTGCCCGACGACGTAACTCGCTACCTCCCGGTCGAGCCGCTGCAGGGCCTCCTGCGCCTCCCGCTCCCGCTCTCGCAACTGATGGACCGTCTTCTCGGCGATGGCGGATAGTTCCCGGTGGATCCCTTTGAGCCGTTCCTGCTCTTTGGGCGGGAGTTCGGCGATGGCCTCTGGGGGGATGGGACGGCCGTCCTTCACCGGCACCAGGGCCAGCCCGGAGGCGGTGCGGAGGACGGCGAACCCGCGGGTTCGTGCCTGTTCGTCCAGTTCCCTCAGCAGCCGATCCTGCATCTCCTGGAAGGTTTGCTCGACCCGCTTTCGGTCCTCCTGGTAGGCGTCTCCCTCGAAGGCCCTGGGGATGGTCTGGCGCAGTTGTCGGACCAGGTCGGCCATGTCCTGCTGGAACCGAGCGCCGACCCCGGACGGCAGTCGGATGGCGCGCGGCTGGCGCGGCTGGCGGAAGTTGTGCACGTAGACCCAATCGTCGGGGGTAGGCTCTTGGACCGCCCGTTGGGTCAGGAACCGTTGGATGATGGTTGTCCGTCCTGTCCCCTCCGGCCCAAGAACGAAGATGTTGTACCCCGGTCCCTTCATCCGCAGGCCGAACTCGATGGCGCGCGTGGCCCGGGGCTGACCGATGATATCGGAGGTCAGTGGGAGATCGGCTGTGGTTTCGAAGGAGAAACTGGCCGGATCGCACACGCGGCGGAGTTGCTCGGGGGTCAGTTCTGTTGGCATCGTTCCTCCTCCCGGGAGGCATCATCCACCACAGAGACACAGAGGACACAAAGGTCCCTCATAAACGACTGGGGTTCTCTCTGTGCCCTCTGTATCTTTGTGGTTTTACTGTCCCAGGTGCATCGGCATCACGACGTAGGTGAAATCCTCATCCCCCGCCGGCCGGATCACGCCGGGGCGGGAGGGAGAGATAGTGTCCAGCACCACCTGCGGACTGTCGATCACAGAGAGGACGTCGATGAGGTAGCGGACGTTGAAGGCGATGTCGATCGGTTCTCCTTCGATCGTCGCCTCCAGTTCGGTCACGTCATCCCCGGTCTCGGCGGAACTGGCCGAGACAACGAGGCGGCCCGACTCCGGGTGGACGTGCAACTGGGTGATGTCGGCTCCCTCGCGGGCGAAGATCTGGGCCGTCCGGCAAGCCTTCAGCAACTCAGTGGTGCCGACGATCGTGCGCGTCGTCCGCTCGCGGGGGATGATCTGCTCGTAGTCGGGGAAGTTGCCGGGGATCAACTGGGAGACCAGCACCACGTCGGTCAACTGGAAGAGAATGCGGTTCTGGTCCGGCGTGACGGTCGCCAGGATGGGGTTTTCCTCCTCCGCGCTGATGCGGGCCAGTTCCACCATCGCCCGTGCCGGGACGATGACGCTGAACGGCTCGGAGACCGGCTCGGCGAGGGTGGCCGTGCGCACCGACAGCCGGTATCCGTCGGCCGCTGCCAGCGTCATTCGGTCCTCCTCCAGGCGGAACAGGACGCCCGTGAGGATCGGTCGGGCATCGTCGGTGGCGGCAGCGAAGGCCACCTGGTTGACGGCCGTGCGCATGATCTCTGGCTCCAGCCGTACCCCTCCTTCCCCCTCCGGAACCGGCACGGGAGGGAACTCCACCGCATCCATCCCCTTGATGTTGGCCTCGCTGCGGCCGCAGCGGAGGTTGAGGGTCATCGTCCGCACGACCGCTTCCATGTCCACTTTTTCCGGAGGGAAGGCGGAGACCAGGTCGATGAGCGTGCGGGCCGGCACAGCGATGGCCCCGTCCTGCTCCACCTTGGCCCCGATCCAGCAGTTGATGCCGATCTCCAGGTTGGTGGCCGAGAGCCGCAGACGCCCCTCGTCGGTGCTCAGGAGGATGTGGCTGAGAATGGGAAGGGTGGATCGGGGTGAGGTCGCCCGCCCGACGATGCTCAGCCCCTTGGCAAGGTTCTCTTGGAGACAGGAAACCCTCATCGGCGCCCTCCTTAACATTGGCAACGGGGTGATCTGCGAAGAGTATACACCAATCCGAAGGGGGGGACAAGCCAGGCGCTTTCAAGTTTTCCCCGCTTGCCTCCAGCGACGGGGCGGCTATACTAGGACCGAGCAACTTGTGGACGGGAAGTGAAAGATGAAGGTGGTCACCGTAGAACAGATGCGATCGATCGAGGCTGCCGCGGACGCTGCAGGTCATACCTACGCCGCGATGATGGAGCGGGCGGGACGGGCCGTGGCCGAGGCGTTGATGAACCGTATCGAGGTCCGGGGCAAGCGGGTCCTGGTGCTCGTCGGGCCGGGCAACAACGGCGGAGACGGGTTGGTCGCCGCGTACCACCTGGTCCAGGCGGGTGCGGAGGTGGCCTGTTACCTCAGCCGCCCCCGCGACCCCCGGCAGGACGCCAACCTGCGGCGGCTCCAGGAGGCGGGGGTTTTCGTGACCACCGCCGCGGCCGACAAAGACCAACAGGTCCTCCGACGCCTCGCGGCCGGTGTCGACGTGGTGATCGACGGGCTGCTGGGTACAGGCAGCGTCCCCCCGGTCAGGGGTACGGTGGCCGAGATCCTGAGGACGGTGGGGGAGGTGCTCCGGCGGCGGGAACGGGTACCCGCGCCGGGGCTTCAGGCCGTCGGTGGGATCCCTCGTCCCCCTCGTCCAGCCCGTCCCCTGGTCCTCGCTGTCGACGGGCCCAGCGGGATGGACTTCGACACGGGTGCGCTGGACGACAACGCGCTGAAGGCCGACCTGACGGTGACCTTCGCCTATCCCAAGCGGGGCCACTTCCGCTTCCCCGGCGCAGCAGCGGTCGGGGAGCTCCTGGTCGCCGACATCGGCACGGACCCCGCCCTGGCGGCGGAGGTCGACCTGGAGGTGGTGACCCCCCGGATGGTCCGATCCTGGCTTCCTCCCCGTCCCCCTGATGCTCACAAAGGGACCTTCGGGCGCGCGCTGATCGTCGCCGGTTCCTCCAACTACACCGGCGCTGCCCGCCTGGCCGGGGCGGCCGCCGTCCGTGCAGGCGCAGGCCTCGTCACCCTGGCCGTGCCCATCCCGATCCACGAACCGGTGGCGGCGGGCCTCGCCGAGGCGACCTACATCCTGCTTCCCCACGAACTGGGGGTGGTGGCGGAACCGGCGGCGGAGGTTCTGGCGGAGGTGGTGGACCGGTACGACGCGCTCCTGCTGGGTCCGGGGCTGGGCCGCGAACAGGAGACGATAGCCTTCGTCGAGCGGTTGCTGGCCGGGAAGGTGGATCGGCGGTCGGTGGGGTTCCTTCCCACCGAAGAACCGTCCGTCGCGTCTGTTGTCCTTCCCCCGCTGGTGGTGGACGCCGACGGGCTGAACATCCTCGCCGAATGGCCCGCTTGGCACGAACGACTCCCCCCCGGCACGGTGCTGACCCCCCATCCGGGCGAGATGGCTCGGTTGATGGGGTGTTCCACCCGCGAGGTGCAGGAGGACCGGGTGGAGGTGGCCCGTCGGCAGGCGAAAGCGTGGGGCCACGTGGTGGTGCTCAAGGGGGCCTATACGGTGGTCGCCGCGCCGGACGGCCGGACCGTCCTGGAGCCGTTCGCCAACCCCGGGTTGGCCACCGGTGGCACCGGGGATGTGCTGGCGGGGGTCGTCGTCGCGCTGCGGGCCCAGGGACTCCCCCCCTTCGAGGCGGCTGCAGCCGGGGCTTACCTGCACGGCCTGGCTGGCGAACTGGCTCGGGCCGATCTGGGGGAGGCGGGGATGGCGGCAGGCGACCTGTTGCGGTACCTTCCCCAGGCCTGGCGACGGGTGGTTGGCTAAGGAGGTTCACCCAAGAAGCGCAGAGGGCACAGAGGCACCTCTAAGATACAGGACTTACGCAGTTGAACGGCTAGCACGTTGACAATATGAAACGGGGCGCCCCCGAGGTAAAATTAGGGTATCTAAAACCATCCCCTCGGGAGGTGTTTC
>Ga0209426_1001919_pt1 | contig 10873 bp, 11 predicted proteins | sample Deesub1362B_J571_FD_187697 | JGI IMG/M metagenome (GOLD analysis project Ga0209426, IMG submission 187697) | Deep oceanic, basalt-hosted subsurface ecosystem from Juan de Fuca Ridge flank, Pacific Ocean, CORK Borehole 1362B_J2.571 (SPAdes)... ...
CTCCCGAGGGGATGGTTTTAGATACCCTAATTTTACCTCGGGGGCGCCCCGTTTCATATTGTCAACGTGCTAGCCGTTCAACTGCGTAAGTCCTGTCATTTACAAAGGGGAATCTATCGGTGTGCTGGAAGTGGTCGACGAGAAGCCCGGCGCGTTCGACCGGCACGATCTGAATCTGCTGAGCACGCTGGCTGGTCCGGCAGCGATCGCTATAGAGAATGCCCGACTCTATGAAGAGACTGCCCGGCTCCTGGCCGAAGCCCGGGTTCTGCAGGAGGTCACCCTGGCGGCATCTTCCACCCTCGATTTCGACCTGGTGCTGTCCCGAACCATCCAGGCCATCCGCCGCACGTTGCGCATTGACTATCTGGTCTTTGCCCTTCCAGATGAGTCGGGGGAGGGTCTTACCATTCATCCCTCCCTCGTCGGTTTCGTTGCTCCCTCCGAGGAATATCTCCACATTCCCCTAGAAGAGAGCGTCTGCGGGCGGGTTTATGCCACGGGACGTCCGGAGTTGGTAGAGGATCTGAGCCGGGACTCCCACTATTTCCAAGAGACGCCGGGGCTCCGATCGCTGCTTGCCGTGCCAGTGAAGGTAGAGAACCGAGTCGTCGCCGTCCTTGGAGCAGGAAGCGTACGTCCGGCGGCCTTCACCCGAAGTGACCTACGGCTGTTCGAAGCCATCGCTGCCCAGTTGGGCATCGTGATGGAAAATGCCCGACTGTACGAGGCAGAGCGGGAATTGCGCAAACTGGTGGAGTGGTCGCGGACCCAGTTGGTGATGAACGAACGCTTGGTCGCCACAGGGCGGCTGGCTGCTTCCCTTGCCCACGAGATCAACAACCCCCTCCAAGCCGTGCACAACAGCCTCCAACTTATGCTGAGCTTCTCATTGGAGCCGGAAGAGCAGCGGGAGTACCTCCAGATCGCCGCTGAGGAGGTCAAACGGCTGATGGACCTGGTCTCCCGCATGCTTGACTTCGCCCGTCGTCCCCGACGGGGTATGAAAGTTGTCCAAATAAACGATCTTATCAAAAGAAGCCTGACCCTTTGCAACAAGTATCTCCAGCATCACCACATTGCCGTTCGACGGGACCTCGATCCCAACCTTCCTCCGGTTCAGGCTAACCCGGACGAGCTATCCCAGGTTTTCCTGAACCTTATCCTGAACGCCGTAGACGCGATGCCCGAGGGGGGCTCCCTCTGTATCACGAGCCGCCTGGCCGAGGATGGCCGCATAGCCATCTCTTTCACTGACACCGGCCACGGCATCCCGGATGAGCACCTCGGGCGGATATTCGAGCCGTTCTTCACAACCAAGGAAGGGGGCTCCGGCCTGGGGCTGAGCGTTAGCCTGGACGTTGTCCGGCGACATGGTGGGGAGATAACAGTCAAGAGCACGGAAGGAGAGGGAGCCACTTTCACCATCTGGTTACCTGTCCTGAGCGCGAAAGGAGAAGCCTGACCAGTGACCCCCTCCGACGTTGTGGTTCCCTCCTCGGTAGATCAGCCCCACATCCTCATTGTGGACGATGAGGAGCGGCTTCGGCGCACCCTCTCTGGCCTGTTCCGACGGATGGGGTACCGAACTACCGAAGCGGCATCCGGCGAAGAGGCCCTGGAACACATTGCTCGCCACACCTTTGACGTCGTGTTGCTGGACCTAAAGATGCCCGGGATGGATGGAACGGAGGTCCTGAAAGCAGCACGTCCGATGGCACCGGATACGGTCTTCATCATTCTCACGGCCTTTGGGACCCTGGACTCAGCCATCGTGGCCATTCGGCAAGGAGCCTTCGACTATCTTCTCAAGCCCAGCCCGGCGGGGGAGATTATCCGTGCCGTTGAGTCCGGCCTGAGCGAGCGGCGCCGCCGTCTGAGGGAAGAAGATCCGGTGGCGCTCTTGGAACGAGCCCTGGCCAGTCTGAGAGAAGCCCATCGCCAGACGGCACCCGTCCGGCATACTGATCGCTTCCTTCAGGCCTCCGGTATCACGGTCGACACTCTCCAGCGGCTGGTGGTCGTGGACGGTCGGCCTGTTCATCTGACACCTACCGAATTCGACATTCTTACCTATTTGATGCGCCACCGAGACCGGGTGGTGTCCCCACAGGAATTGGCAGCCTATGTACGTGGCTGCGACCTGGACGAGCATGAGGCCCGCACCCTTCTGCGGTCTCACATATACCGCCTTCGCAACAAACTGGAACGCGATCCTTCCCATCCCCGCTGGATCCGCACGGTACGCGGTAGCGGGTACATCTTTTCTGACGGGTAGAGATCCCGCTCCCCCATACTGTCCTCTTCCCCTGTTTTCCCATCTCCAACGCAAGGGAACATCGTCACACAAACGAACCGCTTCCGGGAACGTTTTGGGACGTTCATTCGGCCCAAGTTGTGGTACCCTATGAGCACGTGACCGGACCATCGGTCCTGACAAGGAGCCTCCGGAAGACGGTTTCTATGCGTGTCTTGATCATGATGAGCGAGAGGGCGGAGGTGATCACGAGCCTGAACGAGGCTCTGCAATGGGCAGGGCAGGATTGTCGCATCTACGTCGCCCGTACCAAGGATGAAGCAATGGATCTCCTCAATGGCTCTCAGGTAAACCTGCTGATTGCAGACCTGCGGCCAACTGACACCAGCAGGAGGGCCCAAGAGAGCCGTTCGCGGGCCTCCGTTCTCCACACATCTCCTTCTGCTGGCGAGAGGATCCCAAGGGGAGAAGGGAACGAGGTTGCCACGGAGGAGATTCATGCCGCCATTGACGGACGGCAGGCAAGGCAGCAGGTAGCGTCACTGATAGGTCATCACCTGCGCGTGCCGCTCACCTTCATTCTAGGGTACGCCAGCGTCGCGACCCAGCAGATCGACAGGTCGACTTCCCAGATGATCCACTCCATCGTTCGGCATGCGATGCAACTGCGGAAGGTACTGGACGACCTGACACCTTTGCTCGAGTGGTGCCTGGCCCGGCTCCCGGCCTCCTCCTATCCGGTCGATCTGCGTCACCTAGTGGCTGAGGTGGTCTCCTCGCTGGCAGTGCGGGCGGCGGAGAGAGACCAGGTCTTCGACTTTACATCCGGCTCTCGACCGGTACTCGTCGCCGTTGACGAATGGGGAGTGGGTACCTTGCTAACTCTGTTGCTCGGCCACCTCATCAGACGGTTGCCCGAAGGAGCACGGTTGCGTCTCCACGTAGATCGGGGGGAGAGTGGAGGAGTGGTGACCATTGAAGGGAGCGAGGGCATCCGTCAGAATGAGGAATTTGAAGGAGTCAGCCTAGACACAGTTCAGGCGATGGCTGAGGCCCTTGGAGGTGGTCTGGACGTTGGACCTATGAAAAGCGACGGCGTTCGCTTTGTCCTTACTTTTCCCCTGCAAATACAGGCAAGACGGCCATCGCCGGTAGAGGTGAGGGGAAGCGTAGAGACAAGGGGAAGCAGAGATGGCGGGCAAGCATGTCCTCATCGTGGATGACGAGCCTAAGGTGGCGTTCGTCCTGGGTCGGGCCTTGGAGCACTCCAACAAGGGATACCGCATCACAGTAGCCCATTCCGGGGAGAAAGCGCTGGAGATCCTAGAACGCTCATCAGTGGATCTGCTGGTTACCGATTTGCGGATGCCCGGTATCAGCGGGCTGGACCTGATCCGATGGGTGCGGACTACCAGTCCCAAGACCCGGACCATTCTCATCACCGCCTACGGTGACGACAAAGTAGAAGCGGAGGCTCGCCGGCTCGAGGCCTATCGATATATCACTAAGCCGTTCAATATAGCAGATTTCACCCAGGCGGTGGAGGAGGCACTACGGGAGGTCGCTCTGGCTCGGCCGGGCCTGTTAATACTCTCCGACGAGTGCTTCGAGGCTGTCGCCGAGCGGCTGGAGACGCTGCGCCAGGAGATCGGCGCCCGGTGCATCCTCCTGGCCGACGTGCAAGGGCAACGGCTGGTGGAAGTGGGAGACACTCAAGGGCTGGATACCATTACTCTGCTGGCCCTCTTGGCCGGAGGAATTGCGGCCAGCATGGAGCTGGCCCGTCGCTTAGACGACGACCACGCCTTGAACCTCAATTTTCACGAGGGTTCCCGGTACGACCTCTATGCGGCTACCGTGGGGGATGGTCTCTTCCTTGCCATCATATGCGACCGGGAGGTCCAGCCCAGTCGGATCGGGCTCGTCTGGCTCTATACCCGCCGCGCCATTGAGGAACTACGATCTATGCTCTTGAGCACCGAGGCGGCTTCACCTGCCCCCCGGCTGGGGGAAGACTTTACCACCTCCCTCGCCGCTGAACTGGACGCTCTGCTGACAGAGAGGCCGGATGCGATGGCAGCGGTCAACCCTCCAATATCTATAGAGGGGGCAGAACCAGATGCTCCGTTGATCGAAAAACCGTGCGACAATGCACCTGTCGCCCTTCAGGAGGCGAAGGATGAATCTCCCCTTCGCGCTTCCCTGGAGGAAACAAGACCACCGCTGGAGGCTGGCAGTGAGGCAATTGAAGAGGGACGACCACCGGAGAGAGAACTACTAGATCTGGAGACTGCCATCAAACGAGGGATCATCCCACCCGACTTCCTGTTATCGGAGCGCGCATGATTGAAGGGAGGTGAGCGATGGCTGCCCCGCGGGTTCTGGTGGTGGATGACGAACCGAACGTGGTGAAGTCGTGCACTCGGATGCTGCAACTGGCAGGCTTCGAGGCCCATGGCGTCACCAGCGGGACCGAAGCGATTTCGCTTTACAAGGAGAACCGGTTTGACCTGGTACTGGTGGACCTGAAGATGCCCGACACAGACGGTCTGGCAGTACTGCGGGCACTTAGGGAATACGATCCTTCCGCTTCTGTCCTTATCTTTACCGCTTATGGCACGAAGGAAAGCGTGGTTGAAGCGCTGCGCCTCGGAGCACGGGAATTTCTGGAGAAGCCCCTGGACGCCAAGCGGCTGGTCGATACGATTCAGCGGCTCCTGGCCCAGGGAAACAGCGCAGCCGTGCGGGGGAACCTGCGCTCGATGAGCCTTCCCAGCATCATCCAGATCAACTGCACTGAGCAGAATCAGGCTCGTCTGCGCGTTCGGCGGGGCGGTGAAGAGGCCAGCGTCTTTTTTGCCGACGGCAATGTGGTGCATGCCGAGATGGACTCAAAGACGGGTGAAGAGGTCGTGTACGAACTGCTGGCATGGAGTGATGGAGAGTTCGAACTGGAAATGGGGGTCCCTGCACCTCAGCGAACGATCACCACCAGCTGGTCTGGTCTTTTGCTGGAGGGGATGCGCCGCTTGGACGAGCAGGCAGCTGCCCGACGGGAGGAGGAGATCCTACCCCAAGTCGAACAGGAGAAGGAGGTGAAAAGGATGGCAGCCAAGAAGCGAAGCGAACGGATCGCGGAAGCGCTCAAGGAACTGCTGGAGGGATCCAGCGACATCGAGGGAGGCGCTCTGGTGAGCATCGATGGCTTGGTACTCTCGGCCAACGTCCCGATCCAGGGGCTCGATGAAACCCTGGTCGGTGCTGCTGCGGCGGCCATCTTTGGATTGAGCCGCCGCAGTGTGCAACAACTGAGCCGCGGCGAGTTCCACCAGACCCTCATCCAGGGAGAGGAGGGCAACATCATCGTCACCGCTGTGGATCCCCAGAACGTCTTTGTTGGGATCACCCCTGCCGAGATCAACCTAGGGATGGCCTTCTACGAGGCACGGCAAGTGGCCCAAAAGCTGGCCGAAATCCTGAAGTCCTAAAGCCCCCCTTATCCTGCGAGGGAGGGCGCGAATCAGGTGCAGGAGGGACGGAAGATGGCTACCGAGGAAGAAAAGAAGAGAAACCTGGCGCGGATCAATGCGATGATCATCTACGGGCTGGAGAAGGGACTGTGGGACCTTCTGGGCGAGTCGGCCCTTGCCGTCAGCACCACGGTGGGCGAGGGGATGCTGAAGGTGATGGAGAAGACGATGGGGCTGGAGATCGCGGGGGAGGATCCTCAGGACATCCTCACCGAGATCGGGCGCATCTTCGTAGATGAGATCGGCATTGCCCTCAAGTTCGACATCACCAAGGAGGACAGCACCGTAGGGCTTGCCGTCCAGAACTGTGTTCTCCTCAAAACGGAGGAGGATCTGATCCAGGCAGGCATCAAGCCCTTCATGTGCCCCTACCTGAACATCGCGGCAGCGGCAATGCGGCAGCGACTGGGGGTGAAAACTCGCGTCTCCAAGATCAACGTGGACACCGGGGCCCGGAAGTGTGTCCTCCAGTTCGAACTGGTGTAGAAGGAGTTCTCTTCCTCCCAACGGATATGCTGCTACCCACGGCGAGGACCCTCCCGGCCAAAAGGTGGTCGGTAGCGGACGGTTGGGCGATGCCCTCCGTCTGCTACCGACCCTCGAATCCACAAAGCAGTCCGAAAAAGCAGAGCGAATAGATGATGAAAGAACCCATCATCTTCCGACGGGACGACTGCTTGACCCACGAGCAGGCTTTGTATTGGAAGGACCTGCTCTATCGGACCGTCAAGATCGGCACCGAGATCGAGTTCGCCCTGCCCAAGGGGGCCAAGAAGGATGAGTTCTTGCCCCCTCTGAGGGAGAGATTACAGCCCACTAAGGATCTGAACAACCTGGGAAGGTATGGGGTACTGGACGTGGTAAGCGAGCACTGCGGGGTGGAGATCCAGGTCATCGGTCGTCAGCCGTACTATTCCGCGCTGGTAGAGCAGTACCGGGCCATCCTGGACCCGCTGCTCGAGCAGGGGATCCGGGCGCGGGCCACGTGTGGCCTTCACTACCACCTTCTCACCGTCGGCCTGAGCGAGCCGGTTCCCGAAATCATTCTGGCCAACGTCTGGAATCTCACCCGTCGCTACGCCCCGTATCTCAAGTTTCTCACCAGCGCTGGGGACCGGATGGAGGCACTCTGCCGTCGACGCAACTACAACAGCCACCTAGAGATGGTGCGACTCACCCCCGGCGTGATGAGTATGGAGGACATACAGCGCCGCCTGAAGGAAAGCAAGGTGGTGCCGGAACATCAGAATTTCCTAAACCTGGAGCACGTAACCTTCACCGAAGACGGAGCAGTACGGGAGTTCCATCTGGAGTTCCGCTTTCCCGATGCCGACCTTTCGCCGACATCCATCACGGCCAAGACCTTTCTGTTCCTGGCCATGGTATTGAAGGCAGTGGAATTGAGTCAGTACGGCGTGATCCACGCCGGGAAGGTCCAAGAATGGCGACGAAAGGTGGAGCTCTTGGACATACTGAGCAACAACGATGGCAATCTGGCTACCAGCGACACCTCCGGGGTCACGTCGGAGGTGATCGAGGAGTTGCGGGCCGGTTGTCGAGAATTACTCGAACTACTCAAACCCATCTTCGTCCGCTTCGCACGGGCGACCGGCGGGGGTGAGGAAGATCACCCGGCCTTCGAGGTTCTGAGCTCCCTGGCCGAAACACCAGTCTCTCTCCTACGGGCCAGCGGGCGGGACTGGAAGGAGATCGAGCGAATTCTCAGCGAGCGTGCATCGATCTCCCCGGAGGGATGGGATCGAAGCGATCGACGGCTGATCCGGCTGATCGAGTTGGCAGAATTGACCGGGTACCCCTCCTCCGGCGCCTGGAAGTGGGAGGCTGCGCGGGAACTGTTCCTCACCCCTCAGGAGCTAGACCGGCGGCTCCGACAGCTGGAGCGATGGCGGGGGTTGAAGTGGGATGAAGAGCTGGGCACGATGGTCTTCTTAGGTTGACATTCTGCGTTACGGACGATGTGCGGGCTCAGCGGCGTGTTACTCTTTCCACACAAACGATCAGAGGAGGAACTTCAGCAGATCCTGGAGATCACCACGTCCAACCTGGTCTTCAACGAAGAGCGGGGGCGCGATGCCTCCGGCATTGCCGTGGTTCAGGCGGACGGAGGCTGCCAGGTTCTTAAGCGACCAGTCCCGGCATCGGAATTGGTGAGATCGGAAGATTATCGCCGTCTCCTTTCCACGGTAAATGACGAAACGGTTTGCATCCTCGGGCATACCCGGATGCCGACGAAGGGAGACCCTCTCCGGAACGTCAACAACCACCCGCTGCGGACCGAGCACGTCGTCGGTATCCATAATGGGGTCATTTCCAACGACGACGAGCTCTTCGCCCGGCTCGGACTTCCCAGGGCGGGGGAAGTGGACAGCGAAATCGCCTTTCGGCTTCTGGATACAGTGGACCCGATCCAGAGCGATGGCCGATATCCAAAATTGCTAGAGGAGACGACACGGTTGCTGGAGGGCACTTACGCGATATTGGCGGTGGACCTGCGACGGCCGACGGGATTGCTGGCGATGAAGCGGCTCCGTCCTCTGTGCTTGCATTACGAGCCGGCCTGGAAGGCTCTGTTCTTCTCCTCCAGATACCTCTTCCTGCGCCGGGCGTTCGGCCGAGCGGTCGTCACCGAGGCTTTGGAGAGCGGATACGGTTACTACTTTGACGCTCTGCGTCTGCCCGAATTGGGGAACCGACCGGTCTTCACATTTCCGCTCCCCGACGGGAATGGGGCAGGAAAGGCCTGTAGTGGGAGGTATCAAGATGGGACAACAGATCGCCCTGCCTGAAGAACTGGCAGCACAGATTGAGCAGATTCTGAGCGAACTGCGCATCCGGGCCCAGGTGGACTGTGTCCTGCTGGCCGATATCAGCGGTCAATTGATCGCCTCGCAGGGAGAAGTGGAAGGCCTCGATCCCGTCCTCGTGGCTGCGTTGGCGGCGGGCGAGCTGGCCGCGATGACCGAACTAACCCACCAGATTGGCGAAAAGTCCCCCACCAGCTCCTTCTTGCACGAAGGGGAGAAGAAGAGCTTATACATCAGTGACGTTGCGGGTACTTTCATTCTCATCGTGGCCTTCCCCGCCGGTGTCCCTGTCGGCCTGGTCCGGTTGTTCATCCGGCGCGCCGTCGAACGGTTGCGTCCACTGGCCGCCGAGTTCGAGGATATGATACACCGGGCCAGGCCCGCACTCGGAGCTGACTTTGGCGCTGCCCTGTCCGGCGAGTTGGATCGGATATTAGGGGAGATGTGAGGGATGTTTATCAACTGGCGATTGCGTGAACTTAACCTGAAGATCGTCTACTACGGTCCGGCGCTCAGCGGCAAGACGAGCAATCTGCAATACATCCATGACAAGACGGATCCAAGTATCCGAAGCGAGATGGTCTCCCTCAAAACACGGGGGGATCGGACGCTCTATTTCGACTTCCTGCAACTGGAACTTGGGCGCATCGCCGGCCTAAAGCCCCGCTTCAATCTGTACACTGTGCCGGGGCAGACCTACTATACCGGCACCCGCAAACTGGTGCTGCAGGGTGTCGACGGTATTGTTTTTGTGGCTGATTCGCAGAGGGAACGCCTAAGGGAGAATATCGAATCGATACAGGAAATGTGGGACAACCTGCGGGACTTGGGTTACAACCCGGAGGAGATGCCTCTGGTGTTACAGTGTAACAAACGGGACCTCCCCAACATCCTCCCCACCTCCGTCCTGCACGAGCGCCTGGGACTCAACGGCGTCCCCTGCTATGAGTCCGTCGCCATCCAAGGTGTGGGTGTCTTTGATACCTTGAAAGCGATTATCAACCGGGTCGTCGCAAAGGCACAACAGCAACTCTAATCGAAATAAGGAGGGAAGCATGAGCACGAAGAACCACCGAACCACAGGGTCTACTCCCTCTCCCTCCCTGCAGCGAATCCTGGAGCAGGCAAGAAACAAGGGTGGGTTTCAGGTATCGGTACTCACCTCTACGGAGGGACTCCCGATCATCACCACCCCGTCGACTTACAACAGTGACCTGGCCTCCGCGATGGTGGCTCTCTTGCAGAAAGTCAGCAATGAGGCACAAAGGCAACTGGGGATGTCCGAAGTGGACGAGGTGACAATACGTGGTCGGGACCACACTCGCCTAGTGTGCCGCCGCATCATCGTCGCAGAGGACGAACTGATCCTGGTCGCCATCGTCCCCCCGGGCCACGCTTACCGTCGGGTGATGAACTGGGCCGTCCGGGAGATCCGACGGGCGCTCTCCTGAACAGGCCTCGGTCCTCAGCGTGCAGTGACCTATGGAAGAGAAAAATATGGGTTCGGACATGCCTCAGGAGACCATCCTGATCGTGGAGGACGACCCGGAGATACGGGCTTTCCTCCGCGAGGTCGTGCTGGAGCCACGCCGCTATCGAGTGCTGATGGAGACCGATGGACGGAGAGGGATGGAGCAGGTGTTGAGAGAAAAGCCGGACCTGCTCCTTCTGGATCTCCGGCTGCCCCACCTCCAGGGGCTTGACCTGCTGCGTCGGCTTAAGCAACTGGGGCACCAGATCCCTACCATTGTCCTGACAGTCCACGCCTCGGAAGAGACCATCCTGGAGGCATTCCGCCTGGGGGCAAAGGATTTCCTTCCAAAGCCGTTCAGCGCCGAGGAAGCCCGCGCTGCCATTGAGAACGCGCTGACCGAGGAGCGGCTGCGGAGGGAGAAGGAGCGACTGACCCGCGCTCTTCTTCTCGCCAACCGGCGGCTGCAGCGGCAGATTCAGAACTGGGTCGCCCTCCACGATATCGCTCAGGCCATTACCTCTACCCTGGACGAAACCGAGATCTACCACCGCGTAATGGTCAACGTCAACCGCATCCTGCGCGTAGAGGCAGGATCTCTCCTCCTTCTCAACCCTGAGACGAAGGAGCTGGAGTTCCGAATGACGCTGCACGGGGATACGGCCCGCTTCGCCGACATCCGCCTTAAACTCGGACAAGGAATCGCTGGTTGGGTAGCCCAACATGGGCGGCCGCTGCTGGTGCCAGACGTACGGAAGGACCCCCGTTTCTACGCCCAGGTCGATCGGGA
>Ga0209426_1001920_pt1 | contig 10871 bp, 13 predicted proteins | sample Deesub1362B_J571_FD_187697 | JGI IMG/M metagenome (GOLD analysis project Ga0209426, IMG submission 187697) | Deep oceanic, basalt-hosted subsurface ecosystem from Juan de Fuca Ridge flank, Pacific Ocean, CORK Borehole 1362B_J2.571 (SPAdes)... ...
CCGCGAGGGTATTGGGTGGAGAAGAACTCGCGGAAAGGATCTTCCGGATTTTTCCGGAGCTAAAGGATCAGACTCACAGGTTGGCTTACACACTCAGCGGGGGACAGCAGAAGATGGTGAGCATAGCCCGAGCTCTGGCAGCGAATCCTGAACTCGTGCTTCTCGATGAACCGCTGGAGGGTCTCGCCCCCATAGTCAGATCGAGGTTTGCCAGTGCGATCTTGGAAATGAAGGAGGAGGGAATCTCTGTTTTACTTGCCGAGTCGAACGTTTCCCATGTAAGGGATATAGCGGACATCATCTACAAGATAAAAAGGGGTGAGATCGTAGAACGACAAGTTTAGCAACCAGAACGGCAAGTTTAGAGCGGTAAGTGTAGGACAAGCGTATAACGGGAATAAAAAATTAAATAGGGTCTTCTCCATCTCACCATTCAGATAATTTCTGAATAACCTTCTTTTCCCTGAAACCAAACTCAAGTCATCCCTGTCAAGAGGACAGAAAAAGAGCACCTCTTTTTAACTGGCTCGAAATCATAGCAGTGCAATTTCTTCAAACTAAATGCTTCTTTCCCCAATTTTATTACGTCCTCTACTATAGCCCTTAAACTCTTAAGATTTAGCCTTAATCCTTCAAATAACTTCTTAACCAATCTTCTATACCTCTTCTTCTCCTTTTCAACGTTCTTTGAGTTAAAGATAACAGAGGATAGCTTATTAACCCTTCAAGCCTTCTACATCTGAAATTAACTCTTGGAAGTATTAAAGGAATGATACCATATCTTATTCCAATCAGATAGTTCCTATACCCGTAAAACCCTCTGTCCATGATTATTGTGTCTCCAAACCTGATAAGCTTCTTCCTCTTCAGCATTTCAAGAATTAAAGGATAAATCCTGCTTTCGTGAACGTTAGCTGGATAGACGTGGAAGAACAAAGGCGTTAGAGTTTTGTAATCAATTAGGATCATCATCTTCATGCCCAAGAAGAATCCCTTGAGAAACCCTATTTGTAGGGTTTATTCTCAAGATCTCTTCTTCTGAAGGGATTTAAGTCAAGGCTCGTATCTGTCCAGTCCAGTATTAATAAGGAAGGTTTATTTCTCCTTCTTTTTGAATTAACGTTGAGAATTGAGAAAACAAAGCTTATGAATTGCTCTGCTTTGAATTTTGACGTAAAAGTGTAGACTGAATTTAATTTAACCTCATCTTCTATCCTCAAGAACTTTCTGAGTTCATAACGCTTGTTTACTTCGTTAACAGCATAAGATATCTCTAATTCAAAGAACATTGCTAAAATGATGACTTTAAGGAGTTTTATGACATTATTTATGGGTGTTATCCTGTATCTTGCCAGAGTCTTCTTCGTTTCCCTTGCTTCAAGTTTATCTACGATTTTTGATAGAAGTTCCCATCTCTCGTCTCCTTTTACTGGAATGACTGGTAATCTCATTCTAATAACCGAGAAAATGAAGAATCGATGATATTTATTAATTTTACGTCCTATTATTTTTCTGTTTTTGATTTTGGGTAAATTAATCATGTCCTGTTAGAAGAAGAGATGAATTAGTTGTTTGTTTTGGGTGTGGAGTTGTCTGAATGGAGATTAGATGGAGCGGTGATAGAACACCATAAAATTAAAGATTAAAGCTTAAACGTCGGCTGAGCCGACAAAACAACCCGGATCCATGCCCTTCAAATCGCCGAAATAACCGAAAGCTCTCGCCCTGCAACCTCCGCAGATGTATCTGTAGTCACAATCCTTACATGCATACTCGGAGTGGTCCCTATCCCTTAGAGAGTTTAGAATACTATTCTCCTGCCAGATTTTCAGAAAACCATCGCGGTAATTTCCTACAACCAGAGGAAGGAAGACACACGGCGTTATATCACCGTTCGGTTCGATACCACAGTAAAGCCTCCCTGCTCCGCAGCCACCGAGGAAATCTGCGAGCACCAAAGCGGCTTCGGATGGCATGCAGACGTCAGCGAAGTGCGTTGGAGTCATTCTATCCCCCTTCCCCTTCAAAACCCTCTCTACCGAAATTACCGCATAGAGGGGGGATGTGGAGAGAACCTGCAAGTTCCTTTTCCCCAGGCTATCGTAAAGGAATTCGAGGAGCCCCCTCCTCTCTTCCGACGTCAAATCGAGGTTCGTGATGTCCCTCCCTCTCCCTGTCGGGATGAAATTGAATATCACGAGTCTGTAAACTCCGAGCCTCTCGGCCAGAGAAATCATCTCCGGGATTTCGTGCAGATTGAGCTTCGTCACGGTGGTTGCGATGCCCGTGAGAATTCCCGCATCCACGCAGTTCTTGATCCCGTTCAAGGTTCTTTCGAAGGCGCCGCTAACACCTCTGAACTCATCGTGGATTTCCGGGTTTGGAGAGTCGAGGCTTATCTCTGCGTAATCCACGATCTCTTTCAATCGCTCGGCAACTTCAGAGGATATGAGGGTCCCATTGCTTGCGATGCTCACGTGGAAGCCGAGTTTCGATGCGTATCTCGCAACCTCCCAGAAATCTTTATGGATCAGCGGCTCTCCGCCTGAGAACGAGATCGCAACCACTCCAGCGTCGTCAAGCTGCTTTACGAGGCTAAGCTTTTCCTCCAGCGAAAGCTCACCTTCAATCCTTCCGGCGTTGGCGTAGCAGTGTCTGCATCTGAGGTTGCACATATGCGTGAAGTTCCATACCACGAGGAAGGGGGCGTAAAGTCTCTGGGGGAGGGTTATGCCGTACTTGGCTATTCCTGCAAGCACGTTTGCAACGCCTCTACGGTAGTGAGGATCCCTCAACCCTCCCTTCAACAGATTCTCGTCAATATCGAACTTTTCTGCAGCTTTGGCGACCAATTCCGCCAATCCCTTAGCATAAATCCGATCTTTTATTCCCGATGCCTTGCTGGCTCCACAATAAATTGCCAGGGCCCTTTCTATTCTTTTGGGTGTCGCAATTTTCGATATCAATCCTTTTGCAATGGGATTCTCAAAAATCTTTTTTAGACTGTATATTATCTCGTGAATTTTTATCGTTTCGGGTTTGGGCGGAGGAACCTCGACCTCCCGGATACGGTTCTGCATATTCCGCCACCAAAAACAAGGTGGTTTTCCAAAGTATATATATCTTTTTCTTAATATTTTTTTACTTCTAACAAAATATATTTCATGTTGTTAATAGAAAAACTTTAAATTTTCACTCGATCAGGTTCTCCAGCTCCGGTGGAGCCTGAGCGAATTCCATCAAATATTCGTACTCTGTTATGTGGATTTTTGGAGCCAGCAAAACCAGGACGTGCATCGGTGGTCCGAAATCAAATCTTCTAAGCTTTTTCAACCTGTCACATTTGAGTTCGCAATCTTCAGCTCCGGCTCTTGCGATTCCGACTGCGAAGAGCTCCATGAAAGTTTCATCCATCTTCTCCAGAAGCGAAATTGCTTCTGGAATTCTCATCGGTTCTGGATGCAAATCGAGGAACAGCAGCGTGTGGGCGTTTATCTTGCGGTTGGCCCTCACAGTTTCTGCGGGGAAAGTGGAGGTCGTTGGATGAGGATAGCTTATCGTTGCGGATCTACCGAATCTGTAATTGTGCAAACCCGTGATTCCGCATACCGCACTTATGATGCTTGAGGAGTGCACGATCCTCGTCTCCACCCCAAGCTGTTTCGCCTGAACCCTTATCGCAGCGTGGGTGGTTGCGATCATCGGATCTCCGGGAATCAATAAAGCAACGTCAGCCTCCTTCGCCCTTCTAACGAGTTCGATGCTCCTCTCCTCCAGATCCTTCCTATCTAGAATTTTGACCTCCTTTCCGAGCAAATCGCTCAGTTTCTCAGCATTCGTTGAGGGTTTTGAGGTGTAAAACTCCGCATAAACCTCATCCGCCCTCCTTGCAGCCTCGATTCCCCGCAGGCTTATATCCTTCTCGTCCCAAATACCCGTGCCGATGAAGATGAGCATGAAGATAGTTGGGTGGAAGAATTTAAGTGTTTTGAACCGAGGTTAACTGAAAAGCTTTTTTATCGCAGCCAGTAGGCTAAGCTGATGGATATCGAAGAGCAGATAAGGCAGCTCGAGGAGGAGATAAAGAACACTCCCTACAACAAGGCAACGGAGCGCCACATCGGCAGACTAAAGGCGAAACTTTCGAGACTTAGAGAAGGGGCTGAAAAGCAAGTCAGGAAGTCTGGTAAACCAGCTTTTGCAATAAAGAAGGAAGGAGACGCCACAGCGGTTATAGTGGGCTTTCCATCCGTTGGAAAATCCTCGCTCCTCAACGCGTTAACCGGAGCGAAAAGCGAGGTTGGTGTTTACGATTTCACAACCCTCAAACCCGTACCGGGAATGCTCGAATACAACGGTGCGAGGATTCAGATAATAGATCTGCCAGGAATCGTTGAGGGAGCATCGAAAGGAAAGGGAAGGGGGAGGGAAATAATTTCCGCTGTAAGAAGTTCCGATCTCGTCATAATCCTTGCAGATCCGTTCAACCTTCATTCCATAGACGTAATCAAAAAAGAACTCTACACCGGAGGAATAAGGCTTGACCAAAAGCCACCTGGAGTATACGTTAAAAAAAGGGATAGAGGGGGGATAAAGATAACTTCAACCGTTCCCCTCTCTCTGGATGAAAAAACGATCGTGGAGGTGCTGAGGGAGTACAGGATTCACAATGCCGAGGTGCTTATAAGGGAGGATGTAACGATAGAACGTCTCATCGACGGAATTCTGAGAAACAGGGTTTACATCCCCAGCATAGTGGCCGTAAACAAGGTCGACCTCTACAAGCCCCAAGTTGACGCTTTGCTGGTCTCAGCAGAGAAACGAATCAACCTGGATCTGCTTGCAAGGAAGATTTACGAGAAACTGGACTTCATAAGGGTTTACCTCAAGCCTCCAGGCGAGAAAGCGAACCTCGATGAGCCGATGGTTGTAAGGAGGGGCTCAACAGTTGGCGATGTGTGCAGAAAACTGCACAGGGGAATGCTGGAGAGTTTCAGATATGCGAGGGTGAGGGGTTCCTCGGTGAAGTTTAACGGTCAGAGAGTGGGAATGGATCACGTTCTGCATGATGGAGACATCCTTACGATCTACTCGTGATGGGTGGTTTTTAATGCAGTTTAAAAAACCGGTAAAATTTTATATAGTGCGGGGCCGAAGTATATAATGGTGATGTGCATGAAACCGATAACGATAAAACTGTTAACCTCTCCAACATGTCCGTACTGTCCGATGGCAGCGGACGTTGTGAGGGAGTATGCGGAAAGTAGAGATGATGTAATAGCGATGGAGATCCCGGTGAATACGGATGAAGGACTTAAAGAGGCACTGAAGTTCGGAATTAGGGGGGTCCCGGCACTGATCATCAATGACGAGGCTGTGATGTTCGGCGTTCCAAAGCTGTCCGAACTGGAGAGGGTTGTGGAAAGGGTTAAACAGCTGAGTTGATTTTAAGCTTACGGAATGAGAGGTGAGATGGGATGAAGGATTTGGATGAAAAGAGCTTTGAAGATGAAATAAGGAAGGATAGGTTGATCGTCGTCGACTTTTGGGCGCCTTGGTGTATGCCGTGCAGAATGCTTGTTCCCGTGCTTGAAAAGCTGGAGAAAGAATACGATGGCAGGGTTGAATTTGCGAAGCTCAACACGGACGAAAATCCGAACGTCGCTGCGAGATATGGCATTTTCAGCATTCCCACGGTGATGATGTTCTACAACGGTGAACTCGTTAACACGTTCATCGGAGCGATGCCGGAGAGCGCCGTGAGGCATGAGATAGAGAAAGCCCTTCAGAAAGTGGGGCTGTGAATGCTACGAAAGGGCTATGAAATCGATAAAAGAGGCTATAAGCCGTCTGAACTGTGACAACATACTGGAATGTTTCTACGGCCTTAACGAGGCGGACATACACATCTTCAAAACCCTCAGAAGTCTTGGGGCTGCGAAAATAGATGTTCTCAGCAAAAATCTGGGAAAAGGGGAGAACTCGGTTTACAAATCCCTCCAGAAGATGATGGTTGCGGGTCTCGTGCTGAGAGAAAAAAAGACGATCGACGATGGGGGCTATTACTACCTCTATCGTGCAGAATCGGCTGAAAGGCTTGCGAGCGAAATGAACACGTTGCTCGACAGATGGTACTTTAAAATGAAGCAGGTAATTCAAGAATTCGTTGAAATGGATAAAAAAGAAGTGGAAAAAGTTGAAAGAGTAGAGAGATTTGAAAAGCCTGCCTAAGATGATAGCGGTTCTAAGCTGCCAGGGTTGCGGAACGTGCGATAGGGCATGCAAGTACGGTGCGATAATCAGGAACGGGTCAAAAGTTGCGAAGATAGATGCTGAAAAATGCATGGAATGCTACGCCTGCGTTGAAGCGTGTCCCTACGGCGCTCTGGTCATAATGGATTGAAGTTTCGCTCGTTCATGTTGTAAGGACGGATGGGAATCGACGTTGGGTTGGTGAAACGAATACTCGGCGAGGACGAGTATTCTGAAAGGGCAGTCGACTTGCTCCTGAAATGCAGCGAAAAAGGCAAAATAGAGTTTGAAAAGCTAAATCATGAAGATTTAGAACTTTTCTTACTCCTATCCCAATTTAAGCTTGCTTTACCCGTCGATTCGGTAAACGACTCGCTCTCTTGGAACAGCAGAATACTGAATTCGGCAACGAAAACGCTTGAAATTCCGTACCTGATAAGGGTCCTCTTCTCCAGACTTCGCAAGGATGGTGTAACGACGCTCGAAGATGTGGTGGTTGATTATTTCAGAGCCATCGGTGAGGAAAAACCCGAAGAGTTCGTCGATATAATTCGGGACATCTATGAAGCCGCGAAGAATCTTATCGTGTGCGGGGAAGAAATATCGACGATCAGCCATAAGTATGGAAGGGATGGAGGGGTGGTGATCTCTGAGCTAAAGGGTGCCGGAGCCATCAGCCCTCTCGCCGGATGTGGTGGCTTTCAGGCTTATGGTTCCGGTACCTCACCCGTTTACGAAGTGAATACGTTTTTATACGAGATCTTTAAGCTGGAAAAGCGTGAACGCCAACCTAATCCTAAACCAACCCTAAACCAACCCTAAATCAGGCCAGCCCTCTGAAGGAGGAGCAAATCCTCCGTCTCCAGCTTTTCTCCCCGTCGGAACATCTCGTAGACCTCTCTCGCCCTCTTCATGAGCTCTTCCCTCTCCCTGTCCACCTTGCTTCTGGCCTGCTTCGCCTTCAATGCTTTTATAACCTTGTCAAGGTCTTTGAGGTCTTTTCTGATTTTTATCGTTTCGTTGTGGAGCCTGTCGGCCTCTTTCTTGCTATTTATGAAGTTTTCATGCATCTTATCAGCTTCGCTCCTTTTCTCGTCGATTATCTTGAAAGTTTTGGTCATTTCGGCATGATAGCTATCCGCCTTCTCAACGTACTCAAGCATCTGCTGGTGGAGCTTCTTCGCCTCATCCTTTAGCTCCCTTATCTTGCTGATGAGTTTTCTGAACTCTTCATGTCTTTCGAGCTGTTCTTTTCTCTCTTCAAGTTCTTTTTTGAGTTTTGCAATTCTCTCAACCAACGCCCTTTCCTTATCTATCGTGAGAACGGCCGTTTGCTGCTTGAATTCGAGCTTTCTTATCTCCTTCTCGATCTCTCCTAAGGGCCTCCCTCCCTTGTCAAGGCTCCTTCTGAGCTTGTCGAGATCTCTGTAAAGCTTGTCGATCTCCCTATGCACGGCGTTCCTCTTCGCCTTCATCTCCTTGGCCTTCTGATTGTACTCGTCCCTTTTCTCTTTGATCTCCTTGACTTTTGCGAGGAGCTCCCTGAATTCGGCATTCAGTACGTCCCTTTTATCTGCGTACTCTCTTGCAGCTCTGTTAAGGCTGTCACGCTTCTTTGCAAGTTCCTGAAGCTCACTCTCAAGCTGTTCTTTTCTTTCGATCAGTTTTTCCAGCATCATGTTCTCACAACAGGCTGGTTTTGGGTTAATCGGGAGGGGTTTTTAAAGTTTTTCAGTTTTGGTTGGTTATCTTCCTGACCGATTTATATTTTCCAATCAGCATCTATCTACGGGGATTTAAAGTTTTCCTAGGGTGGAGCGGGGTGGGTGGTGCATTTTAAATATTTTTCTAATTTGCTTGGTGATTTGGTTGGATGGGCCATCGGCAAGCTACCAGAGGTAAGCCTCCTCCTCCTTGAACGTGTACTTCAGCGTACTGAACCTTCGCTTCAGCTCCACCACCCTCTCCTTCACCCTCTCCTCATGCTTGATCAACCTCGCGTGGATGATCTCAGCGATCTCGTCCATCTCGTTCTCCCCCATTCCAAGGCGGGTTACCTCCTGAACGCCGATCCTTATCCCCGAAGGGTTGAATGAGCTTGAAATATCATCCCATGGCATGAGGTTTTTGTTTACGATGACGTTTATGCTTTCAAGCGCCCTCGCAACCTTCGCTCCACCACCCAGCTCCCTAACATCCACCGCAATCTGGTGCGAGGACGTGAAACCTTTGCCCTCTCCAACCACCCTGAAACCTAAGTTGTATAGGTTTTCTGCAAGCCTTTTAGCGTTCTTAACTACTTGAGACGCGTACTCCTTTCCGAACTCAAGCATTTCGGCAAGCGAAACGACGAGGGCCGCCAGCGTGTTCAGGTGGTGGTTGCTAACCACTCCCGGAAAAACGGCCTTGTCGATTTTTTCTGCGAGTTCCTTCTTGGAAAGAATTATCGCTCTCTGGGGACCGAAGAAGGTTTTGTGGGTAGAAGCGGTCATGACGTCTGCTCCCTCCCTCAGCGGGTCTTGGAATTCTCCGCCGGCAATCAAACCGAGCACATGGCTGGCGTCGTAGAGAACCCTCGCTCCGATTTCTGAAGCGACCTCTGAGAGTTCCTTCACGGGTTGGGGGAAGAGAATAACGCTGGAACCCAAAACGAACAGCTTGGGTCTCAACTTCAACGCGATTTTTTTCGTTTCATCAACGTCGATCTCCATGTCCGCGTCGTTGAAGGGGTAGTGTTCAACCTTCAACCCCCTTATCCCAGCAGCGGAGAATCGGTCGTGGGAGATGTGCCCCCCGCACGGGATCGAGAGCGCCATGATAAGGTCGGAAGGTTCGGTAAGAGCGAAAAAGGCCGCAAGATTTGCAACAACACCACTTATCGGCTGAACGTTCGCGTGCTCTGCGTTAAAAAGTTTTTTCGTCAAATCGAGGGCGAGCTGCTCGATCTCGTCGATCGCATCACAGCCTTGATAGAAACGCTCACCGACCTTTCCCTCAGCGTATCTGTGTCCGAGATCGCTCGCGTAGTACCTCCTTGTGGTAGAGCACGTAAGGTTCTCGCTCGCTATCAGCGGGAGCGAGTTCTTGTAGAACTCGTTGTGCCTGTTTACCGCTGCCTCAAGTTCATCGAGATACGAACCCATGTGAGATTGGGGAGGGGAGGATTATATAAGGCTTTGGAATGCACTAACAGGTAAGGTGGACGGCGAGTACAACCCTCTTTCCCTCTTTCACCAACTCGTTGAACCTCTTCACCGCCTCTCTCGATACGAACTTCTCGACTTCAATCCCCTTACTCTCCAGAAAATTCTCCACCTCCCTGTCAACCTTTACGAGCCCGTGGTATCCCGTTCCGAAGACGACGATCTCTGGAGACGAGTCCAGAATGTCCCTCACGTCATCCTTGCAAACCCGATGTCCCTCAACCCTCCACCAGCGGGTATTGACGATGCCGTCAGCCGAAATTATCACGTCTGAGGTAAAACTTTCACCATCCACAACGATTCTCCCAAATTCGTAGTAATCTACCGGCATCCAATTCAAGTTCAACCCTTATGTTTATTTTTGTTGTGCGGTTCTCGATTCAATTGCCTTTCATACCATTCATAGTCCTTCATAACCTTTCATACTTTCACCCCGGACAAAACTAAAATATGGTTTGTCCCCTACTACTCTTCGTGGTAAAGTTCGTTCACATGGCGGACATCCATCTGGGTAATAAGCAGTATGGGAGCGAAGAAAGGCAGATGGACTTTGCACAGGCTTTTTTAGATGCAATAAAATTTGCTGTTAGCCAGAAAGTCGATTTCATCCTCATAGCCGGAGATCTCTTCCACAAGAAATCCGAGATGGACCCGGTAACCCTTTTGCAGGCGAGTAAGGTGCTTGAAATTCCAAAAAAAGAAGGTATCCCAGTTATTGGGGTTGAAGGGAATCACGATTCCACTTATTTCAGAGAAAGCTACTCTTGGATGGATTATCTTGCTGTAAACGGTTTGCTCATCAACCTCAAGCCTATCTTTGAGGATGGGAAGCTCAGGCTGAATGAGTGGGACGGAAAAAGCGGAGCTTACTACGAAATCAATGGCACGCGGATTTACGGGATGAAATATTACGGCTCGATCTCCGAACGAATTCTTGAGGAATACCTCTCCAAGCTCAGAGCCTCTGAAAGAACGATCTTCGTGGCCCATATAGGGGTTGAAGGATACGTGAAGAACATGTACGGCTGCATATCTTCCTCGAAACTTCATAAGCTGGGGAAAAAGGTGGACTACATCGCGTTAGGTCACGTCCACAAATCTTTTGTTGAAAAAAACCTCGTTTTCAACCCCGGAAGCTTGGAAGCTTGCGATGTTACGGAGGTGGAGTACAGAAGGGGGGTTTTTCTGGTTGAAATGGAAACTGAAGTCGATGCAACGCTTAAAACCGATTTTTATGAGCCGAGGGAGTTCTTGGTTTTGAAGGTTAGGATGAAGAGAAAGGAGGACCTTGAAAACCATCTTTCGACGGTGAAATCCCTGAGAAACAGACCCGTTGTCGATCTGACACTCGACGTTGAAAGGGCTTTGAAAAACAGTCTGGATGAGGAGGAAATCAGAAAACTCGTGTTGAAGCAC
>Ga0209426_1001921_pt1 | contig 10861 bp, 11 predicted proteins | sample Deesub1362B_J571_FD_187697 | JGI IMG/M metagenome (GOLD analysis project Ga0209426, IMG submission 187697) | Deep oceanic, basalt-hosted subsurface ecosystem from Juan de Fuca Ridge flank, Pacific Ocean, CORK Borehole 1362B_J2.571 (SPAdes)... ...
TTGAAGACGGCATCGCGCCGCCGTGAACAGGCGGCGCTGGGGGGGCGAAAGGCGTGAATCCCCGGAAGGGGATGGAAACCGAGGCAGGCATTGTAGGGGCGACGCATGCGTCGCCCCTACGGACGTGAATCCTCAGAAGGGGACGGGGGTTGATAACAAAAAGCACCCGGCACCGCGTGGTGTCGGGTGCTCCCTTCTGGAAATCTCAAACGCAGAGCCCGGCCCTGCCGGGTCTTACGCTATCCGCCGGGTCTGCCCCATCCCCTGGGCCGTCTTGTGGCCCGTGCCGCAGTAAATGGCGTAGTCGGCCAGCAGGTTCAAGTAGCGCACCCACTCCTCCCCCGGTCGGCGGGGGCGGAGGACGCGGTATTCGACCCATCCCACGAAGCCCACCACCCGCCGGTTTTCCCCCAGGTCCACCATCTCCGTCCGCAGATCGTACCGGCCCACCGCCACGTGGGCGGCCACCACGTCCAGCAGGGCCACGTTGATCCGCAACTCCTCCGGCGCGAAGGTGTTCCACCGGCTCAGCCAGGATTGATAGACCAGCAGGGGGTCGGGCAGGGGAAAGTGCATCTCCCGGGAGCGGAAACTGGTGGGGGAAAGGAAGCGGAGCCGGATGCGGGTCCGTGCCTCGGCTGCGGCGGCCAGGTCGGCATAGGAGCAGTGCTCAACGTGCGGGCCTTCCGGGGGGAGCGTCAGGGGTCGTCCCATCACCTCGACGGTCGGAGTGAGGCCCATCCCCTTCCGCAATGCAGGCCACAGGTCGTCGTCCAGCAGGGTGAACCGGAAGACCGGCCGGCCGTCGATGCGGTAGATCGGGGAGACGGTGAAGGGGCGGGGGCCGGGGGTCTCGTGGATGCGGGTGGAGAGGGTGTAGTCGCCCAGGGCCAGCCACTGGTAGAAGAGGGCGTGGAGGGCCCGGCCGGGGAAGGGGGGAACAAAGGCCGTCTCGGCGTCCTTCAGATGGAACGAGAGCGCGTAGGGCATCTGCGGTCGGCTACAGGTATCCCTGCATCTTCATGAAAAGTTCCAGGGCCTCCAGGAGGAACATCGCGATGCTGACGGTGGCCTGAATGGCATCCTTGTTCTCCTTCAGCCAGCCCCAGAACCCCATTCGGTCCTTTCGCATCCCCTCGCACAACCGAAGGAGGCCCTCCACCGGGTGCTTCCCCTGAATGAGGTCGTGCACTTTCGACCAGTCCGCTTTCTCAACGATACCGACTTCCTGGAGCAGAGCGCCTATCCTGGGGAGCAGAACTCGCTCTTCCTCCGGCGACGCTTTCTGGAAGCGGTGGATGAGGTCCAGCAGTTCGTCGGCCTGGCCGAAGGTCAGGCCGGCAGGGAAGATGTCTGTGAACCGTTGGATGCCCGACCGGGCCAGGATCTGGTAGAGGGGGGAATCCACGTCGGGCACGGCGCCCGTCCGTCGGTAGGCCCACAGGAGCGGGTGGAGCGGACGCAGGTCAACGAAGGGGAGTTCCACCAGCTGGTAGGCGTCCTCCCCCTCGACGGTGGGGTTCAGGTAAGGGGATTCCACCATATCCCTGGCCCTGGTGAGACGGCGTACCTCCTCGGCTTCGACCGACCCTCTCTCCTCGATCTCCCGTTTGACCCACAGGTGCCAGAGGTGGTCGGTGCCGTAGAAGTTAGTCGCCAGGGCCATCAGCGCCCCCATCCCGCTGCGGCCGCCCGTCACCGCCACGTGGACCGCATGGCCGTTCTCCCGGGCCTGTTTCAACGCCAGTTCCGCCATCGCGACGAAGGGGCGGACGTTCCGCCGACCGTCCTTCAGTTCCCTGGCAGGGATGTGGATCGGATCGTAAACGACCTTCTCGTGTTGGAAGATCGGCTTCAGGTAATCCTCTGCCGCTTTGAGCACCCCGCCGTCGGAGGTCCCGATGGTTACGACCTCGGTGATCTGGATCCCCCGCTGCCGCAGGGCGAAGAAGACGCCGCTCACAGCACCGGGCGAGCGGCCCAGGGGAGAGACGAGCACCTCACCCATAGCATGGCTCCCCCAATCGCTGGATGTCGGCTTCCATCTCGCGCCGGATCCGTTCCGCGATGGCCTGTTCTTCCGCCGGGGACCGTCGTCGCTTTCCGCGCTCCTCGGGCCGGTAGGCGACCATCAGGCGGGCAACCCAGGCCAGCACCTGCAGCCAGTTCAACCCGGAAACGGTCCGCTCGAAGTGGCCAACGATCGCGGCTAGGGCCTCCCGCTGGCGGGGTTCGTCCTTCCCTCCCGCCAGGGCATCCTTCAACGCCACCATTCGTCGCAGGTATTCCGTCGGCGAGGCTCCGGGGTCGAACAGGAGGTAGCGGTGCAACTGGCTCACGAGGTTCTTGCTGACCCGATTGCGCGCCAGTTCGCCGGCCAGTAGATGGATGACCTGCCATTCCCGCCGATCCGGGCCCGCGTAACGCATCGTCAACCTCCGCAGACCTCCGGGTTCAAGCCACGGGCGAGTTCCTCCAGCACCTCCTCCCGCAGGAGGGGCAGGGCAGCCTCCAGGCACGCTGCTTCGTCCACCGCCTCCGCCTCCACCGCGAAGGCGCGAAAAGCCTGCTCAGGCCGGACGCGCTCGATGTGCAGGCTCTCGATCCGCACCGCGCCCATCCCGCACGCCTTGCCCGCTCCGATCCGCAGGCACAATTCCCACCTGCCTCGTCCCAGCGCGATGAGCAGCAGCCCCAGTTCCCCTGTCGTCAAATTGACGAACGCCGCCCGTGCGGCGAAGCGCGCTCCCGGCTGCACCACCTCCAGGGGCCACGTCCGCTCCCGGCCGTCCACCCGATCGCAGGGATAGTAGCGGCGGCGGTCCGGGGCTGGCCGAGGGGGGTACTGGGGAGGAATGCGATGAACGACACGTTGCCCTTCCAGGAGCGGCACGTCCTCAAAGCGGACCCGGCCCTGGTAGCCCATCGCGCCGAAGAGCCGGCAGGCCGGACATAGTTTGCCCCTGTGGCCCCTGGGATTGTAGGTGCACTCGCCCCAATCGTCCGGACGTTTCACCTTGCTCTTCGAGACGCAGGAATGGGTGAACGTTTCCACCAGGGAACGGACGGCCCCCTTCAGGGAGGAGCCGGGGAGCATCAGGGTTCCACCTCGCCTGACAAAGGCCTTTACCAGGGAGGCTTCCTTGGGAAGGTCCAGCGCCTCCGGCGGTGCCAGAAGCCCGTCGCCGATGTGTAGCGGTTGGAGGGCGACGATCTCGAAGGTCATCCAGCCCGTGAGCCGGGAGGGAACGAACCGTCGGTGCCCGCTCTCTTCCGAAAGCGGAATGGCCTGCTTGGGGACGACCTGGATTTCGCGGTAGAAACTATTCTTCTCCTGCATCCCGCACCTCCATCAGCCGCCACACCACGATGACCCCCCGGGTCTGGTACGCTTGCTGCACCAGGACCACCCGGCGAGGGGTGCCCTCCACAGGATACGAGAGGTAGCGGGGGATACGGGCTGTGGACCAGCGGGAGGAGCCCTCCCCGCACTCCCCCACCAGCAGGGCCTCTATCCCTCCCGCCCGAACCGGCTCCAGGTCTTCCTCCGGATAGGGTGTCCAGGAGAGGCCGTCGGGGGGGGGGCCTCCCTCGACGATGGCCCGCGCCTCGGCGCGGCCTTCATCCCACCACCACGCCAGTTCCGCCTCGGGGCCGAAGGCCCGGCCGTGCGTCCAGCGCTCCAGCGGAGCGGCGTCCTCCAGAAAGGCGTCCCGCCACGTCAGGACGACGTCCTCCATCCGCTCGGCGTAGACCCAGCGAAAGCGTGGGTCCCCCAAAGCGATCCGCAACTCCTCCGGCGTGACGTCTTCCGCCGCGAACCACCGCGCCATCTCACGCCTCCTGCCCGGACGGGCGATACTCGGCCCAGGCCGGGACGGTAGAAGCCAGGACTTCGGAAATCGTGCGGTGAGCCTCGTCCAGCACCTTGGGTGGCAGTGAGGCCAGCGGTGCATCCCCCTCCGCTCCAAAACGGACCGTCGGGCGGCCCCACGTCGGGCTTTCCGGCACCAGGGTCCCCTGGACAGGCAGGTCCCCCTGGTCGTCGGAGACGTATCCGTAGGCCTCCACCAGGTCTGGGGCCAGCGCGCCCACACCGTACAGCACGCCCGTGATCCGTGGCAGCGGGCTGAACCGGCCAGGGTAGGTGATCTCCAGGCGGCCAAAATGGACTTGCACCCGCCCCAGCCCCCGACTCTTGCCGTAGCCGATCAGCAGGCGACCCTCGGCCAGGTCGCGCAGGACGAGGGCCAACAGCCCCACCTGCCACCGCTCGAAGTTGAACAGGACCAGTTCCGTCTCGAACTTCCCCTCAAGTGCCACCTCCAGGTCGAACGGGCCGGCGGCCACCCCACCGCTGAGCCGGTCTATGGCGACCTGGTGTCGGATGGGGAGTTCGTCAATGGGTTCGGGGGGGTAAGCGTCGGCGATGTAGAAGTGACTGGCCTGGACCGTGTGGCCGAAGATACGGCAGGCGAGGCAGAGAGCGCGATACTGGGCAGCAGTGTTGGAGGCTTTTCTCACCGACTTCCGCTCCCCGCATCCCTGCTTGGAGAGAGGATCACAGCAGACCTCGGGGTTGTCGCCGTGGAGGGTGCGGATGATGCGCTCCGCGTGGCTACGGATGACCCCTTTGAGGCTGGAGCCGGGCAGGTAGATCGTCCGTTCGCCCGTGCGCGGATGGCGGGTCCGCACGAATTTCATCTCCGGCAACGTCGGATCGGCACCGCTGGCGACGCCGGATTTGACCAGGATCGGGCCATCCGGAACGACCAGCAGGTGCAGGTGCAACTCATTCAGCCGTCTCTTGTGCATCTGTCCCTCCCTGCGCTTCCAGGCGAACGCCCACCGCTTCCGCAAAGGCTCTCATCCACCTGTCGGGATCGATAGGGAGCGATCGGGGCGAACCGAACAACGCGTCGAGGAGGTTCTCCCGAGCGACATAGCGGGATCCCTCCTGGTCCACCTGCAACCGACACCACCCCAGCCCTCGGGAGCGGGCCCCGCCGAGCAGCACCTCTCCGCGTTCCAGGGCGCGGATCCCCAGCCACAGGAGGCCCAACTCTGCCTCGGATGCGTTTTCGACCAGGATCTCCAGGTGGAAGGCCGCCCCGGCCGGGACGGCCTCGAACTGGTACTTCCGCCCGCCCGCCACGCGACCGGTGTCCCGGTCGATAGCGACGCCGTCCCGAATCTCGGTGGTGTAGAACGTCCCTTCGTCCAGGAACAGGTCCTTTATCAACACCTTCGAGGCCAGCCAGGGGGCACCGAACACCCGGCAGGTCCAGCAACTGAGCGCACGGAGCATCTCGTCCACAACGCCCTGCCGCCCTTTCCGGGCGAGGTCCTGTCGGAGTCGGTCGGGATCGGGCAGGCGGTCCCTCAACGGCGGCTCCAGACGCTGGTGCCATTCCTCCGGATGCACCTCCTTCAGGCGACTCACCTCGTTCTGGAAGAGGCAAAGGTGGGGAAACGGGTCGTCGCTGGGCCGCCGGCCGGGCTTGCCGACGGCGGTACAGGCCAGGTTGCGGTCCTCGACGTCGGGGAGGGTCTGGATCGTCCGGAGGAGGGCCTCGACGTGACTCCGCAGCGCGCCCTTGAGAGAGGAGCCGGGGATGTAGGGGAGGCCGTCAACAGTGCGGAGCACCGGCAGGTCCGGCTCGTCCACGGCGATGGAACGGCCCGCACCGATGCGGAAGGAAGTCGTGAAGGTCAACCGTCCCCGCAGATGGAGCCAGGAGGTGAAACGGCTCATATCGGGACTCGAGAACGCGGTCACTCTTTGCCTCCTTTCGCCACGAACCAGCGTCGGAGGTAGCCCACGTAGCGGCGCACCAGGGCGATGTGTACCCGGCGGATGTTCTCCGGCGTCTCCTCACCGAAGACGTCTCGGGCGATCCGTCGGGCGTCTCCCTCCAGCGCATCGAGGTCCTTCACGACCTGCTCTCCCAGGCCAGTCTCGCTCCAGCCACGCAGGCTCCTATCCGACCTACGCCCCATCTGGTAGCGGACCCAGTTCTTCACCACGTAGGGGCTCTCCGTCTCCATCGCGACGCCGAGGAGGTTGTCCAATTGGCCGCTTTTGAAACCCCTTCCCTTCAACGCCTTCATCCGCCCCTCGGAGAGCGCCTCGTCGGCCATCCTGACCAGGGTTTCGCTGATCTCTTCGATGGCCCGGCGGAGGGGAATTCGGGTTTGTCTCACCGTGGTCTTGCTCATCTCTGGCTCCTTTCCGTCGCTCCCAGCCGGTTGTGCACGTGGAAGGGGGCACAGACGGTGACCTGGCCGTACCCTCGCGCCCGTTCCCGGCCGATCCCCTCTACCTCCAGCCTGTTCAGACAGTCCATCAGTGCGGACCGGTCCACGCTCGGGGGGACCCAGAACAAGTAGACGCCTCCTGCCCGTGCGGCCAGACGGGTGCGGCGAGGCAGGCCCGCTGCTGCGTTCCACCCTCCGACCGTCTCGGGGCGGGCCCACGCCCGCACCAGGCGGACCTCCGGTGGAAGTCCGAGCATCGCCGGCGTCGGCACGAGCAAGGGGCGGCCGTATCTCTCGAAGATCGCCGGACTCCGGAGGGTAAGGCTGAACAGCGTACCGGCGGTGTCCAGGCCGATCCGGGGGTCCTGTTCCGCGTAGAACCGCCGAACGGCTCGGGCCGCTCTCTGGAAATCGGCGAGCCGTGTTTGGAGATCAGGGGAGGAAGCGCCTTCGCGGCGTATCGCCACCTCGACGGCCCCCAGCCCCCGCGACCGCCCTCGTCCGACGACGTACCGGGCCCCATCCAGATAGGGACGGAGCAGGTCCACCTCGGTCTGAGGAACGGCAACGCGGGCGTAGAAGGCGAACCCCTCCCGGGCAGGTTCGATGATCTCCTGCACGAAGAGCAGCCCATCCTCGGCCACGCCCCGGGCGCGGTTGATGCCCACGTGAACGACCCGTCGAACGGGCAAGGTGCCTGCGTCTCCGGGGACGCCGTCCGCCCCCACCGCGTATGTGCCGACGGGGCGGGCCAGGGGGCCACCGCAGAGGGGGCAGCGCTCCTCCGGCACTCGTTGGAGCCGAGGCCAATCGCGGCCCAACTCCGGAAGGAGCGCCTCCCGCGCGGGGAACCGGGGATCGGTGACCAGTTCGTAAAAGAAGCGATCAAGGAGAAGGTCGTACACGCCGTGGTGGACGCGGCCGTCGTTCGCCTCATAACCGGCGTAGAGTTTGCACGTGCGGGCCGTCAGCGGGAAGGGGTAGGCCGGACCTCGACGCCCCGGATAGGCGAATCCAAAGAGAGGCTCCCTCTCCCCCCCGAAGACCTGCCAGAACGGACAATCGGCCCGGTCGGGACAGCGGTGGTGATCGGTCACATACTCGGGTTGCGAACAGTGGGCCATCAGGTGCTCGGCGACGGCGCCGCGCAGCACCGCGCCGGGAATCCGGTCGCCGGTGGACTGGAAGCTTCCTACCGTGCTTTCGTCGCCCAATTGTAGAGGGGAGGTGGGGAGGATCTGGACTTCGAACACCTGCCAGGCGCTCATCGGTGCACCTCCAGCAGCGCCGCACGCAACGCCTCTTCCCCCACCCGCTCTCCGTCCCGGTACACTACGCCTTCGGCCTTCACCCATCCCAACCCACTGCTCTTGGCCCTCCCCAGAGCGGGCAGGAAACGGAGGCCGGCGATCACCCACGCAGCCTCCTGCAGGTCGAGCGGCCCTTCCAGGGTCCCGGAGAACTCGAGGGGAACGCCCGGCACGAGCAACTCGGTGGCGAACAGCAGCCCGTCCTCCGCCACTCGACGGGCGCGGGAGAGGGCCACGCTGTGGCGTGCCGAGGTGTGGAGCCGTTTCCCCCGTCGCCGCTGCTCGACCAGTTCCGGCGGGCCGCTGAGTTCCAGGTCCACAAACCGCAGTCGCCCCGGAAGCCACGGGGAGCCGAAGATCCTGCAGGCCGGGCAGGCGGACTCCGCCTTCCTGCACATCGAGTGGTGGGTGGTGCAGACGGCCTGTCCCATCCCCGCTGCCACCTGCTCGACGGCGTGGCGCAACCGCCCCTTGAAGGCCGATGCAGGGATGTACGGCCACCCGTCCAGCCCTTTGATACAGGCCCGCTCGGCGAAGGTCCCGACCTGGGCTCCCGAGCCGATGTTGGGTGGGGTCTCGAAAGTGAGCGTCACCTCGATGCGGATCATTTTCTCCCTCTCACGACACGAAGGTGTACAACTCGGCCACGTCCCACAGGGCGGTCCGATAACTGTAACCCATCCTCTTGGGTGGGATGGACCAGGGAAGGGGCCCTGGCTCGTCGTCGGGGTTTCGGGCAACTTCGAGGATGCGATCCAGATGGGCGAACCCCCCACCTTTATCCCGCGCCTTCTGGTACAGATAGAACAGCGTGGCCTCCCGACGCCCCCGCAGCAGGGCTTCGGCGAGGAGGTGCATCTGGCTGGCAGGGAACCGCGCCCGGCGGAGATGGTGGAGTTCCTCCCATATGGCCTGTAGCGTGGACGCCGGGTAAGGGCGGCCCAGAAGGCTCAACGGCTTTCGTCCTGGGACGGGCAACGTGTAGGGATACGTCCCGCGCAATCGGGCCACCCGACGATCCAGAATGTCGGCGGACCTCAGGACCAGAAAGTCCAGATACCCTTCCCCTGCCCCGGCTTCCCGGCGGGCCCGTTTCGCCTCCACGGCCAGTTCCTTCGCCAGATCGCGCAGCACGCGCACCGGGTTGTGGTCGGCTGCAAGGACAACCCCACCGGACATCGTGAGGGGGTGGGAGAGGCCTTCTGCGGCGAACCGCTTCGCTACCCCGGCCTGGAATCCCCGGGCGATCTCGGCGGCGATGGGGATCGCACGGTCGGCGGGGACGATGAGCATCACGTCGTCCCCGCCGACGGTGATGATCTCGAAGGGGTGGATACGCATTCGCCCCAGTTCGTCCCGCTCTTCCTCCGAAGGCATCTCGTCCACGGAAGCGCGGGCCGGGCTTGGGAAGACCCAGGCGGGATGGAGATGAATCGCCAGAGCACGTAGCACGGCCTCTTCGGCTGCCTTTTGGACGGCTTGGCTGAGGCCGGCGCAGGCCTGCCAGGTAGGCAGGCGGGCGAAAACCTCCCCCATATCGTCGCCGTCCAGGTAAATGAAACCTACATATCCCTCGCGGGATCCGCACGCTTCGCCGATCTCGGTCAGGTCCTGGGGCGTGTGGCGGGCGAACCTTTTCCCGGCATCCGCAGGGGAGTCGGGAAAAGGGGACTCCCCGGCGTAGTACCGCCGCTCGAGGTCGGGGTTCCTCTTCAGGAATCCCTGAAACCGGTGGAACCAGGCGAAGCGGCCTTCATAAGTGCGCTTGGCGTAGCACACATCGCAGAGGGGCCAATCGGGGTACTTCTGCAGCGTGGCGGGAGAAACCGGTCGCACCTGGCAGGAACGGCATCGCTCCGTGTGGGGAAGGCTCTCCCAGAAGGGAACCGTCTCCCGGCTTTCCTTCTTGCGGCGGAGCCAACCCTCAATCCAGTTCATCAGGGTTCCAAACGGTCGGCCGGGGTCGGGGGGGTACCCCTGCTCGAGCGCCCCTGGGGGGAGAGGCCGCCAGTCCACGGTGGTGGTGGCCACCCGTGTCTCGCTGACGTACTCCTTTTCGACCTCAAGGGCCAGCGCCTCGGCTTCATCCAGAGGCACGATGGCCAGCAGTCGTCCGCCGCCGGAGAGGATCACCTGTCCCCCTCGCTGGCGAACGAGGTTTGCAGCCCGGCGGTCCAGATCGTCCAATTGTCGACTGGCTCCCCGGATCTCCGGAAGGCGGGCGGATTCGAACACGTAATCCTGCGTGCGGTCTGTGTCCGCGGCAAGCAGGGCCTGCGGGGTTCCCATCGGCAGCACCTCCAAGAGAAGCGGTTCGGAACCAGGCCGGGGGGTGCGTATGACTTGACTATAGTATACCCGAATCGAAAAGATTTGCAATCGCCTTGACACATCCTGTCTTTTGTGGACATCTGGAGGCACTTTCGTTATCCGGTCGTGTGGGTTACGATGAGTGAACATAAGACCCATTGGGCGTCCTTGCACCTGGCATCCAAGCCGCATAAGTGCTGTTTCGACGAGGCGGATCCGCCTCTTTTCGCGTCGCATAATCCGGGAGGGATGAGCAGATGGAAGAAACCCTGCAACGCTTCCGCGCTTGGCTCGAAGCCCAGGACCGCAGCCCGCGGACGGTCCAGGCCTACCTCTCCGACCTGGCCCACTTCGCCCGCTGGTTCGCCCAGACCAACGGGCGGGCCTTCTCCCCTGAGGCCGTCACCCCCACCGACGTCCGCGAGTACCGCCAGTGGATGGTCGCCGTCCAGGGGCTGACCCCCGCCACGGTCAACCGGCGCATCGCCGCCCTTCGCGCCTTCTCCGCCTGGGCCTACGAGGCCGGCCTCATCGCTGGCGATCCCACCGACGGGGTTCGCTTGCTCTCCGAGCAGCCCCGCCCGCCCCGCTGGCTCGACCGCCGCCAGCAAGCCGCCCTCCGGCGGGCGCTGGAGCGGAGGCTGGAGCACGCCGAACTGAAGGCCCGCCTGGCCCGGTTGGAGGGCCGCCCCATGCCGCCCGAGTTGGTCTGGGCGCGGCGGGACGCGGCGCTGGTCCATCTGATGCTCAACGCGGGGCTGCGGGTCGGGGAGGTGGTGGTGTTGGAGGTGGGGGACGTGGACCTGCGGGAGCGGTCGGGGCGGGTGACGGTGCGGCTGGGGAAGGGGAACCGGCGGCGGGTGGTGCCGCTGAACGGGGAGGTCCGGGCTGCGCTCTCCGCCTGGCTGGCGGTGCGGCCGATCCCCTCCACCTCCCCCGCAGGCGGGGGAGGAGTAGCGGCGCTGTTCGTCGGACGGCGGGGA
>Ga0209426_1001924_pt1 | contig 10841 bp, 7 predicted proteins | sample Deesub1362B_J571_FD_187697 | JGI IMG/M metagenome (GOLD analysis project Ga0209426, IMG submission 187697) | Deep oceanic, basalt-hosted subsurface ecosystem from Juan de Fuca Ridge flank, Pacific Ocean, CORK Borehole 1362B_J2.571 (SPAdes)... ...
CGTGTTCCAGCACCTCCAGCAGCAGTGTCCCCCGCCTCTCAAACATCCGCCGCTTGCTCAATTCCGGCTAAAGCCTCTACTCCCTCTCAAAAGAAGAAGACTTCAGGCGGGAGGAGCTCGGACGTGTTGGGATTTGGTCATTGGTCATTGAACAAGTCGTTTGAGCCTGAGGGATTTGAGCATCAAAGTGGCATAGCTTCCCGGCGGCAAGGAGAAGGCGATGGTCAACTTCCGCCTCCCCGGAAAGATTTCGTCCTCATCGGCCTCTACTACAGCTACCTCCTCCGGAAATGCCAGGAGAGCCCGCTCTCCCTTAGGGAGATAAGCCTTCTTCAAAATGCGAGCCTTAAGGTCGCTTTGGCTCAGACCTTCTTCCCGAAGAACCGCCTCAACCACGTCCAGGTCCTCGTAAGAGGCCCTTAGATTGGGAAGAGGGATGCTCTTCCTGGAAAGGGTCTGGAGGAGCTCCTCCGAAAGCTCCTTATATAGAGGCAGATTCGTTCCAGCAACCTCAAGCGCTGCTAATGGCTGCCCGGCGGCCCTCAACTTCCCTTGAAGATAGAGGCCGGCTATTCTATTCCAAAGGAAGCTTTGGTAGGCGGCCAGAAAGAGCGAGAGTAAGCGCTGGGGGATGAGGTTCAGCGCCCTTCGGTAATCCTTCGGGTGGTCCTTCAAGAAAGTGAGTACACTTCTGAAGTTCGAGGGTTTAGGAGCACGCTCGAAAAGCTCCTCCCATTCGCCCCAATTTTCGCTTGCGAATCGTTTGAAATAGAGGATGTTAGGAGGGTCGCCTAGAAGAGGCTCGGCGAGATACGAATGGAGGGCTCCTTCCGCATCCCTTCTAAGGATTCGCTTTCCGATGAAGTCTCCATCGGATGTTCGGGAGCCGAATCTTTGCTCATCGAAGTAGTTTGGGAAGCCGAAGCGCTCGATTTGAGCGAGTCTCCCCTCGATGTAGAGGATTTCCTGGGGCGCAAGGTCACGGAGGACGACGGTGAAGCGATTCCCCTCCAGGTCGGACGGGCGCAAATGTCTGGTGCAGCGTCCGACCAACTCTGCGATGAATCCCGTCCCGACGAGGCGCCTTGGGCCCTCGCTCTTAACGGAGAGATGCTGAACAGCAACTGCGACCTTGTCTTTGAGCGATGGAAATACCACCTCCGAGGGAGGGATGCCAAGTAAAGTAGCCAGGCGTGCTTGCACATCGAAGGTGGTGACCCCTCGTTTCCTCACCCTGTAGATAGCATAGGCTCCCCTTTTTGAGAGAGGGAGTCTGATTCGCTCCTCGACGATGAAATCCTCCGGTCGGACCTTAAATCGCAATTTATACCCTCTCATAGGGGTCGAAGAGCTTCTTGTATTCATCGAGGGCATAACGGTCTGTCATCCCTGCGATGTAGTCGCAGACAACCCGGTATATATCGTCTTCCTTCAATCTACTTCGAGCCGAATCCGGCAACTGCGTCGGTTCGGCGATGTAAGCTCTGAAAAGCTCCGAGATAAAGCGCTTCGCTTTAGTAACCATTCGCATTACTCGATAGTGGCGGTAGAGCTTAGCCATGAGGAAATCCTTCAGCTCTTTGTTCTTCTCGACCATCTCGGGGGAGAAGCCAACGACATCAAATGGTAAAGCCCTGAGTTCTTCAACCGAGCGCACCTTGCTTTCTTCCAATCTTCTGCTCGTCTCCTCGATGCAATCCGTTACCTCGAATCCTATTAAGCGTCTTATAACCCGATGCCTGTTCATCTCCGTCAGCTCTTGTCCCTTTACCCCAACGCTCTCAAGAACTTCTTCCCAGAGGGAAAGGCCCTCGAGGTCATGGGGGTTTATTAAACCTGCCCTCAGGCCGTCGTCGAGGTCGTGGGTGTTAAACGCTATCTCATCGGCGATGTTTACTATCTGGGCTTCGAGAGTAGCTCTCTTCTCGGGCTCATATCCCTCTCCTATCCCCCTGTCATACTCCGTCGTATGTTTTATTATCCCTTCCCGAACCTCCCATGTGAGGTTGAGGCCAGGGAAATCGGGGTAGCGCCTCTCCAACTCCTCTACTATTCGGAGGGATTGGCGATTGTGGTCGAAGCCTCCATGTCCTTCCATAAGCTCGTGAAGCGCTTCTTCACCAGCGTGGCCGAATGGGGTGTGTCCGAGGTCGTGGGCCAGGGAAATAGCTTCAGCCAAATCCTCATTGGCAAAGAGTGCCCTTGCTATTGTACGGGCGATCTGAGCCACCTCGATGGTATGGGTAAGCCTTGTGCGATAATAATCCCCCTCGTATATTATGAAAACCTGGGTCTTGTACTCGAGGCGGCGGAAGGCGGTCGTGTGGATGATTCGGTCTCTGTCCCTTTGGAAGGATGAGCGGTATGGAGGCTCATCCTCAGGATATGCCCTCCCCCTCGATTCACGGCTCTTCATAGCATAAGGGGCTAGCCTCTGCTCTTCTATCTCCTCAAGTCTCTCCCTCGTCAATATCATTTGATTCCCTTTTCCCCTGAAGTCACGTACCGCATCAGATAAAATCAGTACATCATAATGATGCTATTGGGTGGCGTCCCCGCCGCCCTAACGAGGCGAGGATCACCCCAAAGGGGCAAAGGCCCCTTTGGAGACCCCGGAGGACGCCCCTTTAAAGCGATAATTGTGATCTACCGAAAATAAATTTTGCCAGGGATTCACGTGACTTCGGTTTTTTTCTCCCGAAGCCACGTATATCTCAGGCAAAAAAGGGTCTTTGTCTGAGATCCACGTGACTTCGGTTTTTTCACCCGAAGTCAAGTGAATCCCAGGCAAAATCGATTCTATCTGAGATCCTCTTGACTTCGGTTGAAAAATTCTCCCGAAGACAATTCCATCTTCTTTAATTCGAAAATTTTGTCCCTTAGCATAGCGGCTTTTTCGAACTCTAAACGACTTGCAGCCTCTTTCATCTGCTTCTCCAAATCTTCGATGAGGCGCTTGACCTCATGCTTCGGCAACTCGAAGCGGTAGGTCGCCCTCTCCTCCCTCATCCTACGCACCCTATCTGTGAGGTCGTGTATCTCCTTGACGATGGATTTTGGCTCGATTCCGTGCTTCTCGTTATACTCCATCTGGATCCGCCGACGACGGTTTGTCTCCTCTATCGCCCTCTGCATTGACTTCGTTATGGTATCTGCGTACATTATGACCTGGCCGTTTATGTGACGAGCTGCTCTTCCTATCGTCTGAATAAGAGCGGTCTCGCTCCTCAAGAAGCCCTCCTTATCGGCGTCGAGTATCGCAACAAGCGAGACCTCTGGAAGGTCTAAGCCCTCCCTCAAGAGGTTTATCCCAACAACAACATCATATACCCCAAGCCTGAGGTCCCGTAGTATCTCCACCCTCTCTATTGTTTGGATTTCGGAGTGCAGATAATGCACCTTTACGCCCATCTCCTCCAGGTAATCGGCTAAATCCTCCGCCATGCGCTTCGTTAGGGTAGTTACAAGAACCCTCTCCCCCTTATTCACCCTCTGGTCAATCTGCCAAAGGAGGTCATCTATCTGGCCTTCTGTGGGTTTGACGATTACCTCTGGGTCAACCAAACCCGTGGGTCTTATGATTTGCTCGACAACCTGAGTGGAGTGCTTAAGCTCATAAGGGCCGGGTGTAGCGGAGGTATAGATGACCTGGTTTATGCGGCTTTCAAACTCCTCGAACTTTAAGGGGCGATTGTCGAGGGCGGAAGGCAACCTGAAGCCGTATTCCACGAGCGTCTCCTTCCGAGAGCGGTCTCCCCTGTACATCCCGTGGAGCTGAGGAATTGTCATGTGGCTCTCATCAATGAACATAAGGAAATCGTCCGGGAAATAGTCGAGGAGAGTCCAGGGTGGCTCCCCTGGCTTCCTTCGTGAGAGGTGACGTGAATAGTTTTCCACGCCAGGGCAATAACCTATCTCACGGAGCATCTCAAGGTCGTATCTCGTCCTTTGCTCAAGGCGCTGAGCTTCCAGCAGCTTCCCTTGGGAGTGCAATTCCTTCAGGCGCTCCTCAAGCTCGGCTTCGATGTCTCTCAAGGCAAGCTCAAGTTTCTCCTGTGGAGTGACGAAGAGCTTAGCTGGGTAGATTGCGATTGACATTCGCTCAGAAAGCACCTCCCCTGTCAGCGGATTGACCTCAGTTATCCTCTCTATCTCGTCCCCCCAGAACTCGATGCGGTAAGCGGTCTCTCCATAGGCTGGGAAAACCTCAAGCGTGTCCCCTCTCACTCTGAACCTCCCCCTTGCGAAGTCGAAATCGTTTCTCTCGTAGTAGATGTCAACGAGATGCCTGAGGACCTTGTTCCTTTTACGAACTTCTCCCTTACGGAGGTTGACGACCACCCTTCCATAGTCCTCAGGGCTCCCTATTCCATAGATGCAGGAGACGCTTGCTACGATGATTACATCCCTTCTGCTCATAAGCGAAGAAGTAGCAGCGAGCCTTAGGCGGTCTATCTCCTCGTTTATGCTTGCGTCCTTCTCGATGTATAGGTCGTACTCCGGAACGTATGCCTCTGGTTGATAGAAGTCGTAATAGGAGACGAAGTATTCCACCGCATTAAGGGGGAAGAATTCTCTGAACTCGCTATATAGCTGAGCGGCCAGGGTCTTGTTATGACATATAACGAGAGTTGGGCGTTGCCATTTCTCGATGATGTTGGCCATCACGTAAGTGTTATGAACGAACATCCCTCCAAAACCACTCAGGAAGGTCTCGTTATCAGCTACACTAACGTCATAGACGAAGGGTTTGTTATAAGGGATGGCTTCGACTTCTTTAACCTTAGTCCACCTGCAAGAAAGTAGATTCCGGAGATTTGAAAGAAGTTCCTTTAATTCGGTTGTTATCTCCCGGTGTGCTGCGGCTTCTTCAAAGACCCTTAATAATTTCTCGACGGTTTCCCTTCGAGGGTTGCGTTTCCCTATTTCGAATAAATAGATGGCTGAGCGGCTGAGGCCAGCCATCTTAGCAAGCCGCTTTTTGCTTAACCCTAGACCTTCACGCAATCGTTTTAAATCCAATCCGCATCCTGGGATAAGGTCTACATTAGAGTGAGCATGATGCTTAAGCTTTTCCTTCAATGCATTGGTTTTATTAAGCAATCCAAAACCGATTTTTTCATTAAAGGCTTGGAGGTTGCGTTGCCCGGAAATCGTGACAAGCCAATACCATCCACCTTTATGGTCAGAGTTGGTAGCTCTTTTCCATACCTTCCTCACCCTAGCCCATATGCCGAAGCGCATCAAAGCATATAACAAATCCGAGGCAAGCCGAGGGCTGGCCGTTATGCATGTTACCGCACCTGCTCTTTCAACTCCACCATCGCCGTCGAAGTATGCCCTTAGCAGCGTTCCGAGTTGCTCGTTTGAGAGCTGAGGCCAAAAGTAAGGCAATTTTTTCACGCAAGATTTAGAACCACAAATGTTGCTTAATAGCAAGGCCAATGGTGTGGATGAGATTTGATGTTCACCTGATGGCCTAAGGCTAAATGGGATGCCCAACCCCCTGATAGCAGTTTCTATTTCCTCTCGGATTTTATCAGAGCTATTTGCGAGTATAATATAACTCTTCTGTTTATTTCCCTCGGCAAGATAATAGCCCAGAAGACGAAGGAAATCATCGTTGATAATTAATTCAGCAGGCAAGGCATCTCTATCGAGCTTGCTAACGACCTTTGCTCTTCTGGGGTTCCAATGTCCTCCTAGATTGCCGGTTTGATCTAACAAATCTTTAAAGGCAGCGATGCGTATTCTCTTACCTCTCAAATCTCGGCGAACTGCATAAACCTTAGCATAGGGAGCTGCGTAATGCTTGGATAAACTTTTGGCGATAGGAAGGACACCGATGGATTTAATGGCCGCTTTTAAGGAGTGTATGCCCTCAATGAATAACCTCTCTTCTTTTAATATGGATAAAACATCTATATTACTAAGGGGATGGAATGGTTCAGGCAAAGAGAGGGGTAGTGGGATATAATCTGTTCGTCGAACTCGATTTGTTTTTACCAACTGGAGACGACAACCACGTAAGACGTAGAGGTTATGGTCACCTGTCAATAGAACTTGACGGCCGCAATCTGTGGTAATACGATACATCTTCTCAGGTGCTCGGTGTCTGATGTAAGCAGTGATGGGTTTTAATTCGACCTTGCTATTCGATGGATTAAAGCTGAGCACGAATCGAGGGCGGCTGCTAGAATAAGACACAAGCGTGCCATTAGGGTCGCAATGGAGAGCCTGATCATTGGACAATTCCTCTTCGATTAGCGTGCCGATGGTGAGAACCCTCGGTGAAAAACTCCCCCGCTCATCTTGCTCGAAGATGAGGATGGGCTCATCTCCATCCAGGCTCTTCCCCGTCCCTGTGGCCCCTAAGAGGGTCTGGTGACGATAGCCCCTCTTTAAGCCTTCTACTAGCGCAGCGATTGCGCTCGGCTGGTCTCCAGTTGGCTTGAAATCGGAAAGGAGCTTAAAAGAAGACATTTCTTCTCCCCAACTTCAAGAAATTATCATTACTTCCTTAACAATGATGCTGTTATCCTCCACATTCGCCCTACCTGGGTCAACAACCGGAAGGCGCTGCATCGTCGCCTTGATGTACATCCCCACCTTTATCCAATAAGTGCCTGGAGGAGCATCTGACGGGACGATGAGTTCGTATGGGTCGCTAACTTGCTCCCCCACTATCCAAGCGCTAGTGGGATAGGCACCCCCTCTTGGCTCGCTGTCAATTTGAGCTATTATGCTGCCATCGGCTCTGGTCAAGTGAATGAATACGGTATAGCTTTCGTTCATCTTCTTGAGAGCGCGCCAATACAAGGTGAGCTTAAGAGCTTCCCTAGGCCGAATCGTATCGCTCTCCAAATCGCAGGCGAGGAGGAGGACCTCGCCTCCCAAGTTCGCCTCTAAAATCAACTTACGGCCAATGGAAACGGTCAAAGTGACTGTGCTCCACTTTGGGATCAAGGAGCCGGGAGGTGGTTCCTGGGCTAAGACCGTTCCATTAGGCTCTATGCTCCATTCCTCCCTCTTAACAACGATGAAGCCTATATCCCTTAACCTCTTCTCCGCCTCGGGGAAGAGCAATCCCACAACCGATGGCACGGGTAAAAAACTTGGTCCTTGACTGATGACTACCCCTACCGTGTCCCCTTTCCTCGCTATCCTCCCTGGTGGTATCGTTTGTTCCACGACGCTCAACGCAGGTATGGAGTCATGGTGTCTCTCCCCCACAATCTCTAACCTCAAACCCAACCTTTCGAGGAGCTTCTTGGCTTCCTCCTGCTCTAGACCCACTAGATTCGGTACAATAACCCTCTCTCTTTCGTGTGGTGTAACAATCGGAGCGGGAGTGGGCGTCGGAAATTCCAATGGCAATGTATAGCGTTTGTAAACCAAGGCCCAAAGCATAACTAAGCCCAACACAGCTACGAGAGCCGTTACTCCCAACAGCAACGTCAAACAATCCAAACCCTTGCCGTGCTCTTCTGGCTTGGGAGGGGCTTCCTCTGGAAGCTTCGGCTTTTTAATCTCCGAGTTTCTGTAATTGGTTAGGAGTAAGCCAAGCTGCTCTGCTGTTCTATAGCGTGCGGATGGTTCCTCCTCCATTGCCTTATGAACAATCAGCTCTAACCAGATGGGGACATGGGGGTTTAGTTGGCTAAGCGGTTCCCTTTCCTCCCTCGATGGAATCCTCCCAGCCAGCATCTCGTAAATCAAGGCGCCTATGGAGTAGACATCGGATTGGCGGCTTGGATTCTCTCCGACAGCTTGCTCTGGCGAGAGATAAGGTTCGGCCTGGGAAGCGATTCCGAAGTCTGTGACGACTACACGACCGTCCATAGCTAAAAGGATGCTCTTTGGGTTTATGCCACCGTGCACCAAGCGAGCTTTATGAGCTGCTCCTACAGCTTCGCAGACCTTGATGGCAATTTCAAGTGCCTCCTCGATTGGGAGGGGGGCTTCGTCGCTGATAAGCTCTTTTAAGCTACGTCCCTCCACGTATTCCGTCACGATATAGTGAAGAGCCCCATCCTGGCCAATCTCGTATATAGATACGATGTTAGGGTGATGGAGGGAAGAAACCCTTCGAGCCTCCTGGTAGAATTTTGCAAGGAATTCTACATCTTTTGCGTAATTTTGGCGCAGCACATTAACAATAACAGGCTTTCCTCCTGAGTTATCCCATGCCTTGTAGGTTATGGCTATCTCATCCGAACCTATTTCTGATATCAAGCGATAGCGATTGCTTATTAACTTCTCGTTCATCTTCACCCCCCGTTTATAATTTTACACCAGTTTCGCTCTTTATTCAAGCGGATTTTAATCTGTGTTAAACCGACGTCGGCGTTAAGGGTTGACAATTGTTCAATTTATGCTTATAATTAAAGCGAGGCACGATGCGTAATGCGTGATTCGTGATGCGTGAAGCGTGAATGGTGCTTCCGATGGAATTCGACTTGAACCAGGCTGTAACTAAAATCGAAAGCAGCTTAGCTAACACAGATGAGACGACGGCTTGGCCCGTCCTCATAATGCTAAGCGGGCTTCCTGGAACCGGCAAATCCTATTTGGCTCGTCGTCTGGTTGAGAGGCTCCCTTTCGTCATACTCGAAACGGACTTCGTCCGGAAGGCCCTTTTCAAACCACCGACCTACTCAGCGGAGGAAAGCGGCCTCGTCTATCGAGTCTGCCATGAGCTCATAGAGAAGCTATTGAAGAAGGGAGTGCGTGTCATCTTCGACGCTACCAATCTCGTTGAGTTCCAGAGGGAGAAGGTTTACCGCCTCGCCTATAGGACGGGGGCGAAGCTAATCATCGTTCAGACGGTTGCCCCCGAGGAAGTAGTGAGGGAGAGGTTGGAGAGGAGGAAAGCAAAGCCAAAGCCACACGACCTCTCGGACGCCGATTGGAAGGTCTATAAGCGGATGTCTCGGCGTCAACAGCGCATCCCACGCCAGCACATAACGATTGACACAACGGGGGATATTGATAAAGCGGTGAGGAAAATAATTAGGATGGCGAGCAAATAGATGAAAGCGCTACTCATCTTCAACCCCGCCGCTGGATGGAGGGATGTAAGGCGGGAATTGAAGAAGGTCACCGCTTACCTGGAAGAAAAGGGGTGGAGGATAAGCTTCCGGGAGACCTTTGGGAGGGGAGATGCGACTACATTCGCAAGAGAGGCTGTGGCAAAAGGGTATGATGTGGTGATAGTCGCAGGGGGTGATGGGACGATTAGCGAAGCTTGTGATGGGCTGGCAGGAAGCAGAGTCGCCCTTGGCGTTCTCCCAATAGGGGTTGGAAACGTCTGGGCGCTTGAGATGGGAATCCCAACCCCCTCCCGCTTCAGAAGGCACCACTTACTCGAAGCTGCTAAGATACTCGTGGAAGGGAAAATCCGCCGCATAGACCTCGGGAGGGCAGGAAGGCGCCACTTCATCCTATGGGCCGGTATCGGACTCGATGCAATAGTCACGAAGAAGATAGAATCCATGACAAAGGCGGAAAAGCGAATGGGGGCCTTAGCATATATAGTAGCGGGTATCCTCGTCGCAAAGGACTTCGCAGGAACTAAGGCGATTGTAAAAGTTGATGGGAGAAATCTCAAAACAAGGGCGATGCTCATCCTGGTAGGGAACGCTCAGCTCTATGGAGGCGTGGTTCGCATAACGAGGGAAGCCAAGATAGACGATGGACTCCTAGACGTATGTGTCCTCAAAGGCTACGGGCTTCCCTCAGCAATTCATCATGCGATGGGTGTCTTCACAGGCCGCCACCTCCGCGACCCCCAAGTGGATTACCTGCGGGGGAAGAAGGTCTCGGTTCACACAGCTAAGCCTATGCCCGTTCAAGTGGATGGAGACCCCATCGGCACAACTCCAATGGAGTTCGAGGTATTACACAAGGCGCTATCCGTCATAGTTCCAAAGGAGGTTCCAAAAGGGCTTTTCCTCGAGAGTTAAATTAGGATTGGAGGTGAAAGGAATTGAGCACTTATCTCTCTATCGCTCAGATAATACTAGCCGCTTCCCTAATCGCTGTTATACTCCTCCAAACAAGAGGGACGAGCATCCTAGGCGGAGGAGGAGGGATATCGAGAACTCGAAGAGGGGTGGAGAGGACGCTCTTCAAAGCAACCATCGGCCTCTCAGCTGCTCTCTTCGTTATATCGCTTATAAACGTGATTTTGACGAGATAGCAAATTGATTAGATACATCCGCTGGCAAATCGTAATTACGCTCTCCGGCATAGCCTTGATTGGCACCTTCTTGGGATACCTCGCACTCTCACTCACCACAGTCGTCGTCCCTGCCGAGGGAGGGACATACGTGGAGGGGCTGGCCGGAAGCCCCGCTTTCATTAACCCAATCCTCTGCCAATACAACGAGGTTGACCGAGACATCTGCGCCCTGGTCTTCAACGGCCTTACGAAGCTCGACGAGAGAGGAGAAGTAGTCCCAGACCTTGCGGAGGGTTGGGATGTATCCGACGATGGCCTTATCTACACCTTCCGCTTGCGCCGGGACGTCAGATGGCAAGACGGAACACCTTTTACCGCCGATGACGTAATCGCAACAATCCATGCGATTCAAGACCCCGATTATCGAGGAGTCCCAAGCCTGGCCGAGATGTGGCGCAGCGTGGGGGTGGAAAAGCTCGACGAATACACCGTAAGATTCACATTAGAGGAACCCTTCGCCCCCTTCCTTGATTATACCACAACTGGCATCCTCCCCTCCCATCTCATCGCCGATATCCCCGCCGATGAGATGATAAGAAGCGATTTCAACCTCCATCCAATCGGAACAGGCCCCTTCAAAGTAGAGGAAATAGATCGG
>Ga0209426_1001925_pt1 | contig 10822 bp, 14 predicted proteins | sample Deesub1362B_J571_FD_187697 | JGI IMG/M metagenome (GOLD analysis project Ga0209426, IMG submission 187697) | Deep oceanic, basalt-hosted subsurface ecosystem from Juan de Fuca Ridge flank, Pacific Ocean, CORK Borehole 1362B_J2.571 (SPAdes)... ...
CTGCCCGGCAGAACGGAGAGAAAGCTGTGGATCGTTGCGCACATGGATGTCGTGCCGCCCGGCGACCCCTCACTGTGGGAGACGGACCCGTGGGAGGCGGTGGTGAAGGACGGGAAGATTTACGGGAGGGGCGCGGAGGACAACAACCACGCCATAGCGGCATCCTATATGGCCGTGAGGTGTCTTGTGGAGGCGGGCGAGAAAGGGAAGTACACGCTCGCGCTGGCGTACGTGGCAGACGAGGAACTCGGGAGCACATACGGGATAAAGCATCTTGTGGAAAGGGGTCTTTTCTCACACGACGACCTCATACTCGTGCCGGATGCGGGCGCGCCGGACGGCTCGTTCATAGAGGTGGCGGAGAAGAGCGGTATCTGGTTGAGGGTGGTGACGCACGGGGTGCAGGCGCACGCCTCCCGGCCCCATAGAGGTGTGAATGCCCACAGATACGGTATGAAATTCGCCCTGATGCTGGATGAAATCCTCCATTCGCGTTACGTGGAGCAGGACCCTATGTTTGACCCCCCTTACAGCACGTTTGAGGTCACCAAGAAGGAGGCGAACGTGGAGAACATAAATACCATCCCGGGCACGGATGTGGTTTACTTTGACATGCGCCTCCTCCCGTCTCACCCCGTGGCCGAGGTGCTGGAACTCGTGGAGAGGGCGAGGCGCGGGTTTGAAGAGATGTACGGGGTGAAGGTCAGCGTTGAGGTGGTGCGCGCCGGGCAGTCGCCGCCCCCCACGCCCGCCGACGCCGATGTGGTCATCGCACTGAAACGCGCCATAAAGGAGCTGCGGGGGATTGAACCCGTCGTCGGTGGCATAGGCGGGGGCACATGCGCTGCCTTCTTCAGGGCGGAGGGACTGCACGCGGCCGTCTGGAGCACGATAGACGAGACGGCGCACCAGCCAAACGAGTACACGAAAATAAAAAATGTGCTGGAGGACGCGAAGGTCTACGCGTATATGGTGCTCGGCGGTTAGATGAGAGAGAGCTCTTCCACCTGAATGCTCTCAACGCCCTCCACGCCTCTGACGGCCTCCTCCACCCGGTCGGACGCGCCGCCCTCGTCGGGGACGACCACCAGGATCGTGAGTGCCTTCAGGCCGAAGGCGACGGGCACTATTTCCTTCGCCTTCACCTCCGCCAGCCCGCTGAGAGCGCTCTCCACGGCGGAAGCGAGGGCGTCCAGGTCAACTTCCGTGTCCTCGGGCATGATTCTGTACTTTATGGCAACCTTTCCCATTCACATCACCTCAGGGACCCACGAATCCGCACTCGGGGCAGACGTAGGGTATGCTCTGCTCCCTGCAGCGCACGCACCGTCCTATGTACGCACGGCCGCAGTTGGGGCATTTGAAGACCGTTGCCCCCTCGTCCACCAGTCCTATGCCACACGATGTGCAGAACTCCACTCTCTCCATCTCAAACACCTGCCATCAGGAAAAGGAACCCCCGATATAAACGTTTTCCCCGTGCTCGGTTTTCGCTGTTGTTCTAACACTCTTTTATGATTTCTCCCATCCTGTGCTCTTTTCTCTTTTTCTTCATTTTTATATATTTGACCACCCTTTTATGGTGATATTCATCCCAGAGATATTCAAATCGCCTGCCGTTGTATAGATTTTTCACATTCTTCTTCAATATACTAAATAAAATTTCATAATCGTAGAAATTTCTGGATGTTAGACCATCTTTTCCAGATACCATGTCATCCCCGAACTCCACGTATATAAGAAGTTCGTATTTTCCCAACAAAATTCCTGAGACTCTGTTCCTCACAACGTAAAAAACGGCTATGTTTTCATAGGGATAAAACCAGTACATCCTTGAGAAGGGGTTGTATGAGTGGAGCGCAATCCCTTTCTCCATGATAAGCGCCCGACGAAAGAAATCTAGGAAAAATGGGCCACGTAGAAAAAATCCGGGTATGATGAAGAATAAGAAATATAGACCCTCCAGCACCTGAAGTAGAACCCCAACTATCTCGGGAAGCAAGGTGCTCCCTGTTAGATTGTATATGATCTCGGCGATGGTGTAATCAGGGTATCCGCTCAAAAGCCACAGGGTGAAGGATAGGTGCAGTATGAAGGTTAAAATATTATACACGAATATTTTCTTTGCTTCTCCTGTGGACAGGTCCCACCCCCTGTATAGTGTCCTGCCTCCCACCTTCTCTAAACACCGTTCGTGCACGAGTTTGGCACCTTCGGGGACCGATGGGCGGGAAATGGCGTTCACCCCCCACCTCTATGGTGCTTTTAGCTTAAATCACTTGCCCCGAAAACGCTCAATATGCGATGTCCGCCTCAACGGCCCCCTGATATCCCCTCAGGGAGAAGACCAGTTTCCCGCCAATGTATGCGCTCGCGTTGTGCAGCACTATCAGGTCCCCTGTGTTTATGATGTAATCGTTCTGAACGTCCACGTACGTGTGGTTCGGGTTTACGACCGTCTCAGAACCCGGCGTGACGGCGACGAGCGTGTACTTCTTGTCGGCGCTTGCGCTGTGCAGGTTCTCGTCCGGGACTCCCTCAGGACAGGCGAGGGTGAGTTCAAAGAGCATGCTGTCGTTGTGCGGGTTGTAGCCAACGCTTGCGAGGGAGCCGACGAGGATGTAGGTGCAGTGGTCCTGCTCCACAGACCTTGACACCTCTATGATGTACGCGGTGTAAACGATGGCGAGGGTTACAGCGAATATAACGCAGAGGGCCAGAATCCTCGCCGCCCTGCTCCCCTCCGGTGCACTCTCCTCCATGGGCCGACCTCCATGGACCATAGAGAACCCTGCAAATATAAACCTTCCCGCGGAAAGGGAGTGGTGGGGCCGACCGGATTTGAACCGGCGACCTCCCGGTTTCCGCCCCGCCCCGCGGATGTCACTTTCCACGGGTCGCGGATATCAGCCGGGCGCTCCAACCATGCTAAGCTACGGCCCCAACAAGGGGGAAAAGGCAAAGAGTGTATTTAAATTTTTCACGACCCCCTGCGGGCGATGAGCGATATGGAGTATCCCCCGGCGAGGAGCAGGCCCGACACAGCCGACACGGGCAGGGATGTTGGGTACGAGATGAGGGTGCCCAGAAGACCCGCGCCCAGACTGACGAGTAAGGTTACCATGACCATGCTCTGCGCGTCTGTTCCAACCCGCGCGCCTGTTGCGGGGGGGATTACCAGCAGCGCATAGACCAGTATGAGTCCAACCCCCTGGAGGAGAACAACAACGGCCACGGCGATCAGGACGTACATGGCGCTGGTGTGCGCCCATACTCTGAGCCCGTAGGAAGCGGCCCCTTCTGGGTCAAAGCACACTAGGACAAATCGCCTGAAGAACAGTAGGGCAAAGATCGCCACCGCGAAGGCCACAGCGGCCATGAACCCCACATCTCCCCATGTAAGCAGATAGGGGTCTCCGATTATAAGGCCCCATGCCCGCGCTGCGCTGTCTCTCAGCAAGGATAAAAGGAGCACTGCTATGCTCATGCTCACCCCGAAAACCACACCCACGGCGGTCTCTGACGGCACGCCCCTCGCCTCCAGAAGCGAGACGACAAGGGCCACACCCACGGCGAAGAGATAGGCAAACAGATAACTGCTGGTTGGGAAGACGCACTCGTCCAGATACACGCCGAGCGCAGCGCCTGCGAGAGCGGCATGCGCCGTTCCCGACACGAAAAATGTGTTTTTTCTAAGAACCGAAAGCGTTCCCGCGGTGGATGCGAGTGCGGAGATTATGCACATGGCTATCAGAACCTTCAGCAGGGACGGGCTAAGCATGGCGATCACCCACAAGCGCATAGCAAACGCCTCCGTGCACCAGCACGGGCACACTTCTCCCGTAAACCTCTCTGAGGTTCTCCTCGTTCAGGACCTCCGCGGGGGGACCAAAGGCGATCATCCTCCCCCTGAGCAGAAGCACGTAATCGGCGCAGGGGGCCAGGGTGGTCATGTCATGGACGACGACGAAAGACGTGGTGCCCTCTTCGCGCCTCTTCATCAAAACCCGGACGAAGGCCTCCTGTGATGGCAGATCCATACCCGTGAACGGCTCGTCCAGCAGAAGGATGCGCGGACCCGTGGCCAGCGCCCTTGCCAGGAGGATCCTCTGTCTCTGCCCCCCTGAGAGGGTGTGAAAGGGTGCGTTCCACAGGTGTTCAAGACCCACCTCGCGCAGTGCCTGCTTTGCGGCCGATACATCGCTCCGCGATATGCTGGACAGCGGCATCTTCGTGGCGATGAGAGACATGAGCACGATGTCTCGCACGCGCAGGGGTATGTGTTCGGCCAGGTGTTCCCTCTGGGGCATATACCCCATGGTCCTCCTCAGCCCCGGGTGCTCCACGGGGTCCCTCCCATCTATGGTGAGGATCCCTGTGTGTCTGACGAGGCCCAGCATGGCCCGTAGAAGTGTGCTCTTCCCTGCGCCGTTCGGCCCCATCACGGCAACTATCGCAGATTCGGTTACCCTGAAGGAAACGTCTTTGAGTGCATCAGTGTTGCCGTATTTGACGCCCATGTGTTCGGCCACCACCGCCGTCATCATTCCACCTCAGGTATGATGTGTCCGCAAGGGCATCTCATGGGTCTGCCCACAACGCACCAGAGCCGCTCGGTGTCCTCGCGCGTGAGAGCCGACTCCATTCTGGCCGCGAGTTCGCACGCGTCGCTCACGGGAACCCCCGCTTTCCAGAGGGCATATTCCAGAATGCGGTGTCTCCTGAACAGGTACAGGGCGATGGTTCTCCCCTCATCGCTGAGGGAGTACCCCTTCCTTCTGTGATGCACCAAGAGGTTTTTGCTGTGCAGGTCGTTCAGCACGCGCTGCGCACTCGCTCTGCTTATGCCGTAGATGGACGAGAAGTGCGATGGGCCCACCACGGGGATGCCGCGCTCTTCAAGTTTCAGCATCTCTTTGAGATACTCGCTCTCCCTCCTGGAAAGGCGCATCACGCGATCACCTCCCTGCGAAATCTAAGGATGACCGCACCTTCAAGCACGGCCGCCCCAACGGCCGCGAGAAATGCGAGTATCCATGGGGTGCAGTCCTCACCGCCTGCACCGACTTCAACGCCGGCAGAGCCGAGGTTGTAATACATCGTGTTCAGGTAGCCAAGGTCCCCCGTGAACGCCCTCACGTAGATAACCTGTGCGCCCCCTCTGGATGCGAGTTCCACCGCACCGTCCTCTATGGATGTGCCCCTCATCTCCTCGGGGCAGACGACGTAGCGCACCTCACCGCGCCTCATCTTGTCAACGAGTTCATCCATCTCTGAGCCGCTCACAAACACGCCGGGGGCCTTCATCATTGTGCCCCTCACACGCAGGCCGAGGGTTTCGGCCACGTAAGCCGCCCCCGGCAGGGCCACCACCGCACCCGAACCGAACATGCCGCGCTCCTCCGCCGTTTCGTTTATGTCACTCCATGCCCTGTCAACGCCGTCCCGAAAGGACGAAAGCCGCGCCCTGTAGTACTCCGCGCGCATCGGGTCAATGTAAGACAGGGCCTTGACCAGGGCCCGCGCTATGGCGATGGCGTTCGTGGGGTACATCCAGTATCCGTGGAAGTTCTCATCGCCCAGCCCCTCAAGAGGGTGCAGCGAGGCACCGGACATCGCATAGTCGGAGAAGTCAACCTTCGGCTTATCTGGGAAGGCCTCCGCGATCTGCGCCTCTATTTCAAACTCGTTCGGGTCTGCGAGGACCAGCAGGTCTGCCCTTTCCAGAGCGTCGTAGTCCTCCTGGTTCAGGTTGTAAGAGTGTGGGTCCACGCCGTCCGTCACCACCACGTGTATCTCCGCGGAGTTCCCGCACAGGTCCCGCACGATGGACGCCAGCGAACCCACGCTGACGGATATGTACACCCGGCCTGCACCGACTTCCCCATGCGCGTACGGTGTGAGGAGAACGAACGCGAGCATAAGCACAGACAGCATCCGTGGCACAACGGTCACCTCCTGTCTAACTCTGTTAGAGACATGCTTACAAATATTTAAAACTACCTGAGCGGACGGCCTGATGCCGATGATTAAATATTTAAACCAGATGGGGATATCCTTCCCGATTGACATGCGCAGAGCCATGGCGATGCTGATCCTGCTGATGCTGGCCGCAGTGCCGGGAGCGCTGTCCGACGAGGAAGGGGTAAAGTACCCCACGGCCGTGGTCATCACGGACAGCGGCAAGGTTATAAACATAACCGATGAGATGTGGAAAACGCAGATATATCCCGCCCTCGGGGATAGGGATGTCACGACCTACAAGTGGCTCACGTCCACCAAGAAGGACTACGTGTTCTTTGACAGGTCAATAAAAGGGTTGAACCCCTTCGGTCAGGACCTCGTGGAGGCCCTGTCTCACTACGACAACATAACCATGGTGAATGCCAAGGAGGCCATACTGTCCATAGGGAATCTGGATTCCGACGGAGATGGATACAGCAACATTGAGGAGTTGAGGATGGGCACCCTTCCGGGCGATCCGACGGACACGCCCACGTGGGAGAAGGAGGACTACATACCGCAGTACGGGATAATAATAGGTCTGATAGCCAGCGTCGTGGTGCTGCACTTCATATTCAGGAAGTCATCGTCTGCGTGAACGTCTCCTTTTCCATTCCCTGTACCGGTCAACGGCCTCTGGTATCACTCCCACGGCGTAGCCTATGATTATTATGAATATGGAATAGAGTATGTAAGCCCTCTGTTTGTCCCCCACCACGAACATGCGCCCCTGGATGGGGTCCCAGAGAACAGTTATCGCCAGAAGGACCGCACCCCCTACCATTATGATTATTGAGAGCATTGAGAGAACATCGTACATCAGCGGGTGGGGGGTGTCCACCTTCTCCACTATTTCCATCAACTCCTCGTCCATTGGTGGGTGTAAGGTGAAATCATTTAAATAAATGTTTTGAATAACTGTCCTCCGTGGACCAGAGGAGCGTTGCCTTCCTCACGGAGGCATTCAGAGAATATTACCGCAGAGCAGAGATTCACCTGCCACCCCGCTTCACCTCGCGCGAATTCGCCTTCACGTTCTTCGGCGGAAGCGGGATGGTCAGGCACATGGGGTTCAAACGTCGGCGTGACGTGTCGTCGTTCGTACTGAAACGTACGCCCAGGGACTTCTACCACAGCACCGCCTATTACAGGAACCCGGAGGCCCCCACCATGGATGAGAAGGGCTGGCTTGGAGCCGACCTAATATTTGATCTTGACGCTGACCATCTGAGCGGCGTTGAGAATATGTCATGGGAGGAGATGATGTCCCTGGTGAAAAGGCAGACGAAGCGCCTCCTGGATGAATTCATACTGGGAGACCTGGGGTTTGACGCCCGCGATGTCCTCCTCGTTTACTCCGGAAGGAGGGGCTACCACATCCACGTTCGCTCACCCCAGGTCCTGACGATGGACAGCAATCAGAGACGGGAAATAGTGGAGTACGTGGAAGGCGGCGACCTCAGGGCCGAGGGATGGAAGATATTTCTGAGGGACTACAGGGAGAGGCTCAGAGCGGAAGGGCGTCTGGAGGTGGACCAGTTCATCTTCGCGGGCTCCAAGGGGCGTAGAAGCGGCAGACAGGAGGTGGGCGAGAAGTTCTTCATTCCCTCCGTGGACGAACCCGGCTGGTATGGCAGAATAGGCAGAGGGATTCGAGACCTCGCGGTTGAAATGGAACGCGTTTTTAACGAGTCCGGACACGATGGCCTCTGGTCCTTTTTCAGGGACACATTTCCCGACCTTCCGTGGCAGTGGAGGAAAAGGATCATAAAGGGGCTTTTACAGGAGAAAAGCGGTGTCACCCTCCTCTCCCGCCTTGCAGACCTGAGCGAGCCGGTGGACATAAATTCCCTCGGACCGCCGAACGTGGTTGAGGCGTTTCTGAGGGCAGCGGTGAGGATGGCATCCGTGGGGCTGGGTACCGAGACGGACGAGCCCGTAACGACAGACACGAAGCGCCTCATACGGATGCCAGGCAGTTTGCACGGCAAGACGGGGCTCGTGGTCAAACCGATACCGCTGGACGAGTTGAGCTCATTTGACCCGTTCAGGGACGCCGTGTGGGAGGGCTTTGAGGGCGAGGCGGAGGTGCGCCTCACAGGGAGCGTGGACGTGAAACTGGGGGGGAGCGCTGTGAGGGGTGCCCCCGGGGACGAGGTGGAGGTGCCTCTTTGCGCGGCGATCTTTCTCGTGGCCTTGGGTCTGGCAGTAAAAATATAATTATAATAATTATATTGTATATCATATGATTAATTTTGTAAATGGAGAAACTTTACATATGTTTCATGGTTAACAAAAATAGTTATATTGACCTTCGGAGGAGGTCCGGAATGGAAAAAAACTTATATTGCGAGGTGTATGCGGCCGGAAGGTGATGCCCGTTGGGAAACGTGAGACCTCTGTACATAAAAAGGGTCGCGAGGCGCCTCGTTGACAGATATCCGGAGCTGTTCAGCGACGACTTTGAGAGAAACAAGGAGTTGGTGGAGAAGCTCACGGACGTGCAGAGCAAGAGGATGAGAAACCACATAGCCGGTTACGCCACGAGATACTGGCGGATCAAGTACGGCAGAGAGGAGGGTCAGGGCAGTTAAGTGAATTGCTTTATTATATAACATATGTTTTCTTATATTATTCTCATGCTCAATCCTTTTCAATTATAACAATCCCCCACTTTCCGGGCTGCACGGATATGCGCCCGTAGACCACCTTGACGAATCCGTTGATCACACGCATCTTAGCGCCGGGCCTGAGAAATGCACGCAGTTCGTCCAGGTTGTCGTCCCAGAGTGAAACCACACATTCCCCTGTGCCGTCGTCTATAATCACGTCCATCACCCGCCCCTTCGCGGTTCTCCTCTCCTCGCCTATTTCCACGATGCGCCCCTCAACGCTGGCGGTGGTGCCCGGAGACAGTTCGCATATTCTTGCACGGTTTCCGGGGTTGCGCCCCATCTCATCCACTATGAGGTAAGCGGCCGCCTCCTCAGTCAACAGGCCTCCGAACTCATCCACCTTTTTCCTTATTCTGCTACGGAACTCCTCCTCGGTCATGAGGTCGTCCACGAAGGAGTAGAAGTCCTCAAGCCCGCCCATGTCCATGGTGATACCCCACGGCCCATAAACTATCTCTTAATGTGTTTGATTTAGTAAATAAAACTATATATGATATAAGAATTATCAATTAACGCTTTTTACTTTACTATATGGCCTTCCACGCCCATGGACATCATGAAAGGCCATTTTTAGTGTGATGAGCAGGGGCGGTCACATGCAAAAATCCCGTTTCGTGGGCCCCATGCAGCGGCATCGGTATGGTCACAAATGCTGTATAACATAGGTTATACAACATTTCTGATGGGGGTGGCTATCACGCATTCGTCTCGGACCCTGAATAGATGCGCCTCCATCTGGCCTTCAAGCCCTCTCTCCAGGTCCGCCCTCACCTTCCAGTAATCCTCGGGAGCAACGCTGAACCGCACAACGGCCTTCCCGGCCCCGCATCTAACTAGGGCTTTTCTGATGGTGTCTATCTGGAAGGGGACAACCTCAACCACGGAAAAGGGCAGCAGAAAGGGGCTGTTTATGGGCGCACCCGAGGTCGCCAGGGTCCTGCGGCGGGCCGCCGTCAGATAGCGCAGGGATGGATGCTTTGACTGAAGTTCAGCCAGAAGGGATGCATAGTAAACGGCTTCATCAACAACGTAGAGGTATTCCTCCACGGAGGACGTGAATGTGACTGCCTCCCCACCCTCCCCGACGAGGTGCGCCCCTGCCGGAAGGGAGACGGCGGCGCGTGGGGGTCTATCAAAGCCCACGTAGGCAGTAAGTCGGTTGATCCTCCCGCCCACAGATATGTACTCCAGCGCCCAGTCGGGGGGAACCCGGCTTTTCTGAATCTGGGGCGGCAGGTCAAAGACAAAGCGCGGAACGTGTCTTCCATAGAGATCCACTATTTTCAGGGGTGGGGGCGACAGCGTCTCAAGCCGCCTCTCGTCCTCCTGCGGTGGCCTGGCCGGGTCGGAGTATATCACGTCGGACGCCGACGCACGCCTGACCCCTTCCTCAGAGAGGGCATCAACGACGAAGAAATTCACGTTCTTCACACCGTAAACCTTGGCGTTTCGTCGTGCATACCGTACCCTCCGAGGGAGTATATCGAAACCCTGAACGTACTTGTTCGTGAAGCCGAAGAATATCGCCTGTATCCCAACACCAGCACTCACATCAGTGATCAGGTCGTAGCCAGATATAACGGAGGACCTGTATTCCGCAACCAACTCGGGCGTTGAATACCGCAGACCTTCCTCATCGAAGTACAGGCGATCCCAGGGTGTGTACTCCTCCTTCGCCTTCAATCTGCACAGGGCTATCTCAACCGCCTCCTCTGCCTCGCCGCCTCCAAGCCGCTTCATGACCGCATCTCGTGATAGCCCGGAGGATAGCAGATCCATGGCCTTTCTTATCTTCCTCTCCACGTGTGTGCATCGGGGAGACGATTAAAAGTTTTTGGGAGGGGCATTTAAAATTCTTTTGGTTTATTTTGTAAATGTATTAACATTACTTACATTATCGTATAAAGGATTAATTATTTTGAATAAAAGCACTCTGATAGAAAACGTTTTAATAGTCCATGAGCGATGCGCCTCCCGACAGTTGCGAGGGCGGAGTGGGCCGGTAGATCAGCCCGGAAGATCGCCGCCCTTGCAAGGCGGAGGTCGCGGGTTCAAATCCCGCCCGGTCCACCACTTTCGTGGTGTCCTCGGGCTTATTCAAGAATCTGATGATTCTTTCATCCCGCCCGGTCCACCAAAATTAC
>Ga0209426_1001927_pt1 | contig 10817 bp, 17 predicted proteins | sample Deesub1362B_J571_FD_187697 | JGI IMG/M metagenome (GOLD analysis project Ga0209426, IMG submission 187697) | Deep oceanic, basalt-hosted subsurface ecosystem from Juan de Fuca Ridge flank, Pacific Ocean, CORK Borehole 1362B_J2.571 (SPAdes)... ...
GCGCTGGCATCATTGACCTGAAGGCTCACCCCGCCGGTCACCCTGCTGTCTCCCATTCCGTCCGGGGTCAATCATGCGCCTTCTTTACATAGACTTTGATCTCTCCACCCTCCTCCTCTATCCCCAAAAACTCGTGCCCTGTGGTCTGACACCAGGCCGGCAGGTCCTGCTTTATCCCCTTATCATCAGCCAGCACCTCAAGAACCTCTCCCACCTTAAGCTCCTTGATCTTCTCTGCCGTTTTGACCACGGGCATCGGGCAGTAAAGTCCAACGCAGTCCAGGGTCTGATCCGCTTTCATATCCTCCTCCTTGACTTGCCTATGGTAAACCTGACCTAGATGAAAAGGGTTACCTTTGATTTCCGTGCCTCACCCAGGAAAAAAGCCGCCCCGGCCAGGCTGCCTACCTCGTCACGGAAGGCATCCTCAGGTAAGCCCATCACGCCACAGGTAGTGGAGCAAGGTATCAGCTTTACCCCCATTTCCTTGGCCATGGTGATGAACTCGTCAATGGAGGGCATGTTGGTTTCCTTCATCAGCCGCTTCATCATCCAGGTCCCCAGGCCAAGCATATTGAACTTGGAGAGTTTCAACCGCTTGGAGCCACCCCGGTTGATGAGGCCCATCAGCTTCCTGGCCAGCCCCTTGCTTTTGATGCTGCCTTCATTTCTCTTGATGATATTCAGCCCCCAGAAGGTAAAGTACATGCTGACATCCATACCCATACTGGCGGCAGTGGTCGCCAAGATAAATCCAGCCAGAGCCTTGTCCAGGTCACCGCTGAACATAACTATGGTCAGCTTCTCCTTCTCCTCAGCCATTTTGGCTTTCTCCTTTAACTTTCCTCACCCTTGACCTCGGCTCCGCAATAAGGGCATACCTTCTGGTCCCGGGGCACTGGGTTGCGGCACTTGGGGCAGTAGAACACGGTTATCCCGCAAGCCTGGCAGTAAGCACCATCCGGAGCCGCCATCTCCGCATCACAGTAAGGACAGAAAAGGCGCGTCTTCTTTTCCTCTTGCTCTGCCATCACTTCTTCCCCCCTTTGTTTTTCTTACTCAGATAATCATCTATGGCTTTGCCCAGCGCCTGGGCACCGAGATTGGAGCAGTGAAACTTGTTCTTGGGTAACCCCTCCAGTTCATCAGCCACCAGCTGAGGAGTGATTTTCCTCGCCTCCTCCAGTGTCTTGCCCTTAGCCATCTCACTGACTATGCTGGAAACAGCGATCGCCGCCCCACAGCCGAAAGTTTTGAACTTAACATCCTCCAGACGGTTATCCTTGACCTTGATGTAAAAGGTCATCATATCCCCGCAGACCGGATTACCCACCTCGCCGATGCCGTCAGGATTCTCAATCTCGCCCACATTGCGGGGATTCATGAAGTGGTCCATTACCTTTTCACTATATATAGGCATGGTTACTTGCCTCCTTTGCCTGCTTTGGTGAATTTAGCATAAAGTGGCGACATCTGCCGCAGCCGGTCAACAATGGGCAGCAGCACCTCCAGAACGTAGTCAATATCTTCATCAGTATTATCAATGCCCAGCGTAAAGAGGATGGAACCCTGAGCCAAGGCATGCGGCAGCCCCATGGCGAGGAGCACGTGAGAGGCTTTAAGCGCCCTTGAGGTACAGGCAGAGCCACTGGTGACCGCCACCCCCTGGCTGTTCAACAACATGAGCATAGCCTCACCCTCAATAAATTCAATGCAAAAGCTGGCGTTCCCCGGAAGGCGGTTTTGAGGATGACCGGTGACCACCACGCGGTCTATCTTCTGAGGTAGTTCGGTCAACAGACGGTCACGGAGAAGGGTAAGGCGCTTGATCCGAGCCGGCATATCCATTCTCGCCAGCTCCGCCGCCTTCCCCAGACCAACGATGGCCGGCACATTCTCCGTACCGGCACGCCTTCCACCTTCCTGAACCCCACCATCAAGGAGGGGTATAATGCGCACCCCCTTGCGCACCCAGAGGGCACCAACCCCCTTCGGCCCATAGAACTGGTTTCCCGCCAGGCTTAAAGCATCCACCCCGAGCTCCTTCACATCCACCGGTATGGTGCCAGCCGTGGCCACCGCATCAGTATGGAAAAGGATATTATTCTCCCGGGTTATGCGGGCAATCTCCTGTATTGGCTCTATGGTACCCACCTCAGCATTGGCATGCATCACTGATACCAGCACCGTGTCCTTCCTGAGGCTGCGGCGCACGTCCTCAGGGTCAACCACCCCGTATTTATCCACCGGAACCAGCGTCAGCTCAAACCCCCACTTCTCCAGAGTCCTGGCTGAGTAAAGCACGGAGAAATGCTCAATCGCCGAGACGACCACATGCTTATGCTTACCCTTACCCTTGGCCTGCTGTGCCAGCGCCAGCCCCTTGATGGCAAAGTTATTGCTCTCCGTGCCGCTTCCGGTGAAGATTATCTCCTCAGCTTCAGCTCCGATAAGCTGCGCCACCTGCTCCCGCGCCCTTTCCACCGCCTCACGCGCCGCATCCCCCCAGCTATGCAGACAGGAAGGATTACCGAATAGCTCCCCCAAGTAAGGGAGCATCGCCTCTCTGACCTCAGGGAGCAGAGGCGTCGTCGCTGAATTATCCAGATACACCTGCCTCATGTCAAGCAAACCTCTTCACTTTATGTCAAATTACCGCGAGCGGCTCAATTATCTCTTTACTCTTTCCTGCAGCCCCTGCTTCATGGCCAGCAGGAGTTTATGCTCCTCCTGAGCGTGCCGGTCAAAAAGCTTGAGCGTGTGGTTCATATAAACCCGTATCCCCCAGGCCTTACCGTGCCACACCACATGATGCGTTTCCGCCGCCGTCAGCTCAGCGACGTCTATTTTCAATTTGCTCAGCCGCTCCCTGAGCTCAGCATGCTCAGCGAGCCAGCCCCGCAGGCTGGAAAGCTGCGCTTCATCGCCATACTCTTCAACGGCGGGCAGGAGAGATGTTTCCTCACGGTCAAAGTGCGCCTCAATTCCCCGCTCAATCGCCTCCAGCGATTCCTGCCAGCGGCGCACCCCTTGTTGGCGGTCAATCAACCTTTCCGGGACAAAATCCTCCTGAGCCTTATCCAGCGCCTGGATAGCACCGGCATCGTTGGCCACCTGGTCCAGGGTCTTGAGCCCCTGGATGATATTTTTGTGCTCCTCAATAATCTGCTCAACCAGAGCCAGAACTTGAGCTGCTTCCATCAATTTACCTCCTCAAAGTCAGCACCACCCAGACAAGAAAAGTATAACACAGAGCTATCTGGCTGACCAGACCTCCCTGGATGGCGCCCCGCGGTACTCAGGGTTCATTCTAGGGCAGAAAATGCCCACCCGTATATGACTTATATCACATACAAACTACCAAGACACGTTATATTATGATGATACAAATAGAATATCAGCCCGCCCGATAAGGGTTTTTAAAGGCTAAAAAGGAGGTAGTATCATGATGTTATTCGGTGGATTCTGGATGGTGCTCTTCTGGGGAGGACTCATCGCCCTAGTCATATGGGGAATCGTAAAACTAAGCCGGCGGGATAACCCGGCTTCAGAGCGCGACCCGCTGGACCTGGCAAAAGAACGCTACGCCAAGGGAGAAATCTCCAAAGAAGAGTTCGAGCGGCTCAGGAAAGACCTGTCCCAGCTCTGACCGCTGAGTGAGAGCCAGGGAAGGCAACTTCCACTCTCAACCATTTTTAAAAAATTTCTTCCAAGCTGGGAGAGCCTTGACTAAATTGATACTGTATAGTAGTATATAGTATGTCCGAATGTTGACAAGGGAGGATTGAAGAAATGTCTACCCCGGTCAGACAGTACCGATACGCCAAGGACAAGTCAGCTCTCCTGGCCAGGATGAAGAAAATCGAGGGGCAAGCCAGAGGCATCCGGCGCATGATTGAGGAGGACCGCTACTGCATTGATATCGTTCAGCAACTAACTGCCCTCTGCGCCGCCGCCGATGAGATCTCCCTGCTCATCCTGCAGAGTCACATTGAAGGTTGTGTCGCTGAGGCCATTCGGGGGCAGCACGGCGAGGATCAGATTAAAGAGCTGATGGAAACGATCCGCAAAGCCATCAAGCGCTAGCCCGCCCCGAGTATGAAGCCAGCCAAGCAGGATAGAGCGCAGATAGAAGGAGGTAAGAGAGACAAGATGTGTCATCTGATTTTACTCATCCCGGTACTCGGGCTCCCCATTTTCTGGCTGGCGCCACCTGAGGTCGCCATACCGAGCTATGCGGTCATCCTGCTGCTATCAGTTTTACTGTACTGGCTCATCGCCAAGTCAATGCGGAAACCGGTGCGGGATGGCTTCCGCAGTCTGGTCGGCACCAAAGCCGAGGTGGTATCCAGGCTGACACCAGAGCACTCGGCTCGGTATCTGGTCCGCTCGCAGGGTGAGCTGTGGAGCGCCTACTCCACGGCACCCCTTCAACCCGGGGAGACGGTGAACATAGTAGCGGTGAGGGGAATCGGCGTGGTTGTTGAGCCAGTGGATAATAGTCATGACGAAATGGGCAATGTGGAGACCATAGCTGGAGCGAGGAATAATGAACAGCCTTGTCACTAGCCTGGGCTCCCTGAGCAAGAAGCGAATTTAGCGGAGAAAGGGGTGAAAAGGATGAAGGTCGAGTTCTTTAGTGCCGAGTGTCGGTTGTGCCAAAGAACGCTCGATACGCTTGATCATGCCTTTCCCGACATCGAGATTGACATCCATCGGGCGTCGGAATGTACCGATGGCAGTTGTTGTGCTCTGGCAGCGCAATATGGAGTCCGGGCCATTCCTTCTCTTGTGGTCGACGGAAAGGTGGTCCTCGTGGGACTTCCTGATGAAGAGGATATCAAGAGATTAGCTACAATTCTGCAGTCTTAAGCTCGAACATAATGACATTTACCTAGCAATACCGGTAAGAATATAAAGGAGGTAACCAAAAATTGAAGAGAGTTTTGATGATCGGCATAGTCATAGCCGTGCTGGCCATTCTCATCGCCGGTTTTACCACCCCCATATTCGCCCACGGTCCTGATGGTGGGCAAACTGCACCGGCTGACGAGGAAGCCTGGGAAGCCATGCACGAAGCCTGCGAGAATGGTGACTGGGAGGCGATGACTGAAGCCGCCGAGAAGGTGCATGGAGATGACTTTGACGAGATGCCCTGCCACGCTGAGGACGATGACGCCCTCAACTCATGGGGTGGCAGAGGCATGATGAGCTGGTAAGAGTAAAGACCAAGAGTGAATAGGAGGTTCTGAAGCCGAAACTGGGAGCGCTCGGCTCCCAGTCGCTAGGTAAAACCTAGCCTGAGGAGGCTAACTCAAGAATGCCTGAGGAAATCAAGCAAGGAAAAAGGAAGGTAAGCATTCCCATAACCGGGATGACCTGCACCACCTGCGCCACCACCATTGAGAAGGGACTGGCGGAGATAGCAGGGGTGGAGCAGGTCAGGGTTAACTTTGCCGCGGAGAAAGCTTCCGTGGAGTATGACCCCAAGAAAGTGAGCCTGGCCAAAATTAAAGATACCCTATCTCAATTAGGCTATGGCATCGCCACCAGGAAGTCCATCTTCCCGGTGAGCGGGATGACCTGCGCCTCCTGTGTGGCGCACGTTGAAGAGGCGCTTTCCAGCGTGCCCGGGGTCGTTTCCGCCAGCGTCAATCTGGCTTCAGAGAAGGCGACGGTGGAATACCTTGAGGGGACCGAATTCTCCGAGCTGCGTCGGGCGGTGAGAGAAGCCGGCTATGAACTAGGCCTTGAAGCTGAGACCATGGAGGATATAACCGCCGCCGCCAAGCGAGAAATCAGGGCGCTGCGGAACAGGTTTATCTTCGCCGCTGTCCTCGGCGCGGTGATTTTCATCCTCAGCCTGCCGTGGAGCCCGTCTTTTCCCGGGAAGCTATATCTGCTCTGGGCTCTGGCCACGCCGGTGCAGTTCTGGGCTGGCTGGCGCTTCTACCGGGGGGCCTGGGGAGCCCTACGGCATAAAACCGCTGACATGAATACCCTCATTGCCGTCGGCACCTCAGCCGCTTATTTCTACAGCGTGGTCGCGGTTCTCTTCCCGGGTCTTTTTGCCGCCGCCGGGCGTGGCGCTGAGGTCTATTTTGACACCGCTGCCGTAATTATTGCCCTGATTCTGCTGGGGCGCTTCCTGGAGGTCAGAGCCCGAGGACAAACCTCAGAGGCGATAAAGAAGCTCATCGGCATGCAGCCGAAGACAGCCCTAGTCATCCGCGATGGCGAGGAGAGAGAAATCCCGGTTGAAGAAGTCCAGGTCGGTGACCTCATCCTGGTGCGTCCCGGCGAGCGGGTGCCGGTGGATGGCATCGTTCGCCAGGGGTATTCCAGCGTTGACGAGTCCATGATTACCGGGGAGAGCATCCCGGTGGAGAAAAAGGTGGGCGATGAGGTCATCGGAGCCACCATTAACAGGACCGGCAGCTTTCAGTTTGAGGCCACCAAGGTGGGGAAAGATACCACACTAGCCCAGATTATCCGCCTGGTGGAGGAAGCCCAGGGGAGTAAGGCTCCCATCCAGCGCCTGGCGGATGTCATCGCCAGCTACTTCGTGCCGATAGTAATCGGCATCGCCATCATCACCTTCCTGGTCTGGTACTTCCTGGGGCCATCCCCGGCGCTCACCTTCGCCCTGCTCAATTTCATCGCCGTGCTCATCATCGCCTGCCCCTGCGCCCTGGGACTGGCCACGCCCACGGCAATTATGGTGGGTACCGGGAAAGGTGCCGAAAATGGCGTTCTCATCCGCAGCGCTGAAGCGCTGGAGAGGGCTCACAAGATAAACACCGTGCTGCTGGATAAGACCGGTACGCTGACCCAGGGCAAGCCTGAAGTAACCGATGTTATCGCCATCCCCTCCCTTTCCCAAGATGAAGTCCTCCGTCTGGCTGCCTCTGCGGAACGTGGCTCAGAGCATCCTCTGGGTGAAGCCATAGTTAAAGCTGCCCAAGAGAAGAAGCTGAAGCTCTCAGCGCTCTCGGACTTCAATGCCGTCCCCGGACACGGCGTGGAGGCCTCGGTGGAAGGGAAGAAACTCGTCCTGGGCAATCTTAAACTGATGAAGGAGAGAGGGCTTTCTCTGAACGGCCTAGAGTCAGAGGCCAGCCGTCTCTGGGAGAAGGGCAAGACGGTGATGTTCCTGGGGATAGACGGCCAGGTGGTGGGAGTCATCGCCCTGGCCGATACCCTCAAACCCAATGCTAAAGACGCCATCGCCGCCCTGCACAGGATGGGCATTGAGGTGGTCATGATCACCGGGGATAATCAGCGCACCGCTGAGGCCATCGCCCGAGAAGTGGGGGTTGACCGTGCCCTGGCTGAGGTGCTTCCGGAACACAAAGCCCAGGAGGTCAAGAAGCTACAGGATGAAGGAAAGGTGGTCGCCATGGTGGGCGATGGCATAAATGATGCCCCGGCACTCGCCCAGGCTGACGTAGGTATCGCCATCGGCACCGGCACCGATGTCGCCATGGAGACGGGAGATATCGTCCTGATCAGCGGCGATTTGACCGGAATTGTCACCGCCATAGCTTTGAGCAAGCGCACCATGCGCACCATAAAACAGAACCTGTTCTGGGCATTCGCCTATAATACCGCCCTGATTCCGGTAGCCGCGGGAGTGCTGTTCTTTGTCTTTGGCCAGACTGGCGTGCCCGCTGGACTGCGCTTCATCCTCGGCGAATACGGCTTTCTGAATCCAATTCTAGCCGCAGCGGCCATGGCCGCAAGCTCAATCACCGTGGTGTCCAACTCACTGCGCTTAAGAAGGTTTAAGCCCGCCAGATTTGAAGATTCAGCCTAATATAAATAAAAGGAGGTGTCATCAATGGCTATTGACCCAGTCTGCAAGATGGAAGTGGAGGAGGCTAAAGCAGCCGCTACCTCTGAGTACAAGGGGAAGAAATACTACTTCTGCGCCGTCGGCTGCAAGAAAGCCTTTGACCAGAACCCGGAGAAGTACCTGGCTGAAGAAGAAAAGAAGTAGGTGGCTTATTCTAGCGGGGTGCCGTGCTGGATAATCTCCAGATTACAGCTGTGGTGCTGCTGGCACCACAGCTGGCACTTCTCCGCCCACTCCTTCTCCTCATAGCCAAAGCCACACTCTTCACAAACGTAGAGGGGCTTGTCGTTCTTCTTCACCTCTTTGACCATTATCCACCTCCCCGCGTGGAGCGCTCATGCTATGCCAATCGCTGCAGGTAGCGGTGAGCCTGCAGCGCCGCTTTAGCACCCTCCCCCGCGGCAATGATGATTTGCTTTTCCGGTATATCAGTCACATCCCCAGCGGCGTAAAGGCCGGTCACCGAGGTTTCATTGTTCCGGCTTATCCGCACCTCTCCCCTTTCATTGAGCTCAGCAAGTCCCTTTACCGCGTCAGAGTTGGGCACCAACCCGATTTCAATGAAAACGCCACTGACATCCAGCCGCTTCCTCTCACCGCTCTTTAAGTCCTTTATGATGACCTCCTCCACAAAATCCTGACCCTTGATTTCCTGCGTTTCATGTTCGGTAAAAATGGTGAGATTTTTGGCATCAGCCAGCCGGTCAATGAGGACAGGGTCACCGGTTAACGCCCCCAGTGAGACCAGGTCAACATGCTCGGCAATTTTCACCATATCCAGAGCGGCTTCAAGCGCCGAGTTGCCCCCTCCCACCACCGCCACTCTCTGCCCGGCGAAAACAGGCCCATCACAGATGGCACAGTAAGTTACTCCCCTCCCGGCGAACTCCACCTCGCCGGGCACATTCAGTTTCCTGGGGCGTTTGCCAGTGGCTAAGATGACTGCTTTCGTCTGATAGCGCTCACCAGCCTCAGTTAGCACCTCAAAGCCCCCATCAATCTTGGCCAGCCGGGACACCTTATCGCCAATCTTCTGGTCAATGGGAAACTGACTGACCTGGGTCTGGAACTTATTTATCAGCTCAGGGCCCTCAATAAATTGATAACCAAGGTAATTCTCAATGCCCAGAGTTGTATTTATCTGCCCACCAATATCCCCACTGATAAGCAGCGTATTGAGCCGCTTGCGCGCCGCATAAACAGCGGCAGCAAGCCCCGCCGGACCACCACCAATTATCACCAAATCATACATACATGCCTCCTCGGGCAAGATAAATACAGGGACCCTTGCTGTATTCTGCTCCGTCTGACCAGACAGCCAGGCTACGAGAGCAAACTATCTAACTTCGCCTGGTTAAAGCCAACGATGACCTCATCATCAACCAGAATTACCGGGACTCCCATCTGCTTTGACTTCTCGATCATCTCCTTGGCTTTCTCTCTATCCGCCGCCACGTCATACTCGGTGAAGGGAATCCCCTTCTGGGTCAGATACTCCTTAGCCCTTTTGCAGTAGGGACAGGTGGGGGTTGAATAGATAATCACTTTTTTCTCTGCCATTTCTTCACCTCTAGTATTATTTTGGTAGGTTTTATTATATCATAAAGAAGTACTCTTTATTTTGTATGTGATATATGTCATATACAAAGGCTAACTGGTGCTTTAATTTAGATAGAGCTAGTTTTCAAAGCCAGGAGGCAAACAAAATGGTATCAGAACAGGACAGGACCATGGAGGGACTTCACACCGCAATTCAGATGGAGAGCGATGGCAAGGCATTCTACCTGAAAGCAAGCCAGCAAAGCAGCAACGAATCCGGAAGGAAGCTGCTGGAGACGCTGGCTGCTGAAGAGGATATCCACCGGCAGAAATTTGAGGAAATATACGAGGCCATCCGCCACCAGAAAGCCTGGCCCAGGACAGACCTCCAGCCGGATGGAGGCAAGGGGCTGAGGACAATATTCGCCCAGGCGACCGATAAGATAGGCACCGAGATAAAAGTTACTGACAGCGAGCTTGATGCCATAAAAACGGCCGTAGATATGGAGAGCAAAACCTACGATTTCTATAAAGCTCAAAGCAAGAACGCCACCTATGGCGCGGCGCGAGATTTCTATGAAGCCTTGGCTAGCCAGGAAAGGGGACATCAACTGGTTCTCCTTGATTACTATGAGTACCTGAAGGACCCGGCAGCGTGGTTCGTAAGCCACGAGCGCCCTACTCTGGACGGTGGCTAAACGGATAATGTTCATTGTCTTAAATCTGGAAAGGATAAAGTAAGATGCAAGCCAGAGAAATAAAACCCAAAGTCCACTGGGTAGGCGCGGTTGACTGGGACAGACGGCTGTTTGATTCGCTGATACCGCTCCCCGATGGTACCAGCTACAATGCCTATTTAATCCAGGGTAGTGAGAAAACGGTCCTCGTTGATACCGTGGACCCAACCATGGAGCACGTACTGATGAATAACCTGGAGCAACTTGGCGTGGCTAATATAGATTACGTGATTGCCAATCACGCCGAGCAGGACCATTCCGGCACCCTGCCCAGAGTGCTGGATAAATACCCCCAGGCCAAGGTCATCTGCACGCCCAAGTGCAAAAGTATGCTCGTGGATTTACACCTGAGCCCCGAGGAAAGGATTATGACCGTTGAGGATAAGGAGACCATCTCCCTCGGGGATAAAACCCTGGAGTTCATCCACGCCCCCTGGGTCCACTGGCCAGAGACGATGCTCACCTACCTTCAAGAAGACAGAATACTCTTCCCCTGTGACTTCTTTGGTTCTCACCTTGCCACCACCGACCTGTACATGTCCGATGAGAGACAGGTCTATGAAGCCGCCAAGCGCTACTACAACGCCTTCGCGATGGCGCAGGAGGCCCTACCCGACGCGCAGCGCCTGAAGATCGGGCTGATCTACTCGTTCGCGGCGAACGAGGCCACCAGCGACGGCTTCCTC
>Ga0209426_1001928_pt1 | contig 10804 bp, 8 predicted proteins | sample Deesub1362B_J571_FD_187697 | JGI IMG/M metagenome (GOLD analysis project Ga0209426, IMG submission 187697) | Deep oceanic, basalt-hosted subsurface ecosystem from Juan de Fuca Ridge flank, Pacific Ocean, CORK Borehole 1362B_J2.571 (SPAdes)... ...
AGGTCTACCTCTCCCCGCGGCCCCCAGCCGCGGACGCAGACCTCCCCGCGCCCTCCCAGCGGCCCCATCTCCTGCCCGTTGACCACCGCGACCACCCCGGCCCCGTTGCCGGTCTCCACCACGACCAATTCTCGCGCCGTCCACGTCTGGGGAGCGTCGGGAGAAAGCAGCCCTTCAAAGGCGGTCAGACCGTCCGTCGTCACCCGAACCCAGACGTGCTCCAGCGGCTCCAGAGTGAGGGTCACGCCGCCGCCAGCAGCGACGGGGAAGGTCGGCGTGACCGCCGGCTCAACCGAGGGCGCGACGGCCTGTGGCGAGGGAAGAACGGAGGCCGCTTGAGAGACAACAGGGGTGGGCGTGGGAGAGATCGGCGTGCCAAAGCCGAAGAGAAACCACCAGCCGATCAGCCCCAACAACAAGAGAACCCCTGCGCCAGCAAGGAGCGGCAGCACTCCAAGCCGACGAGGGGCGATGTCGATCTCACTGAAGGACGCGGTCCCTTTCGGGGCCGAAGGGGAAACCGGGGACCCCTCCTGGATGGCCCCATACACCTCCCGCTCATACCGGGAGATGGCCTCCTCTGGGGAAAGCCCCAGGAAGGCAGCATATCGACGGAGAAACCCCCGCACCTGGGGCTCTCCCCCGGTCAGCGCTTCGTAGTCCCCGCGCTCCAAAGCAGCCAGGGAGCGGACGCGGATGCGGGTGACGCGCTCCACGTCCTCCAGGGAAAGCCCTTTGGCCTCACGGGCCGTCCGAAGCCACTCGCCTAGTTTCCCCATAGGAAAAGGCCTACGCCTCGGCCTCCTCCTGCTCGGCCTCTCCTCCTTCGGCCCCCTCGCTCGCCTCCCCCTCCGATTCCACCACCACGCGCACCTGGGCCTCCACCCCGTGGGCCAGCCGCACGGTGACCATGTGCTCTCCTACCTCGCGGAGGGGATCGCCGAGGATCTTGCGCCGGTCGACAGAGACCCCGAGCTCCTGCTCCAGTCTCTCGGCGATCTCGGCGGTGGTGACGGAGCCGTAGAGGCGACCGGTCGGACCCGCTTTGGCGCGGAAGGTCAGCGTGAGGGACGACATCCGCTCGGCCAGTTCAGCGGCCTGTTGGGCCTCTCGGGCCTCCCGGGCCGCCCGCGCCTCCAGGCGGGCCTTCCACTCCTGCACGGAAGCGGGGGTGGCGATGACCGCCAGGCCTTTAGGGATGAGGTAGTTACGGGCATACCCCGGTGCTACGTCCTTGATCTCGCCCATATCCCCCAGGCCTGGCACGTTTTCGATCAAAATGACCTTCATCGTTGGCTTCTGCCTCCTAATTAGGATAAGTAACGGGCCTATCTTACACCAAAAGCGCAGAAAACTCAACCTTAAATCCGCCCATTCGCCCATCCACCCCCTCGCCAACTCGCACCGTTGGCATTTCTCCCCCCGGTGTGTTATAATCCTCCCCGTTCACAGTTCGGGAGGAAGACGGTGCGACGACGACGCAGGTCGAGAATGTGGCTCATCGCCCTGATCGGGGTCGGTCTGGCCCTCCTGGGCTGGCAGTACCTCCGCTATCGAGCCAGCCTGGAGGTGCTGCCGGCCGGGATGACGGTGGCCGGAATGGACGTAGGGGGAATGACGCCAGAGCAGGCGGTCGAAAGCCTCAAGGCTGCCCTCTCCCAGCCGGTCCGATTGACCTACCAGGATCAAGCCCTGGCCCTGACGCCGGAGAGCGTGGCTTTCCGGTTCGATCCAGAGGGAACCCTGACAGCCATTCAGGAGGCTGTGGCGTGGCGGGAGACGCCGGAGGGCTTCCTGGCCTTCCTTCTCCAACGGGAACCGGAGCCGGTGGCGGTGGAGCCGGTGGCGAACTTCTCCCCAGACCGACTCGACGGTTTCCTGAACCAGGTGGCCCGTCAGTACGACCGCCCCCCTCAGCCCCCTGTCCCCCTTCCCGAGACCCTGACCTTCCGCGACGGCCTTCCTGGCTATGAACTGGACCACGAAGCCTCGCGAGTCCGGGTGGCGGCCGCGCTGCTCTCCGCCGTGGACCGCCAGGCCGACCTGGTGATCCGCACCGAGGACGCCCCCCCGCTGGAGATGGCCCAATTGCAGGAGATGCTGGAAGCCCTCCTGGCCGACTTCGACGGCCTTCCGAGTATCTTCGTTAAGGACCTGCAGACAGGGGAGGAACTGGAGATCAACCCGGACGTGGCCTACGCGGGGATGAGCATCCTTAAGATCGCCGTGATGGTGGAGACCTACCGGGCGCTGGACCAGCCCCCGAACGTGGAGGAGACCAAACTGCTCACCGAGACGATGACCCTGAGCGGCAACTTCACGGCCAACCTTCTCCTGCGGGACGTGATCGGCGGCGGGGATGCTTACCAGGGGGTGGAAACGTTGACCCTTTCGATGCGCTATCTGGGGCTGGTCAACACCTTTATGGCGACCCCCTACGACGAGGAGGTCGTGCCGCCGACCATCGTCACCCCGGCCAACTCCCGCACCGACGTCAACAGCCGACCCGACCCCTACATGCAGACCACGGCGCGGGATATGGGGCTGCTTCTGGAGATGATCTACCAGTGCAGCAAGGGAGGCGGCACGCTGATGGTGGCCTACCCCGGGGCCTTCACCCCCGAAGAGTGCCAGCAGATGCTGGACATGATGGCCGACAACCGGATCGGCGGCCTCTTTGAGGACGGGCTACCGGAGGGAACGCGGCTGGCCCACAAGCACGGGTGGATCAGCAACACCGAACTGACTGATTTCACCATCGGCGACGCAGGGATCGTATTCACCCCCGGCGGGGATTACGTCCTGGTCGCTTTCCTCTCCTCCCCTAACTGGATCGAATGGGACTACGCCAACCCGCTGATGGCGGACATCGCCACCGCTACCTATAATTACTTCAACCACTAAACCACAGAGACACAGAGGACACAGAGCCTCTCAGAAGATCCCTCTGTGTCCTCTGTGTCTCTGTGGTGATTTTCCTAAGAACGGTGCACCCGCTCGATCCGCGCTCCCAGGCCGCGTAATTTCTCCTCCACCCGCTCGTACCCGCGGTCGATCTGGTCCACGTTGCGGATGACGCTCTCCCCCCGTGCACAGAGGGCGGCGGCGACCAGCGCCATCCCCGCTCGGATATCGGGGCTGACCAAGACGTCGCCGTGGAGGGGCGAAGGACCCTGCACGAGGCACCGGTGCGGATCGCAGAGGACGATCCGCGCGCCCATGAAAATCAGCTTGTCCACAAAGTACAACCGGCTTTCGAACATCTTCTCGTGGAAGAGGACGGTCCCATCCACCTGCGTGGCGAGGACGATGGTGATGCTCATCAGGTCAGCGGGGAAGGCAGGCCAGGGCGCATCGGCGACAGTGGGGATCGCTCCGCCCAGGTCCGGCACGACCCTGAGCGGTTGGTCGGATGGAACGTAGACATCTTCACCCTCCACCTCGATCCGGACCCCCAGCCGCTCGTAGACGTAGCGGATCATCCGCAGGTGCTCCGGCGCAGCGTTCCGGATGCGCACCTCGCCGCCGGTCATCGCCGTCATAGCGATGAAACTGCCCACCTCCATATAGTCCGGACCGACGGTGAACTCCCCTCCGCTCAACCGATCGACCCCCTCGATGGTCAGCAGGTTGGACCCGATCCCCTCGATCCGGGCCCCCATCCGATTGAGCATCCGGCACAGGTCCTGCACGTGGGGTTCCGAGGCAGCGTTCCGGATGACCGTCGTCCCCTCGGCCAACACCGCCGCCATGATCGCGTTCTCCGTTCCCGTGACGGACGCCTCGTCCAACAAGACATCCGTTCCCCGCAGCCGGGGGGCCCGCAGCCGAAAGGTCTCATTGGCCTCCACCTCGGCTCCCAGTTCGCGGAAGGCCAGGAAGTGGGTGTCCACCCGCCGACGGCCGATGACGTCCCCTCCCGGGCGCGGCAACTCCGCCGCGCCCAGCCGCGCCAGCATCGGCCCGGCCAGCAGGATGGACCCCCGGATACGGCGGAACCGCTCCCGGTCGAAGACCGGCATCCGGACGTCCCGGGCGTGCAACCGCCAGGTATGGGGGTCCAGCCGCTCCACCTGAACCCCCACATCGGCCAGGAGTTCGCCCATCGTGTGGACGTCCCGGATGTCTGGCACATTGCGCAGGATGATGGGTTCGTCTGTGAGCAGACAGGCCGCCATCGTCGGCAACGCGGCGTTCTTGTTCCCACTGGGAACGACCTCCCCACGCAGAGGATACCCTCCCTCAATAATGAACTCCTCCATGCCTTTTTCTCCTTTCAACGAGGTTTCCGACGGGTCGACTTATCGGAGCCGGACGGTGATGGGATCGCCGGGGCGGACCCCCAGAGCGCGGGCTGCGCTGCCCTGGCGGACGGCGATCTCCAGGAAACCCGTGCTGCCGACCAGGGCCAGCCTCTCCCCCACAGCGACCTCCCCATAGGTCCGTCGGACGCCTTGGATGGCCTCTCCTCCCACCTCGACCACAGCATCCGCCGCGGCGAACCGAAGCGGCGGCGCGGCTCGGCGGAAGGCGGCGTCCAACGCCAGGCCGTCCCCCTCCCACCGCAGCCGTCCGACGCTGGTGACCACGTTGCCGAAGTGGTCGATGTGGAGCACCTCCCCCTCCAGCCGGCCCTCCCCCACCTCCAGGCGGGGCACAGGGAGGAGGACCGGATCGGTCACAGGCGGCCCTAACCGGTCCAGGGGGACACCTCGGGCCAGGTATGCCGCAGCAGGGGCGAAGATATCCCGCCCGTGGAAGGTCCCGCTGACCTGGGGCAGCCGGTAGGCGGAGACGCGGAGTTCCACCGCCCTCCACTCCCCCACCTCGGCCAGGACATAGGTGAAGAGACCGTTGTCCGGCCCGACGAAGAACCCCTGGGGGGTCCGCACAGCGATGGCCCGCCGATCTGTCCCTACGCCAGGGTCCACCACCGCCAGGTGAACGGTATCGGGGGGAAAAAAGGGAACAGCCGTGTAGAGCACAAAAGCCGCGCGACGGACGTCCTGGGGTGGGATCTCGTGAGAGAGGTCCACCAGCCGGGCCTCGGGGGCGATGGACAGCATCACCCCCTTCATCACCCCTACATATCCGTCGGCGGTGCCGAAGTCGGTGGTCAACGTGATCACCCTCATCGGGGGTATTCTACAACGTCAAGGGGGTGCGTCAAGTGGGTGGGCGCGGCATGTAGTTTTGTCAAGCAGGGAGCGCGTGGTATAATCTGACGGTGGCTCGGACCACGTTGATTAAGGAGGCATCCGGTGAAACTGCACGAGTACCAGTCCAAACGCATCTTCGCCCGCTACGGCGTTCCCATCCCCGAGGGAGACGTGGCGACAACGCCTGAGGAGGCTCGGGCCATCGCGGAGCGACTCGGGGGAACGGTGGTCGTTAAGTCCCAGGTGCTGGTCGGCGGTCGGGGGAAGGCCGGTGGGATCAAACTGGCCCGCACCCCCGAGGAGGCCGAGCAGGTGGCGGCCCAGATCCTCTCGATGGAGATCAAGGGGCTGCCGGTGCGCAAGGTCTTGGTGGACCGCGCCGCCGACATCCGGCAGGAGATCTATCTGGGTATAGTGGTGGACCGGGCGGCCGCTCGTCCGGTGATGATGGCCTCATCGGAAGGGGGTGTGGAGATCGAGGAGGTGGCTCGCACCAACCCGGAGGCCATCAAGAAGGTCCATATCGACCCCTTTATCGGCCTGCGGGGGTACCAGACCCGGTATCTGGCCAAGGGCATCGGCCTGGACCCCGCCTTTCACCGGGAGTTCGACCGCATCGCCCACGGCCTGTACCGGGCCTTCGTCGAGTCGGACGCCTCGCTGGCGGAGATCAACCCGCTGGTCGTCACGGCGAACGACGACGGCTCCCTCTCCCTGCTGGCCGTGGACGGCAAGATGGTCCTGGACGACAACGGGCTGTTCCGCCATCCCGACCTGACCGAGATGCGGGACATCGATGAAGAGACCCCGGCGGAGCGGGAGGCCCGAGAGGCCGGCCTTTCCTACGTCCAGTTGGACGGGGAGATCGGTTGTATGGTCAACGGGGCCGGCCTGGCGATGGCGACGATGGACATCATCAAGCACTTCGGCGGCGAGCCGGCCAACTTCCTCGACATCGGCGGCGGAGCCAAGGCGGAGCGGGTGGCGACCGCGCTGCGGCTCATCCTGGCCGACCCCAACGTCAAAGCGGTCCTCTTCAACATCTTCGGCGGCATCACCCGCTGCGACGAGGTCGCCCGGGGCATCCTGACCGCCCTGGAGGAGGTAAAGCCCGACGTCCCGATGGTCGCCCGGCTAGTGGGTACCAATGAGGAAGAAGGACGGCGGATTCTGGAGGAATCGGGCTACTCGATGATCACCGCCACCACCCTGGCCGAGGCAGCCCAGAAGGCGGTGGCGGCAGCACGCGCTCGGTGATTTGGTGACTAGGTGATAGCGGAGGAACCAATGGCAATCTTGGTCGACAAGAACACCCGCCTCCTCGTCCAGGGGATCACCGGACGGGAGGGTGAATTCCATTCGCGGCAGATGCTGGAGTACGGCACCCAGGTCGTCGCTGGAGTGACGCCTGGCAAGGGCGGGCAGTTCGCCTGCGACGGTCGGGTGCCGGTCTTCGACACCGTGGCCGAGGCGGTGGAGGCGACCGGGGCCAACACGTCGGTGATCTACGTCCCGGCCCGCTTCGCGCCGGACGCCATCCTGGAGGCGGCCGACGCCGGCATCGGCCTCATCGTCTGCATCACCGAGGGGATCCCGGTGATGGATATGATCCAGGTGAAAGCCTACCTGGACCAGAAGGGGGTGCGGCTGATCGGCCCCAACTGCCCGGGCTTGCTGAGCCCTGGTCAGGCCAAGGTGGGGATTATGCCCGGTCACATCGCAACACCCGGACCGGTGGGCGTCGTCTCCCGTTCCGGCACGTTGACCTACGAGGTGGTCTACGCGCTGACGGCGCGGGGGATCGGGCAGTCCACCTGCGTCGGCATCGGCGGCGACCCCATCATCGGTACCCGCTTCGTGGACGTGCTGGAGATGTTCGAGGCCGATCCGCAGACGGAGCAGGTGGTGATGATCGGCGAGATCGGCGGCAACGACGAGGAGATCGCAGCGAAGTTCATCGCCGAACGGATGACCAAGCCGGTGGTGGCCTTCATCGCCGGGCGGACCGCCCCGCCGGGCAAGCGGATGGGTCACGCAGGCGCGATCATCGAGGGAGGCACCGGCACCGCCGCCGAGAAGATCGCCGCGCTGGAGGCCGTCGGCGTGCACGTGGCCGAGCATCCAGAACAGATCGCTGAACTGATTGCTGCGATGCGATCCTGATCGGGCGGTTTGAGAACACCACAGAGGCACAGAGGTCCAGACCAGAGAACCCTCTGTGTCCTCTGTGCCTCTGCGGTAAAAGCACGCAGTTTATCTCCAGCCCCCGTGGGGGACCTTAGAAGGGAGGACTGTGGCAGGCGAACGGGTCCTCATAATCGACGATAGTAAAGAAGTCCGGGACGTCGTGTGCGACGTCGTGCTCAAGCCGGGCGGGTACCAAGTGCTCAGCACGGGCAACGGCAAGGACGGGTTGCGAATGATCCTGGAGGAGAAACCCGACCTCGTCCTGCTCGATGAGCGGATGCCCGGGATGACCGGCCTGGAGATCCTCAAAGCGCTCCGCGAACGAGGGATCCAGGTCCCGGTCATTTTCATGACCTCCTTCGGGTCGGAGGGGCTGGCGGTTCAGGCGTTCCGCCTGGGGGCCCGCGACTACCTGATCAAGCCCTTCGAGCCGGAGGAGATGGAGCAGGCGATCGAACGGGTGCTGGCGGAGAAGCGGCTGCGAGCGGAACGGGATGAACTGACGCGCCGCCTCCAACGGGCCAACCGGCGGCTGGAGCGGCAGTTGCAAGAGATGAGCACCCTCTACGCTATCGGCCGCTCGGTGATCTCCCAACTGGACCTAGAAGTGGTGCTCACCCGCGTGGTGGAGGCGGCCGTCTTCCTGGCCCGAGCCGAGGAGGGCTTTCTCCTGCTAGTTGAGGAGGAGAGTGGCGACCTGATCCTGCGGGCAGCGAAGAACCTGGACGACGGCACGGTGCGGGAACTCCGTATGCGGGTGGAGGACTCGCTGGCCGGCGAAGTGGTGCGGACCGGGAAGCCGATCGTCATCGGGGAAGGTCCCTCTAAGGTGGTGACCGGCTACCTGGTGAACGCCCTCGCCTACATCCCCGTCCACGCACCCGACCGACGAGTGATCGGCATGCTGGGGGTCACCAACCGCCAGGCAACCCGCACCTTCACCGACCACGACGTCCAGCTCCTCTCCACCCTGGCCGACTACGCCGCCATCGCGCTGGAGAACGCCCGCCTCTACGAGGAGGCGGAGACGGAGCGGCGCAAACTGGAAGCGGTGCTCCAGGAGACAGCGGAGGGGGTCATCGTCCTGGACACTCACCAACGCGTCCTTCTCTGCAACCCCACCGCCTGCGAAGCCCTAGGGCTTCCCAACGACGTGGTCGGGCGACCGGCGGCTGAGGTCATCACCAACCGGTCACTCCAGGAGGTGCTCCGGGCAGCCCCGAAACTGCGACGCACCCTGCGGACGGAGGTCGCCGTGCGGGACGGGCGGACCTTCAACGCCCAACTCAGCCCGGTCGAAGGGGTGGGCTTCGTCCTGATGATGCAGGACATCACCCACCTCAAGGAACTGGACCGCATCAAGTCGGAGTTCGTCTCCACCGTCTCTCACGACCTGCGCACGCCACTGACGACCATCTTGGGATACGTGAGCCTGCTGGACCGCGTGGGGCCGCTGAACGAGCAACAGCAGGAGTTCGTCCAGAAAGTCAAACGGAGCATCGAGAACATCACCAACTTGATCAGCGACCTGCTCGACCTGGGTCGCATCGAGGCAGGATACGACCTGGAGATGGAGCCGCTTCGCCTGGAGGAGGTGATCACGGAGGCGGTCGAAGCGTTCCGGCCGATGGCGGAGGAGAAGCAACAGGAACTACGCTGGGAGCAGCGGGAACTCCCGTTGGTCAACGGAAATCCCCGCCGGCTCCGCCAGGTGCTCGACAACCTGCTGAGCAACGCGATCAAGTACACCCAGGAGGGCGGCTGGGTGGCAGTAGAGGCCTACGAGGAGAACCGCCACATCGTCGTTCGCGTCGCCGACAACGGGATCGGAATTCCTCTGGAAGACCAGCCCTACATTTTCGAACGGTTCTACCGGGTGGAGTCGGAGGAGACGGAGGACATTCAGGGGACCGGCCTGGGACTCACCATCGTCAAGTCGGTGATCGAGCGACACGGGGGGCGCGTGTGGGTGGAGAGCCAGCCTGGCGCCGGCACCACCTTCACCTTTGTCCTCCCCATCGCTGCGTGAGGTCGGCGGCGAACCGTTCCACCATCGCAAAGCCGCAGGGGACGCAGAGGGAAGCGTTTAGCCCCTCTCTGCGTCCTCCGCGTCTCGGTGGTAGTATGTTGAGCGTTCCATAGGGACCGAGTGGATGTTCGAGCAGTTATCCTTCTTCGCCTCACCACGGTCCGCCCCGTGGACGGTGAGCCAGTTGGTGGGCCGCATCCGTGAGACGGTGGAGACCGACCCCCTGCTGATGGACGTGTGGGTGGAGGGGGAGGTCTCCAACTTCCGCCAGGCCGTCTCGGGCCACTGCTACTTCACCCTGAAGGACGCCGGGGCTGAACTGCGCTGCGTGATGTGGCGAGACACGGCGGCCCGCCTGCCGACCCTACCCGCAGACGGAGACCACGTCCTGGCCCACGGGCGGGTAGGGGTTTACGAGCAACGGGGGGCGGTCCAGCTCTACGTGGACAGCCTGGAGCCAGCGGGCGTTGGGGCCCTCTACCTGGAGTTCGAGCGGCTGAAGGCCCGTTTGGCCGCCGAGGGGTTGTTCGATGAGGCGCGGAAGCAGCCCCTTCCTCCCTTTCCTCGCTGCATCGGCGTGGTCACCTCCCCCACTGCTGCCGCCCTGCGGGACATCCTTAACGTCCTCGGCCGCCGCTACCCGCTGGCGGAGGTGATCCTCTCCCCCACGCTGGTCCAGGGGGAGGATGCACCACCCCAGATCGTCGCCGCCATCGAGGCGCTGGACCGGCGGGAGGACATCGACGTGATCGTGGTGGCCCGCGGCGGCGGTTCGCTGGAAGAACTGTGGGCGTTCAACGACGAGCGGGTGGCCCGCGCTATCGCCAACGCACGCAAGCCGGTGGTCTGCGGCGTGGGACACGAGACGGACTTCAGCCTGGCCGACTTCGCCGCCGACCGGCGCGCGCCCACTCCGTCGGCTGCGGCAGAGATCGTTACTCCCGACCAGATGGACCTGCGTCGTCGGTTGTACGAACTCTCCGCCCGTCTGACCAGCCTGATGGAGGAACGACTGTTCGAGCGGCGGCGGAAGGTGACCGAGCAACTCCGTACCCTCCAGCACTTCTCCCCCGCCGTCCGACTGGTACAGGCCCGCCAGCAGGTGGATGATCTGACGAGCCGCTTGCTCACCACTTTGCAGCACAACCTCTCCCTCCGACGGGAGCGGCTGAAAGGATTGATGGGGCGACTGGAGGGAGTCAGCCCGCTGGCGACGCTGGAGCGGGGCTACGCCATCGTCCGCCGCGTCGACGACGGGCAGGTGGTGCGGTCAGTGGCACAGGTGGCCGCTGGGGATGAGCTGCGGGTGCGGGTGAGCGACGGGGAGTTCGGTGCGCGGGTGGGTGGTCAACGAATGGAGAACAAATAAACGAATCGGCGAGTCAGCGAATCAGCGAGTCGGCGAGCCGGCGAGTCACCCAGTCACCCA
>Ga0209426_1001929_pt1 | contig 10791 bp, 7 predicted proteins | sample Deesub1362B_J571_FD_187697 | JGI IMG/M metagenome (GOLD analysis project Ga0209426, IMG submission 187697) | Deep oceanic, basalt-hosted subsurface ecosystem from Juan de Fuca Ridge flank, Pacific Ocean, CORK Borehole 1362B_J2.571 (SPAdes)... ...
CCTAACTGCGCAGCAATTAATTCATACCAATCCCCACCCTTTAAAATTTTCCACATCCTTAAATCCGCAAATTTTTTACCCCCTTCATTTCAACTTCACTATTCTAACCTTTTATTTGCAAGGACCCAAAAATAAAAAAGTGAAAATAAAATAACTACACACGCAAATTATCAAATTCAAATTACTTTGAAAACATAAAAGAACTTAATGAACCCCTCTCAAAATACACCTCTCCTATAACCCAAAAGACCTCACTCAAGCCTAAACTTTAAAACCCCTGATGAAATATTCTATAATAAAAACACTAATTTTAAATTTGTCCAAAAATAGGGGGCATATCACATACACTCATCTGCCCCATAAACAAACTCTACCTTACCATCACTATCAAAATCCCCGAAAGCAAATGAAGATGTAATACCATCCCATGTTTGTAAAGGAGTTTTAAAAACTATTGAATAATCATTATTCCCTGTTGATTCATACACCCAAAACTCATCAACAATACTACCCTGTGTTTGAAATATCTCAGGCAAAGAATCTTTATCAACATCAAAAACAGATATTGGAACAACAGGACCCCCATATATCGTATCCCTCCAAACCTCATTCAGGGGCAATGAAAAAGAATCCGGGGATTCAAAAATTGAAAAACCCGTAAAATCAATATTACCTACCCCTATCACTAAATCATATAATCCATCTAAATCTAAATCTCCTATGTACCAAAGCCCCGCATCCAACAAAGTGTCAATAATGACTGTATCTAACAAAAGTGAATCTTTATACTCAAAGAAATATAATTTTTCTTCATGAGCATTTGCATCATAAGTATAAAAACTTATCTCAACATAGCCATCTCTATCAAAATCTCCGCATATAACTCTGCTCTCAGCACCTAAAGAAACCCCAACATCTATATTTCCTATTTCTTGGAAACCCAAGAACAAAATTAAAATAATCATCTCTTTTTAAATTCAGAAAGGGAGGGGGTTGAACCTTTTTTGTATGGAGAATTTGCTTTTACAAAAAGTGTCTTAAAAATTCTTTTCATTTTATTTTTATTATTTTAAAAATTTTATTTTTTGTTTTTATAAAATATATTCCTTTTTTGCTCACCCTCCCCCAACCCCTCCCATCAAGGGAGGGGAGTTTTTGTCCTGAAATGTTGAAAATTTCATAGTTTTTTAAATCTCTTAATTTAAAATCCGCACCTACAATATTCTGAATTCTTACTTTTTTGTTTTTACTTTTAACTTTTAAGTTTTCACTTATATTTGTTCCGTCCCATTTATAAATTTTTGTCCAACTTTCTTTTGTTTGCAGGTTTCCACCAGAGATTATTATTTCATTAATTCCGTCAAAATCAATATCATGGACCGCGATAGATGATCCTGACCAGTTTCCTGGTAATGTATCAATTATTCTGTATGTGTCTTTTCCGGTTGATTTTATTATATAGACATTCAAGCAGCTTTCAAGGACAATTTCAGGGGTACCGTCTCCGTCAACATCTCCTGTTGCTGAATACCCTCCCCAATAATCAATTGTTATATCTCCGTAAAAATGGAATTCCCTTATTATTCTGTAAACATCAATTCCTGTAACTCTGAATATATAAACATCAACTCTGCCTTCTGCTGGAACATAGCCTTTTACTAAGAATTCAGGACGCAATGTTAAGGTGTCCCAATCATCTGAAATACAGTCTTTTATGTTTATTGTGTTAACCGCTATGCTTTTTATTAACTCAAAACTGTCCTGATATTCAACGACTTTGACTTCACCTTCAAGTCCAAAAGGACCTACTATTTCCATTGCACCATTTGAATTAAAATCTGCAAAAACATAAGGATTAATTCCTGAACTTTCAGGTAAAACTGCTATTAAATTATATTTTAAACTTAAGGTATCATATTCTAAGACTATACTTCCTATGCTTTTATGAACCGCATAAATCTCAGGGAAACCATTACCATTAACATCATAAGCATCTATTGGCACAACCACTCCTACATTCGTTGTTTCCCTCCAAACCTCATTCAGGGGCAATGAAAAAGAATCCGGGGATTCAAAAATCATAAAACCTGGATAGGCCCCTCCTCCACTTTCATAAATAAAACCTGCAGCAATTATTAAATCATATAATCCATCTAAATCTAAATCTCCTATATACCAAAGTCCATGGTCTATAATTGAATCAACAATAAATGTATCTATTACAATAGAATCTCTCCATTCTAAAAAATATAATCTCTCTTCATAAACATTTCTGTTATAAGTATAAAAGCTTATTTCAATATAACCGTCTCTATCAAAATCTCCGCATATAACCCTGCTCCCATGCCCATATTCCACCCCGCCATAAAAACTTCCTATTTCTTGGAAACCCAAGAACAAAATTAAAATAATCATCTCTTTTTAAATTTCAGAAAGGGAGGGGGTTGAACCTTTTTTGTATGGAGAATTTGCTTTTACAAAAAGTGTCTTAAAAATTCTTTTCATTTTATTTTTATTATTTTAAAAATTTTATTTTTTGTTTTTATAAAATATATTCCTTTTTTGCTCACCCTCCCCCAACCCCTCCCATCAAGGGAGGGGAGTTTTTGTCCTGAAATGTTGAAAATTTCATAGTTTTTTAAATCTCTTAATTTAAAATCCGCACCTACAATATTCTGAATTCTTACTTTTTTGTTTTTACTTTTAACTTTTAAGTTTTCACTTATATTTGTTCCGTCCCATTTATAAATTTTTGTCCAACTTTCTTTTGTTTGCAGGTTTCCACCAGAGATTATTATTTCATTAATTCCGTCAAAATCAATATCATGGACCGCGATAGATGATCCTGACCAGTTTCCTGGTAATGTATCAATTATTCTGTATGTGTCTTTTCCGGTTGATTTTATTATATAGACATTCAAGCAGCTTTCAAGGACAATTTCAGGGGTACCGTCTCCGTCAACATCTCCTGTTGCTGAGTACCCTCCCCAATAATCAATTGTTATATCTCCGTAAAAATGGAATTCTCTTATTATTCTGTAAACATCAATTCCTGTAACTCTGAATATATAAACATCAACTCTGCCTTCTGCCGGAACATAGCCTTTTACTAAGAATTCAGGACGCAATGTTAAGGTGTCCCAATCATCTGAAATACAGTCAACTGTGTTAATTGTATTAATAGGAATTCTTTCTATTTCATTATAATTAACAGAATCATATTCTAAGACAACAACCCATGCCCCAAAATTCTCATAAGTATTTATTAATTCAATATAACCATTTGAATTAAAATCACCAAAAGTATGAACACCGCCTGAAGTATCAGGTAAAAAACCGAGCAATTCATAACTTGTTCCATTATATTCATAAACACCTGTTTTAACACCACCCGCCTTTTTAGGTGCATAAATTTCAGGGAAACCATTGCCATTGACATCATAAACATCTATTTTTGAAACCACTCCCACATTCGTTGTTTCCCTCCAAACCTCATTCAGGGGCAATGAAAAAGAATCCGGGGATTCAAAAATTGAAAAGCCAACTTCTGTCGAACCTATATAAACAGTTGATATAAGATCATACAAACCATCCAAGTCCAAATCTCCTATATACCATAGCCCAGGATTAATAGAATCCTCCAAAGTAGTATCAACATATAAAGTATCTTGATTGAATTCTAAAAATAAAATTCTTGGAATATACTCACCACTTCTATATTCATAAAAAGCTATTTCATTCATTCCATCTCTGTCAAAGTCTCCACAAATTACTCTACTGTCGACCCCACATTCAGGTCCTCTATTAATGGAAGTTATTTCTTGGAAACCTAAGAACAAAATTAAAATAATCATCTCTTTTTAAATTCAGAAAGGGAGGGGGTTGAACCCTCCCTATCTGAGTTTTATGGTTTTAAAGGTTTTTATCCTTTTGCCCTCTTTGTTTTTTATTATCAAGAAGTATATTCCTGAACTTGATTTTCTTAATGCACTTAATCTGCCTTTAGAAGAGAATCTTTTCCTTCCCAGGATGTCAAAACCTCCAAACCGTATTTTGTATCTTTAAATCCTATAACTGCAGGCACCTTTTCACCTTTAAATAAACTTCCTGTTATCCTTATTCCTTTTTCAGTACCATTGACTCTATAACTCATAGGACCGCTCCTGTGTTCCGTTTCCTCAATCTGATAAATACGCGCTCCTGCAAATGTAACATACTCTCCTTTTTTATTCTTAAATACGATTTCAAGATAACCGTCTTCTGCATAACTTTCCGACACTTTTATACTCAGAGTTTCCGGAATGTTTGCATAATACCAAGTTTGTCTTGTTTTTCTTCCGTCTATTTTCATTTTAACCCTTCTTCTTTCGTTCGGATTATCCGATTTAAAATAAAAAACAGCTTTTATTTCATATTCATAACCAGGATAAACAGGAACTTTATAAATTAATTCTTTTTCTCCTGCATCAACAGGATAGAGATAATCTGTAAAAAATGTGTCTCTTTTTACAAGATAAGGTGAGCCTTGAGGAAAACCGGTTAAAATGTTTCTGAATGCAGGGAGAAGTCCTGGAATAAACTTTGAAAGAATCTTTATTGTATAATCATTTTCTGTTTGTTCAAGCCATGAAGTTGTTAAAATTGTTCCCCATGTTCCTGCGGTATAAAATTTCTGAGTATAAGAATGAGGTGAAAAGGATTTTTTGATTGGGCTCCTGCTTATATTAAAAAAGGGATTCCACAAATTATCTTCAGGATTAATCTTAAAAAATATGTCTCTTGGAGGATAAGTATCAAACCAAAGATGCTCCTCAAAAACAACAACCTGACCACGAGGAACAACAGGATACATACTGTATGTTGCAGGTCAGATTATATTATACACGCAAAATTTTAAAATCTCAAATTTAATATTTTTATGTAAGTTGCTGTACGAGAAGAAGTTTCTTTTGGATTCGGAAATTGTTCTGTAAGAATAAATTATCGCAGTTTGGAAACCGCTCCTACAAAAATATAATTGTAGGAGCCGTATCCTTACGGCGAAATCTTAGTGTGCGATAAATCGCACCGCTACGTTTTATGTTAATCGCATTCATTGTAGCGGTCGCATTTATGCGACAAATTTTTTATATGAATTTCCAAACCGCGAACATTTATAAAGATTTAATCTAAGGGCTCAGACCTTAATACAGGGAATAAAACATTGAATCATGTCAAAAATATGAAGAACCATAACTGTAAATCCCAGATATTTTTCTTTAAAATATTTTTGTGACGGTTTTTCTTAAACTTTACAGGGAATTAAAAAAAATTGAAGGAATAAATCATAAATTTGTTGTAGAGGAAATTTTTTCAGAAAAGTTTGAAAGATTGCTTGCACTCAAAAAAATTGATAATAGAAAAAAAAGAAAATTTCGGAGAATTCTAAATTTGCTCAAAAAGGGAGAAAGACCCGAATATATTTTTAAAAAAACGATATTTCTTGATGAAGAATTTTATATAGAAAAGGGTGTCTTGATTCCGAGGGAGGAAACGATTGAAATTGTAAATTATTTAAAGGACTTAAAGTCACGGAATTTCAAGCCGAAAAGAATCCTTGATTTTGGAACAGGTACAGGAATTCTTGCAATATGGGCTAAAAGAATATTTCCTGATTCTCAGGTTATAGCGGTTGACCTACTAAAAAGAGCATGCAAATGTGCACTGATTAACAGCAAAAATAAAAAAGTCAGAATAAAAATAATAAGAGCAAAAAATTTCAAAATTTTCAAAGAAAAATTTGATTTAATCATAACAAATCCCCCCTATTTATCGGAGAAAGAGTACATGGAGTTCGGACCTTTCAAAGGTGAGTCAAAAAAAGCACTTTTGGGCGGTAAAAAAGGTTATGAAACATTTTTAAAATGGTTAAAAGAGGGATTTGAAATATTAAAAAACAAGGGTTTTTTTATAAGTGAAATCTCATCCTTCTGGGATAAGAAAATTCTCGGGAAATTTGAAAAGTATTTAATTGAGGAAAGGGAAGATTTTTATGGAAAGAAAAGAATCTGGGTTTTTAAACACACATAAAAATAAAAACAAAAGAGCAATGAATTACCCTTATTGAATAAGAGGGTTAAAAAGTTTTCACTTCTCACCTTTTTCAGAGTTTTCTGGATAAAAAGAAATCCAGCCTATTCCTTTTAAGTTTTCTTCTAAAATCTTAGATATTTGGTCTTTATCTTCAAAATTTGAAACCGTTCCTTCCTCTTTATAAAATTTACTTTCGTCTCCCGGATAAAGCACGATACATGCCTTTGCCTTTAATGCGTCTTTATAAGCATGCATTTTTATAATGTCGCCCGTTTTAGGAAATCTATTTTCTTTTTCTGCCTTTTCCATCTCATCTTCTTCATTTTTCATTATTTTCGCATCAAAGGCAAATTTTGAATCAAACAATAAAAGGGGTTCTCCATTTTCATAGATTGAAAAATCCGGTCTCAAATATAATCCACTATAACTTTTTCTTGATTTTTGATAATAAAATCTATAACTTTTATCTTTATATGTAAAATCAAAATTCATTTTAAAAGTTTCAGGAATTTTATCATCCGGATTGATATTTATTTCATTTTTCTCTTTATTAAATTCATTAAATATTTCACACAATTTCAAAGCACACCAGAATTCATACAGGTCATAAACCTTTCTCAAATCAATTGCTTCCTGAATCTTTTCAAAGGGTTTTCGGGAAAATAGGTATTTCAAATAAAGGGAATAAAGTTCCCTGTATCCGTTCCTCATTCTCAATACTGTTGAAGTTGAAGGAAATATAAAAAGTTCTCCCACCTCTTCCCATACAGGATCTTTTACAAAATCTTCAAAAAGACCTTTTAAATCTTTTATTTTTTTCTTTGTCTCCCCGGATTCTTCATTTTTTTCTTCTTTAAAAATTTCTTCAATCTCCTTCATTAAATCTTCCGTATCTCTTAAAAGTAATTTAACAAAATAGAGAACAAATCTATTTTCCGGTGTATCAAGGGTTTCGTATTTTACAGATTGTAATAATTTTAAAGGAGCATAATATTTACCGTTTACTTCAAATCCTTTTTCGCATTCGCAAAGATATTCGGGGTGTGTCAGGATGTTATAAATTGTGTCACTGTCAATTTCCGAAACTTCGTTTATATTTACAAATTCTTCCTCTTCTGATAAAATTCTATAAGGATTTGCCCTTATTATGTTAAGGGAAGCTTCAAGTTCTTCTGCATAATTTTTGAGAAAGAAAAAGGTAAAAATCTTATGAGGAGCACCTGTGGAAAAACCGGATGATACAGAAACAGGGGTTTCAATATTAAAGGGTAGGGCTGAAATTAATCTCCATACATCATTAATTAAATTTTTAGAAAATTCAGGATAAAAAAACTGGGATTTTGTATTTATCTGATTATCTCTGTATTCGGGTATAAGTTTTTTAGATACGACCTCAATAGGAAGGGTTATAGTTTTATTTATATTAATATTTTCAAACACAATTTCAGATTTTCCTATATAATTTTCAAAGGGATTTTCGTCTGTTATCCATATTCTTTCCTTTTCCTCTCCGGTAATTTCTTTTAAGGATATTTTTCCTTTTTCCCCTTTCTCTTCCAGTTTACCCAGTCTTTTCAATTTCCAGCCCTTTTTACCTTTAAATTTAAATTTTGTAAATTCCACAAGCCAGAGAGGAGAAAAATCACTATATTTTTCTGATAATAACTTTTCCGGTACCAAAACAAGACTTTTTTCTTTGTCCGAATACAGTTTCCCTATTTCGGTTTCCTCATATTCTAAATCTACTTCACTGCATATTTCAGTGTTGCTTTTTAATTTCCATTTTTCTATTCTTACTTCCATGATATTTTATTTTTATAGATAGCCTGCGTATCCATCTGTATAGAGTTTATAAAGCATTTCAAGAACTTTCCTTGCAGTGTGAGGAAATCTAAACTTAGATTTTTCAAAATCTTTCAAAAGTTTAACAATATCTTCCGCTCTCAGCTCTTCTCCTTCTTTTCCCTCTTTAATTTTGTTCCATATCTCTATCTTATCAGTTTCTTTTGGTTCTTTCTCCGGATTTATACACCAATTTAAGACCTTCCAGAGTGGTTCTTCCAGTTTAGCTCTGCTTCCGTGGAATTTAGGCAGAACTTTCATCAATACAGCAAGGTCAATAATTTCGTTGTCATTTTCAAATATAACAATGCCGTTTTCTTTTGCCTCTTCTGCATTCTTAAAAAACAAAACAATTTCATCAAGGACACGGTAGGCAAAATGGAGATTGTAGGGTTTTAGGGTTTCGGAGAGATTTTGAAGTTCTTTTTTGTACTTAAATTTCTCTATTTCTCTTTTAATACTTTCTTTATCCGCATAATCTTTTAAAAATTTTCCTTTCAAGGTAAAATCTTCAATTAGAATTTCACTTATTTGGTGAGTGGAAGCAGAAGAAGGTGGATAATTTTCAAAATCTACTTCTTTAAACTCAATAGTAAAGGCTCTATCAAGGACTTTTGGGGAGAACATGAATGTTGTTTCGTCAATATTTACTGTTCCGATGAAATAGAGGTTAGGAGGAAGTTTAAGAGTTGCGGTTTTTGAATTTTCATCAATTTCACATTTATCTCGTAGTTTTTCTTTTAAATTATTATCTTCTCCGTAAGTAATTTTAATTCCTTCTTTTGTAAATCCCTCATCATCCCTTCCGCTTTCTAAAACACTCAAGAAATCTGCGAAATAGTATTCAACTCTTGCCAGATTCATTTCATCAAGAATAACGAAATAAGGAGAGGCATTTTCTCTATTTTTCTTATAATCTTCTATTGCCTTCAGAATGAATTCAAACAAAGGAGTAGATTCATATCTATTCATGATGGGGTTATAGTAGCCCAACAGGGATTTAGAGTCTTTCCAGTCAGGACGGACGGGGAGGAAAAGAATTTTTTCTTTGTCATTAACCCCTAACAGTATTTTACCATAAGATTCAATCTTATCATTTTTGTCCCAATATTTTCTTATTCTTTTATCATAGAGAAATCTTATAAAAGTTATATTATCGCATTCTCTCATAATTTTTTCTTTTATCTTCATAAGTTCGTTATGTGCTGTAACGAAGTTCTTATATTTTTTACCAAAAAATGCAAGAATTTTTTTAAGATGTTCATCTGAAAATACTGGAAGTATCCTCTCTGGATTAAACATATACGCTAATTTCCTCTTTACTATAGGGAAAAATATCTTAATTTTTTCTTCTATCTTCATCAAGTCTCCTTGTTCAGCATATTCTTTTATTGATTTTAATTGTTTCCTTAACTCTTTAAATGCTGCATCCAAATTTTTAAAATTTGAAGGAAATTTATATTTTTTTGATTTAGAGGAATAGTAAACTCCAAATTTATCTGCCGTTGCCCCCCCAATACCTCCTAATTCTCTATATTTGCCAAACTCTAACTCGTATGACAACCCTGCTTTGGAGTTATCCCATTCTTCCAGTTTAAGAGTTTGATTTATGACTTTTTTATAATAATTTTGTTTGAAATCATTTATTTTCTCTTCTACTTCTTTTTTGAATTCTGCATTTTTATTTTTATATTCCTTAAAAATGCCTATTACTTCATCTCTTATAGTCTTAGGGATTTTACTTTCAAACAACTCTCCGAAAAGTTGAGCCATTTTTGTTTTTCCTGTCCCGGATAGTCCTGCGAGAATAACAAATCCTTTTGTTTTGAGAGCAGTGTAGAAGGAAGAAATTTGGTGAGGCTGGAAATAGAAGTTTTTGGAAATAAAGTAAGTATCCAATAAAATAGATTTATTTTTATCCTTGGTGCTTTTTGTTTTAATATTCTTAGTGTTATTTCCGCTACTTTGTTTAGAACCAGATAACATTTTTCTAACATAATATCCAATATAATACCCTGCTTCAAATAAGTCAGCTATCCTCTCGTCTGCTGGTAACTCTTTATTAGCCATCTTTATGACCTCTTTTATGTCATTAAAGAAGGTCAAAAGTTTGTCTAAGTCTTTTTTGCTATCTATTTTTAAAGGCTTTAGAATATTTTTTAAGTCGCTTATTGTACCGTGTAAATTAAACGCAGTATCCCTGTCTATTAAAAAGAGAACAGTACTGAGTCTAGCAATACCTATTCCGTATCCTTTTTCTCCCACTGCCATTTTTTTTAATTCTTCTATTGCTTTTTTAAGGCTGTTTTTTTTCAACAACTTAAGTGATTCTCTTAAAAATTCATCAAACTTTTTGCTATACGGTGGATTAATACCAGAAGCATAATTCCAAAATCCCGCATCGTGGAACACTTCATCCGGTACTTTTATATTTTTCATTTTTTTAAATTTCTCCAAAGGTTCTTCTCCTACAGTTCTATCATCCATATAGTGTTTTCGGAAAAAATCATAGCATTCTTCAAATAATGACCTGTATTTTTTGTATGTAGATTTGTTCTTCCGAACACTTTTAATTAAAAGTTCCTTGAGAACCTCTTTTTGTTCTTCATTTAATACTCCCATTTTGATTCTCATTCAGTTTTATAAGGACTTGAACCCTTTATATTATAAAATTCATTTTTCAAACTTCACAATTTTTCCTTTTTTAAAAAATTAAAAAGGGGAATTGAACCCTTATAAAAAGATGGAATTAAAGACCCAAATTCTTAAGACACTTTATGTTTTACTTTGAAGATAAGAAAATTTTTTAGACCTTTTGATGTGTAAAGATTTACTCTTGCAAATTTTTTGTATTTTATTGATGGTTCCCATGCCAAT
>Ga0209426_1001930_pt1 | contig 10787 bp, 18 predicted proteins | sample Deesub1362B_J571_FD_187697 | JGI IMG/M metagenome (GOLD analysis project Ga0209426, IMG submission 187697) | Deep oceanic, basalt-hosted subsurface ecosystem from Juan de Fuca Ridge flank, Pacific Ocean, CORK Borehole 1362B_J2.571 (SPAdes)... ...
ATGAAAGCTTTTCTGAGCTTTTTATCACATTTTATCGCTAAATTAACAGCCTCATCAATTGTTTTCCCAGTTACGGTGATCTCCCACCCATAAGCTCCTCTTTGGCCTTTCGTTACAGAGATCTTGAAAACCTGATCCTTGAATTCAAAGTGATCGTGCCTTATGTGGCGATCGTATTCTTTTTGATCTTGATCTCTTTGATCTCTTTCAACCTCAATCTTTTCAGAGAGTTTTTGGAAAGACATGATCACCCTCCAAAATACCCCTCTTTCTGAATATTCGAGAACTCCTTTTGATGCTCTCTGATGGCCGTGATAAATCCAAGATAAACGTCTTGAATAACCTCATACATCAATCTGTAATAGAAATCTGGATGGATTGTTGGCTTCCCGTTCATCTCGATAACGGCCCAATGGATCTCGTTGAGTAATTCTTTAGCAAGCTCATTAATCCTCTCTTCTCTCTCCTTTGATGGTTTTATTTTCTGAAACATACTATCCCTCCACGAAAGAATAGTTCCCTTTAGTGGCTCCAAGCTCCTCAGCCTTCTTTGAAAACTCCTCCCACTTTCTCTTTACCCACCTCCACATAGCATCATTGTAGTTGATGAGATTCTCTTCTCTCATTATTTCCTTAATCTCTCCAGATTCCCATGAAACTACTTTGATCTCCTCGTAAACAATTATACGACCTTTGTTCAGTCCATAGATCTTCAGAATTGCGTTCATTTTGTCAATGTTGCCCATGAAAGGTTTGATCTGGTAAAAGAGTTCATAATGGAGTTTCTCGTTTTTATCAACCTTGCTGAGAAACTCATCAAGGTTATAAACTGTCTCAATAAGCTTCACCTAATCCCTCCTAATTCTCCCCATCTCTCTTCGAAATTCATCAATCGCATCAAGAACAGCCTCAATTTTCCTCTTTCCGAGCTTCCAACTCTTCTAGAGCTTTCGCTATGTCCTCCAGCTCCCCTTTAATCCCTTTTAATCTTCCAGCAAGAAGAGGCTGATCATCGATGATTTTCAAAGCTACCCGCTTTATTATTTCAATAGCTATGTAGAGATCACACATCCTTATCAGCTCCCTCCGTTAACTTCTCAACCTCGATAAAAGCCTCCTCAAAAGATCCATCCCTGATGGCCTTCTCAACCTTCTCAAGTAATTGGGTTAAGGATTCAATTCGCTCTCCGATCTCTTTGATCTTCTCTTTGTCTTCTTTGATTATTCTTCTCAGATTGCTGATCTCTTGCTCGTAATCTTTTACTCTACAAATATCATCACTATCCTCCTCGATCCACTTTAGAAGTTCCTCAATTCTCCTCTCCATCCCTTGGATTCTTTGATTTAGTGATTTCTTTCGATCCCTGAGATCCTCAAGCCTCCTCTTTACAGCCCTATGGAGATCTAAAACGCTCTCGATGGAATAAACGAGGTTATATAGCAGTCCAATCACCTCTTTTGGACTATCTGATTCATCGAGTTCAACAGTAAAACCGATTTTCTCGTTCTGGTAATCTCTTAGGTTGAACAGCCTAGAATAATGCACTTCTTTAAACCTCATTTGCGACCCTCCTCATCTTTATCCTCTCAATCTTCTCCCTACAAGCTGTTTTAACAAAGTCTGCAACGCTTGTAAATCCAAGCCCTTTGAAATCCTCCACGATGTTCTCGATTTCGTCGGCGAGGTCGGTAGGGATGCTAACACTTCGGTATCTCCTATTTTTTACTTCACCCATGAAGTAGGATTAAAGTATAATTATACTTAAATTTTACTGTATGAATACTTTATACATACTACATAATTGAAGATTTTTCGATTAGGATTATCAAAATCAGGAAAAGTTTTAATACCATTACTGTAACTATAAAGCATATATGCCACATGAAAGCTACACAACAATAAGCCTACCTAAAGAGATGGTTGAAGAGATAAAGGAGATAATTAAGGAAAATCCCCAACTCGGTTATTCAAGCGTAGCAGAGTTTATTAAGGCAAGCATAAGGGATTATATTCGTCATATCCATCTCCAGCATGGGGTAGATCTCGGATCTGGGAGATCTTCCAACGAATAGCTTTTAGGATAAATTCAAGATCCTTCTCATCGAGGTTAAACCTAACTTCGGTTACCTCACTCATGCGTTATGGGTAATTGAATATCTTAATAAACTTTACGAAATTTTAGAACTTTGTAAAAAATTTCCGATTAGTGATAAAGCTTCCGTATTAACGTATTTCTCGAAATCTATTCCTAAATACCTAATATTACCTATCTGCTCCCCATCGGGATAACGAGGGAGATGGACAATGTCCGAGTAAATCCTATTCGGAAAAACGATAATTGCTGAATCGGTATTAAGGAGTTCAAAATTGCGAGAATAACGGTTTAATCTCCTCTGTTCTGGAGTAAAATACCCTCCTCTCCTCACCATAATCCAGCTAAAACAATCTCGAACTCCTTTCCTGAGCTTATACCATCCCTGTGAGGTTGCCACAAACCTAACTTTCAAGCTCCTCAACTTCTCTATGTTGAGCTGGATCAGAGATCCAACGTTATCCACTCCAACAATTCCATGACCCTTCGAGGGAGCAACCACATGAAACTCATCGAAGAAAACCGAGAGGGGGATCGGTAAACGATAGTTATGGGCATAGATGATGAGCATCTTAAAGATTTCTGCGAAGATCTTAGCGTAAGTTTTAGGATCGAAGATATAAGGCTGTAAGCAAATAACATTAATTACATCTCTCTCAAGATCTAGCCACAAACTCCTAAGATCCATGATATAATCGATTTCAATCTCATGAAGCTGATCCCTCTGTTTGAAGTTCTCATTTAAGCTAATGTCTATGTCAAAACCATAAGGAATTAAAATTCTGAGAGGTTTAAATAAAGCTAGGGTTAGGATTTCTGAGCTTTTCCCCGTATCAAGCCATACAAGAGTTTCCTGATCAAGTTTTGATAAACCCTCCAAGATCCAATATAAACCTTGAGTTTTCCCTGATCCAGTTATCCCGATCTCTAGGATGTGCTGTCCGAAAACAGAGAGGCATTCATCCTTAAATCTTTTCTGCCATCCTCCGTAATTCTTCCATCTCTTAGGCATGTTTTAACGATCCTCCTCTTTAATCTTCTTTAACGATCCTCTCCCTCTTTTCCTTCTCCTATTCTTGAGTTGTTCATCGAGCTTGGCAATTAAATAACCTGTAACAAAACAGATCCCTCCAACGATCATAACAAGCAAGTTGATATTATCCCATGTAGTTATGACAATAGAGGGATCTGAGAGGTTTATAGTGTTGTTAATCGATTCTAAGATTGTTTTGTTTATGTCAATTGTCTTGTTAATAATTACTTGATTGCTCTCGTTGTAAGGGATCGAAAATTTAACCATAGCTATCCCCACCTTGAAGCGAAAACCTCTTCCAAGATCCTCGGAGAAACGAGATCATACTCATCGATCCATTTAAGACATTCCTTATAAACGTCATAGAGGTAGATCTCGAATAAAACCCGTTTCTTGAAGTAATAGGGGGAGAGATCCAGAAATACCTCATAGGATTCATGGAGTAGGTTAACCCTTCGCTTGAGTTCCTCAAGTTCCTTTTTAAGCTCCTCATCTTTTGCCATCTCATCCCTCAATCTCGTTTCGATATTTGCGAATATTGATGCTACTAGATTCTTCCTTTGAGCCAGAGGAGAGTTCTGAGAAACCGAAAACTGGAATAAAAGATCTGCTAAGTGGTAAGCTAAGGAGTTCTCGCTCATCGGTTTCTCCTCCTCTTGAATAATTTACCTAAGAAACTCGTTTTTTGCTTAATGCCTTCCTCCTCTTCCTCTTCCTCAAAAGAGTAAGGATTAACGATATAACTAGGCCTCCTTTTGTAGAGTTCTACAAATTCCTGTCTCCCCTGTCTATCCCTCGATCTTCTCAAGGAGATTATATTATCAAGAAAATTCATTGTTGTAGGGATCTCAATGATTCCTTCATGGAAAGCTCTAAAAGATGCTATCGCTGTAATCTCTCGCTCATGAAGATCTGATAGAGCATCATTAGACTCGGTAACTATCAGATCGTAACGCTTGAATCTCTGGAGTTCAGGATTGAGATCGGTTATTTCCTCTTTAATGGATTTCTCTATCTTTTTCAGATCCAAAAAAATCCCTCCTTAGAAGAATAGACCAATAAACCATCCCAAGCCTATCCCGATAATGAAAGCGATTAAAACGATCCTCATCTCTGGCCTTATTGCGAAGGCTTGTTGAATCAATCGAGAATCTATAACCTTACCTATGAGGTCAGGATTAGTGGATAGTTTTAGAAGATCCTCATCTTTCACAATGTCAACCGTGCAACCCTTATCAGCATCGAGCCAATATTTAAGCTTGGTTTTCCTTCCTTTTACCCATCTTTTTGGTTTCGTAACAATTGGGTAAGCTCTCCCAAGGAAAGGATCGATGATTAAGTTCCCATCTTTGACAGCCTTAGTTTCAATGAATTCCTCTCCATCCTTATCAACAATTACAACATCAACCTTTTCCCCTCTTCTTATAATTCCCACCAGCTCCACCTCCGTTAAACTTTTTATTCGCTATATGGAGACCCTTAAGGCATAGCTTGGTTGGATCAAACCCTTTCAAGCTAAAAATCTCTCCAGTTCCTTCTTCTATTAAAATAAGTCTGTAAAACATCCCATCCCTCCTAAAAAGGTATTAGAGTATTAACTATCTTGTAAATCACATCAGCAACGAATTTAATGACATCCATGAGGAATCTGAAGAGGCTTACATGGGTTCGAATAAACTTCCTGTAAAAGCTGAAGACGTCCCTAGAAGTTCCAACGCTCCAAGCCAAAACCGTAACCTCAAACAAGGCAAAAGTAAGGAGTCCGTTATCGATGAAAATTAGATTGAAATACCAGATAATCCCCCCGATTACTGGAAGCGATTTGGTAGAGAAATCACTTATTAGGTTAACGAAGTCGATATAACTCTCATTTCCTGATCCATATTCTCGAGTGGTTTCCCATCCCTCAAAGTATGTTTTGTAAGTTAAGATCCCTACTTTGAGATCCACCGGATTATTGGGATTAACTGAGAATTTCCAGATTGGTTGAATCTCTAGGTTCTCAATTGGTGTGCAGAGTGAAGGCTTGAAAATATCCCCTTTCTCATAGATCAGACATATTGAGGTTGAAGGATTCTCGTTCTGATCGAAAGCATAAGTAACCAAGAAACTCTTTTGAGATCCTAGGAGATCATAATCGCTTATTGTAGCGTTTTCATTTCCGAGCCTCAGATAGATCTCTGAAGTGTAGAAGTTAGGCCTTGAAAAACTGATTTCGTAAGGGATTTGAGAATTCCCATAATAGAGAGTTCCGTTAACGCTTTCACCAGCATCCAAGTAGTAATAAACATCAGTTATAATTTTACCCTCTGGAGCTACATAAGTAAAGTTATCATCGATTCCAGTTAGGGGAATAAAAACCTCAGCCTCTAATATGAAGGCTGAGGCTGGAAGGATCAGAATACTTGAAAGAATTAAAAGGATTAAGATCTTTCTGATCATGTTATCTCCTCCATCTCATAAGCTTCAGAAAACCAAAGATAGAGGCCAATAAACCGAGTCCAATCAATCCCTCAGCATTTTGATAAATGAGGTTAATTCCTCTATCTAATCCTGTAGTATCATAAGATCCCCAGCCTCCCCCTCCTCCGTTTGGTGATTGGGTAGGAGTTGGGGAGGCTGTTGGGGTTGGTGATGGTGTAGGGGTGGGAGTCGGGATTACATGGATCAAGGTAACGGTAACGGTTTCCTGTTCAGTTCCAACGCTTACAGAATCATGAACAGAGTAATATCCATCCTTTGAAACCGTGTAATCGTAAGTAGAATTAGGATCAACCTCAACAATGGCCGTTCCATATTGATTGGTTGAAACTGATCCAACCCCACTAACCGAGATAAAGGCATCTGCTACCTCATTAGCCTGTTCATCGATCACATAGAACAAGATGGGAACTTTATCGGGTTCGCTTGGTGTTACGTTTTCAGGAATCATTGAGATAGTTACCCATGTATCGCTATCAGCATTAATGAAAGGAGAAGCTCCATATAATTCATATTCTGGAGTATATCCATCCTTTGAAACCTCGTAAGTAATCCCTGATGGATTTATTACACTAATGGAATATCCAGAGTCAACCGTTCCGCTAAAAGTGTAATCTGTCGTTAGATCTAAGTTGTAATCAACAGAGAGGTTTAGGGTTACATCATTGATGATTGAGTTATCTGTGACATCGATGAAATAGAAACTAATGGTCACATTGTTCTCTTGTTCCCCTTGAACTCCACAATAATCGAATTGGAAGGTATAAATCAATTCATTGGTGTCTGGATTTCTGAGTTCTATGCTTTTAATTGCGTTAAATGTGTAAAATTCGAATGGTTCTGGGGAATTTACGCTCTCATAAATGTTATTCGAGTAATCTGTGATCACGAAGTTATAAGTCGACTCTGAGAAGTTCCAAGCTTCAAATTTATAGAGTTCTCCAACTTTCGTATACCTGTAAGTCAGTTGGTAATAAACCTCTTCTGAAAGTTCTGCTTTAGTAACCATGAGTCTGAGCTTTTGATAGAGTCCATAAGCGTTATACTTGAAGATCTCAATTACTTCAGCCCTCCAAACATCCCACTGTGCTCTAACGAAGAAACCAATATCATAAGGATCAAGAGTATTATCCTCCACCGTAAAAGCTCCACCTTGTTTAACATCTGGAACGAATTTTGAAAAACTGTGCCCCTCAACTTGTGGAGCATTGAAATAAACTCTCAATTCTTGGTTATAAACTAGCTGGTTCCAATTAATATCAGAATCATAGAAATAAACCCCAACAAATCCATCCCACGTTTCAGTTAAATACTTGTAATTTCTTCTAACTTCGTAAGAGGCATTTCCTAAAATGTTTCCGTTCACATCTTTTATAGTAGCCGTTCCCGAAAAATTGTAGAGAGTTAACCCAGTATAAACAGCCTTGAAGATGTAAGTCTTGTTTGAATAGAGTGTGATTGAATTTATTGGCTGTCCTTTATATTTAAATGTCATGTATGTAAGGTAATCGTCAGTAGCATCGTTGGAATAACCAATGTCTGATTCAACCATATTGTATGAGGAATAACCCGTCCACCAGTTAGTAGTATCTTTGCAGATTTCAGCATTTACAGTTTGTATCAAAAAGATCATTAAAACAACCAAAAATAAACGTTTCATGCTCTCAGCTCCTTGAATGTTTTACTTTATGAGGCTTTCCAGCAATCACAACCCGCTTATGAGGAGGCTTTCCCATCTTTGAGCGATTATGAATCCAGTTATAAGCTAACCATTTTTGATAATTCCTTTTATTCTTGAAATGGAGAGTATTTGATCTCCTTCTCCTGCCTCTTCCTCCTCTTCTCCCTCTTCCTCCTCTTCTTCCCATGATCTCACCCATCACCTAAACAATCTCGTAATTAACCAAGCTGAGGAAAGTATAACGATAAAGAACAAGAAATAAGCGAGCATTTTAGGAGTAGTGGCTATAAATAGCTGTAAAGCATTTAAGGGGTCTGAAAACCATACCTGTTCGGTAGGCTTCAGGATGAATATGTAACTCTGATTAGCATCGAGTTCAACTGTATCAGTAGTGTTGAATTCTCCAATCAGATCTCCAGTATTATTATAAACGAGGATCTTGATCCCCTTTTGAAGGTTGAGATCTGAGAAGGTAACACTTACATTATGAGCTTGAACAGAATCAACAAGGAAACAGAAGACCGTTAAACTGAGAGAAACAGCTATAATAAAAAAGAAAAGTTTTGAAGGTTTTAAGGATCTCATTCTATTCCTCCTTTCCTCCTCCTTATGTTCCTTTATCTCCTTCTCCTTGATCTGGATCGCTTGGTTCTCTTTCTGCTCCTCTTTTTCCTTCTCTTCGCCATCCCTGATCATCCCTTTATGAAGGCTTCACCTGAAGAATCTGAAAGCGTCCCTAATAGCCCCAATGATGGAATCAAGCAATCCAGTAATGAAACCAACGACTATCAGAGTGAACAACACAGGAACAACCTTGATAACAAGCTGACCAATGGAAGGCATTAGATCCCCAACTCCAGAGATCAGTTCTCCTAGTTCAGTCCAGTTTATCGAAGTTCCATTGTCTTCAGCAGAAGCCACCCCAAGAACGCTGAGATTCACGACGATCATTAAGATCAATACCTTGATCTTCCTCTTCTTGAGTTTCAGCCTCTCCATCATAGCCATCCCTCCTTGTTTAAAATCCATTAGTAATATATAAAAAGGCAATTTTTCTGATGTTGTTTGAATCAATTGAATTAAGTGAATCAATCAAATCAAATTTCAATAAGGCCAACTAACTAACAAATCTCGGAGAATTTTGGGAAGGGGGAGCAAATCGAGAAGGTTTGTTAAGGTATTATCACAATTAATGATGATAAATAGAGAGATAAAAGGGAGCTACTAGGGGGAGCTGTTGGATCTATTAGAGGGATCTATTAAGATTAATACATTGTCAATAATTAATTATGATATTTAAATTTCCCTAGGGGGGAGGGAGTTAATAGGAATTAATAATAGATTATTAAGATCAATAGCAAAACAAAGAAACGTTTGAAACACTTGAAACACTTGAAACGTTGGAAACGTTTGAAACAGTTTGAATGAGATCCCCTTAATTCAAACAGTATGAATCAAAAAGGTTTGATTCATAGAGTTAAATATTTAGAGTAATCCCTTATCCCTGAGAAATTTCTCAAGGGTTATGTTGATCAAGTCGGAGATGTTAAAACCGTTAGATCTCAAAGCTTCAAAAATCTCCTTTTCTAAATGAACTGTTGTAGCGATTCTTTTTTTACCTTCAAGCCTTAAAATCCTCCTCATAGCTATTGATTGCTTAATATCCCTATCTTGTCCCATCTCATCCCCCCTTAATTAAATTAAGAGATCTGGATCTCCTCCAGATCTTCAAGATCCTCATCCTTTATTTTCCCCTCAAGGAGATCCTTCAACACTTTGAGGATCTCAGGATAAACCCGATCTCCCTTCTTCAGGAGTTTCAGGTAATGCCTTCTCAAAACATTCTCCGGAGTTTTTCCGGTTATGAACTCAATGATCTTCTCATCTACTCCGAGATCATCCAGCTTATCGCTGAACCACTTTCGAACTTGAGAAGCGTTAACCACTCCAAAGCTTAGATCTCTCGCTGATTTATAGCTGTCATAGTTCACCTTTAGCCTTCCAGCCTCGATTAATCTCTGAGCTAATTCTATCGGCATGTAAGCGACTACTTCCCTCTTTGTAACCTCTGAAACTTCAGCCTTCTTAGATCCTATTCTCTTATACATGGCCAAAAGATCATAACGAGCAAACTTTGAGTTCATGAAAAGTTCTGATGGATCGAAGTTATTCAGGATGTCACAAGCCTCCTGAAGCCTTATCCCTCCAAAGATCATCAGATCCAAAAGCCTTGATCTGATGGGATCATCCTTAACCTTCTCCCTCGCTTCCCTGATCTTCTCGGTTGTAGTGAAAGCGTTTTGAGTTCTTATTCCAGTTCTTGGGATCTTTACGATAGCCTTGAAATCTATGAGTTGTGACTCTGTCCTCTTTCCGGTCTTTATCAGGAATTTGAAGAAATCTCTCAAGGCTATTCTCAGAGTTCTTGTTTCATCCTTCTTTAATAGTTCATAGATCTCTTTTGGTTCGTTTATCTTCGTGAACCCGACTTTATCAAGCTTGTTTATGAGGTCGTCGGCCATTGTAATTTGTATTTCGTTTTTCATCCAGTTATAAAACTCATCTCGGTATTTTACGTAGTCTAATAAGGCCTCTTCCTCAAATTCCGTTTTTCCATCCTTGTTTTCCGGTTTCCTGTCCTCTGGATTTTTATCTAAGCATGACTCATAATCAGGAGGTCGGGGGTTCGAATCCCCCCCTCGGCATAAAGGAGAAAGTGTAGATAATTTCGTGTTTGTGCACAGCGAGGCATCACAGGTTGTGAAAGTTATCTCCAAGCATTTAAAGTTATGATTTTATCCAGAAAGTCGAAAGAATTCTCACCGGTACTTTGAATGAAACACCGTACTTAAATAGAATATGGTTGAGTTGGATACTAAACGGTGAAAAGGTGAAAGAGACCCACCACTTCCCAGCAGAAGAACTCAACCAGCTCCACATCAGAGCGGAAGATCTGTGGAGAGTTCCAGCTATGGAGGGGTGGCAGAAGTCTTCTGTCAGCCCGATGGAGGTGCTGAAGCTTTTCGATGGGATATGGATAAAAAAGGGTTACACGCTTGTTGCATACGTCTATCGGGAAGGTATGAGTGGGTTCGGTGTTGTTTGGGCGGTGGCCGGAGATGAGTTTCCGGAGGTTGAGGATTGCGAAAGACTCGAGTTCCTAGGGATTCCGAGGCCAGAAGGTGCCCTCCACTTCACGGATGTTTTGGATGGTGATAAGAGCCCTCGATCCTTCATCAACGCATCCATCTTCTACCGTGAAATGCTGGAATTCGGAGCCACATGGCACGGTCTTTGCTGGGGTTTGCATGAGATAACAGAAAAATCCGACCTGTGGGATGGAGATCTAAAACCCAGAGTTGTTTTGGGCGAAAAAAAGATTGTAGAGTTCTACACGATTTGCGGACTTTACAGGTGGAGGGTCTTCAGGCACAGAGATGCCTTCAGAGATTACAGGATAGAGCCCTCGGTTTCCCTGATTGCGGAGGGTGGGAGGGGG
>Ga0209426_1001933_pt1 | contig 10734 bp, 12 predicted proteins | sample Deesub1362B_J571_FD_187697 | JGI IMG/M metagenome (GOLD analysis project Ga0209426, IMG submission 187697) | Deep oceanic, basalt-hosted subsurface ecosystem from Juan de Fuca Ridge flank, Pacific Ocean, CORK Borehole 1362B_J2.571 (SPAdes)... ...
GTAAACCTCCCCGTCACCTTCAAGAACAACCTTATTTTTTTGATTGATGAGGTTGACAAAGTTGACAACCCATGTTATGATCGGGTTCAAGCTAACCCTCAATCAAAATCTCAGGTTCAGACTAAGGTTCAGACTAATCCCCCACCCCTCCTTTCTTCCCCTTTTTACAGGGCCTCCAGCCCCGTGAGACTTTCAAAAGAGCAGATCAAAAGGATCTGTTCCATCTGCGATAAAACCCCAGAGGAATCAGCATCCTGTAAACTCAGACATCATGGGTACTGCAAATGTCAACCTCGAGGTTCACAACAAACCCATGATAAAAAACCCTCCAAATCCGATTTTATCCTCTCTCCTCCCTCAGCTCAAAAAACCGAGAAATCGTATCATGGTATATCGACCAAAAGAAAGCATCTCCGAGGAGATAACACCAAATCCAAGCCTAAAACCTCGTATCACGGTTTACAAAAAGAGGTTTACAACTACGATTATGGGTGGTTTACAAGTCCGTTGACGTTGGAGGACTTCCACATCCTCGACAACCTCAGCCACCGTCAGCGGGTAATACTCAAGCTCCTGCACGCCGGTAAAACCCAGGCGCAGATAGCCCGCATACTCAAAATCACGAGGCAGGCGATCTACAAACACGTTAAAAAATTCAGGAAATGGAATCTCATAAGGGAAAACGGCTCCCTCAACGGAAATGGCAGCAGGCGCAGTATTACATACAGGCTCAGGGACAAGGTGGCGATCTACCTCAAACTAAACGATCGCCGAACCCCGAACAGGGGTTGTAAACCTCAAAACATCTGGGATGATATCTCTCCGGAGAAACCTCTTTTCACCCTGCACCGCCTTCAGCTCGCTTATCATATCGTCAACCGGAGTAAACCGTTCACAACAAAACCTTCGTCATTCGTCAAAGTTTACAACCCTCGGGGCTGGACCGGCTACATCTACCTCTACGGCAACGTTAGAATTAGAGCCCTCCCCCGCAAGGTGATAGCCGAATTCGTGAGCGATTTCTCCCCCTCTACATCCGACGCCAACAAGGCGATCATAGAGGCGATCGACAGGCTCAAGGAAACGGTTAAGCAATTCATCCTCGATCAATCTGCCTACGGAGTCGAGATAGAGCTATCCTCTCCCTACGTCATGAACACTCCCGAATTCGCCTTCCGCTCGAGGCTCGTCAAGCAGTACCTCGATTCTCTCAAGCGGACCAGGATCGCCTCAACCTTGGGATCCCCCGGGTGTGACCACAAGGTGGACCGTGATGTGGACACAGACGTAGACGTCCCCATCTGTGACCACAAACCCCTGGAAGATGTGACCACAGAGAGCTCCGGAGATATTACCGGGGTTACCTATTTCAACGGTGGAGGAGTCGAAATCGAATCCTCGATCCCCGGAATCTACTACGACGATTCCCCCCGCGAAAACGGTTCCGATGCCTCAGCCCACATCGAGCTAAAAGACCCCGATCAAACGAGCTTTGTTGACGCTGCCTTGAAGAACGTTTTCAAACTTCCTGTGATGATCGATGAAATAAGGCAGCTCAGGGAATCCCTCTCCGCTAATGCTACGGTTATCCCAGCCGGAGGGATTCCCCCTCAAAGACTCTTGGAGTCGCTTAAAGCGAGTATAAAGGAACTCGAATCCCGTCTCGAACGCATCGAAAAGCTAATCCTAGAAGGTAATGGTAAGTACATCAGAGAGTCCACCCAAGTGTTAAACGCCGTCGCAATCACCATGGAACGCCTAACCAAACTCGAAGAAAAGCTCGCCAAGAACGGTTTTCCTGTTTTTGATATGGATCCAGGAGGTTGAGGTTGTAGAGGCCATGACGAGACGTTGTGAGGTTTGCGGTTCAGAGCTCAGTCCAAATCAAAAGCATTTTTGCAGCCAGAAATGCAAGGCGATTGCCCAGACCAAGGAGTGGCAGATAATCCAGGAGCTCCGTAAAGCTGGCAGGATTTCTTTCATCCAGCTCACTATCATTGTCCAGCAGCGCTACGGAAAGCGGAATATCGAGGAACATCTCTCAAACATCATGAGGCTCCTGAAGCAAACAACAGGTGTAGAGATAAAGATCTGGTGAGAGGCCGGATCTAATCCTCTAAGGATACTTTCTATGTCTGTGAACGAACTTTCCATCGTTTGAAAGGATGAGGTGCCAGACCTCAATTATTCTCCCATCCAAACCCCTTTTCTCGTAAATCATACTTATTCCGTCCTCCATGAAGTTGTAGGTGGCAACCCTAATCCTGTGTATATACCTCTCATCCCTGAACTCAAATCTCACCGTTATCTAATATTGGGTTTCGAGTATTTATACTTTTCTCAACAAAACCTTTATATATGATACCCAATATAGGTTAATGTGCAAAAGAGTGAGATCATTTAGCCGAAAAGAGTGTGAAACCCAAAATGGTCTTGCGGGTGTTAAAATGGGAGATGTAACTCAGGCTATAAAAAAGAGACTCAGCATAGGGATCGTTAGGAGGAATGAAATTATCAGGCTAATTGAAAGTGGCGTTAATACCGCATACTCCATAGCCAGGGCCATGAACCTGGATCCCGGAACGGTGAAACATCATTTGGACTGGCTGGAAGATAAGGGGCTTGTTAAATCAACCATGAAGATCGAGGGCGGGAGGGCGAAAAGGGTCTTCGGACTCGCCTTTCCCGCTGAGGTTCTGGAAAAGGTCACGGAAATACTAGACCTCTTGGATGTGGATATTAAGGAGGCGGAGAAAAGGATCGCCAAACTTGCGATTGAGGTGGTGGAAGATTTGGAAGCTGATAACATCGGCTTTGATGAAGCTGATAAGATCTTCACAGCCCTGCTCGCTCTGAAAAACATAGATCTGAGTGAAGAGATCGAGGAAGTTCTGACACTCGCAAATGAGCTTCACGAGGGGAAGTGGGAAACAGTTGCTGTACTAAAGGCTCTTGCGAAATTACGGAGAGAGGGTTTAGGATAGAGGTTGTGAGGAGAGACATGCTCCAGGCAACCCTCATTGGTGAAACCCTGTGAGATCTGGACCTATGCAAGGCATCCAGATTTAGTGTTTGTATCCAGCTATCTTGAATCATATTCAATCGACACATGGGAAAGAAGATTTAGAGTTTACGAAACTCACAGCAATGAGATCCATGAGCAGGTGATAGAACTGCGTAAGAAGGAAGAGAGGATGTATATCAGGTGGTTTTTGACGATTAAAGTTTAAATACACTGATGTTGATATCTCTAGGATGATTCACTAATCTTCCCCTGCATCGGCCAATCCTATATCCATACTCTGTTTTGTTTATTAGCCCTCTCTTTTCATAACCCTCAAAGCAAGACTCTCGAAGGAGATCACACGCCTCTTTTTCACCATTCAAAAGACATCTCCTATAAAGTTCAAGAAATTCCTGCACATTATTATACATACACTATAAATTTTATTACTAATAATATTTAGGCTTTTCTTTGGTTTTTTTACATTTGGAGGATTACGAAAAAAGAATTATCATAGGCCTTGATGTAAGTGGAGTAAAAGCGATCACCATTCAGGCCAAAAGGAAACTTATAAGGTACCATGAAACAGAGATTAATGAGAAAATAAAAAATCCTAATTGAATGTATAATATGTCTACTATTTTTCCAAAATCTGGTTTTTCTAATTTTTTTATCTTAAAATCTAATTTAGCGTCTTCAACTTCTATTTTTACCCCTTTTTCTTCGAATTTAGATTTAGTCGCATTCAAAAATTTTTCTAATGCTCTGAACAAATCCTTGATTTTATTGTATGAATCTAAAATTTCATAATATGTTCGTAGATAAATTCCAATCCCAATTGAGAGTAGAATAGGTAAGATTAACAGTATTGCAATCTCTATGGAAGGAATACTTTGTTGGGACAATTTGATCTGTAGTAAAAGTGCAATATAGAAACCTAATAACCCTAAGCTTGCGCCTGTAACCCAACTTGAAAATTTAAAAATTTTATTGAGCACCTCTTTTACTAAAAGTAAACTCTCTTCAAGTTCACTCCACTCGTTTGAGATTTCATCTCTATTTATTGACTTAGAGTCCTCCATTATTAAGTGAACCATTTTGAGATTGTTTAACTTTTACGCCAAAACTGAAACATTTTCCATAAGACCGCAGAACAACCCACCTCAGAAAAGCCCCCTCCTGCCTCTATTCACACCCCCCATTTTTTCAAGGTTTAAATTTATTGAAATTCTTCAACCTAACATGATATTAAAGGAAGGTGTCAGGATCCTGACCCCGAGGGAATACGATGCCATTAGAGATGCAACAAATAGGCACTACCACCAGATCATGCTCGACACCGCCCTCTACACTGGAATGAGGTATATTGAACTCAAGAGGTTCCAAGAACATCCCGAGTGGTTCCAGAAGGAAAGAAGAGCGATCTACCTCCCACCAGAGGCACAACTCAAAAAAGAGAGGAAGTTCAAGGACCGCTACATTTACCTCTCGAATGTTGGCTTGTACGCCATTCAATACTTCCTCGCCCTAAAAGAAAAGCTACCGAGCATTCAGGCCTGGGACAAGAACTTAAAGAGGTGGGCGGAGAAAGCGGGTCTGGATCCAGCTGGAATCTCGGCAAAGACTATGAGGAAAACCTGGGAGAGCTGGCTTGTAGTTTCTTACCCTGATAAGATCCCTCTCATTTGCATGAATCAAGGGCATACTGAGATAACCTCGATGAACCACTACATGCAGTTGCCCTTTTCTAAGGCTGAAAGAGAGGAGATTAAGGAGAGGACTGCCGGGTGGATGAGTTTTCAGGGTTAATTTTAACTTACACCCCCTATTTTTTCAAACTTTAAATACTACCTACTTCCCACATTTTTACTGTAGGCCGGGGAAAGCGAGACGATGTTGGTCAGTGATGCCTTGTTGCCCTGGTAGCGTGACATAAGGCCCTCTTGGGCCACTTCTTTTTTCAACTACACCACCCGGCGAGAAGAGGTTGAGAGGTGAGACCGGTTGGCGGAGAGAGTAGTTGCCAAAATTAAGCGGAAGCCAAAGCACGCCTATTACGTCAAGAAGGACGGGTCTGTTATCGAAAGACCCATGAGCGAACTCAGAGAGCAGAGAGGCAAGAAAAAGAAACAAAAGAAGGCCAAAAAGAGGAAAACCGGTAGGAAGAAGTGAGGAGGTGAGTTGGTTGAAGAGACTGGTTGGAGGAATTTTGGTAGTTTTGGTTTTAGTGGCTTGCATAGCAACTGCATCTGCCGGCATAGTCTCCACGAGCTTCAACAAGTACGTGGAGCTTTCAGTGGAGCAGCCCGACGAGGCTAAGGCGAACAGCATCAACACCGTTCTGATCACCATAACGCCGAAGACGAGCTACCCAGTCGATGTGAGGGCTGTTATCGTTCCGTCCCACTTCGTCATCAAGCCGGAGTGGGTTAGTGGCGTGGATGCGATGAAAACCGGCACGGGAGTAACCTTTACCGTAAAGCACCTGACAGACGAGAAGACCATTCGCATTGCTATCCCCGGAAACGTCCTTGAGGGCTACAAGGGCGATAAGATCGAGCTGATCAAGGAAATCAGGTTCGTTGCCTATCCGAGCATGGGCGGTTCTGGAGACGTCCACGCTTACGAGCTGTCAACGTTGAACGTCGATCCTACGAGCTTCTTGGTCTACGAGTCTCCTTGGGAGGCTGCGTTCCCAGTGATCATGATGCTGATCGGTGTCGTGCTGGTTGTAGTGGCTAAGAGGGAGCTGTGAGGTGGTAGCGATGGAGAAGAACCAGCTAATCCTTGCCGGGTTTGGTATCCTCCTGATCGCACTGGGGGGGCTTTACTACTTCGGCTACTTCGATAACTTCGATTGGCAGGACTACATACCTTGGTTCGCAGACAGGGGGGACATAAAAGCAACGGTTTTCGACGGTAACGGCACAGCCGACACTTCTGACGACATCCCGCTTGAGAACGCAACGGTCTACATCCTCGGAACTGAGCTTCAGAAGATAACCGACAGCAATGGAGAAGCCCTGTTCGAGAACGTTGACGTCGGAGACTATACCGTCGTTGCGGAGCACAACTCAACACTCGTCTACGAGGATGTGACCGTTCAGAAGGATGCAACGGTTAACGTCACGCTGATCTTCAACGCAGGGAGCTAAAGAAAGCCTCAACCCCACAGGAGGGGGACTATGAAGCTTAAACCTCTATTTTTTTCTTTACTTTTAGTGCTTACGACGATAACGCTAACCGCATCCGCATTCGACAACGACGGAGGAGGAAGCTGGAGCAAGTACGTCAGCTTCCCCATAACAACCACGCCTTCTGAATACGCCCAATATAAGCTCGTAATCGACGGAGATACGTGGACTCTCTACAACGCCGAAGGAACTCAGGAATCAACTGGAACGATAACCGACTTCTGGAGCACCGTCCAATCCGACGGAGATGATTTGAGAGTCTTCGATGAATCAAACAACCAGCTCTACTTCTGGGTTGAAGAGTTCGACTCAAACAATCAGCAAGCCACGATCTGGGTAAAAGTCAATTCCGGGATCACAGAGCTGAACATCGCTTACGGGAATCCTTCTGCTGGAAAATCCGGCTATGAAAGCGGGGATAACACGTTCGAGTTCTTTGATGACTTTGTAACAATATCTCCAAATACGATAATGGTTACTGAGGTGACGAGGCAGGAAGATGCATACATCTACAAGGATTTCGGTGCAAATTATTTCGACGCACTAAATATTACGTTTGATGCAGAAATACTCTATGGGAGTGCGGGAATCGTCGTAATTGCCGGGCTTAGTAACGTAGTAGATGACGCATACGGCTTTGGTGATACAGATGTCAGCGTTCTCCTCCACGAAGATGGAGCCGGAAATTACAAAGTTTGGCTTTCAAGGGGATCTCTTACAGCGTATCAGTACTACGTTATCAATGCATATCAGAAATACTATTTCACCCTGTACAGAGAATCAGGAAGCGACGTTATAGAGCTTAGAATCTATTCAGATCCAGAAAGAACGAATTTACTAACAACGCTGAGTGTATCCGGGTTTGGAACTACGAAATATCGCTATTTCTATGCAGTTTCGTCTTGGAACTCTAACGCCTCTGGGACGATGTCTGCGGTTGCTACTAATTACATAATCGATGGATCACAACAGGACTTGTCAACCTACAACGAAGTAGATCCGAACAACGTATTTCAGATTTGTACCATAGATAGCAAGTGGAGACTTGAATATGCAAATGTACAACTTACCAATGGAAAAGTCCATCTTACCGGGACGGCAATGGATAAACACGGTGTGATCTACGCAAACCAAGTTTTCAGTTCAGGGGTTATTGTCTGGAGTGTAACTGATGCCCAATCGACGGGCACGAATTCGATAAATGCGGGAGGGGTGTACCCACATATCGAAACAACTGGAAGAGACATCTTCTATTGGGCTACCTATCTTACGGACTACTCATTAGCGAGATTTAGAATAAACGATGCTACCCTGTATGAACAGCAATATTCAGTAGATCAAACTGGGGTGATAGAAGTTGTTTTCCAACCGGGGTACGGTAAAATTATCAAAGACGGTGTGGTAAAATTAGAGGCAACTGACTCAGCCCTCACGGTTTCTAATGGATTGAGACCTTGGATTGGGGTTTATAACGCTGACGATGGATACATGGAAGCCGATTGGGTTTTTGTTGCAAGGCTGAATGACCCAGCCGACTTCGGAACTCCCACCGTTAACGACATAGAACCTGAACCTACCCCAACCCCCACACCCACGCCAACACCTACCCCAACTCCTACCCCAACACCCACTCCTACACCAACACCAACGCCTACACCAACCCCAACACCCCCACCAGCCGATGAAACTCCAGACGTTCCAACTCTCCTCTGGAAAGACGGAGGCTACTTCGCTTGGGGAGGAACTTACTACAACGAAAGCGGAAGCGTGAAACTCGGCTCAACAGTAACCTTCGCACTGAAGAACGGCTCATCCTATCTCAACGGCACACTGTTAATCGATGGAGCGGATAAAGGAGACTTCGAAGGAAACGAACTCCAGATAGACTTCCTGAAAGAGGGCACATACGACATCTCGGTCACAGGATCAGACGAACAAATCTCAAACATCCCACTAAACATAACCGTCTACAAACCCAGCGGAGCTGAAGGATTCTTCTCACAGTACATAGCCTTCGTGAAGGGAACTCTTCCACCGCTCTCAGGAAACAAAACCCTTGACACAGCCCTCTACGCCTTCTTAGTGATTCCTTTGGCGATAGTCATAGTGCTGAAGCTGTTGGTTGCTGTGGTGTTCAAGGATTGAGGTGATGCCATGAGAGTTAAGCTACTTTTCCTCCTCTTTGCGATCTTGCTGATAGCAAATCCAGTCCAAGCCTACGGAACGAGCTTCAGCGATGCGGAAGAAGTCTCCGAGAGTCAGCATTATGTGGAGAACATCCAGCCGAGTTCGATGCACTACTGGAAGGTCTATCTTAACTCAGGAGATGTTTTGCACATCTACTTCGATCAAGGAAACGGAACGGGAGACGATTCGGTGGCTCTGAACTTCTTCAATCCGTCACAGCAATCAATAACATCAGACCTGCAAAATCTCGGTTGGGAAGACAAGTACGTCCACTACCGCTACGATGCAAGCGAAGCGGGATGGTATTACATCAGACAAGAATACTACGGCACAATAACGGCTACCTACGAATTCTACGTCTTGGGCAACTCAGCTCCACCGACTCAGATCGAGCTAACGGACTTGTGGATAGCGTGCATCAGCTACAAGGACTGGGACGACTACTCTCACTCCTGCAATGGAATCGTTTACAGGGACGGGGACTCCTTACCTTCTGATTACAAGCAGATGGACGGACAGCTCTACGTAGAAGCTAACAACTACGGTGGAGGGGGCTCGATTAACCTCGAATACAATACTTGGGGTTCTATAACCCTCTCGAACACGAAGGCGAGCATAACCCTCGGAGATTACGAGACCGGACACTCCGAGTGGGTTGCAGACGTGACCGTAGTTTCAGACGGCAACACGGCAACTGTCACGGTCAAGGAGCTGGGAAACTCCTCAAATCTGGAGGGGATTAACCTGTTTACACCTTCAGCCCAGCCCACTCCAACCCCCACTCCCACTCCTACCCCAACACCAACACCTACTCCTACTCCAACGCCTACACCAACCCCAACACCCCCACCCGGCTCAACCGGGACTCTAACCACGATGGTGGACGACATCTCAACCGACGGGTCGAGATTCTATCTCGGAGAACACACGATAAAGGTCTGGGATTCGGAAATAAACGACGACGTGGCAGCAGACATCTACGTCAACGGTGTTTTAGCTGGCAGAACAGCTCATCCTTGGTACGACCCACTCGGCTGGTTCACGGACAACGAGCTGAGGTACAATTTCAACGAAGAGGGAACTTATGAAATCCTCGGAGTTTCAACCGTCGATGACAAGAACGATTCGATCTCGATCGTCGTCTCTAACCTCGTCGATCCGGACAACCCTGATGCAATAGTCATCACAGCCCTCAGGGAATCGACTTGGAGCTACGCAATCGGGAACGTCACGGTGAAGAAGGGAGAAAAGGTCTGCTTCGTCGTGGCAAAACAGTCGACCATTAACTCGATATGGGACTGGGACAGAATAGATGGAGCACAGGTCTACATAAACGGTCAACCAGCCGGATACACTGCTAAAACGGATTTCGGGGCGATATTGGGCTTCGGAGGTCAGGTTGGCTACGTTCACGAATTCGACACTCCGGGAACTTACGAGGTCTACGCAACCTCTGATCAGGGAACAACCCAGAAGCTCTACGTCACCGTAACCGACGAGGAGTACAGCACCTCCCCGATCTTCGACAACCCGTTCTTCCAGTTCTTCCAGAACTTGGCAAGGCAGATACCGCTTTTCGGCGATCTTACGATAGACACCTTCGCATGGCTGTTCATAGCTCTTGCAGGGGTCTCGATAGTCTTCCGAATAGTCTTCTGAGGAGGTGAAAGATGAAACCGGTGTTCACGGCAATTGTCTTTCTAATTTTTATCGCCTTCTCGCTGATCTACATCAAGGCGTACGGCTTAGACGAGTTCACGAGATGGATAATGAGCAACGCTATGGGCTACATCCTTGCGTTCATAGCTGGTGGTGTGGTTGCGGACATCTTGGCGAGCAGGGATTGAGGAAGTAAAAGGAGCGAGAAAGAAACGGAAAAAGAGGAAGGGACTCCTCGAATGGTTATTCGGGTGAAAACGATGTCGATGTCAGACTTCTTCGGCTCGATAGCGAACTTCTTCACGCAGTTGCAGGTCTGGACAGGTTTATCCGCTCCTGCATTACTCTGGTTGATCTTCACGACCTGCAAAGCCTTCAAACACGCCTCAAGCGAACACGACAGCGTGGCAGCGATCCTCGCAGAGGTCAGCTTCTCGATCCTATTGTGGTGGCTCGTCGGCTACCTGCTGATCAATCCGCTCTGGAATCTGCTCCTGTCGAGGTTTTAGGGTGATGGGGGTATCCTGATGGAAGAAAGCGGAAAACTGATCCTCATCGCCGTTGCAGCCTTCTCACTCGCAATCCTGATCTACGCAGCCTACATATCTGACCCTCCGCTCCTCAAGCTTCCGAACATTCAGGAGAGCGTGGAGTCTGAAATCGTGAAATCTCAGAAGGTCGATCCAAAGC